>Ga0308157_10009487_pt1 | contig 10770 bp, 10 predicted proteins | sample PhyBR1_FD_201035 | JGI IMG/M metagenome (GOLD analysis project Ga0308157, IMG submission 201035) | Phyllosphere microbial communities from UC Gill Tract Community Farm, Albany, California, United States - DLSLB.R1 | ecosystem: Host-associated > Plants > Phyllosphere > Unclassified | place: USA...
CGCCGATCTGATGGCGCACAGTCTCGTCGTCGCCGTGCGAGCGGACGACCTGGCAGTGTGTGAGGCCGAGCTTCTTCTGTAGGCGCAGACCCAGCTCAACGTCTGGCAGGCCCCAGTCGTGGATATCGATGGTGACCAGGCCCTCTTCGCGTGCTCGTGTGAGCAGCCGAGCAACTTTGAACCGCGAGATGCCGAGGGATTCGGAGATGTCGACCCGTGAGCGATCCTGCAGATAATGCGCTCGCGCGACGGCTGCCATGAGTGATCGTTCGTCCGCCCCGTCGGCAGAGCCTGCGCTCGTTTGAGCGCTGACATCACGATTTTGTGACATATGAGACCTTTGGCTGTTAGGGTGACAATTCCGTTCGTATGCTCAAACGTACAGCCAAGTGTCACAGATGAGCGCACAGGTGATGAAGCGACATGGACAAAGGAGTGGGTGTGAACACCGAAGACGACATTCTTGCTGTCGCCCGTGAACGACTACGGGTAGAGGCACGTGCCGTCGCCGCACTCGCCGACACAGTCGACGACACTCTCGTCACGGCCGCCTCGATGATCCTCTCCTGCACGGGAAAGCTCTTCATCGGCGGCTCGGGAACATCGGGTACCGTCGCGCGCAGGATGGCGCACATCTTCTCCGTGACCGGCACGCCCGCGCTGGCGCTGTCGCCGATGGATGCTCTGCACGGTGCTTCCGGGGCCATCGTCTCCGCCGACCTGGTGCTGCTCATCTCCAAGGGCGGCGCCTCAGATGAGGTCACCCAACTCGCTCGCATCGCTCAGGGGCGGGGCGCGAGAGTCATCGCCCTTACTCGCAGTCACGAGACCCCGCTCGCGCAGATCGCCGACCACAGCGTCGTCGTCTCGGTGCCAGCCGAGGCCGAGATCGGCGGCATCGTCGCCACCGGCATCACGATCGCGCAGTCCGCGTGGGGCGATGCACTTGCCGAGGTGCTCATGCGCGGCCGCGGCTACACCTGGGGCGAGTTCATGACGACGCATCCTGCCGGTGCTGTCGGGCGGCTCGAGGATCTGCCTGCGAATCCGGAACACCTGTCAATCCCCGCTGTCGTCGAGGCGACCCCGTGATCGACGTCGTTGCCGGAGTGGACAGCTCCACGCAGTCGTGCACCGTCGAACTGCGTGAGGTGAGTACCGGAGTGCTCGTCGGAACCGGTCGCGCCGCGCACCCTGTGACGCATCCTCCCGTGAGCGAGCAGCATCCCGACGCCTGGTGGCGCGCTCTCGTGGATGCGCTCGCCGAAAGTCGGCGGGGCCATGACGTGCGCGTCGTGGGGATCAGCGTCGGCGCGCAGTGCCACGGCCTCGTCGCGATGGATGGCGCCGGAGAAGTTATCCGTCCTGCCAAACTGTGGAACGACACCACTTCCGGCCCTCAGGCCGCCGCGCTGCTGGAGAGGCATCCGGCCCACTGGTGGGCAGAGCAGATCGGCATCGTCCCGTCCGCGGCCATCACCATCTCTAAACTCGCCTGGCTCGCCGAGCACGAACCCGAGGTGCTCGAGCAGGTGCGTCACCTCGCGGTGCCGCACGACTGGCTCACCTATCGCCTCACGGGCAACCACGTGACCGATCGCTCAGACGCTTCCGGCACGGGCTATTTCTCGGCCGACACCATGCGCTGGCGCACCGACATCCTCGACGAGATCATCGGCGAGCGAGACTGGGCACCATTGCTGCCTGACGTGCTCGCTCCTGATGCCGCGGCGGGCACCCTCACCGCCGAAGCCGCCGCCGAGCTCGGTCTCGATCAAGATGTCATCGTCAGCGCAGGTGGCGGCGACCAACACCTCGCAGCTCAAGGCATCGGTCTGCGCACCGGTGATATCGCCTACAGCCTCGGCACCTCCGGCGTCGTGTTCGCAACGACACCGGATGCAGTGAAGGACCCGAGCGGAGCGATCGACGGCGTGGCCAATGTCACCGGCGGATACCTTCCCCTGGTCTGCACGCTCAACGCGACCAAGGTCACCGACACTATCGCGCGGCTGCTCGCCGTTGAACATGCCGAACTCGGACGACTCGCGCTCGCCGCACCATTGACCGCAGATCGGCCACTGCTGGCTGCCTACCTCGACGGCGAGCGCTCGCCGCGACTTCCCGGCGCGAACGGGCTGCTGGCGGGAATCACCTCGGCGACCACGCGCGAGCAGCTGGCCCTGGCGGCTTTCGAGGGCGTCGTTCTCGGGCTGCTGCGCGGCGAGCGCGCTCTCGCAGCTCAGGGCATCGCCTTGACCGGTCGAACCATCGTCGTAGGCGGCGGCGCGCGCTCTGACGCCTACCGGCAGATCATCGCCGATTTCACGGGTCGCTCTGTGTGCACGGTGGACGCACCCGAGGGTACGGCGCGAGGCGCTGCCGTCCAGGCGGCTGCTGTCGTCCGAGGCGAAGCCGTCACCGCTGTGACTGAGGCGTGGGCTCCGGAAATCACTTCGGTCACCGAACCAAGAGCGGACCGCAGCGATATCTGGAACCGCTACCTGCGTCTTGCCGACCTGCAAGCCGATGGCTCGAGTTTCTAGGAGGGGCATGTTCTATCTCGACAGTGCGGACCGCACACAACTCGCCCCTCTCCTGGCCACGGGGCTCTTCGCAGGCGTCACGACCAATCCGACGATCCTGCACCGGGCAGGCCTCAGCTCTGCGGATCTGCCGGACCTGCTCGCGTGGGTGAGAGAGCACGGTGTCAACCGGTTCTACGCGCAGGCCACGGGACGCACTGTGGATGAGCTGCGCGCGGCAGCCGCCAGCATCGCGAAACTTGGCGATGACGTTGTGACGAAGTTCGTCGCCACACAGGCGGCGTTGACTGTGGCGAAAGAGCAGGTCGATGCCGGTCGCCAGGTGCTCATCACCGCCGTCTACCACCCGTCCCAGGCCTTGCTCGCCGCCGCCGCTGGGGCACATGAGATCGCTCCCTATGTTGGTCGCGCCACGGAGCAGGGCCGCGACGGCATCGCGCTGGTGTCGGCCGTAGCCCGCATCGCACCAGATGTGCGCGTGCTCGCCGCGAGCCTTCGCTCGCCAGATCAGGTTGCCGCGGTTGCCGCTGCCGGAGCGCATGACGTCACGGTGTCAACAGCCGTGGCATCCGCTGTCTTGGAAGATTCCCTGACTCTCACCGCAGCCGACGAGTTTGAGGACATCGTCGCCACCGCGAGGCATGAGGCGACGGTATGACTGCCTCCCGCTTGAGCGTCCACGACACCGCGTCAGCGCGGGGGGCCGCTCGTTGCCCGCACCTCGAGCGAGGTCGGCAGAAATCTTTTTCGCGGCGCATCACCGAGTGTGTTGCTGAGCAGCATCTCTCCGGCGACTCTGCCCTTGTCAGCAAGAGGCTGGCGCACGGTGGTCAGACCGATTCTTCCGGCTTCTGGGATGTCGTCGAAGCCGGTGATCGTCAGGTCGCCGGGCACACTGAGTCCGCGTCGCCGCGCCGCCTCGAGAGCGCCGATAGCGAGCACGTCGCCGAAGCAGCACACCGCCGTGACAGTGGGATGCCGCGTCAGCAGCGACTGCAGGGCATCGGCGCCCGCTTCTACCGTGTTCTCGAAGCGCTCTTCGACGACAAGTCCGGCACCAGCGCCGAGTCCGTCCTTCAGCCCAGCCACGCGATTTCGCTGCACGGAGTAGACAGCATTCATCCATCGCTCGTCGTCAGCAGGGCCGTTGTAGCGCGTCCGACCGAGACGCGAGGTGATCACCCCGATGCTTCGGTGGCCGAGTTGGGCCAGGTGCCGGCCCAGGTCAGCGGCGGCGGCAGTGTCATCGAGTCCCACCCAGTCAGCTTCGACGTTGTCGCGCGGCTCGTCCACGACGACGGTGGGCAGGCGGCGGCGGAGGGCCGCTGCGAGGTGGGTATCGCCCTCGGGCACCGAGTAGAAGACGAAACCGTCAACGACGGCGCCCATGACGTTCGAGACCCTCGACTCATCGAGCGGGGGGCCAGCGGGCAGCAGCAGCATGTTGAGCCGTGCCTCCTGCAGGCGCGTCGAGAGGCCAGCGAGAAGAGCGACCGAAGCTGGGTCGACCAGGGCGAAGGGCATCTCATCGGTGAAGACGACGCCGATAGTGTCGGATGCTCCGCGCCGAAAGCGGCGGGCAGCGGCATCGGGTCCGGCATAGCCGGCGGCGTCTGCGGCCAGCAGTACGCGCTCTTGGACGCTCGCCGACACTCGCTCCGGATGGTTGTAGACGTTCGAGATCGTCGCGGGAGAAAGCCCGAGGGAGCGAGCGATGCTCGTCAGGGTCGGCCGCTTCGGTGTCGTCGTCATTCGTCCACGATACCAAGATTAACGTTACAAGAACTAGGAGGCGCACATTTTCACCAACAATGCCTTTAAAACCGCAGAAGTAGAGCGTTTGTTGACGAGATCAATTTTACGTTCTAATATTCAAAGATCGCGCACCCAGGGGCTGCCAGTGGAATGCCGCGCTCACAGAAGAGAGGCCACTCATGAATGAGATCCCATCGACAATGACCGCAAGCGTGCTCCGCGGAGTGCACGACCTGGTGCTCGAAGAGCGCCCGGTTCCCACCCCCGCCGCTGATGAGGTGCTCGTCGAGGTGCACAGCGTCGGCGTCTGCGGTTCGGACGTGCACTACTACGAGCACGGTCGGATCGGCTCGTACGTCGTCGACTCACCGATGATCCTCGGCCACGAGGTGAGCGGCGTGATCGTCGCTGTCGGATCTGACGTCGATCAGGCCCGCATCGGCAACCGCGTGGCCATCGAGCCGCAGCGGCCGTGCCGCACCTGTGACTTCTGCCGCGCGGGCGATTACAACCTGTGCCCGTCGATGGAGTTCTACGCGACGCCGCCGATCGATGGTGCGTTCTGCGACTACGTTCTGATCCAGGACGACTTCGCCTACGACGTGCCCGATTCGATCAGCGACCATGCAGCAGCGCTCATGGAGCCGCTTTCGGTCGGTATCGCCGCTTCTCAAAAGGGCGGGGTCAAGGTCGGAGACACCGTACTCATCGCCGGCGGTGGACCGATCGGCATCATTGCTGCGCAGGTAGCGCGGGCCTTCGGAGCCGTTGACGTCGTCATCGCAGACATCAACCCGGCGCGCCGCGAGCTCGCCGCCAAGTACGGTGTACGCACCGTCGACCCGGCAACAGAGTCGACCGTCGAGCTTCAAGCGCACGTCTTCATCGATGCATCCGGTGCGACGCCTGCGATCGTCAACGGCATCCGATCCACGCGGGCGGGCGGCACCGTCGTGCTCGTCGGCAGTGCGGATGAGATTCCGCTGTCGGTGCCAGAGGTCGCCATGCGCGAGATCAACGTCACGGGCACGTTCCGCTACACCGGCACGTGGCCCATCGCTCGTGCCCTGCTCGAATCGGGACAGGTCGAGCTCGACTCACTCGTCACGCACGAGTACGGCATCGAGCAGGTCGAAGAATCGCTCACAGGTGAAGGGTCGACCGACTCGCTGAAGCGAATCGTCATGCCGCGCGTGCGCCGTGTGGACGAACCAAGTGTGCGAGGCAGGGCATGAGCGACACCCTGCTTTCGGTCGAGGGCATCTCGAAGTCGTTCCCGGGCGTGAAAGCGCTCGATGACGTCTCCTTCGACGTGCGTCCCGGCACGGTGCACGCGCTGTGCGGTGAGAACGGTGCGGGCAAGTCGACGCTGATGAAGATCATCAACGGCATCTACCAGCCCGACACCGGCACGATCCGGGTGAACGGCGAAGAGGTGCGGATAAAGAACCCCATCGAGGCGCGTGCCCACGGAATCGCCATGATCTCGCAAGAGCTCAATTACGTTCCTGGCATGACGATTGCTGAGAGCTTCTTCATGGGCAGGCTGCCGATGAAGCTCGGCAAGATCGACTGGAAGTTCATCCGCAGTGAGGCTCGTCGCATCCTCGCTGAGGAGGGATTGAACTTCTCGATCAACCGCCGGCTCGGCACGCTTACCGTCTCCGAGATTCAGACGCTGGAGATCCTTCGCGCCGTCTATCACAGCGCCGACGTGCTGATCATGGATGAGCCGACCTCGGCCATCGCGCACAAAGAGGTCGAGTCGCTCTTCGCCAAGATCAATGATCTGCGTGCGCAGGGCAAGGCGATCATCTACATCTCGCACAAGATGGATGAGGTCTTCCGCCTCGGCGATGACATCAGCGTGCTGCGCGATGGAACCGTCGTGAGCTCGCAGCGTACGTCGGAGATCACGACCAGTGAGGTCATCGCGCAGATGGTCGGGCGCGACCTCGATCACCAGTCGTATCCGAAGGAGCAGGTCGAGATCGGCGAGACGGTCTTCAAAGCGACCGGGTTGTCAGCGGCGCAGATGTTCGAAGACATCGACTTGAACATCAAAGCGGGCGAGATCGTCGGTCTGGCCGGACTCATCGGTGCCGGCCGCAGCGAGGTAATCCGGGCCGTATTCGGTCTGGACAAGCTCGACAGCGGTGAGATCGAGATCGATACGGCCGCAGTGAAGATCAAGAACCCGACCCAGGCGATCAAGGCCGGAGTCGCGATGCTCTCCGAAGATCGTCGACTGGTCGGAATCGTCCCGCAACTGAGCATCATGAAGAACGCGACGCTCGCGAGCTTGAAAAAGGTCATTCATGGCGGATTTACCCGCCGTCGTGAAGAAGAGAAGATCGCCACCGAGTACTTCCAGAAGATGAACGTCAAGGCCCCCAGCCTTCAGACGCGCATCGAGAACCTCAGTGGCGGAAACCAGCAGAAGGTGCTCCTTGCCCGCTGGTTGATCTCTGACCCGAAGGTCCTGCTCCTGGACGAGCCCACCCGTGGGGTCGATGTCGGAGCAAAATTCGAGATCTACAAGATCATGACCGAGCTCGCCAAGCAGGGCCGCGGCATCCTCATGATCTCGTCCGAACTGCCGGAGTTGATCGGCATGTGCGATCGCATCTACGTGATGTCGGCCGGGCGCGTTACCGCGGAGCTGATGCCTGATCAGTTCTCGCAAGAAACAATCCTCAAGTACGCCATGAATGAAATCGAGGTGGCATGACAATGCTGTCCACACTGAAAAACATCGAGGTGAGCCGCTACTCGATCTACATCATCCTTCTCGTGGTAGTCGTCGCGGCGAGCCTTCTCAGCCCGAACTTTCTGAGTTCCGACAACATCTTCAACGTCCTTCGACAGGTCGCTGTGATCACGATTCTCGCCTTCGGCGCGATGACGCTGATCATCGGCGGCATGATCGACCTCTCGGCCGGTGCCGTGATGGCGTTTGCCGGTGTCGTCTCGGTCATGGTGTTCAAATCATCCGAAAACATGTTGCTGGCGATCCTCGCCGGCATCGCGATCGGCATGATCTGCAACCTAGTCAACGCATTCCTGGTCGCGACGCTGCGAACTCCCGCATTCATCGTGACCCTGGGCATGATGCTCATGGCGCGCGGCGCTGTCCTTGAGCTGACGCAGGGACAGAACGTTCTGCAGCTCGGCGACTTCGTCCTGATCGGCCAGGGAAACCTCGGATGGCTCCCGATTCCCGTGCTCGCACTCATCGCGATCACGATCGTTGTCTGGTACCTCATGAACCAGACCCGCTACGGCCGTTCGGTCTACGCGGTCGGAGGCAACGAGGAGGCAGCTCGGGCCGCGGGTATCGCCGTTGAGCGCGTGAAGTACCAGGCGTTCCTGGTCAACGGCGCGCTGGTCGGCATCGCGGGCGTGCTGTTCATGTCCCGTGTCAACGCCGGACTCCCCAACGCCGGTGTTGGCTACGAACTGCAGGCGATCACGGCGCCGATCATCGGAGGCACGAGCTTCTCGGGCGGCGTCGGAACGGTGATGGGCACCCTTGCTGGTGCGCTCATCGTCGGAATCCTCGGCAACATCATGAACCTCATCGGGATCGGCTCGTACATTCAGCAGATCGTGATGGGAGCGATCATCGTCATCGCCGTCGCCTATGACGTCTTCAGCAAGCGTGGCAAGGCAAAGACCACCATCCTCAAGTCCGACGCGAAGGGCGACACCATACGCCCTGGAATGTTCGCCTCTGGTCCAGGCGGAGGTAAGAGCAAAACCTGACCGGGGACCCGCATTTCCCCAACCACACCCAACACCCACCAGAAAACAACAGGAGAAGACAATGAATAGTCTTACCCGCAGGATCATTGCCCTCAGCGTTGCCACGGCAGCCGCGATCAGCCTCGCCGGCTGTGCGGTCACCACCGGTAACCCCACTGGCAACGGCGGCAACGACGGTGCGTCCGAGAACAAGGACGAATACCGCGTCGCCTACATCGCTCGCGCCCAGGCAGACTCTTTCGCCGCCTGGCTCGCGAACGAGATGAAGTTGGAGGCTGAGAACTACGACGACATCACCCTCGAGGTGTTCGACGGCCAGGCCGACGACGAGATCGAGAACAAGATGATCGAGAACGCGATCGCTAACCAGTTCGACGCCGTCATCATCCAGGCCAACAACGCTGATGCGCAGCTGCCCTACATCCAGCAGGCGATCGATGCTGGTATCACGACGATCACGACTAACCCGCGCGTTGAGGGTCTGACCGGCGGCAACTCTGTCGACGCTGACCCCTACAAGCAGGGTGCAGTCGTCGCGCAGCTCGCTCTCGAGGAGATCCCCGAGAACGCGAATGTCGTCGTGCTCAACGGCCCGGCCGGCAACTTCCACAGCACTGCACGTCGTGACGCCTGGCAGAAGGAGTTCTTCGACAAGCGCTCTGACGTGAAGATCGTCGCCGAGGACATCGCCAACTGGAACAAAGATGAGGCGATGACCCTCATGGAGGACTGGTCGCTCGCGAACTCGGAGATCGACGCGATCATCTCGATGAACGACAACATGGCCACGGGCGCGCTCGAGGCGGTCAAGAGCAAGTCCGGATTCGACGGCATTCTCTCCTACGGTGTGGATGGCACGCCCGAAGCGACGCTGCTCATTCAGGGCGACCAGATGACGGCGACCTCTCTGCAGAACGCCCGTGAGCTGGCCCAGCTGAACATGAAGGCTGTGCACGATCTGCTCACCGGTGTCGAGGACGAGGTCAACGTCGACATCGGCAACCCGCTGATCACGAAGGACAACGCACAGGAGTACATCGACCTGTACAAGGAAGCCGGACTCATCGAGAAGTGACCCGGCGCTAGGGGAGGCGGGAGCTGTCCCGCCTCCCCTGGCATGTCCACCTTCGACACGATCAGACGGACTTATCTGCAGATGCTCGCACTCACCCAAACCGAAGCGACGGCGCGCGCGCTGAGTTTTCCCTCCGTCGGAGCTCGGCCGTTCTTGCTCGGAATCGTCGGAGCTCCCGGTGCGGGAAAGTCGACATTCGCGGAAACGCTCGGCGTGCCGATTCTGCCTATGGACGGTTATCACTACGCCAACGAACATCTCGAACGTCTGGGGCTGCGCGACCGCAAGGGCGCACCGGAGACTTTCGATGTAGACGGATATGCCTCGTTGCTGCGCCGCTTGCATTCGGGGCAGGATGCTTTGGCTCCGCGGTTCGATCGCTCGCTTGATGCCGCGATCGCTGGCGCTCTCGCGCTGAGCGCGGACAGCCCTCTGATCGTCACTGAGGGCAACTATCTTTTGCACGACAGGGACGGTTGGGAGCAGATCCGCCCCCTTCTCGATGCCGTCTGGTTTCTCGACGTCCGCGAGGACCTTCGATTTGCCCGGCTCGTCGCGCGCCATGAATCTTTCGGCCTGACTCACGATGCCGCCCTTCGCTGGGCGCAGGACGTGGATGGCCCCAATGCAGCACTCATCCAAGCGACCCGCCCACGCGCGGACGCGACCATCACCCTGAAAGAAGGAGACGACACATGAGCGTCATCGACAAATTCGACCTCACCGATCGCACCGCGCTGGTCACCGGCGCAACGCGCGGACTTGGACGCGCATTCGCGCGTGCTCTGGCAGAGGCCGGAGCAGACATCGTCGTGCACGGTCGCGACGCTGAGGCCGCAGCCGAGGTCGCCAGCGAGATCGAGGCACTCGGACGACGCGCATGGATCGTTCTGGGAGACCTTACCGAGCGCGCAAGCGTCGACCGTGTCGTCGCCGAGGCCATCGGCGCTGCCGGTCACCTCGACATCCTCATCAACAACGCCGGTGCCTGCATCCACCGCCCGGCTCTCGAGGTGACCGATGACGAGTGGTCACACGTCGTCGACACCAACCTCACGGCGCTGTGGCGCATGTCGCAGACCGTGGGAGCGCACATGGTCGAGCGCGGCGCAGGCTCGATTGTGAACGTCGGATCGATCTCGGCGCAGATTGTGAACCGTCCGCAGATGCAGCCGGCCTACAACGCGTCCAAGGCCGCGGTGCACCACCTGACCAAGTCGCTCGCCGCCGAGTGGGCCCCGGCCGGAGTGCGCGTGAACGCCGTCGCACCGGGCTACATCAAGACCGACATGTCGCCGGTGGATGAGCCGCAGTTCCGGCGCTTCTGGATCGAAGACTCCGCCCAGCAGCGCTACGCGACGCCGGACGAGGTCAGCCCGTCGGTCGTGTTCCTCGCCTCGGATGCTGCGAGCTTCATGTCCGGAACGATCCTTGTTGTGGACGGCGGGTACACGCTGTTCTGAGCGTGACGGGCCTCTTGTTCTAAGGGCCGTATCGAAGAAGGAGTTCACGGGTTCAGCTGCGGTTGAGCCCGTGAACTCCTTCTTTCATGTCGACATCACGGTCTTTCGTGACTGTGCTGCAGGAACTCATTGGCGCCGGTGACGTGTTGCCGGTTGCTACCCCGGC
>Ga0308157_10009489_pt1 | contig 10768 bp, 10 predicted proteins | sample PhyBR1_FD_201035 | JGI IMG/M metagenome (GOLD analysis project Ga0308157, IMG submission 201035) | Phyllosphere microbial communities from UC Gill Tract Community Farm, Albany, California, United States - DLSLB.R1 | ecosystem: Host-associated > Plants > Phyllosphere > Unclassified | place: USA...
TCGACTTGAGGTCGGCCAGGGCCTTGGCGGCTTCTTCGCGGGTGTCCTTGCGCTCGAAGTCACGGCTCTTGATGGCGGCGTCCTGCAGCACCTTCTTTTCGGCGGCGGACAGGCCATCCCACCACTTCTTGCTGACCGTCACGATCCAGGGGCTGTACACGTGGTTGGTCACCGTCAGGTACTTCTGCACTTCATAGAACTTGCTGGACACGACCGTGTTGAACGGGTTTTCCTGGCCGTCCACCGCGCGGGTTTCCAGCGCGGTGAACAGCTCGGAGAACGGCAGCGGCACGGCGTTGGCGCCCAGCGCCTTGAAGCTGTCCAGGAACACGTTGTTCTGCATCACCCGCAGCTTGATGTCGCCCAGGTCTTCCAGCTTGTTGACGGGGCGCTTGCTGTTGGTCAGGTTGCGAAAGCCGTTTTCCCAATACACGAGGCCGACCATTCCCTTGGGTTCGAGCTTGGCCTTGACCTTCTCGCCGACCGGGCCGTCGAGCACCACATCGGCTTCCTTGGCATTGCTGAACAGGAACGGCGTGTCCCACACGGCCATCTCGGGCACGATGCCCACCAGCGTGGCGGTAGAGCCGACCATCATTTCCTGCGCGCCGCCGATCAGCGCCTGCTGCATCTGCGTGTCCGAGCCCAGGGCCGCGTTGCCGATGGTGCGCACCTTCATCTTGCCGCCACTGGCTTTTTCCACCTCTTGGGCGAACAGGCGCACGGCGCGGCCCTGGTTGGAGTCGTCCACCAGGCCGTAGCCGAACCGCACGATGCGCGGCTTGAAGTCCTGTGCGTGGGCGGCGCCGCTGGCGACGAGGGCGGCCACGAGGCCGGCGAGAGCAAAACGAATGCGCATGGATGTCTCCTGGTTGGAATGAGCGAACAAGAAAGCCAAAACAAAAACGAAAACAAAAAACGAGAACGAAGCAGCAAGTGGCCGGGCGGAAAAGCCTCAGTGCAGCCAGCGCAGCGGTGCGGTCACCAGCGCCGGGAACAACACGAACAGCACCAGCAGCACCACGTACATGGCAAGGAACGGCGTGGTGCCCTTGATCACCGTCTCCATGCGCAGGCGTCCGACGCCCGCCACCACGTTCTGCACCGTGCCCACAGGCGGGGTGATGAGCCCGATGCAGCCCACGTAGATGAACATGAAGCCGAAGTAAACCGGATCGATCCCTGCCTTGATCGCCAGCGGCGCACACACGGGGCCGAAGATCAGGATGGTGGGCGTCAGGTCCATCGCCGTGCCGACGACCAGCAGGAACAGCATCATCAGCGCCATGAACACGATCGGGTTGCCCATCACGCCCGCGAAGCTTCCGGCGAGCAGGTTAGGCAGATCGGCCAGCGTGATCATGTAGGCCGTGACCGTGGCCGCACCGCACAGGAACATCACCACCGCAGTCGTTTTACCGGCGGCCAGGAACACCTCGTACAGTCCGCCCCAGGTGAGTTCGCGGTACACGAACATCGAGACGAACAGCGCGTACACGGCGGCGACCACGGCAGCCTCGGTCGGCGTGAAGATGCCGCCCTTCAAACCGCCCAGGATGATGACCGGCATCATCATGGCCCAGAAGCTCTGCACGAATGCCTTCAGCCGCGGGCCCCACGCCACGCGCTCCATCGCCGGCAACTGGTGGTTGCGGGCGATCCACCACCAGGCAGCGATCAGGAAAATGCCCATCATCAGGCCCGGGAAGACGCCGGCCAGAAACAGCTTGCTGATCGAGGTATTGGTCGTCACGCCGTAGATCACGAACGGCATCGAGGGCGGAATGATCGGCGCGATGATGCCGCCCGAAGCCAGCAGGCCCGCGCTGTAGCTGGGCGGGTAGTTCTGCTGGCGCATCATGGGCAGCAGGATGGTAGCCAGCGCCGCCGTGTCGGCAATGGCCGAGCCGCTCATCGAGGCCAGCAGCACCGCCGCACCGATCGCCACGAAGCCCAGCCCGCCGCGGATGTGGCCCACGAAAGCGCGCGCCAGGTCGATGATGCGGCGCGACAGGCCGCCCGCGTTCATCAGTTCGCCGGCCAGAATGAAAAACGGCACCGCCAGCAGCGGAAAGTTGTCGAACCCCGCTTGCAGGTTCTGCGCGAGCAACTGCGCGTCGAAGAAGTCCAGGTACCACATCAGCGCAACGCCGGTGAGCACCAGTGCCTGGGCGATCGGCATGCCGATCACCATCCCACCGATCAGCACGGCCAGAAAGAGAAGAGTGACGATCATGGCGCGCCCTATTCCACCGTGGCTTCCGCGTCGGCGGCTTGCTGGGGCGGCCCGCCCCGGATCAAGTCCACCACGATGGCGGCCAGCAACCCCACCGCGAGGACCAACGTAGCTGCCGCCGCCAATGCCAGCGGATAGCCCAGCACCGTGCTGAAGCTGTCCATGCCGGCGACCACCTGGTGCCACGAGCCGATGAGCAGCAGCACCATGCAGCCGCCCGCGATCAGTTGCGCGATCCAGAACATGCCCGTGCGCGCATTGCCTTTCAGGCGAGACGTCACCATGTCAAAACCCAGGTGCTTGCCTTCGAATGCGGCCACGATGGCGCCGATCGCCACCAGCCAGACGAACAGCAGGCGCGAGATTTCTTCGTACGAGACGATGCTCGTGCCGAAGGCGTAGCGCAGCACCACGTTGACGAACACGGCCACGACCATGCCGGCGAGCGCCAGCACCATGAAATGCTCGGCCATGCGCTGCAGCACCGGTTTGCGGCGGGCCGGCACATGCGCCGTGTTGGATGAAGAAGCAGGGGCGGTCATTCAGCGTCTCCCAGAACGGGCAAGGTTGGGTTGGTGGCAGGATGCGCCCCGCTGACGCCCACCCACTCCACCGCCGAGGCAGCCAGATCGGCCACGGGGCGCAGGGCATCCAGCGCCAGCACGGCCGGCTCGCCACGGGGTGATTCCAGCGTGGCGAACTGGTCGGCAACCAAGGTGGGCGAGAAGAAGTGTCCGGGGCGGGCTTGAACGCGTGCCAGCGCCGCGTCGTAGTCCAGTTCCAGGAACACGAAGCCCAGCGCGGGGCAGGCAGCCCGCAGCCGGTCGCGGTAGCGGCGGCGCAGCGCCGAGCACGTCAGCACCACACCACCGTTTGCGGGGTTGGACAGCAGCCCGGCCAGCCGATCCAGCCAGCCGGCCCGGTCGGCATCGTCGAGCGGAATGCCGGCACGCATCTTCGCGATGCTGGCGGGCGAATGGTAGGCATCGCCTTCGTGCAGCGTCCAGCCGAGCGAACGGGCGCAGGCTTCCGCCACGCTCGACTTACCGCAGCCGGACACGCCCATCACCACGATGGCGCTGAGCGACCGTGGCTGGGATTTGTTTGGGATAGCGCTGTCCATTGCAATTCATAAAAAAGCGGGAGCCTCAAGATCAGGCCGCCCACCGGTTTGAAATCAACATCGCCCATGCAGAGGACTTAAAACATCGCGTCATCTACGGAGCGTAGAGATCGCACCGAGGTTTACCCTGATGGAGATAGCGCTATCCTAGACAACAATGGTCCCTATGCCGATCCGGATTAACCCTTGACCGACGCGCCCCGCCGCCCTCGCCGCTCCAGCGGCCGCATCACCCTCGACGACGTGGCCCGTGCTGCGGGGGTGAGCCCGATCACCGTCTCGCGCGCCCTGCGCCGCGAACGCAGCGTGGACCCCGAATTGGCGCAGCGCGTGCACACCGCCGCCGAGCAGTTGGGCTACGTGCCCGACCCTGCCGCACGTGCGCTGGCCTCCCAGCGCAGCACCCAGGTGCTGGTGCTGGTGCCGCTGTTGTCCAACACCTTGTTTGTCGATCTGCTGGAGGCGGTGCACCGCACGCTGTTCCCCGAAGGCTTTCAGCCGCTGATCGGCGTGACCCACTACGACATCGCCGAAGAAGAGCTGCTGTTGAGAACCTACCTGCCCCACCGGCCAGCGGGCCTGCTGGTGACCGGGTTCGACCGCAGCGAGACGGCGCGCCAGCTCATCGCCCGCAGCGGCGTGCCCTGCGTGCACCTGATGGAGACCAGCCGTGCGCCGGGCGTGCAGTGCGTGGGCTTTTCGCAGACCGACGCCGGCGCAGCCATCACCCGCCATCTGCTGGACCGGGGCCGCCGCCGCATCGCGTTTTGCGCCGCGCAGCTAGACCCGCGCGTGCTGCAGCGGGCCGAAGGCTACCGCCGCTGCCTGCGCGAAGCCGGCCTCTACGATCCGCAACTCGAATTGCTGAGCCCGGAGGGATCGTCCGTCGCCCTGGGTGCGCGGCTCTTCGAAGAAGTACTGCGCCGCATGCCGGACGTGGATGCCATCTTTTTTTGCAACGACGATATCGCCCAGGGTGGGCTGCTGGCTGCCAACCGGCTCGGGGTGGCGGTGCCCGCGCAGATCGCAGTGGCGGGCTTCAATGACCTGGCCGGCAGCGACCAGATGGTGCCCACGCTCACCACCGTGCGCACCCCCCGGGCAGAGGTCGGCCGCGCAGGGGCAGCCATGCTGCTGGGACTGATGCGTGGGGCGCCGCCAGGGCCGAGCTGCGTGGAGCTGGGCTACGAACTCGTCGTGCGCGGCAGTAGCTGAAAAGGCCAATGAGAGGCCGATTAGAGGCCAACCGTCGGCTCTGACAGCACCCAAAGAAAAAGCCCGGCGAACCGGGCTTTTGCATGCAAGGGTGAAACGAGGCCGACGGCCCCTGCCCTCAGCGCGGGGCCAGCGTGACTTCGACGCGGCGGGCTTCGGCGTTGTTGCCGCCAGCCTGCGTGACTTCCGGCTTGCGCAGGTCGATTTTGTCTTCCGGCACGCCAGCCGTCTTCAAGGCATCGCGCACTGCCAGGGCACGATCTTTGGCCAACTGGGCGTTGGCAGCGGCATCGCCCGTGGCATCGTGAAAGCCCGACACCACCACCGAGCGGCCTTCGGCCACAGCGCGGGAGACATCGGCCAGTGCCGGTGCAGCGCCGGGTGCCAGGTCGGCGCGGCCGGAGGCGAAATAGAAACGGACCAGGCCGCCATCCACCACCACGCGGGCCACTTCGTCCTCGGCCACCACCAGCGTGCCGGCCGGGGCCACGACCACGGCTGCGGGCTCGACCACCGGCGCACGCGCCAGGCTGCGCTGCTTGTACACCGTGACTCCGACCACCGAAGACACCACCAGGGCAATCAGTGCGAACAGGAACCCGAGGGCAAAACGTTGCTGGCTGTCGTCGTCGGAACTGCTGAAGGCCATGGAAAGAACTCCGTAAAGTAAATAATGGGGTCTGAAGACAACCCGCGATTGTAGAGTCATGACGCCGCTTCCCGCCCCCTTGCGCGACCCCGCTCCCCTGCTCCAGCGCACGCTGGACGAATGGGGCGGCCAGGACGATCTGTGGATCTTCGGCTACGGCTCGCTGATCTGGCGCCCCGATTTCGACTTTGCCGAACAGCGCCCTGCCCGCGTGCACGGCTGGCATCGCGCGCTCAAGATGTGGAGCCGCATCAACCGCGGCACCCCCGAGCGGCCCGGGCTGGTGTTCGGCATGCTCTCGGGCGGCAGTTGCCGCGGCATGGTGTTCCGCGTGGACCGCGAACATGCCCGGCAGACCATGGTGAATCTCTGGCAGCGTGAAATGGCCCTGGCCGTCTACGACCCACGCTGGCTGCCCTGCCAGACGCCGCAGGGCACCGTGCGCGCCCTCGCCTTCACCCTGTCGCGCCGCAGCCCGAGCCACGCCGGCGTGCTGCCCGATGACGAATACCGCCGCATCTTCGAGCAGGCCACCGGCATCTACGGCACCACGCGGGACTACGCCCAGGCCACCTACGACGAACTGCGCCGCCTGGGCATCCACGACCGGGCGCTGGGCAAGCTGCTGTCGCTGGCGTCGGACAAGCGCTGATGCACACCGGCCCGCGGATGGCGTACAGCCGGGGCACAATCGCCCGATGAGCAGCCTTTCCTCCTCCATCGCCGACCTGCGCAAGAGCTACGAGCGCGCAGAACTCAGCGAAGACGCCTCGCACGCAACCCCCCTGGCCCAGTTCGACCAATGGCTGCAGCAGGCCCTGGCCGCGCAGGTGCCCGAGCCCAATGCCATGACGCTCGCCACCGTGGGCGCCGACCTGCGGCCCAGCACCCGCATCGTGCTGGTCAAAGGCTACGACGAGCGTGGCATCGTCTGGTTCACCAATTACGAAAGCCGCAAGGGCCGCCAACTAGCCGGCAACCCATTCGCCGCACTGCAGTTTCACTGGGTCGAGCTCGAGCGCGTGGTGCGCATCGAAGGCACGGTGGAAAAAGTAGACGACGCCGAGAGCGACGCCTACTTTCAAAGCCGCCCGCTCGACTCGCGCATCGGCGCGTGGGCCAGTCCCCAGAGCCAGGTCATTCCCGGGCGCAGCGTGCTGGTGGCCAACGCCGCCAAATACGGCGCGCAGTTCCTTTTGAAGCCGCCACGCCCGCCGCATTGGGGCGGCTACCGCTTGAAGCCTGAGCAATGGGAGTTCTGGCAAGGCCGCAAGAGCCGACTGCACGACCGCCTGCGCTACCGGGCCGATGGCGACCAGTGGGTGCGCGAACGCCTCGCGCCCTGATTTCTGTCGCAGCGCTTCAGTGAAAGAACCGCTGCGCCAGCATCAACATCAGCGGCACCGTCACCAGTGCCAGCGCGGTGGAGACGGCAATGCTGGCCGTCACCTCATCCTGCATTGCGCCATACCGCTGCGTGAACAGGAACACGTTGGCGCCCACCGGTAGCGATGCCGCCAGGAACATCACCGCCGTCGAGGTTCCGTTCAGTCCGAAAGCCCATGCCAGCGCCAACAGCAACAGCGGATGGGCCACGTTCTTCACCACCGAAATGCGCAGCGCATCACGCGCGTGGCTGCCGACCTTGCTGAAGGCCAGCGTCACGCCGACCAGCAGCAGCGCCATGGGGCCCAGCGCCATTCCCAGCAGTTGCAGCGGTTTGTCCACCACCTCGGGCAGATGAAGGCCCGTCTGCGCGAACAAGAGCCCGGCCAGGATGGGCAGCGGCACCGGGTGCAGGATGCCGTTGCGCACCGCCTGCAGCACCGTGTGCAGCATGGGCCGTGGTGGGCTGCGGCCGTCGCGCTGGCTCTCATGGGCTTGCGCCAGTTCGAACACCACCGTGGCCGTCGTCAGCAGGATCAGCGCGTGCAGCGAGATCAGCGTGAACAGCGTCACCAGCCCTTCCTGGCCATAGACCAGGCCCACCAGCGGCACGCCGATCATGATGGTGTTGCTGAACATGCTGGCCAGCCCGAACGCCGCCGACCGGGTGGAAAACCCCATGACCGCCAGCGACACCACGAACACCAGCCCGGCCGCCAGAAAGTACAGGCCCACCGGCTCGAAGTTCAGGTCCTGCACGCGCGACGTGCCCATGGTGCGAAACAGCAGCGCGGGCGTGAGCACGAGAAAGACCAGGTTCGACAAATCCTTGACCGCCGACGCCCGTACCCAGCCCAGGCGCCCCGCGAGAAAGCCAATGGCGATGAACAGGATCACCGGGATCATGGAGGCGAAGACGGGGGAATTCACGGCGGCGGTCCTGCAGCAAAAAAAGGAAAAACGCGTGCACGCGCGGCCAAGGCTTGGCACGCGGGCAAAGCCTTGGATTATCGTGCTGTGCTTTTATGATCGATCGATCGCTTGCCGTACCCGTTGGTTGAACCGTCAACAGTAGTGGAGCGCACTCTCGTCGATCAACGAACTAACCTGTCGCGCACAGTGCGGCACGACACTGCAGTAAACGCACCCCCGAACTAGAGCAGGTTTTACTGCCCATCCAAGGAGGAGCGTACGGCTGGCTACGATGCTGAGCGCCCGCCATCGGCCACGAGCAGGCTGGAAGAGAATGGAAGCAGACGCTCAACGTTTAACATGAGCGATGACCGAGCGGCGAAGCCGGGTTGGGCATCCGCTTGATGGTTAGACATCTCTCGCGGGCATCCTGGATTACTAACGTTGCAATTTACCGGACCGGCGCGGCTTGCCGCAATAGGTCCGGCGGAATGAATGGTTGGACGTTATATCGCTCGGATCATTTCGTTAACATGATCTCGTCCGGTATACCCGGACACAAAACTCCAGCCTGCAAACATGGACCACATGAACTGAGAGAGCGGTTTCAACTGGTCGTCTCTGTCCGACCAATGGCGGCTTCGATAAAGCACCTGCGTCAGGTTGCGCAGGAAACTGAAGACCTTTTCGTCCGCAACCTCCACAGTAGTGAGTGTGTAGTCCAGTTCACCTCGGAATAGGTCAAGTTCGCGTACAAGGGATTGGACATATTCGTCAGTGAGCCCGTTAAGCACCACGTGCCAGCGATCTTGGTCCTGCGAGACACGTTCTTTGAAGAATATCCTGAACTCCTCTAGGCTCTTCAGACGATCAATCAAGGTGGACTCTGCAGGTTCATTGCATGCCCAGAGAAAATGCATTAAGCATTGTTCTTTGAGGTCTTCGTAGCGGCGCAGCAGATGAGCCTTCAAACGATTCTTCTTCTGCCAAGCTGGAAGGCGAACCACAAGCACGTAGATAAACAGGCTGACGATGACGCCGACAGCGACGTCGAAAGTGATCTGGTTGCCAGTGGTAAAGGGTCTAAAGACGTCTTCGAGTGCTGTTCCCTTGATGAAGTCCGGACGTGGATCCGTGCTCGACTTGAACATGAGAAATAGGCTGCCCATGACAAGTAGCCAGAGCAGCATATCAAGGACATTTCGGCGGATGAATGCCAGCATGATCACCTATTACGTCCAACGTTGGAGGTTACCGGCGCGCTGCCGGTGCGAGTCCGAGTCGACCGACCTGTTATCCGGCTTTGCGTTCACGGAACTCGTTGATCCTCTTCGGAAGTGTGTACAGGTACTCAAGGAGGAAGTCTAAAAACTTCACAATGTCCACGGCGTCTCGAGAAGTCGTAGCAGGCTGATCTGGCTTCGGGTGAGCAGAGTCATTGCCGAGTTCCCGTACGTCGTGAGCCCACTCTTGCATAAGTGGCGGGAGCAGCCCTTTAGTTGCCAGATAGTCGATCTCCTGCTTCAAATTCGCACCAACCGCCTTGTGCTCGCGGAGTGCTAGCTGAAGCGCACTTCGAGCCATTACTGCGGCGGCGTCCCATCCTTTGTCAGTCAGGCTCTTCTTCGCCTGTAGCCAATACCTGCCAATGGCTTCAGGATAGTGTTCCGGAGCCTTCGTGTACTTGAGGGGCCAAGGCTGAACATTAAAGTCATGTGCGTCATGCGACGAGGACCAGACTACTTGCACGAATGACGCACAACTTCCACATTTCAGCGTGTCGAAGTTCAAAACCTTTCGCGCATTCGGCTGCTTTCGCTCAGCATGGAACTCTACTGAAAAGTTGCCGGCCTCCATGCAAAACGGACACGTGATGCGATGGAGTGCAAGGTTTGCACCCTGGTACCCGGACCACTCACCTAAGCTCCACCAGCTATCCATGTAACGCTCCTTCCCCTGCCGCATAACGTGATGTATCCCGCAAAACCTGCGGGATAAACTGGACCGCGCGGGAATATTCTGAACACTGTTTCCTCCTGGGAGTGGCTTGCAGCATAGGTTTGCAAGGGACGACCTGTTCAAACGTCCAGATATAAAAATTCTGTGGAAGCCCGGCATGCGTCAACTCGGCAAACTATAGCTTCCTAGAGGCAGACAACGAAATTTCCACCAGCAGCGTGCACAAGTCAAAGGCAGCTGCCGGGCGGCACTTCTGAACGGCTGCTCAGGGCCCAAAGCGGTCGTTATCGATCCGAGCATCACACTTTCTTCTTTTCCAAACGCGCCAGCGCCGCCTCATACGCTTGCAGCACATCCGATCGGTCTTCGGCGGCGGCATCGAACCGGTTGGTTAGCACAGCGGCGTCGGCCTTGCAGCCCAGTTGGCCGATGGCCTTGAAGATCCTTTTCATGAAGACGGCGTCGCCACCGACGATGTGCCGCTCCAGGCGCAGCAGGTCCATGATGGGCTCCACAAGCTGCGGCGCCTTGGTCTTGCCCACCACTTCGAGCAGGCATTTGTAGTTGCCAAGGTGCGCGTTCGAGAACTGGTCACGGTCATTGAAGAAGGCGAGGAAGAGGTCGGTGTACGCCGGGCTGGCCACCTTGAGCAGCACGTTCATGATGGTGGCGTGGTCGCTCTTGAGCTTGCCGGCCAAGAACTCTTGCCGGTAGGGGTGCCATGCCAGCGCCGTGTGAAAGCACTCGGTCATCGGCGCGATGGTGCGTTCGCCAAAGCTGCTGAGCACCTCTACCAGCACCGCCCACTCCTCGGTGTAGTGCGGGCGCAGGCCGTTGGCCACCAGGGCGTGGAAGGCGCCCTCGGTCGGGTGGGCCAGCACGCCGCGCAGCGCCTCCTCGTCGTAATGCCCGCCCACAAAGCTGGAGAAGCCGCGGGCCAGCAGATCCAGGTCGGTGATGGCGTAGACCTCAGGCCAGTTCTTGGCCTGCATCAGGGCGGCCAGGCGCCATGCGGCCTGGTTCTCGGGCTGGTGCTCCTGAGGCTGCGGGGGCAGGTCCAGCTTCAGGGCAAGCCGTTCCTCGAGCTGCGGCGCGCTGGCGTGAAAGTCCACAAACTTGCGGCCCGCCAGGGGGGCAAGGCTGCTGATGGGGTTGTACGCCACGTTCAGCTTCACGATCTGAGGGCATGCCGCCAACGGTGACAAGTCGCTGATCTCGTTGAAGCTCAGGTCCAGTTCCGTCACCTGGGTGCACGCGACCAGGGGGGACAGGTCGCCGAGTTGGTTGC
>Ga0308157_10009490_pt1 | contig 10768 bp, 7 predicted proteins | sample PhyBR1_FD_201035 | JGI IMG/M metagenome (GOLD analysis project Ga0308157, IMG submission 201035) | Phyllosphere microbial communities from UC Gill Tract Community Farm, Albany, California, United States - DLSLB.R1 | ecosystem: Host-associated > Plants > Phyllosphere > Unclassified | place: USA...
ACTAGGAGCATTAGCTACAACATCATTTAAATTATCACTAGGCTTAACCTCAATACCATCTGTGATATCTATACCTGTTGCAATTACCCTTGAACCTCTTCTTGAAGTATTATTATACAAATTTGCTGTATAATTAGTAAGAGAACTTAAACCTCCTACAATAGCAATACCGTTAACTTTTTCCTGCTCTGTAATAGTATGCTTAACAGATTTTGAATCGTCACTATGCTTAAGCACTATTTCAGTAACACTGCTATTTGGAACCCATCTTAATGTAACCTGTTTAGACAAAATGTCACCAGGAACTACAGGCAAGAAAATTTGTTCTGATAACGTAGTAACTGTAACTACTGTCCATTTAGAGTCGTCTTTTTCTCTATTACTAACTGATTTTACTCTAATTGAGTAAACTGTTTCTCCTTCTAAAGCTACCTGAATCGGGAGCTCAGAAGCATTTACATTCATAGTTTTAAAAACTGACTTAAACTCAGGATCTTCTGCAGCAAATTCAACAACATAATGATCCGTATCTTCACTTACTGTCCAGTTCAATTCAACTGCAGTACGGTTTCTGATTCTTGCAGTAATACCTACTGGAGAAAATTCTCTGCTTGCACCTATATCATCACTTACCGCTTCATTGTAACTATCACATCCGGAGACAATAATCAATAGTAATAGTGCGGTTATTAGCCCCTTTAATATATATTTTATTTTCATAATTATAAAACTTAAAATTTTATTTCAATTAGAATTATTTATACCAGTTATTATCCAATTGACCATTACTTGCAGCAACAAGTACTTGCCAAATTGGCCAATATTGATGCGTATCCGGATTAACACCTACTTTATAAATTGAGTTAATTTTATCATCTTTTAAAGAATTCCAACTACTTACCCCTTTATCATCTACTAAAAGAGTATAGCTAGATCCGGGATTTAGATTCTCTCCCCTATTTAAACCATAAGTAATCAATGTTTCATTGTCAGCAGCATATTTATAATAAACATCAACTGGAACTGTTGTATATTCACCTGTACGTTGCTGCAGATTAAACATTTTTGCTTTTGCTTCATCTAAATTTGTTTTCAATAAATTCCAACGAATAAGAGATTGTTTACGCTCCATCTCTCCAGTTAACTCATATTTATTTTCGTTCACAATAGCTTTAAACATAGCTGTTTTATCCGTTAAGGCATTTACGTATGCATCTACTTTTATGGCTTGATCAGCTGGAGCAAATGCTCTTTTACGTACTTCTTTTAAATAAGGTGCAGCAGCACTAGGACCTTCAAGTTCGTTAGCTGCTTCAGCAGCAATCAAAAGTAATTCAGCATAACGCATATATACTTTATTTACCCCATCATCATCTTTATTAGAAACAATACGATTCATCCATTCAAAACGGTATTTACCAAAATACCATTTATTCATGATACCTAATTCTTGCTTAGCTACAGGCTTTCCATTTACCTGAACTGCTTTTCCATAAACATAAGGTACACAAGTTACATCTCTACGTAAATCTGCCTGATCATAATCATAAAACACAGTTGGTAATGGTCCTGCAGAACCACCGATACCATTTGCGGCAGTTTGGTATTGATCTATTGCATCATGAACTACAGCAAAACTAATTAACATTTTACCCCTGCCAGAAGCAAAAGGAATTTCCCAAAGTGACTCGCCTCCAGCAGTTAAAACTTCTTTATTAACATTTCTCCAAAAAGTTTCAAATGAAGGATTTAAACTAGCTTTTCCGCTCTGAATAACTTCTCTAGCTTCTTTTAAAGCTAAAGTATACATATTTGCTACTGAAAGCTCGGGATCATCGCTTCTTCTTACACCATCAGCATATTGCTGATATCCACTTGCTGCCATTGCTAAACGAGCTCTAAATGCTTTTATAAATGCTTTATTAATTTCTTCAACACTACTTGATGCTGTAGTTTCATTAGGCCAAGGAACCAAAGTTGCAGCTTCTCCTAAATCTTTAATAATTTGCTTATAAATAACATCACGATTTGATCTTGGCAAGTACAAACTTTGTGTAGTAATTGGTTCAAAACGAGCTGGTACATCTCCATGAGATTTAATCAAATCTGCATAAAAGATAGCTCTTAATGTTAATGCCTGCCCCAAAAGATTCCCTAACTCAGAACCTGCAACCGGGTTACCATAAGTACGTAACCCTGCTATACATTTGTTAGCACGTTCTATACCTCTATACATAGATGTCCAATACTGCCCACCACCCCCACTGGCAGTTTCTGCAAGATTCATGTTCGAATTAGTTGAAGTAGCACTATAATTAGCCAAATCAGGCTTATCATTAGAAGTTGTTTCACCAGAATTATACCATTCAGTATCTGTATTCAATCCGTAAAAGGGTAGAAAACGACCTCTGTATGAATTAGTATCGCCAAAAGTAATTTTTATTCCATTTACTACATCTCTTGCTAATTCCGGGCTTGAAAAAATAGAAGCTTCGTCTAATGTTGATTGTGCAGGCGCATCTAGATAATCTTCGCTACAAGAGCTAAATAAACCAGCTAAAACCAATCCTGCTATTATTATTTTATGTTTCATCTCAGATAATTATTAAATTAAAAATTAAGGTTTAAACCAAAAACCAATTGTCTACTACGAGGATAAGCAGAATAATCTACTCCTGGTGTTAGAGGCGTAGCTCTTCTTGTAGAAACCTCTGGGTCTGGACCTGAGTATTTAGTAAGAAGAAAAACATTAGTCCCTGTTAAATAAAATCTAAGTTTAGAAACCCCTAATCTTGAAACAAGAGCTTCAGGAGTTGTATAACCCAAAGTAAGAGTATTAAGTCTTAAAAAAGATCCATCTTCTACAGCCCAATCAGAAAACACATAGTTTTTCATGTATGGAGACCACATTGTGGTATTTTCATTCAAGGCAGTCAAAGCTGCAGGGTCTGTCACTAATTGTCCTGAATTTGGATCAACATTTGTCCATCTTTTACCCTGAGCCATTTCTGAGCTCAAATTTCTATATTGTCCAGTTGGACTAGATGTAGTAAACTCAATTTTATTTGCATTATACACATCGTTACCTACACTAAAGTTAAAAGCTGCAGAAAGATCAAAACCATAAGCATTTGCATTTAAAACAAACCCTCCTGTAAAGTCCGGATTTGCATTTCCAATAACATCCTGATCTTTTTCATTCACCAGATTATCACCGTTCAAATCCTTTAATTTCATATATCCAGGCTGAACAGCTCCTACTACTGTCGAAGCATCAGCTACTCCTGCTTTCAAAGTATATTTTCCTGATGCGTAATCAAAATCAGAAACTTCATAACGCCCATCACTCTTGTACCCATACATTAAACCGATTGGAGAACCTACATTAACTAAATAATCAGTACTGATTGCTGTTGAAGCCCAATTCGTAGCAACACCAAAGTCACTCATTGAACCAAGAGAGTTGATTCGGTTTTTATTTACCCCAATATTAAAAGAAAAATTCAAACCATAGTCTTTTTTCTCAATTGCTGAAATATTAACAGAAGCTTCAAAACCAGTATTTTGTGTTTCTCCCATATTTCTATATTGAGTAGAATAACCTGTCCCTGTTACAGGGAAGTTCATTAAAAGATCTTTTGTTAAATTCTTATAAACCTCAAACGAACCGTTAATACGACCTTTAAATAAATCAAAATCTAAACCTAAATTCTGAGTAACAGTTGTTTCCCATTTCAAATCAGGATTAGCAAGAACCGATGTTGGAGCCCAATAATTACCTTGTCCATTTATCCATGTAGAATTAGATGCCTGATATGTTTGAGCAGTTTGACCAGTTGGAATATTATTATTACCTGCCTCACCATAACTAAGTCTAACTTTAAGTGAATTTATCCAAGAAACGTCTTTCAAGAAACTTTCTTCTGAAATTTTCCATGCAACAGCAGCAGCCGGAAAAAATCCCCATTTGTTATTTCCTAAAAACTTACTAGAACCATCAGCGCGGTAAGTTGCTGTAAAAAGATAACGATCTTTATAATCATAATTTACACGACCAAAGAAAGAAAGTAATTTATCGTCCGGATAATAAAAATTATCTACAATACGCGGTGATCCCTGAGAAGTAAGTTTAATTGACTGATCTAAATCAAAAAAACTAGGATAACCTTCAATTGTAGAAGACATATCATTTCTTGTATAATCAATCATCTCTTCACCAACAAGTACTTTTAAACTATGATTTTCTCCTATTAACTTCTTAAAGTCATAATTAAGTGTATTCGCATTTCTAAAACGAACATCTTTGCGATCTGTTACAAGTAGTGAAGGTGCACCAATATTTTCAGGAAGAGGGTTGTTACGAGCATAAAAAGTTGAACGCCCATAAAAACGGTAATCTAAATATGCGTAGTTATCTAAACCAAATTCTGATTTAAACTGTAAATTATCAATTAATTTCCAAGAAAAACTCCCCAACATATTGAAGTTCTTTCTTTTTTGCAAGCGATCAGTATCAGCTACCGCTACAAAAGGATTTACAAGATAACTAGAAACAGCTTCATCCGTATTATCAGTAGTCAAACCTGGCATTGGAATTGGTGAATAACCAACAACATGTCTCAAACGGGAATCCTGAGCATTTTCTCCTTGAACATTTGCTCCTCCACCATTAATTTCAGTATCAGAATAACGTACAGTAAAAGAAAGATCAATTTTATCACTTGCTTTATTATTTAATGCCATAGACAAGTTATTTCTTACATAGTCAGACCCTATCATAATAGCCTTGTCATCATAACGAGCATAATTAAAATTATAATTTATCTTTTCTGATCCTCCTCTTACTCCCAAATCATAACTTTTTACATCACCAGTACGGCCATAAATTTGTTTTTGCCAATTATTTGCTTTTACACCATTATATAAATCGCGGTCCTGCCAGTTTCCAAAATACTGCTCATAAGATTCAGTATTGCCTTTTCCAAGCAAAGCATATTCATATTGCCAGTTTACAAAATCTTCCGGTGAAAGAACATCAATTTGATTAACCATTCTCTTCATACCATAGAAGCTATTAAAGTTTACCTGCATTTTCCCGTCTTTCCCTTTTTTTGTAGTTACAATAATAACTCCATTGGCTCCTCTTGAACCATAAATAGCAGTAGAAGAGGCATCTTTTAATACTGTCATATTTTCAATATCTGAAGACGAAATATCACTTAAACTATTAACAGGAAAACCATCAACTATATATAAAGGTGAAGCATCTTGTGTTATAGAACCACCACCACGAATTCTAATTTTAATCTCAGAATCCGGAGATCCCTCAGAAGAAGTTACATTAACACCCGCTAATCTTCCTGTTAAAGCTTCACCAACACTAGCAACAGGAATTTTACTTAAAGTACTTCCAGAAATTGTAGATACAGCTCCTGTCAAATCAGATTTCTTAACTGTTCCATATCCTACTACCACTACTTCATTTAATGAGTTCGCTTCTTCAGCCAAAACAATATTAATTGTTTTTTTTCCATCCACAGCAACCACCTGGGTTGTGAAACCTATAAATGAAAATTCAAGAGCTGCCTTTGAATTTGATAATTTAATTTTGTACTTACCATCGAAATCTGTTGCAACTCCATTTTTCGCACCTTTTTCTACCACATTTACACCAGGCAAGGTCAATCCTGATGCATCTTTTACAACACCTTCAACTGTTAAGTCCTGTGCACTTGCCTTGTTACTGGTAAGCAAACACAATAATAAAACAATTGCCATATAGCAATTTGTTCTTTTATTAAGTAACTTTTTAAAATTCATAGTTTACTGTTTAGTTTAGTTTAATATTAATTGTTTATTAAGTTTATTCAGAGTTTGTGAAATTATATTTATTGCCAGATTACATAAGGTGTATTTTTAGTATAAACATCTGTTTTTTTAATCCTTCTAAAACCGTTGAAAACAAAAGAAATTCACTATTTTTTTGTTATAAAGAAATTAACATGTAATCGATTGCACAAACATAAAAATTTTTTTTCTATAAAAAATTATATTTCCCAAAAAAATCTTAAAAATAATTATTTATAGAAAAATTATCTATTTTAAAATATGAAATTCATAATTTTTCCCAGAAGAAACCTTTAAAGAAAGTTTTATTATTTTCTATTAGAAGTATTTATTAAAAAAAATTCAATCGATTTCAATTTGTGTGAATTTTTAGCAGTTTAAGTTAAAAATAGTATTATAAATAGTTTTCTGACAACTTGTTGAATATTATTTAATATTTACTGAATGATTATTTTTTTTTAAAAATCTCATGAAAACTCACTCCTTTTTATCCTTTTTATTAAAGCAAAAGTTATAATCATCCCCGTAATTGCCATACTAACCCCCACAAGATTTGGTGACGCATAACTATAACCAGCTGCTAAAGGCAGACCACCTAAAAAAGCTCCTAAAGCATTTCCAATGTTAAAACTTGCCTGAAGTGCTGCTGAAGCTATCATTTCAGCATCTTTAGCCATCTGAATCATTAACATCTGAATTGGCGCTATAACTGAAAAAGAAATGGCTCCTGTTAAAAAAGTAAAAATTAATGACAGATATTGATTATAAGAGAAAAAGTAAACCATAAATAAATCAGCGACCATTAGACACAACAAAGCCATTACAGTTGGTGCCGGCGAATATTTATCAGCTAATTTACCTCCAGCAAAATTTCCAACAACCATTCCTAAGCCTGCTAAAATCAATATATAAGACACATCTTCCGGTAAAAACCCGGAAATATTAATTAATAAAGGAGCAATATAACTTATCCATGCAAACAGACCTCCAAAACCAATTGCTGTGATTCCAATAATCAACCATGCTTCTGTTTTTTTAAAAAACTTCAATTGAGTCTTCATATTCACATCTCCATTTTTTTCTAAAGCAGGCATCCACAGAGAAATAAACAAAAAAGTCAGCAGTCCTGTTATGGCAATTAATATAAAGGTATACCGCCATATAAAATGATGACCTATATAAGTACCAATTGGCACACCAATTAAATTAGCGAGTGTTAGTCCTGCAAACATAATCGAAATAGCCTGAGCTTCTTTCCCTTTATCTGCCAAACGGCTCGCGACTACCGCCCCAATCCCAAAAAAAGCACCATGTGGCAATCCGGAAAGAAATCTGGAAGCAAATAAAAAGTTATAGTTGGGTGCAATAATTGAAAGCGCATTAAAAAGCGTTAACATTAAAGCTAAAATTAAAAGCATTTTTTTGGGAGTAAAATTGTGACCTAAGATGACTAATAAAGGCGCACCAATAACAACTCCAAGTGCGTAAGCCGAAATTAAGTACCCGGCAACTGGTATTGAAACCCTCATATCTGAAGCAATGTCAGGAAGTAATCCCATTATCACAAATTCTGTAATTCCAATAGTTAAACCTCCTAAAGAGAGTGCAATAAGACTTTTTTTCATTTTGATATATTATAGATCAGGAAAAGATTTTACATCGCAAAATTACCACCATATAACGTAAAACAAATTGTAAATTTGTGATATAAAACTGTATATTCAAGATATGAGTAAATTAAAATCAGTTTAAATGACTTTTCTTAACAACAGATTATAAAAACTTCAATCTTATTCAAACGAGAAACATGAAATTATATATCAAAAACATGGTTTGCGGCAGATGCAAAATGGTGGTAAAAACTGAATTTGAAAAACTCGGACTTCAAACTGTTTCAGTTGAACTTGGTGAAGTTGAGCTTCAGAATACGATTACCGAAAATCAAAAAAAAGAGCTTTTAAATCATTTACACACTTTAGGCTTTGATTTAATTGATGATAAAAAAAGTAAAATAATCGAGAAAATCAAAACACTGATTATTGATTTGGTTCACCATAATAACAGCGAACTAAAAACAAACTTATCAGATTATCTGGCAGAAAACCTTAATCAGGATTATAATTCACTGAGTAATCTTTTCTCTGAAGTTGAAAACACCACAATTGAGAAATATTTCATCAGTCAAAAAATAGAAAAGGTAAAAGAACTAATTATTTACAATGAACTTTCTTTAAGTGAAATAGCTGATACTTTAAATTATAGTAATGTGGCGCATTTAAGCAATCAGTTTAAGAAAGTTACCGGCTTTACCCCTACCTATTTTAAACAGCTGAAAGACAGGAAACGTATTCAGATCGAGAATTTGTAAATCTTGCAAATCATTCCCAAAATTTTACAATCATATATATATTTTAGTTCGGAAATTTGTTTTTTTAATTCTAAAACAAATATTATGACACATACATATCAAATAACCGGAATGACTTGCAGCAGCTGCGAAGAAAAAGTCAAGAAAGCATTAGAAGCCGAAGATAACATTACAAATGCGATAGTTTCAAAAGATAACGGAACCGCAATTCTATCCATGGCAAAACATGTTCCAATAACTAATCTCCAAAAAGCTTTAGATAGTAAATATCAAATTGCAGAAATTAATCATCACGAAATTACTGAAGATACAAGAACCTGGTTTCAAACCTATAAACCCATTTTATTGATTTTCTTTTATATCAGTTTGGTTACAGTTTTGATTCAGTTCACAAATCATCATTTTGATTTGATGCAGGCTATGCAGCACTTTATGGCAGGTTTCTTTATTGTCTTCTCATTTTTTAAATTGCTTAACCTAAAAGGCTTTGCAGAAAGTTATGCGATGTATGATGTTTTGGCAAAAAGAATTCCGGTCTGGGGATATGTTTATGTTTTTTTAGAACTTGGATTAGGAATTGCTTATCTGATGAATTTTAGCCCGATATTTACAAATACAGTTACATTTATTGTTATGAGTGTTAGTATTATTGGTGTTTTACAATCGGTTTTGAATAAAAAGAGGATTCAGTGTGCCTGTTTGGGAGCTGTTTTTAATTTACCTATGAGTACTGTAACGATTATAGAAGATGGTTTGATGATTTTGATGAGTTTGGCAATGCTTATTTCGCTGCTATAATTTAACTAAATCTTGAGAATCATCCAACTAAATCTTATTATATTTGACCGAATACCGATTAGCAACAATTATTAAACCAAAAAAAATGAAAAAACTATTTACCGTATTAGCGATCGCCTTGTTTACCATTAGTCTTCAGGCACAGGAAACCAAACCAGCAAAAGAAAAAGCAAAAAAAGAATCTTGCTGTAAAAAGACTGCAACAGAAAAAAAATCCTGTTGTGTAAAAAAATAATAGAATCTATTTCAACAAAAAAGACCTCAATTAAGGTCTTTTTTTTATTTAGGCTTATTTATAAAATCATTTCAAACGAACGCTCCACTCAAAATCCATTTCAGAAACCTGAACACCTTCTTCATTTGTCCCTATGGATTTCATCCAGAACGTCTGCCCTTCTCCGGTTTCGATGGTTTTCCTGATAGCATCTGCAATTAAATGCCCGTCGTTGCAGACAAATGTAATTCTGCCAGTGGCTTTTTTGGTGAAGTTTCCTTTATTGTTGACAACTAACATTGAAATTTTCCTTCCGCTTTCCTGAATTTGTGAGATTACCAAAGCTCCGGTTGTTAATTCTGCTGCCATTGCCTGAACTGCAAAATACATAGAGTTAAAAGGATTTTGATTGATCCACCTGTGTTTTACCGTTACCGTACAGCTGTTTTGATTAATAGCTTTAACACGTACCCCGCAAAAGTAAGCCGAAGGTAATTTAAACAACACAAATTTATTGAATTTGGAAACTGAAACTGCCATGAGATGTTTTTCATGTAAAAATACAAAAAAACTATGCATGCACAATAAATTGTTTTGAATTCCAAATATCCCCAACAAAATCAGCATCTAAAAAAGAATTTAAGTCAATAAAACTTAAAATTCAAATCACAATTTTGTTAAAATTTTGTTAATATATGGTACTATGTAAAACAAGATACTGTCTTTTAGATATATATTTGCATAAGAAATTACTATATACTTTTAATCATGGAAACATCAACACCACTCATCATGGAAAAAACAACAGAAAAGAACACAGCAGCATTTACTCATTTGAGTACTTTAAGTCAGTACATTATTCCGTTTGGGAATTATATTTTTCCGCTTATCATCTGGACGAGCTATAAAGATAAATCTGAATTTACAGATCACCACGGAAAACAGGCTTTGAATTTTCAGTTAAGCTTATTGCTTTACACTTTGATTTTAGCACTTATTGCAATCCCGATTTTTGTAACTGTGGTTTTACAAAATCTTCCAATTGAAGCAATTATTAACGATGAAGATTTTGTTATTAGAAATTTTAATTTTGAAGGGAATATTGGTCTTTTAAGTATTGGTGCAACAGCCGTTTTACTTTTTGGGGTTTTAAAATTTGTTGAATTCTTTTTAGTGATTTATGCTTCGATAAAAGCTTCGAACGGAGAATTATACAAATATCCGCTAACGATTCCTTTTATAAAGTAATCTGCTAACCATTAAAAGTTATAGAATCTCAAGAGCCCTAGCCCTGACAGAAGCGGCATCCTTTTACTGGCTCCTTTAGCCAGTAAAAGATAAAGCGGATGGCAGGAAACAGCTCCTGAAAAATCAATCATCAATCAAATCATCATCAATCAAAAAACGAATTGTTCAATCAAAAAAAAATGAAATGAAATTATGAACATTGAAAACACAAAAGCACAGATGCGCAAAGGTGTTCTTGAGTTTTGCATCTTATCAGTATTAAAAGAAAAAGACGCATATACATCTGAAATATT
>Ga0308157_10009492_pt1 | contig 10767 bp, 16 predicted proteins | sample PhyBR1_FD_201035 | JGI IMG/M metagenome (GOLD analysis project Ga0308157, IMG submission 201035) | Phyllosphere microbial communities from UC Gill Tract Community Farm, Albany, California, United States - DLSLB.R1 | ecosystem: Host-associated > Plants > Phyllosphere > Unclassified | place: USA...
CATAAACTGATTCTTTAACAACTTGCTCATCTGCTGCAAAAGCAGTACCTGCAATTGCTGTTAATGCACCAGCTGCCAACATAACGCGCAAAGCTTTCATGGAAGTCTCCTCAAAAAATACTCTTATTAAAAATTTAATATTGTTTCTGTGATTGCATAATAAAAGATTGATCGCCAACTTTTTATACAGAAAATGATTACTTTTTGTTATTTTTTGATACAAATTTAAAGTAATTGTATATTTTTAAATTATAGATAAAAAACAATAATCTCCGATTTTGTTACATTTTTATTGCTTATAAATAAAACAAAATATTGTAACGACTTTTTTCAAAGCTTATTGAAGCAATTTAGTGTAAAATCTTCAAAATTTTTTTGGAAGAAGGAAGATCATGTCTCAGCTTTCTACAATCATTGAGCAAGCATTCGAAGACCGTGCCAACTATAGCGCAACGGACTGCCCAACAGAAATCCGTCAAGCTGTAGAAGAAGCATTAACAGCGTTAGATAACGGTACACTTCGTGTTGCTGAAAAAATCGATGGTGAATGGGTTGTTCATCAATGGTTAAAAAAAGCCGTTTTACTTTCATTTAAACTGAATGACAACAAGCCAATCGAAGCTTGTGATCTTCGTTTCTATGACAAAGTAGATACTAAATACGCTGGCTGGACTGAAGAACAATTTAAAGCTGCTGGTGTTCGTGTTGTACCGCCTGCTGTTGCTCGCCGTGGTAGTTTTCAAGCGAAAAATGTGATCTTGATGCCTTCTTATGTCAACATTGGTGCTTATGTTGATGAAGGTACAATGGTTGATACATGGGCAACTGTAGGTTCATGTGCACAAATCGGTAAAAATGTTCACTTGTCAGGTGGTGTAGGTATCGGTGGTGTATTAGAGCCATTACAAGCTAACCCGACAATTATTGAAGATAACTGCTTCATTGGCGCACGTTCTGAAATCGTTGAAGGTGTGATCGTAGAAGAAGGTTCTGTGATTTCAATGGGTGTCTTCATTGGTCAATCAACCAAAATCTTTGATCGTGAAACTGGTGAAGTACATTACGGACGTGTTCCAGCAGGTTCTGTAGTTGTTGCGGGTAGCCTTCCATCAAAATGTGGTACTTATAGTCTTTATGCTGCGATCATCGTGAAAAAAGTGGATGCGAAAACTCGCGCTAAAACCAGCTTGAACGATTTATTACGCGCAGACTAATTTGTAATATTTATTGTGGAACTGCCTGTTCCCCGTCTCTACGATCAGTCATGGTCGTAGAGATTTTGTTTTTATGTAACATGCTACTTGTTTAGCATCTGTTTGTGGTAACTGCTTATGGCTTCCTTACGTTCTTCTGCAATTCCTGTCTCAGATCCTGCGGCTGGTTTACGCATTACAGAGATCTTTTATTCTTTGCAAGGCGAAGCGAATACTTTTGGCTTACCAACGGTTTTTATTCGTTTAACAGGCTGTCCATTACGTTGCAGTTATTGCGATACCACTTATTCGTTTGAAGGTGGCGAACGTCAGTCACTTGAACAGATTATTGAAACTGCTAGCCAACATAAAACACCTTATATTTGTGTTACTGGCGGTGAACCACTTGCTCAACCCAATTGCCTAATCTTGTTACAGCGTTTGTGTGATCTTGGTTTTGAAGTTTCTCTAGAAACAAGTGGTGCATTAGATGTCTCTAAAGTTGATCCACGTGTTTCTAAAGTTCTCGATTTAAAAACACCAACCTCCAAAGAAGATCACCGAAATTTATTTACCAATATCGACTATTTAACTCAACACGATCAGATTAAATTTGTGATTTGTAATCGTGCTGACTATGAATGGTCAAAACTGCAACTTGAAAAATTGCAGTTGCAAGACAAAGTCAGTACCGTTTGGTTCTCTCCTGCTTTTGCTGTTGAAAAAGGTGCAGTTGCTCTCCCAGCATTTGCACGTGACTTAGCCCAGTGGATTTTAGAAGACCATCTCCCTGTTCGATTCCAATTGCAGTTACATAAGTTGTTATGGAATGACGAATCTGGTCGTTAAAAGTTCCTAAAGCAATTTTAATCAATCATTGCTTTCATCAAATTTATTTTAGGTTGAATAATGGAAAATAATATGCGTTCTCGTGCCATCGTATTATTGTCTGGCGGCTTAGACTCAACAACGTGTCTTGCTTGGGCACAGGCAAATTATGAATGTATCGCTTTAAGTTTTATGTATGGTCAACGTTCGACCACAGAACTTGATGCTGCTAGAGCATTAGCACAACGTGCGGGTGTTGAACATCGTGTCATTAACATTGATTTAGGTAATTTAGGCGGTTCTGCGCTTACAGATCATAACATTGATGTTCCAGAACAATTACAAGAAGGCATTCCTGTAACTTATGTTCCAGCACGTAACACTATTTTCTTATCTTATGCCCTTGCAGCAGCAGAAGTTTTTGACGCAAAAGCCATCGTAATTGGTATCAATGCTGTTGATTATTCAGGATATCCAGATTGTCGTCCTGAATTTATTGACGCTTTTGCCAATCTCGCGCGTTTAGCAACGAAAGCGGGCGTTGAAGGAAAACCCCTTAAAATTGAAACACCTTTGTTACATTTATCCAAAGCGAATATTATACGCTTAGGTATCGAACATGGCGTAGACTATAGTCAAACAGTATCCTGCTATCAGGCAGATGCTCAAGGACGTGCATGTGGTAAGTGCGACAGTTGTCGTTTACGTCAACAAGGTTTTATCGAAGCAGGTATTGCGGATCCTACGCGCTACGCTGAATAACCGATATAGGGTAAAAATTAGGTACATTATATGAAGTTTTCTAAATCAAATCTTATTCTTTCTACAATGATGTCAGCTGCTGCTTTATTCGCAACGGCAACGCATGCAGCTGATAACCCATTGCAAGCTGCATATAAAAGTACCAATGTGAAATCTGCATTAGTCAATGTTTGTAAAGATCAAACAGCTAAAGGCGGAAAACTTACAGCGGCTGAAGTAAGCAAGTTCTGTGGTTGTCAAATTGATGCGCAAGGTAAAGTGACTGAAGCTCAGAAATGGGAAATTCAAAGCGCAATCAACGCGAAGAAAAGTCCAAGTTCTTTAGGTTTTGTTCAACAGCAAAATAAAGACTTACAAGCATGTCTAGGTGCTCCATTAGTATCTAAGTTAGAAAAACTAACTGAAGAAGCAATGAAAGCTGCTCAACAACAAGCTCCTAAAAAGTAAGCTTGTATTGCTGAAAACAAAGCCTGCATTTATGCGGGCTTTTTTATTGGGGTTTGCTAAAATCTCTTTTACTTTGAATCAATTGAATAACACCATGCAAGATCAATGGAAAACTAATGCCGAACAACGGAAATCAATCGTATCTTTTAGTGGTGGCAAAGATAGTTCCCTCGCCTTATATCACGCCATGCAAACAGGTACTGTGATTGGACTGATTGTAATGCTAGAAGAACAAGGTCAACGCTCACGCTCACACGCAATGCCACTGGATATTATCCGTGCTCAAGCTGATGCGATTGGTTTACCTGTTTATATGACATCATCGAGTTGGGCTGATTATGAAAGTAAGTTTATTGCACTGCTCAATCAAGCAAAACAACAAGGTGCTGAAGTACTGGTCACTGGTGATTTAGACATGCCTCAACATGGCTGCTGGCATGATCAAGTGACTCAGCAAGTGGGACTAAAATTGGGCATGCCACTGTGGTTGCGCCCACATAAAGAAGTGGTAGAAGAGTTCATCAATCTTGGTTTTCGCAGTGTTATCGTGACCGTCAATCTTAAACTCGGTATGCAAATTGAAGATTTGGGCAAAATCCTAACTCTGGAGTACATCCAAGAGTTAGAAAATCGTGGAATTGATCCATGTGGCGAAGGCGGTGAATTTCACACCACGGTCATTGATGGACCAATTTTTAACAAAGCTATTCCTGTAAGTCGGGGCGATATTGTTTATCATGAGGAATATGCTTTTTTACCACTTGAATTAGATCAACGATAATGTTTATTGAAGGATGAAAAATGTCAGAGAATATTCAATTACCGAACCAAATTTTTCCAACGACTCAAGGTGAAATCAACTTAGCTGAACTCCAAAGTGAATGGTTAGTTTTATACTTCTATCCTAAAGACTCAACCCCTGGTTGTACGACTCAAGCTGTTGGATTTTCTTGCTTAAAAGATCAGTTTGATGCCTTAAATTGTCAAATTGTTGGTGTATCTCGAGATTCGGTTAAAGCACATCAAAACTTCACTGAGAAACAGTCGCTTAGCATCGATTTAATAAGTGATAAAGAAGAAGTCTTATGCAAACACTTCGATGTCATTAAAGAGAAAAATATGTATGGCAAACAAGTGATGGGTATTGAACGTTCAACCTTTATTTTTCACAACAAAAAATTAGTGAAAAGCTATCGCAAAGTTAAAGCAGCTGGGCATGCTGAACAAGTACTCGAAGACCTAAAAGCCTTACAAACCGCATAAATATGTTGAGTAACAAAAAAGAGAGTTTCATACTCGCTTTTTGTTATGGTAAAATTGCTCACTGCTTATACCTTAGCGTATGATGAAAAGATTAAAATAATTAAAGACATTAAAAATGAATTATCGCAGCCCACTCTATTGCTCTCCTTTATTTTTTATACTCTCTGCATGTAATACAAATGCGCCACAAACCGCAACGGCAGAAGAAAACTTAGTCTCTGTACCACAGATTCAAATTGCAACAACAGAAATCCGTTGCCAAGATATACAAAATCCTGCTTATCAACAAATGATCATCAATGCAATTAATGAAATTAGGCAACAAGGACGGCAATGCGGCAAACAATATTTTGCTGCTGTTGCGCCATTAAAATGGAATCAGAACTTATATGACAGTGCTGTTGCTCATACTAAAGATATGGCAAGCCATGCTTTTCTTGGGCATATCAGCACAACAGGATTAGATTTAAAAGCACGCTTAAAACAATACGGCTTCAAAGGTAAAGGTGGTGGTGAGAATGTCGCACGAGGACAGAAAAATTTAAATGAAGTGATGGCAACTTGGCTTGCTAGTTCTGTGCATTGTAGTAATTTAATGCATCCCAAATTTACAGATTATGCGGTCGCCTGTTCATTGAATCAAACTGCCAAACAAAAGAGTTACTGGACTCAACAGTTTGGTGTTCGTTAATAAGGAATAAACATGCAAAATGGTTCAATCATCCCTATTTTTCGTATCTTTGATATTGAACTCGCACAATCTTTTTATCTTGACTACTTAGGCTTTCAAATCGACTGGCAACATACATTTGGGGATAACTTCCCAGTTTATCTACAAATTTCCAAAGATGATTGTATTCTTCATTTATCTGAACATTTTGGTGATGCGAGTCCACATAGCGCGATTCGTATTTATTGGCAGAATCTCAGCCTGTTAAAAAATGAACTTGAGGTCAAGGACTATAAGTTTGCTAAACCTCAAGTTGAAAAAACAGATTGGGAAACATTAGAACTAAGTATAACTGATCCCTTTTCCAATCGAATTATTTTTTGGGAAGATGCTTAATTAATCCGCTAAAAGTTGATAATGAAAGACTTTAGAAATAATTTTCCACTCACCCTGCTTTTGTACCAATGTTAGTGCATCGTAAAAATATTTAGGTTCAATCACACATTCAACATGTACCATCGCTAACTGATCATGAATCAAATTGATCGCTATAACCTTATCTTGTCTTAATTGGTTTTGAGATGCGGGTGAAATACGCTTTTCCACAATAGCGAAATAACTATCCATATCTAACTTAAGCATCGGATCATCCGTAGCGTTGATATAAGTTGCATCGGAATGAAATACGTCCTGCAATTTATCTACATCACAAAAGTACAAACCATCAAAGTATTTTTCCAGTTGCTGTTGAATCTTAGTTATCGAATTATTTTGCATCTTATGTACCTATTCTTTGTCTATTGCGTATGGTCGAAACTGATTCGCCTGCCACACCCCAGTTTTCTGTATCAACTTCATCAATGACCACAAATGTAGTAGCTGGATCTTTATGAAGCACCCGAACCACTAAATCTGTAGCCTCTTGAATCAACTGTTGTTTCTGTGCAGTAGAGACATTTTCTTTAGTAATTTGAATTAAAATATAAGGCATGCGTATCTCCTTTTATAATTTTATATATGGTAAGAATACTAAGATGCTTCGGCTGCTATTGCATCTTGAACCGTTTGACGACGAGCAATTCGCTGCATAAAAGCTGTTAAATGAATAAAATGCCCAAGATCAAGACCAATAAAGTCAGCCCAGCGTGTCACCACAAATAGATAAATATCAGCAATGGTAAAGTTACTTCCCATTAAATAGTTTTGCCCATCTAACTGTTGATCAACCCACGCATAGTGTTTATTTAAAATCGTACTAAAGATAGTTTTAGAATCTTCGCCATAGGATTCATGGAAAAATGGTGAATATGCTTTATGAATTTCTGCAGCAATAAAATTCATCCAAGAAAGTGTTTGATAACGCTCTACCGTGTTTATTTCAGCTAACAAATCCCTACGTTCGAATTGATCAACAAGAAACTGACTAATCACAGCACCTTCCGTTAAAAAAGAACCATCTTCAAGCTGCAATACAGGTACTTGTCCCTTCTTATTGAGCAGATAAAAGTCCTCACCCAGTTCAGTTAAATGCTGTTGCAAATCGACTTTGATTAAATCAAATGGAAGTCCAAGCTCTCTTAAAACGATATGTGGGGCTAAAGAACAGGCATTTGGTGAATAGAACAATTTCATAAAAATAACTCCATACAAGGTATGGGAATCATCTTATTGTTTACTTATATGTGCTTAAATAGCTTACAACTCAAATCATTTTTTACATGGTGTAATGAATGAATCACCCTCTAAAACGGATGATGTTTAGTAGCGTCGAATTGTTTTGCTTAGTAGCAGAATATGAAAGCTTTTCTAAGGCAGCCTTACATGCAGGTGTGAGTCCAGCAGCGGTCAGTCGCTCCATTGCTCGATTAGAGAAGCATTTAGCGACCCCACTGTTTGTAAGAACGACTCGACAAGTCCGTTTAACCGCGCAAGGGAAAATCTATTTTGATGAATGTAAGCAAGCGCTGAATCAAATTTTAGAAGCAGAACAGCAACTCAAAAATCAAACACAGCAACCCTCTGGTTTAATTCGTATCAGTGTTCCAACACCGTATGGACACTATCGTATCCTGCCTTTATTGGCAAAGTTTTCACAGCAATATCCAAGCATCAAAGTAGATGTTCAATTAACCAATAAAAATGTGGACTTTATAGCAGAAGGATATGATCTGGCGATTCGTGGACGACAATTTTCTGATTCAAATTTGATTGCACGGCAACTAGAACAGGCTGAACTGATTGTAGTGGCGTCGCCTGAGTATTTAAAACAATTCGGAACACCGCAAAGCCTTGAAGATTTACAGCATCATCAATGCATTCAATTTGTTCTCCCTAGCACGGGGAAAAACGTTCCATGGCTATTTAACTCAAATCAACAGTTGATTGAGTATCAAAGTGCCGGAAATATTCGTTGCCTAGACGATATTTTAGGTACGGTTACACTGGCAAAACATAGCGCTGGCTTATTACAAACCTATCGTTTTATTGTAGAAAAAGAGCTTAAAAATGGAGATTTGATTGAAGTCCTTACTGAATTTTCAGGTACATCACGCCCATTTTCTTTACTTTATCCATCAAAAAAACACGAATCTTTCCATGTTCGTGTTTTCATCGATTTTCTACTTAAAGAACTAAAATCTTAAAAACATTCATCCAAATTACTTTTATCACCCGCAAGATATTTACGCTGCAATTCCGCATAGACTTTTGTCTTTTTAAATTCAGTCAGAAACTCAATCGTACCTTTTGGGAAAAATTCGGTTTGAATCTCCCCTCGATAATAGGCTTCACGCATCGGTGTGGCTGAAATAGAGTCTTTTAAACTATCTAGCTCAACCATTTCCCATTCTGGAAACAAAGCTAAATAATATGAAGATTCATCTTTAAAATGACCAATCAAACCTACTTTTGCATTTGGCTGAACCACTTGATTGACTAAAGTTTTGACTTGTTTGACCCATTTTTCATCATTATAAACATCAACCACATGCACAAAATGAATCCGTTTCTGATCATCTTCTGAAAAGTTAGACAGAATCATTTGCTCACGTTCATGGGCTAAAAATGGATTTTTGATATTCCGTTCTGATTGTGCTGAACCCAATGCCAATATCACGTTCTGACTTTGCTGTAACGCAATTTCAATGGTTTGTAGATGCGCTAAATGAAAAGGCTGAAAGCGTCCAATAAAAACAAGATAGTCAAATGTGTACATAGGCGTAATTTCACTTTTTGTGAACTCATCAGTTGCACTATGTAACGCAAATATGCGACATAATGAGAGCACTTAAAAAATCAATCTGGATTAAAGCAAGGATAGTACGATGACACTTAGCTGTATTCAACAACCTCATCAACATTTAAACGCAAATTTAGAGGGTGGCGTACTCACCTTAGCCATAAATCGTCCAGAAGCAAAAAATGCACTGTATGGCGAACTTTATTTATGGATTGCTAAAGCACTTGATGAAGCCGACCTCAATAAAGAAGTTAGAGTAGTCGTTCTACGCGGTGCAGAACAAGATTTTACTGCTGGCAATGACATGAAAGACTTTATGGGTTTTGTACAAAATCCTAACACAGGCCCAGCCGGAGAAGTCCCACCATTCGTTTTACTTAAAGCGGCTGCCAAATTATCAAAGCCACTTATTGTTGCTATAAAAGGTGTCGCAATTGGTATTGGCGTTACGATTTTATTACATGCAGATCTGGTTTTTGCTGACAATACAGCTCTTTTCCAAATTCCATTTGTAAGCCTCGGTCTTTCTCCTGAAGGTGGAGCAAGCCAATTACTGGTTCAACAAGCAGGCTATCATAAAGCAGCCGAGCTTTTATTTACTGCGAAAAAGTTTAATGCAGAAACTGCAGTACAAGCAGGCTTAGTCAATGAAGTGGTTGAAGATGCTTATGTTTCAGCTCAACAGACCGCTCAACACTTAGCAGCTTTACCTCTTGCATCTTTAAAACAAACTAAAGCACTCATGAAGCATAATTTAGAACAAATTATTGAATGTGTTGATCATGAAGCTGAAATCTTTATGCAACGCGTTCGTTCACCCGAAATGCTAGAGGCCGTTCAAGCATTTATGCAAAAACGTAAACCCGACTTCTCTCAGTTTAATTAAAATCAATTTCTATGATTTGAATAAACTCAAAGGCAGGCTCTTCGTAAGGATGGCTTGCCTGTAATGCTTCCGCTACAGCCTTTGCTTTTTCTTCAGGAACAATTGTTTCAACACGCCATTCCTCGACTTGCTCAAGTTCATTTAGTTGCCCGATATAAGGATCAGCCCCCTTAACTGGCTTAAACTGCCCTATTCCTTTCACTTGCCATGTGCAGTGTTCGTAATTACCAATGCCACCTGCACCAGCAGAAAAAATGGCTTGTTTAGTCGACTCAAGATGTGATTCTGGTACGTAATAAATCAGCTTTAGCATGAGTAAAATGGCTCAAGACTTATAAATTAGGTTTAAATCATACCGTTAAAAAAGAACTAAAATCAAAGTCAGCTCATCATTGCTAAATAATTCACTCCAATAAATAGTATTTGAAGAGCAAGCGCTAAACCAAACCAACGCCAGCCTTTATCTTTTGTATAAATCATTTTCATGTGATTTTTGTTTTTCATCATTTTGATCTCCGATTTTTTATCGTTGTTACAGAGAAAGCAAAAATTGGTCCAACCTCGAACCAAGCATACGGGGATAAATAGCGCTATGTCTATAGTCTCATAAGTTTTCTAAAACGCTTAAAAGAGCTGCGCTCATCCATATGCAACTTTTAGTCTGAAGAAATTTTAAAAAATCAGTGATCTATCTTCACCTTTAAGCTCTTAAGCACTCATTTTTCTTAAATGTCTATTCTCATATATCGTCATAACAAAAGCTAAACCACACAAAATCACAAAACCACAAGTCATTGGAATTAATGTGCCGTTATATAACTGCCCAATGATAGAGGCAAGAATAAGTGACAGTACAGAGGAAGCTGCACCAATAATAGCTGATGCCATTCCAGCAACATGCCCCATCGGTTCCATTGCAATCGCATTTAAATTACCAAAGAGAGTTCCAAATAATAAAAACAAAATGCAGGCATAAAGCATAAACATCCAAAATGATACCGTTACACCCGCAAGTTGAATTAACAAGAAAATCAAAGAAATTAAACACAAGCCCAAAAAGCCATAAATACAGATTGGACGCATGCCAAACTTCATGACAATTTTAGAGTTTGTAAATGATGCAATTCCCATTACACCTGCCAGCACAGCAAAATAAGCACTAAACTCTTGCCCTGTTTTACCAAACTGCTGCATAAAAATTTGCTGTGAAGTTCCTAAATAACCAATAAACCCACCGAAGCAGAACCCCGCACATAAGAGATAACTCATGGTGGTTTTATTACTTACGACCTCTTTAAAGCCTTCCTTAAATGCGTCTATACGCATGGGCAAACGATTTTCGGGAAGTAAAGTCTCTTCTAGTCGTAAAGCGACCCATGCTCCCACAACTGTGGCATAGACCATATATAAAACAAAAATTTCACGCCAACCAAAGAAATGAATAATGAGCTGCCCCAAACTTGGTGCAATTGCAGGAGCC
>Ga0308157_10009493_pt1 | contig 10766 bp, 9 predicted proteins | sample PhyBR1_FD_201035 | JGI IMG/M metagenome (GOLD analysis project Ga0308157, IMG submission 201035) | Phyllosphere microbial communities from UC Gill Tract Community Farm, Albany, California, United States - DLSLB.R1 | ecosystem: Host-associated > Plants > Phyllosphere > Unclassified | place: USA...
AGAAGGCCGGACAATGGTGATGGTGACGCATGAAATGGCGCTGGCACGCGAAATTTCGAGCGAAGTCATCTTTCTGCATCAGGGACTGGTTGAAGAGCGCGGTTCGCCTGATATCGTGATGCGCAATCCGCAGTCACCGCGTTTGCGCCAGTTCCTGCATATGAGTTGAGGGGGAGATCATGACGGACAATAAACTGGGTGCATTCGGCGATGAACTGAAAGCTATCCGCAGGCATCTGCACAGCATTCCGGAGCTGGGCTTGGAGGAAGTTGAGACTTCCGACTATATCGCCTCAACGCTCGAAAAATGGGGTTATGAGTTAAGCCGTGGCCTTGCGAAGACTGGCATCGTTGCTTCTCTGCGTCGCGGCAGCTCAAACCGCTCCATCGGTTTCCGCGCTGATTTCGATGCACTGCCAATTCTGGAAGAAACTGAATTGCCTTATGCGAGCAAGAACGCTGGCAAGATGCATGCTTGTGGCCATGATGGCCATACGGCAATGCTGCTGGGCGCGGCTTGGTCGCTTGCGCAGGATACGGATTTTTCTGGAACCGTTCATTTCATCTTCCAGCCCGCCGAAGAAAACTTCGGTGGTGCGCAGATCATGATCGAAGAAGGCCTATTTGAGCGCTTCCCCTGCGATCAGGTTTTTGCCCTGCATAACTGGCCGGGTCTTCAAGCCGGCAAGTTTGCCTCGAAGGCTGGACCAATTGCGGCGTCCATCGATGCGTTGACGCTCACGGTAAGGGGCAGCGGCGGGCACGGTGCAGAACCGGAAAAAACAGTCGATCCGATCGTTGTGGCCTCAAGCATCGTTATGGCTTTGCAAACAATCGTCGCCCGTAATGTTTCGCCGCATCAGGCAAGTGTCATCACGGTTGGCGCATTTAATTCCGGTGCGGTTTGCAACGTTATTCCCGATGCGGCCACGCTCGAAATTTCGATGCGCGCGACCGATCCGGCCATCCGCAAAACGTTGCGCGATAAGGTCGAGCAGGTGGCAAAGATGCAGGCGGCAAGTTATGGCGCCGATGTCAGCTTTGACTGGATGACCGGTTATCCCGCAACCATCAATGATGCGGGGGCATTCGAGCAGGCAAAAGCCACGGTTTCCCAGCATTATGGCGAAGACGCATTTGAAGAGCTGGATAAGCCGTTCATGGGCAGCGAAGACTTTTCCTTCATGCTGGAAAAGACTGCTGGTGCCTATCTCCTGATCGGAAATGGTGAAAGCTCCGGCCTGCATACGTCGAAGTATAATTTCAACGATGAAATTCTGGAGCGCGGCGTGTCCTTCTTCCATAATCTGGCCAAGGACAGCCTCAAAGTCTAGCATTCAAGAGGCGCGGTATTCCCCGCGCCTCTTTTCCAGAGCGCGGTTCGATCTAATTGGATCAGATCGGCGTTCTAAATATTTGTTTAACGCGCATCCTGAAAACCGTTTCACACTTTTCGGGATGCGCTTTAAAACCGCGCGGGAATGTTGCTCAAGGTCTTCGTGCTGCTGACCACGAGACCTGCAAGAGTGAATTTCAGAGGGAAATGCGCTTCAAAGCCTTGTCGAGAGCAAGAAGCTCAGGCACGGGCGTTCCGGAAGAAAGATTTGGCGCAGCGCGTCCCATCACATCCGCAGGCACAACACAGGCGGCACGGATCGCCTCTTCAAGTGGCACGCCGACTTGTTGAACGAGATTGGCGAGACAGCCGACCATATCGATATGGGCACCAGCAAGTGAACCGGCGGCATTGACGAGGGCGCCGTCGCGCACTTCGATCCGTTCACCGTAAAGTTCGAAATGTTCCGGCCCACCAATGGTGGACATGGCGTCAGACACAAGGAACATGCGGTCACGTTTTGGGCGCGCACGCCATGCAATGCCGACCATCTCCCATGTCACATGATGTCCGTCGACAATGATGCCGACGAAAGCATCGCTGCCAATTGCGGTGCCAACCACGCCCGGCTCACGCGAGGTCATTGGCGGCATGGCATTGTAAAGATGGGTGTAGCAGCTGATGCCAGCTTCAAGGCCTGCCTTTGCCTCATCGGTCGTGCCATTGGTATGACCTGCCGAAACCACAACGCCCATATCGACGATCTGTTGAATGGTATCGCTTGGCACCATTTCCGGCGCAAGCGTCAGCATCACCGGCACATCAGCCTTGCGCAGGATTTTCAGCGCTTCAAGCGTGGATGCATCCATAGGGCGGATAAATTCGACACGATGCGTACCCTTGCGGGCAGGGTTCAGATGTGGGCCTTCGATATGCAGGCCGAAGAAGCCGTCCATACCCTTGCATTCGACGGCGGCGTGAGCCGCCTGAATGATGCGCTCCGGCTCGCAGGTGATCAGCGTTGGCAGTACCCATCCGGTGCCGAGTTTGCGAAGTGTGGAAATAATATGCGCGATACCCTTGGCACTGGTATCTGAATTCAGCATGACGCCGCCCGCGCCGTTGACCTGCAAATCAATACAGGCGGGCATCAGGATATGCGGTGTCAGGTCCGGGGTTTCATCTGATTTGCACGGACGCAGGCGGTTGATGCCCGAAGCGCTGATCTCGGCCACAAGACCGGTCTGAAGACGCCCATTGAGGAATACAAAGTCTGGGGCGACAAGACGGCTCATCGGGTTTCTCCTGCTTTATTAGAGCGCACCCCCAAACGGGTGAAACGGTTTTCGGATAAGATGCGCTTTAAAACAAATAGTTAGAGTGTATTTGAATGTGACTCAAGCTGATTCAAATGCGCTCGAAGTGCGTAGAGTGCAACGCCGCGCGCGCCGGAACTGTCGCCGAAACGGGCTGTTTTGATCCCTGGTATGCGGGTTGGGCCAAGCTTTTGCTTTTCGAATGCTTTCGATACGCGTTCGGCAACACCTTCCATGTTGGAAAGACCGCCGCCCATCACAATGCAATCGGGATCGACGACGAGCTGCATCGTCAGTAGCGATTCCGCCATCAGTTCTGCCCAGTCATTGAGCACCTGTTCTGCCGCTACATCACCATTGGATGCGCGTAGTGTGAGTTCCTGATTGGAAATTGTTTCACCAAGCTTGATCTTTGAAATATCGGCAAGACCTGTGCCGGAAACATAGCGCTCCATGCATCCAGTCTTACCACAGCCGCAAGGGATCAAGGGCAGGTTCTGCTGACTTAAAATACGTGCTGGCATGCCCGTATGGCCGATTTCCAGCGCCAGACCATTATAGCGCGGTGGAATATCTCCATTGATCACAAGGCCTGCACCCATGCCGGTGCCTACAATGAGGCCAATCACGACGTCGCCGCCTTCGCCCGCACCGCCGTGAACTTCCGAATAAGCGAAAGCCATACAGTCGTTCATCAGCGGAAAGCTGCGTCCAAAGCGCGCCACGAGTGCTGCACCCACATCACGCCCGGTGATGGGAATGTTGGAGGCAAAGCCGTGGCCGGTGGCGGGGTCAATCCAGCCTGGTAAGCTGATGCCAACGGGCAATTTCGGATTGCCGGATGTTTCGTTCAGCCATTCAATCTGTGCCGCCAGCCCTTCGATGAAATCCTCGAAACTGCTCACAGGAGTTGGAATCCGCCGCGTCAGAACGGTTTCCATATTCGCGTCGAACAGACGACCCTCAATTTTAGTGCCGCCCAGATCAATGGCGCCGCAGATCATGCTGACCTCATGCTTCATGCTTTAAAGGGGTAAATCTTAACCCCGGAAACGACGCGTGTCAGGTTGCCTTGATCGATAAATGGATTGTCGATATTGAGATCGAGTTCCGCAGACCAGCGGGCAGACCAGATTTGCGCCAAAAGCACATAAAGCACAGCATCCCAGCGGCTGTCACCTTGATGATTGGCAGCAGTCAACTGAAGTGCGAGATCACAGCCTTCACCGCCAACGGTTGTGACGGTTGCGAGCGGAAATTGTTGCGCGATTTCGCGTGCGATATCGAGATCATAACGCTCTGAGTGTTGATCTGGATGGATGAAGACCACGACGCGGGTATCTCCGACGACTGAGGCCTTCGGGCCGTGACGAAAACCGAGTGTGCTGTCCCAATTGGTCATGACCTGACCTGCGGTTAGCTCCAGCACCTTGAGCGCGCTTTCGCGCGCGACGCCGGTCAATGCGCCGGAACCAAGAAAAATCGCACGTTCAGAATGCGGTGCAGGGGTGGAGTCAAGTTGGGCGATTGCCTTGGTAGCCGCAGCAGAAAGATCGCCAAGTTTTGCCGCCACGTCAGCCGTAGCGTCGATGCAGGCGAGCGCCGACAGAAGCATTGTCGTATAGCTCGAAGTCATGGCAAAGGCGCGATCGTGGGTTGCTTCAGGCAACACAATCACGCGCTGTTCACCCGGACCTTTTGCTGGGCGGACTGCCAATGCGCTTTCACCGTTGCAGGTAATGTTGAGACGATGGACTTTAGGGAAATGCTCATCCAGCAGATCGAGCGTTGCAATGGTTTCCGAGCTGTTGCCGCTGCGGCCAAACTGCACGACAAGGAGTTCTGCGTCATTGATCAGCGTTTCAGACGGATTGGAAACGATATCGGTGGTCGCAATAGCTGCCAGCGAAATTGCGCCAGTCTTTGTCGAGGCAAGGACCTGCCCGATGAAGGCTGACGTACCAGCACCACTGAACACGATACGTTTGATGCCCTTTGCGGCGATCCATTCGCGGATTTCAGCTGATTGCGCGGCAAGCGGCTCGGCCCATGCCTGCCAGATGCCGGGCTGTGCGTGAATTTCCTGCCAGGTGTGGCTCGTTTCCAGCTTAGTCATTGACGCCGTCCTCTTGAGTACTGATGAAACGCACGCCACGTTCGCGGATGCGGTTGGCCATTTCATGGTTTGGCTCAAGATCGGTCACGATTGCTGAAATCCGATCCATTGCGCAAATACGATGCAGCCGTGGTTTGCTGAATTTCGTTTTGTCGGCCAGCACGATGACGCGGCCAGAAGCTTCAATCATCGCGCGGTTCTGATGGGCTTCGTCTTCCAGAAATGTGCTGACGCCGGTTTCCGGGTCAATGCTGTCAGCCCCCATGACGAAGGTGTCGAAGCGCATTTCGGAAAGAGCCGTATCAACCAGTCGTCCGGTCACAGACATGGTTTCACGGCGAATGTTGCCGCCGGTCAGCATCACCTGATGCTGCTTGTGGCTGAGTACGGTCTGCGCCACATCAAGGCTGCGGGTCATGATGACAAGCGGCGCAAGATTGCCAAGATGCGCTGCAAGACGCTCAGTGCTGGAACCATTGTCGAAGAGTACAGCCGTATCACCTTCTAGGAGGTGGACTGCCTTGCGCCCGATTGTATCCTTTGCGTCGAAGTTAACGGCGCGTCGATCAACCGGATTGGATTCAACACCAAGAGGGGTGAGGGCAGGCTTTTGGGCCAGTGATAAAGCAAGATCGATACGAAAATCGGCAAGACCAGTATAACCAAAGCGCTGACAGAAACGGATGAGTGTCGGCTCTGACGTGCCGAGCTGGTTGCACAACTCGCGCGCAGTGGAGCGTATAAAGCCGACCGGATCGCTTTCGATCAACTGACATATGCCGCGTAGCTTCGGAGTAAGCTCCGCCGCAGCTGCCTGCACAGTCTGATAGAGATCTTCGGTCAGTTGCAACTTAGCCCTTATGTAAAACGGGTTCCCAATTTTAGGCGGCATGCTTCAGCGTTTAGTTTTCCTATTCGAAAGTAAATTTTACTTCAACACAAAATTTATGCGCTTAATGTTTATATTAACGCAAGTCATATTAGCTTTGCTCAAGTGCGGCGCGCAATTCGGCGACTTTGTTCGCTGCCGTTCGAGTGGCTCCAGGAGCGGCGAAACCGAAATGCAACAGTGTCTGATCGGCGGGTAGCGGCGCGCTACAAGACGCGTGGATTTCGATGATATCTGGTAGGGCCGCAAGGATTGTAGGTAGCGTATCGATATTGACGCCTGAGCCTGGCATGACGACGATCTCGTCCCCGGCTGCTTTGTGCATCGTCGCCAATCTTTCCAGGCCGGACACGGCCTTCTGAGCGCCGCCAGAGGACAGAATTCGGTTGACGCCAAGTTGTTTGGCAATCTCAACAGCTTCCACGACATCAGGTGTCAGATCGATTGAGCGATGCAGTGCTATTTCAAGGCCATCTGCCGCTTTCACCAGTCGTTGGAGCGCGGGTTGGTCGAGCCGGCCATCGGGCAGATTTGCGCCGATCACCACACCGGGGAGGCCAAGGGCCCGTGTTGCTGCAATCTCGGCTTCCATGATCTGCAATTCATCTTCGCTCCAGATGAAGCTCCCCGCGCGCGGGCGTATCATCACCATGACTGGGATGGGGGCTTTTGCGGAGAGCTGCATGAGACCAATGGACGGTGTCAGTCCGCCAATGGCAAGTGCCGAGCAGAGCTCGATACGATCAGCGCCGCCTTCGATGGCAGCGGCCAAGCCTTCTGCATCATCGACACAGACTTCCAGCAATATTTTGTTCAAGCGCATTCTCACTTTGTCAGTTTCTTTGTGCTCGACCTTAGGCAGAACCGCTACACCAGCCAAGCCTGCAATCGCACCCCTTTTCCCGTTAAGGCGACGCCACCCTTGCAGCAATTCGGGTGCGATACGCACCAGCCTCGGCCAGTAACAGCAGCGCCGACCGGCGGCGCTCTCTGGCGGTGAAAGAATAGCGACCATTCTTATCGACATTTCGCACAACCAGATTTTGCAGCGGATGATAGCCATCGCTGCGCCGATTGGCCGGCAGTTCTTCAATACCTCACTTGCGATAGGTTTTGCGCACGTTCTTCGGATCGCAATCCAAGTGAGCCATTTTCTTGTCAAAGATCAACAATACTGAAGCGCCATGGTATCCCGAGCCTATTATGTTGCTTGAATTACTATGCGGGTTTCAGGAATTGCTGTCCGGGTCGCGATCAGGAAGCCTGCCAGTCCACCCCCTATCTTGCCGAGGAGCAAAGGAAGTATAAGTGTCGGCTGAAAGTTTGCCGAGAATGCCAAATGATCGCCAAACATAAACGCTCCACACACTGCAAAGGATATGACCAGTACCTTGTCGCGCGGTGGCATATCCTTGACTAAGCGAAACATGGCAAGCACGTTCGCGGATGCTGCGAGAAGCCCAGTCGTACCCGCCGAAGACAATCCAAGCCGCGCGCCCATCCACCGCATAGGCCGTTGCAGGAAGTGATTCATGAGATATACCATCGGGAAAGCGCCACACAGCATGATGCCGATATAGCCTGCAACCTCCAAAGCCCTGAACTGGTCCTCTGTGTCAGCGATGATTGGCGCGAAACCCCATCCTCCGAACGCCCAGGTAAAGAATCCGGTAAAGTATTCAACTACCGAGGTGACCAGTACAAGAGTGATCAACCCGTACATAACGCGACCGAAGACAAGGAAAATCCGTATCATCGCTACCGGAAAGAGCTTCAAGCATCCCGCAAGTGCACCGCAGAATACAACGAGCGGCGCAAGGTTTGTCAGGATGGCTGTGACTGTCAGTGCAAGCTGGTAAGTTGCGTCTCCAGCCGTATTAACATCGGGTCTGACACTGATCTCCATTACGCCTAAAGCAATGCTGGAGATAGCGACCCCTACCGGAACAGAAAGAATACCGCACATGATACCAAGCGCCATGTAAGGGTGGTCTTCCTTTTCTAGCATCGAAAGACCGACGGGAATGGTGAAAATAATCGTTGCACCCGCCATGAAGCCGGTTATCGATGCAATTATCCAGCCCTCATGCGTTTGCGCCAGAGCTTTTGCGAGCTGATAGCCGCCCATTTCAACTGCAATGATCGATGTAGCTGCCATCGCAGGATCCGCATTGACCATCTGGAACAGCGGCCCCAAGTAAGCGCTAATGAAGGCAGAAATATACGGAATAGCCGCCATAATGCCTGCGACCGGAATAAAGATGTAACCGATAGAGTGAAGGCCGGCATTAAACTCGCGGCCAAGCGGACTTTCACTATCAATGATCGATGCGACTGCTCCGATCACTGCACACAGCATGATAATATAAATAACATAGGTGCCGATGAGCGCCATTTTTAAGTTCCCTCTGTTTTGGAAGGGTTTCTTTGTCCCTTTCCTGACTAATCAACGAAATAGTTGGCTGAGATGATCGTTGAGGTAATAGCCCTCCGGGTCGAGCTTGCGGCGAAGTTGGCGGAAATCATTGGCGCGGGGATAGATTGAGGTTACATCTTCGCCAGTGAGGAAGTGTAGCTTGCCCCAATGCGGACGCGATCCATAAGAACGCAGGATAGTGTCTACAGCACGCAGATAGTCCCAGTAGTCTTTACCCGGCTCGCCCGAAACTGACACCGTGACGCTGTCCTGTTCGAAGAAGGGGCTCATCCAGGCACCATCCCCTGCGGTGAAACGATATTCGATAGGATAAATCGCATCAGGAAACTCTTCGAGCATCAGCTTGCGAACAGCACGGACGGCATCTTTTCCGTGCGCGATCGGCACCGCATATTCCAACTCATGGAAATTCGGGATGTACTCGATCGGATAAACGTCAGAGCTATAAGCAACCTTTTCAAACTCGCCCGTGAAGGGCGCGCGATCCGTAATGTCCATGATTTTCATTTCGCAGACATCCGTGGTGCGGCCCGACGCAGACGTAGCAGAAGTATCGGGCAGGCAATAGCAGTGGCGACTTTCCTCGTAAGGACACCAAAAGAAACTGAAATGGCGATGCTTTTTCGCTAATTCGTCGTGCATATCCATGGCGCTTTCAAAATCTTCGCGCCAGATACGTTCATAAAGATTGTATTTATCGGTCACCTGAAGCGTCATTTCGGAGATTACACCCAGAACACCGAGCGAAACCCGACCAGCATGGAGAAGATCTGGCGTTGTTTCGTCCACGACGATGATGTCACCATTCGGCTGGATAAGCTTCATGCCAACGATGGACGAGGCAAGGTTTCCTAAAGTCAGCCCGGTTCCGTGCGTTCCTGTGGTCAGCGCACCGGCAAGCGCCTGACTGTCGATATCGCCTTGGTTGACCATCGACAAGCCTTCGGCTTTGAGAACACCAACCAACTCGTTGATTGTGGTACCAGCCGCCGCAGTGACGCGCCGCATGTCATGATCGATATGGCGCACGCCCTTCATGTTTGAAAGTGTCAGGTGCAGACCGCTTGTCAGCGCAACAGGCGTAAAAGAGTGACCCGATCCTGCCACACGCAAGTTGAGGCCTTTTGCTGTTGCATCACGAACCATGGCGCAAAGCTCGTCCTCGCTCGTCGGTGCTCCTCTCGCTGCGCGGACGCAAGACTGGTTGCCGACCCAGTTGCGCCAATGCGCATGTTCCATGCCGAAATCATTGACGTGCATATTGTGTGAAGATGTATTCATTCCACGTTTCCCCTTTTTATTTATTGAAGCGTCCTGTGTTCTTTCTGACGCTGAAAGAACATGCCGACTGATTCACTCCACATAATTTTTTGAGACCGACGCACTAGATTGCTGTGTAACCGTTATCTGCAAAAAGATGCGTTCCATTCACGAAACTTGCATCATCACTGGCGAGAAAAAGTGCTGCCGAGGCTACTTCTGACGGTTTGCACAAACGTCCCTGTGCTGCAGCGATAGCGCTTTCACTAACATCGACACCATATTTTCCGAGTGTCTCAATCTCACGCAATCCGTGGGCGGTGGCGATGAAACCGGGGCATATCGCATTGGAACGAATGCCTCTGTCACGGAATTCAACAGCAATCGCGCGGGCAAACATATGGCAAGCACCTTTGCTAGTGCAGTAGAGCACCTCCATTGGCGTTCCGATAACGGCAGAGATGGACGAAGTGCAGATGATGCTGCCACCACCCGCTGACAACATGCCGGGCAGAACAGCTTTAGTGACGATGAACATGCTCTTCACATTCACCGCCATCACGCGATCCCATTCTTCCTCAGAAGTCTCCAGAAAGGGGACCGCAGCCAGAATGCCCGCATGGTTCATCAGCACCGTGATGGGACCGAATGCGGCTTCGACGGCTTTCACCGCAGAATTGACCTCTTTACTGTCAGAAACATCAGCAGGAGCAAAAATAACCTCATGCCCTGCTTCACGCAGGCGTTCCGCAACAGCACGGCCATCGGTGCCCGGAAGATCGACGATACCGACCTTTGCTCCTTCTGCTGCAAAGAGTTCTGATGCGGCAAGGCCACAGCCTCCCGCGCCGCCCGTGATGAGGGCGACCTTGCCTTTAAGGCGTCCGATCATGTCAATTCTCCAGTAACGAGGCTTGCCCTCGCGGCATATTTTATGTCAGCTTTACGTCTGATCCGGTGTTCCCTTGTCCGGTTATGTTGAACGTGAAAGACTTCAAAAAAAATGGCCATATGCCAAAAGTCATAGGAACTGGACGACGGCCTTGATACAATCAACAGAGGCGAGCTCACTGGCTGAGGCTATTCTCACCTGCGCCACTTCAAATTTTGGGGCCTCACTTGCCCGCTTCGCTGCAACTGCTGCAGACTTCGATATGTCATGCATCTTTGCATTCAGCAGAGATCGTCCGCCTGCTCTCATTCATGATGGATATAGTGAAACGATAGATCGCAAAGCGCTCCAGTCTTATCTTCGGGGTGCGTGTCTTCTGGACCCGTTTTACTCAGAGGTGGCTCGGGAAATCTGCACAGCTAGGATAAGTGGAATTTCTGCCTGAGTTCGGCTTAGATGCCGGGAACAGGAGATACCATGACGAGACGACCACGCCGAAACCATAGCCCAGCTTTCAAGG
>Ga0308157_10009494_pt1 | contig 10765 bp, 13 predicted proteins | sample PhyBR1_FD_201035 | JGI IMG/M metagenome (GOLD analysis project Ga0308157, IMG submission 201035) | Phyllosphere microbial communities from UC Gill Tract Community Farm, Albany, California, United States - DLSLB.R1 | ecosystem: Host-associated > Plants > Phyllosphere > Unclassified | place: USA...
TCGGGCGTTTGTATATCCTTCGTCAAGGCTTCAAGCTGTGTCTTGTCCAACTTCATAACAATCTCCGGACGGTTCAATCCGTCATAGCAGGGCGATTGCTCGGACACACTTTAATTTACAGTCTCATCAGCGTGAAACGGCCTTTTTCATTTTCGGTGCGGCGAATTTCTTCAAGGCCAAACTTGTTGACATAAAAATCGAGCGATTCATCAATATCGCGAATTCTAACCATCGTGTGCAGATAACGCATAGTTTTCTCCTGGTTCATATGCTGACCCGGTCACAGAAGTTCAACGCATTCCCGGAGGAATGGTTCAGCTCAAGTCCCAGTTCATTTTGCAGAGCATTTAAGAGCGGTTTTGTGGATAGGCTGCTTGTGGGAAAACACAAGTAAACAAGTTGTCGAATTTTACTGCTGCCATATGTTTTTGATTGTGTTGCTGACAGGGCAATTTTGCATTTGAGAAATTTACGAATTAACGATGAAGGCACAAAGCCTGTGGTCATCCTCAAGACAGCATAAGTTTAGGCTTGCCGCATCCGGTTAAGGAAGTGTTATTCTTTGGTCAAGAATCAGGTCAGAATCGCAACGGAACAACAGAGGAGGGGCGAGCGCATGGCGGACAAATCTGTGTCGAGTGACCAGTTTCGCAGTCAGGCCTCCTCAGAAGAGCTAGGCGAACTTATTGAAGTGTCCGGCCACATTAAGTGGTTTGACGTTGCAAAGGGCTACGGCTTCATTGTTCCTGACCAGCCGGGTCTTTCCGATATTCTGCTGCATGTCACTTCGCTTCGCCGCGATGGCTTCCAAACAGCGCTTGAAGGAGCGCGCATTGTTTGTGAAGTTCGCAATGGTGACCGTGGCATGCAATGCTTCCGTGTTCTTTCCATGGATACGTCGACCGCTGTGCATCCAGCGCAGATGCCGCCGCAGCGCACGCATGTTACAGTTACGCCGTCCAGTGGTCTGGAACGTGTTATCGTCAAGTGGTTCAATCGCACTAAGGGCTTCGGCTTTTTGACACGCGGTGAGGGCACCGAAGATATTTTCATTCATATGGAAACACTACGCCGTTTCGGAATGATGGAACTGCGCCCCGGTCAGGTTGTCCTGATCCGTTTCGGCAACGGTGACAAGGGCCTTATGGCCGCTGAAATCCATCCGGATATCGGCACGGCGATTCCCGTTTCGCACTAATTTGACTTTCAGACGATGTCACAAGCCGGTGATGCCAGTGACTAAGCAGTGACTGGGCCTTGCCGCGTCTGGGCCTGATTGGTAATGTCCGCCGCTCAAACGAACCATTCGTGATTGTCTGTCAAAAGACACTCAACACGAGCACGTAGGACAAGAGCAGGTAATGGGCCGCATTCTTTTCGCATTTGCATTTATTTTCTTTGCGGTTTCTGCCCAAGCGCAGGAAACCAAGCCCATACATTTGCCAATGGACAAAGAACCACTCACCTTCATGACCTCGAAAGGCAAAGTGTCATTTGGCTTGGAAGTTGCTGCGACGGACGAGGCGCGGATGCGCGGGCTGATGTGGCGCACCGACTTCCCAAAGGATCGAGCCATGCTTTTCGTATTCGGTGAAATGCGCAGTGTTATGATGTGGATGCAGAACACGCCTTCGCCGCTGGATATGGTTTTCCTTGATGACACAGGCCATGTATCCTCGATTCATGAAAACGCTGTCCCGTTTTCCGAAGATATTATTTCTTCGCAAGGGCCGGCGGCTTATGTCGTGGAACTTCTTGCCGGTACTGTTAAGCGGATCGGAATCAAGCGTGGTGACAGAGCGATCCACACAGCTATTTGTGGCGAGTGTCGCAGCTAGATTTTTCTAATTTTGCTGGAAACCCTCTAATTTGTTGTTTCTGTGCGAACCGCTTCGCATCTTTGCGGAAATGATTCCGACACCACGCATCTAAAAATCAAAAGGAATACAAAATTGAGCGCGCTCGATATCGAATATTTCGAACATGATGGTTTGCGTCTTGCGTATCGTCAGGACGGAGAAGGCGATCCGATCTTGCTCATTCATGGCTTTGCGTCCTCAAGCCTTGTCAATTGGGTGTCGCCCGGTTGGTTTCGGACGCTGACCGAAGCTGGATATCGTGTTATTGCGATAGATAATCGTGGGCATGGGTTTTCAGCGAAAAGCCATGAAGCCGATGATTATACGCCGAGCGCTATGGCGAGCGATGCGGCAGCGTTGCTTGACCATCTGGGCATCGAAAAAGCGCATGTGATGGGGTATTCGATGGGAGCGCGCATAAGCGCGTTTCTTACAATCGAGCATCCTGATCGTGTTCGTAGTGCTGTATTTGGGGGGCTTGGCATTGGAATGGTGACAGGTGCTGGCGATTGGGAGCCGATTGGCGAAGCATTGCTTGCTGAAGACCCATCGACGATCACCCATCCGCGCGGACTGATGTTCCGTAAATTTGCCGATCAGACCAAGAGCGACCGGATTGCTCTGGCGGCTTGTGTCATTACGTCTAAAGAACTGGTTTCTGCCGAGGCAATTGCGCGCATCATGCAGCCGGTCCTTGTAGCTGTTGGTACCACTGACGATATTGCAGGAAGTGCACAGGAACTGGCCGATATGCTGCCAAATGGCCAGGCACTCGATATACCGGACCGCGATCATATGTTGGCGGTGGGCGATAAGGTCTATAAAAAGGGCGTCTTGGCCTTTCTTGAAGAAAATCCTCTTTGAGCCGATACGGTGGATTTCATTCAATTGCGTTAAACTGAGCGATAAGATTTATGCGGTGTAAAGGCACGGCATTTTGAGATATGTTATCCGCTGAACTCACATTGCGATGCAGGCAAACGGGCAAGGGGAGTGTTCAGACGCCGCATTGAGCAAAATTGGAGCATGCATAATGTCAGTTCGTACGAACGCGAAAGTATCCCCTTCTTTGGGGCAGGTTGATCCGATCTGGCACTCTGTCCGCGCCGAAGCGGAGGAAGCTGCCAAGAACGATCCCGTGCTTGGAACGTTTCTTTACGCAACGATTATCAACCAGTCGACGCTGGAAGATGCTGTGATGCATCGTATTGCGGAGCGTCTGGGACATGCGGATGTAAGCGCAGATATTCTGCGCCAGACCTTCGATGCAATGTTAGAGGCAAACCCGGAATGGTCGCATATCGTGCGGGTGGATATTCAGGCGGTTTATGATCGTGATCCGGCCTATAACCGTTTCATGGACCCGGTTCTTTATCTCAAAGGTTTTCATGCGATCCAAACGCATCGTTTGGCGCATTGGCTCTATAAAGAAGGGCGCAAAGACTTCGCTTATTATCTGCAAAGCCGCTCGTCTTCTATTTTTCAGACGGATATTCATCCCGCTGCGCAATTTGGCAGTGGATTGTTCCTTGATCATGCTACCGGACTTGTGGTCGGTGAGACCGCGGTGATCGAAGACAACGTCTCGATCCTGCATGGTGTTACCCTTGGTGGTACAGGCAAAGCCAGTGGCGATCGTCATCCAAAAATCCGTCACGGCGTGCTGATCGGTGCAGGTGCCAAAATCCTTGGTAATATTGAAGTAGGAAACTGCTCAAAGATAGCGGCCGGCTCTGTTGTGCTGAAATCTGTTCCACAGAATGCTACCGTTGCAGGTGTGCCTGCGAAGGTGGTCGGTGAAAGCGGTTGCTCTGAGCCTTCGCGTGTCATGGATCAGATGTTGAGCGAAGCTGCGTTCGGCGAACACATGTTTGGCGAAGGCATCTGATGCCTTATTGACCTGCTAAATTGTGAGAATTGCCAACCGCTGGTTTTTCAATCCGAGCGGCCTATATCACGCTTAGCGGTTCATAACTATTCGTGCATGGGCACATCAGCTCATGTGTTAGTGCTTTACATCACATAAGGGCGGGTGCATTAAACCGGCCTCAAATCAATCTCAGGAGAAGCCGGTTGAAACCCGAAGAACTCAAGAAACTCGACGCATATTTCAAGCGGACTTTTAACAATCCTGGCCTGCAGATTAAGGCGCGTCCACGCAAAGACGATTCCGCCGAGGTGTATCTGGACGATGAATTCCTGGGGCTCGTCTACAAGGATGAAGACGAAGGCGAACTTTCTTACAACTTCTCGATGGCCATTCTCGACGTGGATCTCTGAGATACGTTGCGATGAACAAGAACGCCCTTCCTGTTTTACAGGGAGGGCGTTTTTTGTTGGCGTAAAGCCGCATTTCGTTCTTACGATAAATAGCGCATCTTGCTTCGAGATTTTGTAATGGAGGAAAGCTCATGCCAATTTATGCGTATAACGGTCATCAACCGGAATTTGTCGACCGAGCCAGCAACTGGATCGCACCGGACGCGACGCTGATTGGCAAACTTGCGATCGGGGAAAATGCTGGCTTCTGGTTTGGATCCGTTTTGCGCGGTGATAATGAGCTGATCAATGTGGGAGCGAACACCAATGTGCAGGAACACACCATCATGCATACCGATATTGGTTTTCCGCTTACGATTGGCAAAGGCTGCACCATCGGGCACCGAGCGATTCTGCATGGCTGCACGATTGGCGAAAACACCCTGATTGGTATGGGTGCAATCATTCTCAATGGCGCGAAGATCGGTAACAATTGCCTGATTGGCGCTGGCGCGCTTATCACGGAAGGCAAAGAGTTTCCGGATAATTCTCTGATCGTTGGATCGCCCGCCCGCGTTATTCGGGAGCTTAATTCTTCAGCTATTGAGAAACTGAAACTGTCCGCACAGCATTATGTCGAGAAGGGGCAGTCCTTTATGCGTGGTTTGGAGCCCGTATAAATAAAAAAGAACGGGGAATGACGACCCGTCCTTTTCTTCATTAGGTTTATCGAAATCAGTTGCGAATGCTACTTACAAACTGATCGCTACCATTCTTGATCGACACCCATGCACCAGTATTGGCTGTGGATTGGCGCTTTAAGAATGTGTAGTCGGTTTCGTTCCAGATGCGCACACGCTTATCGAGATTGTCGAGAATGAAATCGCCGCGATCGGTGCGTACAGTCAAGACTGCATGGCCTTCACCATTTGGCTGACGAACAACGGTCATCAACAGTGTGTTGGCCGGAATACCTAGTGTCAGCAATTCACGGCGCTTGAGCAACATGTAGTCATCGCAATCGCCAGCAGTCGTTGGGTATTCCCAATATTCCTCTTTTCCCCAGACTTCCATGTCGGTGCGCGGCATGATTCGTTCGTTTACGCTGGCGTTAACGGCGATAATTTCTTGCCAGACTTTCTGATTTAGTGTGAGGGGCGCGCTGTTGTTGCTGGTGATCTTGCACTCGGCTTCGTGACGATCGCAAAATTCATAATGGCCGATTGGCTGCGAAGTGCGTTCGCCGGTTGGCATCCAATGCGAGCTTGATGCCGGGTTTGCAGCTTGTGCGAAAACCGTTCCCAAAAGGATCAGCATTGCTGCGATGATTGTCTGCTTTGTCATTCTTTTTGTCTCCCTGTTGGAAACAAGAATGCGTGCAAGACTTTGAGAGCGGGGAAATTCAGACGCGAAAATGCGAATCTAATTTGAATAAAACTGCACGAAACTCAGCAACGGTTTGTTCAGAAATAGCGCTATATGAGCCATAATAGCGCTATTTATGGCGTTTTGATGCCGACAAGGGCTCCAAAATCAATTTGCTAATCCGTAACCTTAGTGCGTGTTTACCTTTTAACACGCGCATCTAAAAGGTGCGTCAGGCTTTGCCACCGGTAATGACGCGTAGAGCGGGAATATCGCGCGTCGGCACCGGCGTTGCCCAGCGACGGGTGCTGCTTGCGGCATTTGTGCCGTTCATGGTGACAACTGATGGCTTGCGGATTTCCTGTATCACGACGAGATCGGGCGCCAGCGGTTCGATGCTGTTGAGGTTACCCAGTACCAACGGATCTGCCCCGGCCCAGGCGACATCATTGAGCACAGAGATGCCGCCGAGCAGATTGAGCTTTCCGCCGTCACTCGATTCGAGCGGAGCAAGCAGCATTTCAAAAGACAGGCTGCGTCCTGAAAGGCTTATTCCATCGTTCTGACTTAAAGCGGGTACCAGCAGTGAATTGATGTTGCGCGCCAGTTCATTCAGGGCAGGGCGGTTGCGCTCCGGCCATAGTGAGAGAAAACGAGTGGTCTTCAGTTCTCGTCCGAACAGCGCGCAGATGCGGGTGCCTGCCAGGCGGAATATCAACTCACCGTTTTCGTCTTCTTCGAGAAAAAACAGGTCCGACAAATGACGTCCGAGTTTGCGCGGCTGGACCGATTCGCGCTGCGGCGCACGCAAGCTGCCGCTCTGACCCAGAGCCAGTCGCTGCCATTCGCTGAAGATTGCGATCGTGCTGCGGTTTTTCATTTTGCGCTGCTTGTTGCTCTCTGGCCGTTCGTCTGGATTTACGGGCAGTGCCCGTCGGTCAGCGCATTAAAATAGTATTAACGAGCAAGATGCCAGCTTAACCCTTTGTTCATCCACGACGCGCGCTTGTTAAGGTTAATAAGAAGTAATAGTTGCAAAAGTTCTTTTATAGCAGTTTGATGAGTTATCAGAAGAAGTCATTGTCTTGGTTGGCTTTTTCCTGATCTCCAGATTTTGTCTCGCAAATATCAGACATTTGCGACAAGGCCGTGCGGGACCCTCCGGCGGCCTTTATTTTTAACGAATTGTCACTTATCAAGAATCCCAACATCTTAAGATGTGCAATCAGCGCATCCGGTCTCTAGAGTATTTTCAGTTTAAGTTGAGCCGTGAGAAATGCTCTATATCTTTGTATCTACGCGCATCTTGTTCCGAAAACCGTTTCACACTTTTCGGGATGCGCTCTAGCAGATGGAAAGCGGCAATTTATGAATACGCCTCAGCCTGAAATGCGCGGAAATGCCAATGATTCGAGACGATTGGGCGGTGGCGAGCCGATATTCAACATACCGAGCGTCATTCTCGCATTGATGGCTATTTGCGCGGGCGTTTACATTTATCAGAACTACATTATCAGCGAGCAGCAGAATTATGAGTTCATGCTGAACTTCGCTTTGATTCCAGCGCGATTCTCATTGGCAGGCGGTTTTTCCGATCCGGCAGCACTGTTCACGCTCATCAGTTACTCTTTCATGCATGGTGGGTTTGCCCATATTGCGGTCAACATGATCTGGTTCGCGGCTTTTGGTTCTCCGCTGGCGGGACGTATTGGCACCGGTCGAATGATCATCTTCTGGATTTTGACATCGGTGATTGCGGGGCTGACGCATTATGCCATTTACCCTGAAAGTGTGACGCCGCTTGTGGGGGCTTCCGGGGCGATTTCCGGCATGATGGGCGCTGCTGCACGTTATGGATTCCGCCGTGTTGGTGCTGGACGCCGATCAGAATTTGCCGGGCCGGTTTTGCCGATTGGCCTTACGCTGACATTGAAGCCCGTGCTGACCTTCGTAGGAATCTGGTTTCTGATCAATATTTTTACGGGACTTTATTCGACCGGCGGGGCTGATTTGTCGGGCATTGCCTGGGAAGCGCATATTGGCGGATTTATTGCTGGGTTCTTTGGCATTTCATTGCTGGATAAGCCGCGCAGCTACGACGCAGTAATCAGGCGCTGACCTGATCCCTCCCTATTTAGTCCGCTTGCAAAGCATTCATTGAAAGCGCACCATCTTGGGAACACAGCTGGAGGAGCTGCGTTAGAATCATGCGGCAGAGCCGCAAGATAGATTGCTGAACCTTGGGAGGGACTTTGGCATGACTGTTAGATCGATTCTCGAGACAAAGGGCCGGGATGTTGTTGTTATCGGTCCCAATGACACGCTTTCACATGCTGTTGCTGTCCTGGCTCAACGCAAAATCGGTGCCTTGGTCGTCTGCGATGAATCCGGCCGGATAAAGGGTATTTTTTCTGAACGTGACGTGGTGCGCGCTATTGCGTCTATGCAGGAAAAGATCGCGGACCGGCTGGTGTCGGAGTTTATGACCACAAAAGTACAGGTATGTCGAGAACATCACACCGTGAATCAGGTGATGGAAATAATGACCCGCAACCGATTTCGCCACATGCCCGTCGAAGAAAACGGCAAGCTTGCAGGAATCATCTCCATTGGCGACGTTGTGAAACGGCGCATTGAAGATGTGGAGCGCGAGGCAGAAGATATTCGAACCTATATTGCGACCGCATGAATTGGCGAGACACAGCTATCAAAACATTATCTGGAGCGTATGAAACGCTCCAGATAATCGAGTTGGGCTGATTTTTTATGAAGGGCGGCGCGCGCGCAGATAGCGCTCGGCCGCGTAAAGTGAAACGGCGGCCGCATTGGAGACGTTTAGCGACTTGATTTCGCCTGGCATGTCGAGCCGTGCCAAAGCACTCACTGTTTCGCGGGTCTTCTGGCGCAATCCCTTGCCTTCAGCGCCGAGAACAAGGGCTACGCGATCACCGGAGAGTGTCGATTCCATTTCTTGCGGCCCTTCCGAATCAAGGCCGATGGTCATGAATCCGAGAGAATGAAGTTCTTCGATGGCGTCTGCCAGATTGCGCACTTCGATGTGAGGAATCAGTTCGAGCGCTCCAGACGCAGCTTTCGCCAGCACGCCGCTTTCCTGCGGGCTGTGACGGCTTGTTGTGATCAGTGCGCCAGCACCAAAAGCCACAGCCGAACGAATAATAGCGCCGACATTATGCGGATCGGTCACCTGATCGAGAACCAGCAACAGCGGGCTTTCTTTCAGTTCTGACAGTTTCTTAGGCCGAAGCGGCTGCGCTTCAATCATAACGCCCTGATGCACGGCATCGGAGCCTGTCTCTTTGTCGATGTCTTTTGGTTCGACGATTTCAACAGGGAAGGGCAGAGTTTCCGCTTCGCCAATTTCAAGCCGAGCGAAGCCATTGCGTGTGGCGCGCATACGCAGAATGTTGCGCGCGGGATTCTCTACTGCAGCGCGTACGGTGTGCAGGCCGTAAAGACGGACTGTTCCTTCCGCTACACGACTTGCAGGTATCGGAGCGCGCTGCGGCTTGTGCGGAGCCTTGCCTTCTTGAACAGCCTTATGATCGCGATGTTCGCGACGCAGGCGCGCATAGTGAGAATCTTTTGGGGTACGGGGAGAGTTTTGATCGTTCATGATGCGCTTATATCCTGTCCACAGCAGGGAAGATAGTTGGATAGCAGTTAAATGAGCCCGGAAATTTGGACGCCCAATAGGCCTTAAGCCCTGATTTCCGGCGGTTCTGCCTGAACCTCAATCGGCTGTCACCTGCAACTATTGGAAGGATATGCATTCTTTTCACTTTTACCCTGTTGACAGGACGAGCGCATATCGGCATAAGCCCCCTCGCAGAACAACGGAAGGCCCACACAGCCCACTAGAAATTCTGCAGAAAATGCCTAGTTACTCGACTCTGCTGATAGTGATATTAGGAGGAATGCCCGAGTGGTTAAAGGGGACGGACTGTAAATCCGTTGGCTAAGCCTACGTTGGTTCAAATCCAACTTCCTCCACCACTGTCGGATAAGAGTTTAGAGTATGCGGGTATAGCTCAATGGTAGAGCAGCAGCCTTCCAAGCTGAATACACGGGTTCGATTCCCGTTACCCGCTCCAGTTTTCAAGAGCGGATAGGCGTGTAAGGAATCATCGACGGGCGGTTCGCCGTTCCGTTTTGGCATAAATGTCGGCCTGAAAGTCTGTTGGATTTTCGTGCTGGCGCTCGAGCGGTTCTAGAACAAAGAGAACAACGGCGATGGCAAAAAGCAAGTTTGAACGTAATAAGCCCCACGTAAACATCGGCACGATTGGTCACGTTGACCATGGCAAGACGTCGTTGACAGCAGCAATCACGAAGTTCTTCGGTGAATTCAAGGCATACGACCAGATCGATGCTGCACCAGAAGAACGCGCTCGCGGTATCACCATTTCGACGGCACACGTTGAATATGAAACTGCGGCTCGTCACTATGCACACGTCGACTGCCCAGGCCACGCTGACTATGTCAAGAACATGATCACCGGTGCTGCACAGATGGACGGCGCGATCCTGGTTGTTTCGGCAGCTGACGGCCCGATGCCACAGACCCGTGAGCACATCCTGCTCGCTCGTCAGGTTGGTGTTCCTGCGATCGTCGTGTTCCTGAACAAGTGCGATCAGGTTGACGATGCTGAACTTCTCGAGCTCGTAGAACTCGAAGTTCGTGAACTGCTTTCGAAGTACGACTTCCCAGGCGACGAAGTTCCAATCATCAAGGGCTCGGCTCTTGCTGCTCTGGAAGATTCTTCGAAGGAACTCGGCGAAGACGCAATCCGCAACCTGATGGCTGCAGTTGACGACTACATTCCGACGCCAGAGCGTCCGATTGACCAGCCGTTCCTGATGCCAATCGAAGACGTTTTCTCGATTTCGGGTCGTGGTACTGTTGTTACCGGTCGTGTTGAGCGCGGTATCGTTAAGGTTGGCGAAGAAGTCGAAATCGTTGGCATCAAGGCCACCGGCAAGACGACTGTTACCGGCGTTGAAATGTTCCGCAAGCTGCTCGATCAGGGCCAGGCTGGCGACAACATCGGCGCACTGGTTCGCGGTGTAGGCCGTGACGACGTTGAACGTGGTCAGGTTCTCTGCAAGCCAGGTTCGGTTAAGCCACACACCAAGTTCAAGGCAGAAGCCTACATTCTGACCAAGGACGAAGGTGGCCGTCATACGCCATTCTTCACCAACTACCGTCCACAGTTCTACTTCCGTACGACTGACGTGACCGGTGTTGTTACCCTGCCAGAAGG
>Ga0308157_10009496_pt1 | contig 10763 bp, 8 predicted proteins | sample PhyBR1_FD_201035 | JGI IMG/M metagenome (GOLD analysis project Ga0308157, IMG submission 201035) | Phyllosphere microbial communities from UC Gill Tract Community Farm, Albany, California, United States - DLSLB.R1 | ecosystem: Host-associated > Plants > Phyllosphere > Unclassified | place: USA...
AGATCGACGTCGGCATCATCACGGCGGTGGTCGGCGCGCCGTTCTTCATCATCATCGTCCGGCGGCAGAGGGTGCGTGAGCTGTGACCGACGTCGTCTCGCGTCGGCCGGAGGCGCGAAGCATCGAGCGGGTGCGCACCGCGCGCCTTTCTCGGCGCCGCCGCCGCCGCGTCACGCTCGGCGCGATCACCGCGGCGATCGTCGTCCTCGCCGGCGTGTCGCTCATGGTGGGCCATACGTTCTATGCGCCGGACGAGGTCTGGGGCGTGATCCTCGGTCGCGACGTCCCCGGCGCGTCGTTCACGGTCGGCGAACTGCGTCTGCCGCGCGTCGTGCTCGCGGTGGTCTGCGGAGCGAGCTTCGGGCTCGGCGGCGTGACGTTCCAGACCATGCTGCGCAATCCGCTCGCGAGCCCCGACATCATCGGCATCTCCTCCGGCGCGAGTGCGGCGGCGGCGTTCGGAATCGTGGTGCTCGGGCTCGACGGCGGCCAGGTCTCGCTGTTCGCGATCGTCGCAGGCCTCGTCGTCGCCGCCGCGATCTACCTGCTCTCGTTCCGCGGCGGAGTGGCGGGCACCCGTCTGATCCTGATCGGCATCGGCATGGCCGCGGTGCTCGATGCGCTCACGAACTACGTGCTGCAGCGCGCGGCCCAGTGGGAGCTGGAGACCGCGATGCGCTGGCTGACGGGCAGCCTCAACGGGTCGTCGTGGTCCGACGCGGTGCCCGCACTGCTCGCACTGGCCGTGGCGGGCCCCGTGCTCCTGCTGTGCGCGCGAGACCTCGGCATGCTCCGGCTCGGCGACGACACGGCGGCAGCGCTCGGTGTGCGCACGGAGGCCGTGCGCATCGTGCTGATCATCGCGGCGGTCTCCCTCATCGCGTTCGCGACGAGCGCCGCCGGTCCGATCGCGTTCGTCGCCTTCCTGGCGGGGCCGATCGCGGCGCGCGTGGTCGGCCCGCACGGATCCCCGCTGATCCCCGCCGCGCTCGTCGGCGCCCTGCTCGTCGTGGTCGCCGACCTCGTCGGTCAGTTCGCGCTCGGAACGCGCTACCCGGTCGGCGTCGTCACCGGCGCGCTCGGCGCGCCCTACCTCGTCTACCTCATCATCCGTTCGAATCGCACGGGAGCATCGCTGTGACCGAATCACACACCCTCGAGGCCGCCGACCTGTCGGTCGGATACCGCGATCGCCACGTCATCTCCGGCCTCGACCTCACGGTGCGACCGGGGCGGATCACCGCGATCGTGGGCGCCAACGCGTGCGGCAAGTCGACGCTGCTGCGCGCCCTGTCGCGGCTCCTGTCGCCGCAGCAGGGGCGGGTCGTGCTCGACGGACGCCAGGTGCACCGCATGCCGGCGAAGCAGCTCGCCCGCACGCTGGGGCTGTTGCCGCAGTCGCCGATCGCGCCCGATGGCATCACGGTCGCCGACCTCGTCGGGCGCGGGCGCAACCCGCACCGGCGCGCCCTGTCTCGCTGGTCGTCCGAAGATGACGAGGCGGTCGCGGCGGCGCTCGAGGCCACAGACGCGCTGGAGCTCGCCGATCGCGCGATCGACGAGCTGTCGGGCGGGCAGCGGCAGAAGGTGTGGATCGCGATGGTGCTCGCTCAGCGCACCGACCTGCTGCTGCTCGACGAACCGACGACGTTCCTCGATGTCGCCCACCAGGTCGAGGTGCTCGATCTGCTCGCCGACCTCAACCGCGATCGCGGCACGACGATCGTGATGGTGCTGCACGATCTGAACCTCGCCGCCCGCTACGCCGACCATCTCGTCGCGATGGCGGGCGGCGCGATCCAGATCGAGGGGCGCCCGGAGGACGTGCTGACGGTCGACACCGTGCGCACGGTGTTCGGGCTCGAGAGCCGCATCGTCACGGATCCGACGTCGGGCCGTCCGCTCATGCTGCCGCTCGGTCGGCACCACACGCTCGGGCCCGACGCGGGAGGGGAATAGCCCGCCGCGCGCAACAGTTGTGCTTCACGTGCGCCTGTCACTTCTCGATCGTTCGCGAACCCGTGCGGGGCGGCCCGACGGTGAAGCGCTGAACGACACCATCCGACGTGCTGAGCGTGCGGAAGCGCTCGGCTTCCACCGGTTCTGGGTCGCAGAGCACCACGCGGTTCCCGGAATCGCGTCGGGATCGCCCGCCGTGCTGCTCGCGGCCCTCGGACGCGCGACCGACCGCATCCGCCTGGGGTCCGGCGGCGTGATGCTGCCGCAGCACCAGCCGTTGGTCGTCGCGGAGCAGTTCCGCATGCTCGAGGCGCTGAATCCCGGACGCATCGATCTCGGCATCGGCAGCTCGCTCGGATTCACCCCGGCAGTGCGCCGGGCGCTGCGCCGCGAACGCACGTCGACGCAGGAGATCGAAGACGATCTGCGAGAGCTCGTCGCGTTCCTCGACGACGAGGCAGAGGTGACCGCGCGTCCGAAGACGGGGCGGATCCCCGTGCATGTGCTCGCGACCCGCTCGGGGATCGACCTCGCCGCGCGGCTCGGGCTTCCCGTCGTGCTCGGCGGCCCCATCGTGCAGAGCCCGGACCTGCCGGAGCGGCTCGAGCAGTACCGTTCGTCGTTCCGCCAGAACGCCGCGCAGGCGCAGCCGCATGTGATCGTGTCGCTCGACGTGTTCGCGGCACCCGACGTCGACCGCGCGCGCGAGCTGGCCCTGCCCGAGGCGTGGGCGATGGCCATGTCGCGGCGCACGGGGGAGTTCCCCGCGCTGGAGCGCCCCGAGCGGATCCTCGCCCAGGTCTGGCCGGACCGCGTGAGGGATCGCATGGAGCGACACCTCGCGGGCGTCGTCTTCGGCACCGACGCCCACGTGGCCGCGCGCCTGCGCGAGCTCGTCGATGCGTCGGGCGCCGATGAGATCATGGCGACGACGTCGACCTACGACACGACGGCGCTCGCGGCGCTCGACGAGGCGCTCGTGGAGGCCGTCGGTTAGCGCACTCTACGGCAGCCCGTCGAGGCCCATTCCGCAGAGGCTGTCGAGCTCCTGCGCGGCGCGGTTGTGCTCGGCGGTCGCGTCGGCGATGTCCGTCGGGTCGTTCATGTCGAGCAGTTCCTCATACGCGTCGGCGAGATCCTCGAGCGGCTCGCGCACCTCGTCGGTCGTCATCTCTCCGGCGAGCCGTTCGAACAGGCTGCTGAGGTCGGAGCTGCCGTTCATCGCGTCGGGAGCCGCGCTGAAGAGCACCTCGCAGTCGGCCTGCACATCGGGGTCGGCGGAGCCCCGCGGCATCTCGAAGTAGTCGTCGGGATCGTCGGGAACGAGATCGCCGTACTCGTCGACCACCGTGTTCGCGATGCCGAAGATGGTCGCGGTGACGAAGACGACGGCCGCACCGATGCCGGCGAGACCGCCCACGATCGAGAGGATGAGCGCCGTGATGCTCACGCCCTTCGCCTCGGCGCGCCGCGCGAGCGCGACGATCGCGAGCACCAGGCCCGTGATGAGGAACAGCCAGCCCGCGAACGAGATCGAACCGAGCACGATGCCGACGCTCGGCAGGAACGCCAGATACCCGAGGCACACGACGATGAGCCCGACGATCGCGAACACCAGCGCGAGGATCGGCAGGAGCGTTCCCGGGCGCGAACGCTGCGGTGCGGCCGCGTGGGGCGGCATCGGCGGCACGCCCTGCGGCGGCATGCCCTGCGGCTGCATGCCCTGCGGCGGCGGGTACGGCGCGCCGGGCGCGGGCACGCCGCGGGCGGGCGTCTGCGCATCAGACGCTGGCGGGACCTGTTCGGGGGATCCGTATGGAGGCTGCGGAGTGCTCATACCCACCATTGTCCCGGTTCGTGGCGCGTTCCGCGACGCGCGTGGGAAAAACGGGGGAAACCCAGAAGACCCCGCTCCCAGGCCCGTGCGGGGGTCCGAGAGCGGGGCGCCGGAGGTGCGGACTCCGGGGCGTGACGCTAAGCCGTATGCCGCGCGACGACGTCGCGGACCGGTGCGTACAGGGGGTGCGACGGGTCGAGACCCGTGACGGATTCGGTGAACGCGTCGGCGTCCATGGAATCGAGATCAGCCCTCATCTCGACCGCCTGCTCGTCGGCGGGGTCGGCGAACGCGAGCGCGGCGTCGACCGCGGCGAGCAGGCCCGTCACGCCGAGTCCGTACTCCGCCGCTTCGGCCGCGGGCCCGATGAAGCGTTCGTGGCGCGAGAGCTTGCGCAGCGGCTGGCGCCCGACGCGCAGCACGGTGTCGGGCAGCGCCGGGTTCTTGAACCGCCGGATGATCGTCGCGCGGTACTCGACGAGATCGTCCGCGGCGAACCCGTGCTTGCGCGCCAGGACGGCACTCGTCTCGGCGATCGCCGCGGCGACCTTGCGCTCGATGTCGGGGTCTGCAAGCGCATCGGCGATCTTCTCGATGCCCGCGCGTGCGCCGTGGTATGCGGTCGCCGCGTGCCCCGTGTTCACCGTGAACAGCTTGCGTTCGATGAACGGGGCGAGGGAGTCGACGAAGTGCGCACCGGGGATCTCGGGCAGGTCGCCCGCGAACGGGCCCTGTTCGATCGCCCACTCGAAGAACGGCTCGACGGTGACGTCGATGCCCGCGCCTTCGGGCTGTCCCGGAACGATGCGGTCGACCGCGGTGTTCGCGAACACCGCTCGTCCGGAAAGCGCCGACCACTCGTCGCCCGCGAGGGACGCGATGTGCTCGCGCAGCTGATCCGTCGCACCGATCGCGTTCTCGCACGCCATGATCTTCACCGGATCCGCCTCCTCGCCGCGCGCGCGGATTCCCGCGAGCACGTGGGGCGCGATGAACTTCAGCACCGTCGGCCCCACGGCGCACGTGACGACGTCTGCCGAGGCTACCTCGGCGGCGACGGCCTCCGGTTGCTCTGCGCTGTTGATCGCACGGAATCCCGTCACTGTGACGTCGCGGCCGCCGTCGCCGACCTCGTGCACCGTATAGGAGTCGGCGGCGTTGATCGCGTCGACGAGCGGCCCCGCGACGTCGGAGAAGACGATCTCGTAGCCGCCCTCGTGCAGCAGGGCGCCGACGAATCCGCGACCGATGTTGCCGGCGCCGAAGTGCACGGCCTTCTTCGTCATGACATTCCGCCCTTCAGCAGCGTGAACAGCTCGTCCTCGGTCTCGGCGGCCTGGAGACGCGCGACCGTGTCGTCGTCGCCGAACTGCACGGCGACCGACTGCAGGATCTCGAGGTGCGCATCGCCCTTACCCGCGATGCCGACCACGAACGTCGCCGTGTCGCCGTCGCCCCAATCGACGCCGCCGTCGTAGCGGATCACGGCGAGTGCGGAGCCGAGCACGGCGTCCTTCGCCGCATCCGTGCCGTGGGGGATCGCGAGGCCGTTGCCCATGAACGTCGACACGGTCTCCTCCCGGTCCTTCATCGCCTGGAAGTAGTCGCCCGTGACGGCGCCGGCCGACTCGAGGATGTCGGCCGCCTCGCGGAGGGCCTCGTCGCGGGTGACGGATCCGGGGCGGATCTTCACATACTCGCGCTTGAGCACGTCGGCCGCATCGGCGGCGGGCGCATCTTCATCCGCGACCGCAGCGGGTTCCTCCGCGGGCTCACCGTTCTGCTGTCGCTGCAGCATGTCGACGACCTCGTCGTACTCGGGCGCGTTCATGAACCCGCCCACCGAGACATGGATCGCATCGGGCTCGTTCTGCTTCGCCCGGTCGGTGAGCTGCGCCTGCGTGATGACCAGATCGGCGGTGCCGTCGAGGTTCGCGATCGACTTGTTCGTGACCGTGACGCCCGTGATACCGGCCTCCTTGACCTTCTTGCGCAGCACTCCCGCGCCCATGGCGGAGGATCCCATGCCGGCGTCGCACGCGAAGATGACCTTCTCGATCGTCTTCGTCGCGGTCGTGGTCGCGTTCGCGGCCATGCCCGAGAGGAATTCGGACTTCTTGCCCTTGTTCTTCTCGGTCTGCGCGACGGCAGCACCGAACCTGTCGCCGGCGGCGAGGTCGCGCTTACGGCTCGCGCGGAGGATGACGGCCGCGATCAGGAACGTCACCGCTGCTGAGACGAGCACGGCGAGGATGATGCCGATGTAATCGCTGCCCGGAGTCTGGATCATGACCACGATGAAGGATCCGGGCGATGCAGGAGCCCGCAGGCCGGTGTCGAAGAGCGCGTTGACCGCGACGCCCGACATTCCGCCGGCGATGACGGCGATGAGCAGGGACGGCTTCATCAGCACGTACGGGAAGTACACCTCGTGGATGCCGCCGAAGAAGTGGATGATCGCCGCACCCGGTGCCGAGCCCTTCGCCGCACCGACGCCGAAGAAGGTGAAGGCGAGCAGCAGGCCGAGACCGACGCCGGGATTCGCCTCGAGCAGGAACAGGATCGACTTGCCCTGGTCGGTGGCCTCGATCGTGCCGAGCGGAGTGAGCACGCCGTGGTTGATGGCGTTGTTCAGGAAGAACACCTTGGCCGGCTCGATCAGGATGCTCGTCAGGGGCAGCAGGCCATGCGTCACGAGGAACTCAACGCCGGCCGAGAGGACGCCCGTGATCCAGTTCACCGCGCGCGCGAGCACATAGAACGAGAAGATCGCGGCGAGGAACCCGAGGATTCCCGCCGAGAACATGTTGACCAGCATCTCGAAGCCGGCCTTGATCTTGCCCTCCCACAGGCCGTCGAGCTTCTTGATGAGCCAGGCCGCGAGCGGACCCATGATCATCGCGCCGAGGAACATATGGATCTGGCCGAGGCCGCCCTCGCCCTCGGCATTGGCGGCGGCGATCAGCAGGTCGCTGCCGGCGATCGCTCCCATCGTCGCGATGACGCCCACGACGCCGCCGCGCTTGTCGTAGATCATGAAGCCGCCCGTGTAAGCGATGATCAGCGGCAGGAGGTAGTGGATCATCGGGTCGACGATCGTCGACAGATCCGCGTTCGGCGTCCAGCCCTTCTCGATGAAGAAGGCGGTGAACAGCCCCCACGCGACGAGCGCGGGGATGTTGGGCATGACCATGCCCGACATGAACGAGCCGATCTTCTGGATGAAGACCCGGAACCCGCCCGGTGCCTTCGTAGCTGTGTCGGTAGACATCATGATTCCTTGGGTCAGAGGGATGACGCGGCGGCTCGCGCCGCCGCCTTCGCGCCGTCGGCGTTGCCGGTCGCGAGGGCCGCCTGCGCGACGCGCCGGGCGTCTTCGAGGGTGTGCTTCAGCAGCTCGGCGCGCACGTCCGCGAGCGCCGAGGGGGACATCGACAGGGTGTTGACGCCGAGGCCGACGAGGACGACCGCGAGCAGGGGATCCGCAGCGGCCTCGCCGCATACCCCCACAGGCTTGTCATTCGCCTGCCCGCCGTCGGCGACCGCCTTGATCAGACGCAGCGCGGCGGGATGCCACGGGCTCTGCAGATGCGCCACGGATCCGAGCAACCGGTCGGCGGCCATCGTGTACTGCACGAGGTCGTTCGTGCCGATCGACGCGAAGTCGGCGGTCTTCAGGATCTGATCCGCGAGCAGCGCGGCCGACGGCACCTCGACCATGACGCCGGTCGTCTTCAGCCCGAGCTCGCGGCAGAGCGACGTGAAGTAGTCGGTCTCGTCGATCGTGGCGACCATCGGCGCCATGACCCACAGGTCGGCGTCCGTCTCGGCATCGGCCTGCGCGAGAGCCGTCAGCTGGTCGCGCAGGATGTCTTCGTGGAAGGAGAGCGCGCGGATCCCGCGTCGGCCGAGCGCTGGGTTCTCCTCGCCCTCGTCGGTGAGGAACGGCAGCGGCTTGTCGGCGCCCGCGTCGAGCACGCGCACGACCACCTTCTGACCGGGGAAAGCCCCGAGCAGCTCCGCGTAGCTCTTCTTCTGGCTCTCGACCGACGGCGCTTCGTCGTTCGAGAGGAAGAGGAACTCGGTGCGGAACAGGCCCACGCCCTCCGCTCCGAGCTCGACCGCTTCAGCGGCGCCCTCAGGGCTTCCGAGATTCGCGAGCAGCGGAACGAGCGTGCCGTCGGCGAGCGCGCCCGGCGTGATCGGGGCGGCCTGCGCAGCGGCCCGCGCCTCCGCGCGCTTCGTCGCCTCGGCGAGCTGCTGCGGGGTCGGATCGGTGATGACGACGTCGCCCTCGGCGTCGACGATGACCACCTGGTCGTCGACGAGACCGGTGGATCCCGTGCCGACGACGGCGACGATGCCCTTTTCTCGGGCGAGGATCGCCGTGTGCGACGTGGGCCCGCCCTCGGTCGTGACGACGGCGAGCACCTGATCGAGGTCGAGCAGCGCCGTGTCGGCGGGTGCGAGATCCTCGGCGACGAGCACGAACGGGTGGCCCGGCTCGGGCACGCCCGGTGCCGCGACGCCCCGCAGCTGCGCGATCACGCGCTGCGCGACGTCCGCGAGGTCTGCGGCGCGCTCACCGAGGTAGCCGCCGAGCTCCTTGAGCTGTTCGGCGAACTCGTCGAAGGCCGTGTAGACGGCGTACTCGCCCGTCGCGCCGGCATCGATCTTCTCGTGGACCGTCTCCTCGAGCGTCGGATCTTCGGCCATCATGGCCTGCGCCTCGAGAACGTCCTGGGCGGATCCGCCGGCGCGCTCGCCTCGTGCGTTCAGCTCGGCGGCGGTGGCCGAGATCGCCTCCGCGACGGCCTGCTTCTCCTCGTCGGGCGTGCGCGTCGACGGCGCGTCGCTCGGCGGCTCGAGGCCGGCGGCCATCGTGGCGACGGGACCGTGGGCGATGCCCAGTCCGATTCCGGTTCCGTTGATCTCGGCCACGCCGATCACGCGTCCTGGTCGGTCTCGAGCATGCCGGCGAGCTGGTCGAGCACGCCCTCGGCGCCATCGCCCTCGACCGAGAGCGTCACGACGTCACCCGTGTTCGCACCCAGCGAGATGACACCGAGGATGCTCGCGGCGTTGACGGCCTTGCCGTCGACCTTCGAGATCGTCACGTCGAGTCCGGAGTCCTTCGCGGCTGCGCTGAACAGCTTCGCCGGGCGCGCGTGCAGGCCGTGGGAGCTGGCGATGGTGACAGTGCGAGTGGCCATGGTGTGTTCCTTTCGAAGGGCGGGTCCGTGGTGGATCCGCGGGGCGAGGTCGCGCACGAGCTCGAGGGCGAGCGAGCCCTCGCGATCGCGTGCGATATCGGCGGGGAGTACTGCGAGGGGCACGCCCTGTGCGCGCGCATGCGCGTGCACATCGGCGAAGGCATCGCCCACGTGGGAGGCCACGAGAACCGCATCGGCGGTTCCGAGCTGCCCGGCGAACGACGCCAATGAGGAGGGGAGCGCTTCGATGTCGGTGCCGGCCGCCTTCGCGGCACGGCGAAGCCGCGTCGCGACGAATGTGCTCGAAGCGCCGGCGCCACAGATCACGATGATCCTCATCGATTCACGTCTCCTTCTCCCCATCATCCTGTTCCTGTCCGGGCAGGAAGGCAATGGAGACCTGTTTCCGCCCGATGCGGAAACCGGCCGCACAAGGGTGATTGACTGGAGGAGTGACCCGAAGACGACAGGCACGCATGCTCGGCATCCTGATGCGCCGATCCGAATGGGTCACCGCCGCGTACCTCGCCGATCACCTCGGCGTGACCCCGCGCAGCGTGCGCAGCTACGTCACGGCGATCAACCGGTCGGCGCCGACCGGCGATGCGATCGAATCGGGGCCGCTCGGATATCGCGCGACGCCGCGCGCCGCACACGTCGAGCTGGGGGACTCGGACCCCGCCCGCGACGCGCCGCGCGAGCGGGTGCGCGCCCTCGTGCGGCAGCTGCTGTCCTCCGACCACGGCGTCGACGTGTTCGAGGCCGCGCTCGCCCTGCACGTCTCGCCCGGCACGATCGAGGCCGATCTCCGGAGGATCCGGTCGGCGCTCAGCGTGACGGAGCTCGATGTGCGACGCGAGGCCGCCGTCGTATCGATCGAGGGGAGCGAACTCGCGAAGCGCCGTTTCGTGAGCCGACTCGTGCACGAACAGGCCGAAGACGGCGGTGCCGAGCAGCTCGCAGCGCAGCGCCTCGCCGAGTGGGTCGGGCTCGATGCGACCGCGTTCGCACGCGCGGGTCGCGAACTGATCGACGCACTGTCCGGGCGCGGTCACGCGGTGAACGAGCTCGCGGTTGCCGATGTCGTGCTGCACGTGGCGATCGCGGCCGACCGCACGGCACAGGGGCATCCGCTGCCGGAGCCCGAGTCGTCGCCGCCCGAGCACGGGCCCCTCGCCGCCGCGGTCGCAGAGATCGCCCGGGCGCGATTCGGCGTCGCGCTCGGCGCAGGAGACCTCGCCCACCTCGCGGCTCTCGTGATGCTCTCGCTCGTCGATCCCTCGTCGACCGACGCCGGGCACGGGCGGCGCGCGGACCCGGCCGTCGAGCGCGCCGTCGCAGCCGCGGTCGCGCGTGTGTCAGCGACGTACGGCGTCGATCTCGCGCAGGATCCGCTCGTCGAGCGGCTGGCTCGGCACGTGGAGAAGCTCCTGCGCCGCGTCGAGGAGCAGCTGCTCTCGCGCAATCCGATGACGCGCTCGATCAAGGCCGCCTCGCCGCTCGTGTTCGAGATGGCCGTGCAGGTCGCCAGCGACCTGTCGCGAGATCTCGGCACCGCGATCCCCGACGACGAGATCACCGATATCGCGATGCACCTCGGGTCGGCGCTCGAGCTCGACCGCGAGGCGCGAGCCGTCGTGACGGCCGCGCTCGTGTGCCCCGGGATCGATGAGATGCGGCGTCAGCTCGAGCGGAGCATCAGCGCCGCTCTGGGGCACGACATCGAGATCGTCGAGCGGTCGACGCGGTACGAC
>Ga0308157_10009497_pt1 | contig 10762 bp, 8 predicted proteins | sample PhyBR1_FD_201035 | JGI IMG/M metagenome (GOLD analysis project Ga0308157, IMG submission 201035) | Phyllosphere microbial communities from UC Gill Tract Community Farm, Albany, California, United States - DLSLB.R1 | ecosystem: Host-associated > Plants > Phyllosphere > Unclassified | place: USA...
CAGCGGTTCAAGCCGCAGCGCCGCATTTCGGCGGCCGACCTGCCCGATGCCCAGGCCAAGCTGGCGATGCTGTCCAACTCGATTGCAGCCCTTGAAAAAGCCGGCTATGTCTACATCGGCATGGACCATTTTGCCCTGCCGCACGACCCGCTCGCCGTTGCAAAGCGCCAGGGACGGCTGCACCGCAATGTCCAGGGCTACACCACCCAGCCCGACTGCGACCTGATCAGCCTGGGGGTGTCGGCCATCGGCCGTGTCGGGGCCAACTACAGTCAGAACGCCAAAACGCTCGATGAGTACTACGACCACCTGGACCAGGGCCGCCTGCCGGTCGTGCGCGGCCTGGCGCTGTCGCGCGACGACCTGGTGCGCCGCAGCGTGATCATGGCGCTGATGTGCCAGGAGCGGCTGGAGTTCGAGTCGGTCGAGCTGGCGCACTTGATTGATTTCAACAGCTACTTTGCCCGCGAAATGCCCGCCTTGCGCCGCATGCAGGAACACGGGCTGGTCGAGATCACCGACACCAGCCTGCAGGTCACGCCGCTGGGGCGCTACTTCGTGCAGAGCGTGGCCAGGGTGTTTGACCGCTACCTGCAAGCCGACCGTTCGCGTGCAATGTTTTCAGAGATCATTTAAAAACGCCTTCACCTGAAAACCAGGCCAATCCCTGCCACATTTCGCCCCGGCTGCGCTTGGGCGTGGATCCAAACATGCAAACATCGCTGGCAGTGACCGCACTGCTCATGGGCCTGGCCGGCGGGCCCCATTGCATTGCCATGTGCGGCGCCGCCTGCGCCGGCATCGGCAATGCCGCCGGCGCGCGCAAGAGTTCCGCCATCTGGTCCTTCCAGGCAGGCCGGCTGGCCAGCTATTCGGCGCTGGGCGCGGTGGCCGCCGCGTCGATGCAGGGGCTGGGCTGGCTGACCACGCAGATGGCGGTCATGCGCCCGGTGTGGACCTTGTTTCATGTGGCGGTGATGGTGCTCGGGCTCATGCTGGTGGTGCTGGCGCGCCAGCCGGTGTGGCTGGACACCACCGCGCGCAGCGTCTGGCGGCAGGTCAGGGCGTTTCATGCCAGCTGGGGCCGGGGCGCGCCGCTGGCCATCGGGGCGCTGTGGGCCTTCATGCCCTGCGGCCTGCTGTACTCGGCCGTGCTGGTGGCCGCCCTGAGCGGCGGGCCGCTGCAGGGCGCGCTCACCATGGCGCTGTTTGCCGCGGGCAGCAGCGTGTCCCTCCTGATCGGCCCGTGGCTGCTGCTGCGCCTGCGCGACAGCGGCAAAGGCGAGTGGGGCGTGCGGCTGGCCGGCCTGGCGCTGGCCGCCACCTCCGGCTGGGCCTTGTGGATGGGGCTGGTGCACAACACCGCGCCCTGGTGCGTCACGCCCTGATGTCGGCGAGCGCGCCTCAACCGCGGCGCATCAGCGTGCTCTTGCCGAACAGGCTCTCCACCAGGTCCAGCGCCACCTCGGCGGTCGCGTTGCGCACGTCCAGCGCCGGGTTGAGCTCCATCACGTCCAGCGAGGCCATGCGGCCGGTGTCGGCGATCATCTCCATGCACAGCTGCGCCTCGCGGTAGGTCGGCCCGCCCTTGACGGCCGTGCCCACGCCGGGCGCGAAGCTGGCGTCGAGAAAGTCCACGTCAAAGCTCACGTGCAGGTGCGTGCCCTCGTCCATGCCGGCCAGCGCCGCCTCCATGGTGTGGCGCATGCCCATCTCGTCGATGTAGCGCATGTCGAACACCTCCAGCCCCGCCTGCCGGACAAAGCGCTTTTCCCCCTCGTCCACGCTGCGGATGCCGATCTGGCGAAAGGCCGCGGGCTCCAGGGCCGGCGTCAGCCCGCCGATGCCGGTCAGCTCGGCCGGGCCGTGGCCGCACAGCACCGCCACCGGCATGCCGTGGGTGTTGCCGGTGGGCGTGAGCAGGTCGGTGTTGAAGTCGGTGTGCGCGTCGAGCCACAGCACGCGCAGCCGCTTGCCGGCCTGGCGGCAGTGGCGGGCCACGGCGCTGATCGAGCCGATGGCCAGGCAATGGTCGCCGCCCAGCAGCAGCGGCATCTGGCCCTCGCCCAAGGCGGCATGCACAGCCGCGTGCACCGCCCGGTTCCAGGCGGCCACCTCTTCCAGGTGGCGGTAGCCGCCGACGGGCGCCTGCCAGGGATTGACCGGGCCGGCGAGGTTGCCCATGTCGCTCACCTGCAGGCCGTGGCCCTGCAGCACGGCTTGCAGGCCGGCCACGCGAAACGCCTCCGGGCCCATGGAGGCGCCGCGTGTGCCGGCGCCAACGTCGGTGGGCGCGCCAATCAGCCTGATGTGTGGTGTCATGTCAATGCCTGTTCAAGTTCAAAGGGTTGCGCGCTGCCGGGGCTGGCCGCTGGCGCAGCGCAAGGCCCCAAGCGTAACGGGCCGGGCGGGGCCGGCGCAAGTAGGCGTGCTGCGGGTAAACAGCCAGCCGCCCGGCGGCGGGCCGGCCTAAACTGCCGCCATGGACGAAACCGACCACCAGCTCATTGCCTTGCTGCGCCAGGACGCCCGGCTGACCGTGGCCGCGCTGGCGGCCAAGCTGGGCGTCTCGCGCGGCACCGTCACCAACCGCATCAAGCGGCTGCAGGACGACAACGTCATCATCGGCTACACCGTGCGCCTGCGCCCCGATGTGCAGCACCAGGAGATCAAGGCCTGGATGAGCATTGCCGTGGAGGGCAACCAGACGCGCGCCGTCATCGCCCGGCTGCTGGGCGAGCCCGGCGTGGCCGCGCTGCACGACACCAACGGCCGCTGGGACCTGCTGGCCGAGCTGCGCGCCGAGAACCTGCAGGCGCTGGCCAAGGTGCTCGAGCGCATCCGCCTGCTCAAGGGCATCAGCAACACCGAAACCAGCATTCACCTGGAAACCTACCGGCTCTCCTAGAATCACGCCACTATGCAACTGGCTCCCGCCCAACTGTCCGAGCACCTCAAGCGGGGCCTCAAGAGCCTCTATACCCTGCACGGCGACGAGCCGCTGCTGGTGCAGGAGTTTGCTGACGCCCTGCGCGCGCAGGCGCGGCTGCAAGGCTACACCGAGCGCACGGTGCACACCGTGGCCGGCGCCCATTTCGACTGGAGCGAGGTGCTGGCCAGCGGCGGCTCGCTCAGCCTGTTTGCCGACCGGCAGCTGGTGGAAATCCGCATCCCGAACGGCAAGCCCGGCAAGGACGGCTCGCAGGCGCTGCAGCAGCTGGCCGAGCGTGCGCAGGGCGACGACTCGACGCTGACGCTGGTGCTGCTGCCCCGGCTGGACGCGGCCACGATGAAGGGCGCCTGGTTCGGCGCGTTGGAGAGCTTTGGCGTGACCGTCAAGTTCGAGCCCATCGACCGGCGCGCCCTGCCGCAGTGGATCGCCCAGCGGCTGCAGCAGCAGGGCCAGCGCGTGGCCGCCGGCGAGGAGGGCCAGCGCACCCTGCAGTTCTTTGCCGACCGGGTCGAGGGCAACCTGCTGGCCGCGCACCAGGAAATCCAGAAACTGGGGCTGCTCCACCCGGCCGCGCGCGGCGGAGAAGGCGAGGGCGGCGGCGTGCTGAGCTTTGCGCAGGTGGAAAACGCCGTGCTCAACGTGGCCCGCTACGACGTGTTCAAGCTCTCCGAGGCGGTGCTGGCCGGCCAGGCGGTGCGCGCGGCGCGCATGCTCGACGGCCTGCAGTCCGAGGGCGAGTCCGAGGTGCTGGTGCACTGGGCGCTGAGCGAGGACATCCGCAGCCTCAAGCGGGTCAAGGACGCGGTGCGCGCCGGCCGGCCCATGCCGATGGCGCTGCGCGAGAACCGGGTCTGGGGCCCGAAGGAGCGGCTCTACGAGCGCGTGCTGCCCGGCCTGGGCGATGCGGCGCTGGCCGCGCTGCTCGATGCGGCGCAAAAGGTCGATGGCATCGTCAAGGGCCTGAAGCAGCCCGACTGGCCGGCCAGCGGCTGGCAGGCGCTGCACCGGCTGGCCGGCATGCTGTGCGCCCAGTGCGCGGCCCCCGCGCGCGCGCCGCAGGCCGCGGCGGGCTTTCGGGGCTAGGCCGCCATGCCGGCGACCGCCTCGCTGTCCAAGAAGCTGGTGCGCATCGGCGCCAGCCTGCTGCTGCTGGCGCTGGCCTCCATCGGGCTGACGCTGTGGGTGACCTGGCAGCTCGAAGGCGGCGCGGCCGCCGTCAACGAGGCCGGGCGCATGCGCATGCAGATCTGGCGCCTGACCAGCGCCGTGCATTCGGGCATGCCGCAGCCCGAGCTGCAGCAGCTGGTCACGGGTTTTGACGACAGCCTGGCCGTGCTGCGCCAGGGCGACGCCTCGCGGCCGCTGTTCGTGCCCTGGGACGCCCAGGTGGGCCGGCAGTTCTCGGCGGTCGAGTCGCTGTGGCAGGTGCAGCGCCAGCGCTGGCTGGCCGGGCCGGTGCTGCCGGTGGAGGCGTCGCTCAAGACGGCCGGCGATTTCGTCGAGGCCATCGACCGCTTCGTGCTGGCCATCGAGCAGCACCTGGCCCGGCTCACGGCCATCTTGAACCTGTTCCAGTTCGCCATGATGGCGCTGGCCATCGGCGGGGCGGTGGTGATGCTCTACACCGGCTACCTCTACGTCATCAGCCCGCTGAGCCGGCTGCGCCAGGGGCTGGCCAAGGTCGAGGCTGGGGAGTTTTCCACCCGCATCGAGGTGGACACCGAGGACGAGTTCGGCCAGGTGGCCGCCGGCTTCAACCGCATGGCCGGCACGCTGGAGTCGATGTACAAGGGGCTGGAGTCGCAGGTCGAGGCCAAGACGCGGCACATCGAGGCCCAGCGCGTGCGGCTCGAAGCGCTCTACGAGGTCAGCGCCTTTTTGGGCCAGGCCGGCAGCATCGACGAGCTGGCGCGCGGCTTTGCCCAGCGCGTGCGCACCCTGATGAAGGCCGACGCGGGCGCGCTGCGCTGGTCCGAGGACGCCAGCGAGCGCTACCTGATGCTGGCCTCGGACTGCTTTCCCAAGGAGATGATGGAGGAAGAGCGCACCTTGCTGTCCGGCGCCTGCGCCTGCGGCAACCTCAAGCCCGACTCGCGCACCCGCGTCATCCCGATCCGCAACCACGAGCAGATGCCGGTGCGCCACTGCGCCAAGGTCGGCTACGAGAGCGTGGTCAGCGTGCCGGTGCGGCTGCAGCAGCGCCTGCTGGGCGAGTTCAACCTGTTTTTCCGCAGCCCCGTCGCGCTCAGCGCCGACGAGACCGAGCTGCTCGATGCGCTGGCCAGCCACCTGGCCAGCGCGCTCGAAGGGCTGCGCGCTGAGGCGCTGGCGCGCGAGGCGGCGGTGGGCGAGGAGCGCGCCCTGCTGGCGCGCGAGCTGCACGACTCCATTGCGCAGTCGCTGGTGTTCCTGAAGATCCAGGTGCAGCTGCTGCGCAGCGCCACGCAGAAGGGCCAGGCCGCGCAGATGACGCAGGCCCTGGACGAGCTGGACAACGGCCTGCGCGAGAGCATCGGCGACGTGCGCGAGCTCCTGGTGCATTTCCGCACCCGCACCAACACCGACGACATCGAGCAGGCGCTGCAGGAGACGCTGCAGAAGTTTCGCCACCAGACCGGCCTGGCCGCGCAGCTGAAGGTGCAGGGCGACGGCCTGCCGCTGCCGCCGGACGTGCAGGTGCAGGTGCTGCACGTGCTGCAGGAGGCGCTGTCCAACGTGCGCAAGCACGCCGGCGCCACCGAGGTCGAGCTGGAGGTGCTCAAGGGCGAGCGCTGGCGTTTTCGGCTGCGCGACAATGGCGTGGGGTTCGACCCCAGCCACAGCCGCGGCCAGAACCATGTCGGCCTGCACATCATGCAGGAGCGCGCCGGCGGCATCGGCGCCCAGGTCGAGCTGCTGTCCGAGCCGGGCCGGGGCACCACCGCCGTGCTGACGCTGCCCACGCACCCGGCGGTGAGGAACGCCGGCGCGAGCGCGCCGCCGGCCGCCTGGCGGCTTGCCGCCGAAGCGGACGCCGCGCCCCCGGGCGCCTGATTTGAGCAAAAAGTGCCGCTCGCCCAATGCCCGCCTGGGCAGGCAGCTATGATTTTGAGAGTAATGAAGCACACGGCGCCGGTGCCGCAGCGCCCGCGCCGGCCCACGCAACCGAAGGGAGAGCCATGACCGTGATCCGCCTGCTGGTGGTCGATGACCACAACCTGTTTCGCCGCGGCCTGATCGCGCTGCTGTCGCAGGACGAGCGCTTCGAGGTGGTGGGCCAGGCCGGCGACATCGGCGAGGCGCTGCGCTGCGCCGAGCGCCGGCAGCCCGACCTGGTGCTGCTGGACAACCACCTGCCCGGCGTGCTGGGCGTGGACGGCATCGCCTCGCTCAAGGCGGCCGCCCCAAGCATGCGCATCCTGATGCTGACCATGAGCGAGAACGAGGACGACCTGGCCGCTGCGCTGCAGGCCGGCGCCGACGGCTACCTGCTCAAGAGCATCGAGCTGGACCACCTGGCCGACTACATCCACCGCGTGCTGGCCGGCGAGTCGGTCATCAGCCCGGAGATGATGACCAAGCTGGTGGCGGTGTTTCGCAAGGCGCCCACCGCGGCGGCGCCTGCCGCATCGCCCGCCCCCCCGGCTGGCGCCGCCCTGGCCGAGGCGCCCGCCGCGCCGCCGGCGCGCGACGCCTCGGGCGTGGCGCTGCTGTCGGCCCGCGAGCGTGACGTGCTGCAGCTCATCGCCCAGGGCGACAGCAACAAGCTCATCGCCCGCAAGCTCGACATCGCTGAAACCACCGTCAAGATCCATGTCCAGCACATCCTGCGCAAGCTGCAGCTGACCTCGCGCGTGCAGGCCGCGGTCTATGCCGTGGGCCTCTGAGGCACTGCGCCTCTGCGCTTGCGCGCCTTCAGGCGCTGCATCGCTCCTTTTTTGATAGCTGAAGGCCCAGGTGTCGCCTGGGCTGCGGGCTGAAAAGGCTCGAAACCTGCCGTGCCCGGCCGGCCGGAGGCGCGCCCTGTGCGCCTGCAGGCCGAAACAGGCGCGCCCGGGGCTTTGACCTGCGTCAAGCTTTGCCCAGACGGGCCCGGCAGTAGTTCTTTCGGAGGAGGCCGCGTTGTCGCGCCATCGTTCTTCTGCCGCGCTGTCCTGGCCCAACGGTGGATACCGGCCCGGGCGCAAAAACGCGACAGTCATGCCATGTCTCCTGGAGAAAAAACATGGCTTCCGCGCTGAACAATTCAAGAAGGGCCTGGTCGGTGCTGATCGTCAGCACGCTGGCCTTCACCGTCTGCTTCATGGTCTGGATGATGTTTGGCGTCATCGGCATCCCGATCAAGAAGATGCTGGGCCTCAACGCCACGCAGTTCGGCCTGCTCACCGCCACGCCGGTGCTCACCGGCTCCCTGATCCGCGTGCCGCTGGGCATCTGGACCGACAAGTTCGGCGGGCGCATCGTCATGGCCACGCTGATGGCGATCACCGTGCCGGCCATCTGGATGATGGGCTATGCCACCGAGTACTGGCATTTCATCGTCATCGGCCTTTTTGTCGGGCTGGCCGGCGGCTCGTTTTCCGTCGGCACGCCCTACGTGGCGCGCTGGTTTCCCAAGAACCGCCAAGGCACGGCCATGGGCGTCTATGGCGCGGGCAACTCGGGCGCGGCCGTGAACAAGTTCGTCGCGCCGGTGCTGCTGGTGGCCTTTGGCTGGGCGATGGTGCCGCAGGTGTACGCGGCCATCATGCTGGGCACCTTGGTGCTGTTCTGGATGTTCAGCTACAGCAACCCCGAGCACCTGGTGCCCAGCAAGGTCACGTTTGCCGACCAGCTCAAGGCGCTCAAGGACCCCAAGGTGCTGAAATACTGCCAGTACTACAGCATCGTGTTCGGCGGCTACGTGGCGCTGTCGCTGTGGATGGTGCAGTACTACGTCGGCGAGTACGGCCTGGACATCCGCACCGCCGCGCTGCTGGCGGCGTGCTTTTCGCTGCCCGGCGGCGTGCTGCGCGCCGTGGGCGGGGTGCTCTCGGACAAGTACGGCGCGCACAGCGTGACCTGGTGGGTGATGTGGGTGAGCTGGGTCTGCCTGTTCCTGCTGTCCTACCCGCAGATGGACTTCACGCTGCTGACCGTCAACGGCCCGGCCACGTTCCACCTGGGCCTGAACATCTACGCCTTCACCGCGCTGATGGGCGTGCTGGGCATTGCCTTTGCCTTTGGCAAGGCCAGCGTCTTCAAGTACATCAGCAACGACTACTCGCACAACATCGGTGCCATCAGCGGCATCGTCGGCCTGGCCGGCGGCCTGGGCGGCTTCGTGCTGCCCATCCTGTTCGGCGCGCTGATGGACTTCACGGGCATCCGCTCCAGCGCCTTCATGCTGATGTACGGCGTGGTCTGGGTCTCGCTCATCTGGATGTACTGGACCGAGGTGCGCCGCACCGACGTCATGGGCCCCCAGGGCGCAGGCGCCGCCGCCTGAGCCGCCACTCCTTTTCCCGTCCTACTGGAACCACACCATGAACACGAAAACTGCTTCCGCTGCGGGCACGGCGGCGCTGCCGGCCGGCCTTGATTCGGGCGCCGACATTGCCGACTGGCGCCCCGAGGACCCGGCCTTCTGGGAAACCACCGGCAAGCGCGTGGCCTACCGCAACCTCTGGATCTCGGTGCCCAGCCTGCTGTGCGGCTTTGCCATCTGGGGCATGTGGGGCATCATCACCGTGCAGATGCTCAACCTGGGCTTTCCGTTCAGCCAGGCCGAGCTGTTCACGCTGACCGCCATCTCCGGCCTGGCCGGCGCCACCATGCGCATTCCGGCCTCGTTCCTGATCCGGCTGGCCGGCGGGCGCAACACCATCTTTCTGACCACCTCGATGCTGCTGGCCCCGGCCATCGGCACCGGCATCGTCTTGCAGCACCCCGAGTGGCCGCTGTGGACCTTCCAGCTGATGGCGCTGTGGTCGGGCGTGGGCGGCGGCAACTTTGCCAGCTCCATGTCCAACATCAGCGGCTTTTTCCCCAAGCGGCTGCAGGGCACGGCGCTCGGCCTGAACGCCGGGCTGGGCAACTTCGGCGTGACGACGATGCAGATCGTCATTCCGCTGGTCATGACCATGAGCGTCTTTGGCAGCCTGGGCGGCGAGCCGACGGTGCTGGTGAAAAACAGCGGCTGGATCTTCGGCAAGATCGCCGCCGGCACGCCCACCTGGATCCAGAACGCGGGCTTCACCTGGCTGCTGTCGCTGGTGCCGCTGTCGGTGCTGTGCTTTTTCGGCATGAACAACCTCAAGACCGTCTCGCCGCAGATCGGCGGCACGATTCCCGCGTTTTTGAAGATCATCTGGCTCTACACACTGTCCTTCGTGCCGGCCGGCGTGGGCCTGTACCTGTACCTGCCCCGGCCGTCGGGCCTGGGCCTTCTGAACATGTGGCTGGCCATGCCGCTGATCATCGTCAGCACGCTGATGGTGCTCAAGCTCACCGCCTTCGGCCCGATGAAGGAAAACATTGCCAAGCAGTTTTCCATCTTTGGCAACAAGCACACCTGGTCGCTGACGGTGCTCTACATCGTCACCTTCGGCTCGTTCATCGGCTTTTCGATGGCGCTGCCGCTGGCCATCACCGTGATCTTCGGCGTGAGCCACGTGCCCGACGCCGCCGGTGTGCTGCAGCACACGCTCAAGAACCCCAACGCCCCCTCGGCGCTGACCTACGCCTGGATCGGCCCCTTCGTCGGCGCGGCGGTGCGGCCCATCGGCGGCTGGATTTCGGACAAGGTCGGCGGCTCCATCGTCACCCAGGTCATCTCGGCCATCATGGTCGTGGCCTCGGCCGCCGTCGGCTACGTGATGCTGCTGGCCTACCAGTCGGCCACGCCCGAGCAGTACTTCTTCCTGTTCATGGCGCTCTTCGTGCTGCTGTTCACCGCCAGCGGCATCGGCAACGGCTCGACGTTTCGCACCATCGGCGTGATCTTTGACCGCCAGCAGGCCGGCCCGGTGCTGGGCTGGACCTCGGCGATTGCCGCCTACGGCGCCTTCATCGCCCCGGTGGTGATCGGCGCGCAGATCAAGGCCGGCACGCCGCAAAACGCCATGTACGGCTTTGCCATCTTCTACGCCCTGTGCCTGGTGCTGAACTGGTGGTTCTACCTGCGCGCAGGCGCCGAGATCAAGAACCCCTGACACCTTTGAGGGCGCCCCGCAGCGCCTGACCAAACGATTTAACGGAGACCTCCATGAGTCATTTTCTCGACCGCCTCAGCCACTTTTCCAACCCGCGGGAAGCGTTCTCGGGCGAGCACGGCATCACCACCGCCGAAGACCGCACCTGGGAAGACGCCTACCGCAACCGCTGGGCGCACGACAAGACCGTGCGCTCGACCCACGGCGTCAACTGCACGGGCTCGTGCTCGTGGAAGATTTATGTCAAGGGCGGCATCGTCACCTGGGAAACCCAGCAGACCGACTACCCGCGCACCCGCTGGGACATGCCCAACCACGAGCCGCGCGGCTGCGCCCGGGGCGCGAGCTACAGCTGGTACCTCTACAGCGCCAACCGGGTGAAATACCCGATGGTCCGCGCCCGGCTGCTCAAGCACTGGCGCGAAGCGCGCCTCACTTTGGCGCCGGTCGAGGCCTGGGCTGCCGTGGTGCAGGACGACGCCAAGCGCCGCGACTACCAAAGCGTGCGCGGCCTGGGCGGCATGGCGCGCTCGTCCTGGGACGAGGTCAACGAGATCATCGCCGCCTCCAACGTGTACACCATCAAGCAGCACGGCGCCGACCGCATCATCGGCTTTTCGCCGATTCCGGCGATGTC
>Ga0308157_10009498_pt1 | contig 10762 bp, 3 predicted proteins | sample PhyBR1_FD_201035 | JGI IMG/M metagenome (GOLD analysis project Ga0308157, IMG submission 201035) | Phyllosphere microbial communities from UC Gill Tract Community Farm, Albany, California, United States - DLSLB.R1 | ecosystem: Host-associated > Plants > Phyllosphere > Unclassified | place: USA...
TCGCAAGGTTCTGCGGATTGTCTGCTGATCAGTTTTCCACTCCCCCAGGACCTGGGCGCAGTCCTTGAGCAGCGTCCTATCGATTTCTGGTGGAAGCTGCGGCTTGTCTGCCATAAGCTCGACAACTTCTGATTGCGTGGTGAACGCAAGCCATGATTCTGCAACCTTGGCGCCAATTTCTTCAGCCACTTTGAGTTCTTGCTGTTCGTAGGCGGCGTTGCCTTTGAATCCAGGGCGCTCGCCACCACTGGAATAGACCACTTCAGCGTTTGACTCGGTCACTGTCATTGCCTTGGCAGTCGTCTTTTGAGCCATCACCGCTGGTGTAGGGGCAAAGGGCTTAGCTGGAACTGGGGCCGGCGCTTCTGCCGGCGCATTGGCAATAATCGATGTTTTCTCCGAGTGGTGCTGGTCCCACTCCAAGACTTTGGTGAAGGCACTGTCCAGCAGTTGATTTGGAATAGTTTCAATGTAGTCGGCTGTCAAAGCCAAATGTTCCGCAACCGAGGCAACACCAAGCCTGCTGTCGGCCTTTGCGACACCCAGAAGAACAACTTTCATGCCAAGGTCTTGCGCTTCTTCTACTGCTTCCGCAAGATCGTCGTCGCCGGAGACGAGATAAGCAATTGAAGCGGAACGGTTCCTAGCCACTCCGACAAGATCTAATGCAAGACGAAGATCAACACCCTTCTGCTCACCGTTGTAAGAAATTCGGCCTAAACGCACCTTTACGCCTGGTATCAGTCCAATACGCTTATGCTGCTCGGTAAACAGGCCGTCTTTAGATGCGTCGTACCAGTAAACGCGTAAGTTATTAAGCCCAGTATTCTTCTTGACCGTATGAACTATGCCCCGGACCAAGGACTCATAGTGAGTCGTGAAAGCTGAGCGCAATGTTGTACCAGCAGCACGATGACCACCTAGTGAAAGTAAAAATCCGGCATCGATAAATATGGCAGTATGGTTCATCATGATTAGATCGTACGGTACTAAACCCAACAGAATCGACAAAAACCAAGCTAGGCGCAACGCACACTCGTCCAGTCAGCTACGGAAAATTTGAACCAGATCATGAAAAGGATTCGCGGAAATCAACATCGTTAGTACTTTTCACGCGCAAATCCCGTGAATCATTTCGTCATCAATTTCATCTCCGGTCGGCGCCAAAGCTAGAATCTTGCGACTCTATCTCATCGTAAAAAATTGAGATGAGCAGTTGCACCCTCGCGTAAGCGCTAGTTAATAAACGGTCATGCGCAAAAACCGCCGGGCCACATGCGGCGTTCGACTTAACGGTGCCAATTATGTGATGTTTGCTTGCGAGTTATATTACCCTGAGCACCACTGACACTTGTCAAAACAGTGGCTTTACCATTCTAGTCGCGGCCTCGAGTGTACCGATGTGGCAGAATTAGTCCATTGAGAACACTCGACAACCATTTCCATCAAATCGTATGCACACGGACGACAAGATTAGAAATTTACGAATTTTATTAGCAGCAATATTGCAAAAGAACAGGAAATAATGATTACCCCATTTCCGTCCAGTGGTTATTTCGGCGGCACGGCGGCCGACTACTTAGAGATTCCCGCAAATGGTACCCTAAAATCCTTAGAAATTATGATTCGAGATACGGATCCAGAATTTTTAAATCTTCGCGGGATCGAGTTTTACAATGGTTCCGAGAAATTAAATATAGATAAGAAAAATGTTAACGTGTCTCAAAGTTCATTTAGAGACTCGGATCAAACAAGAGATCCCTACACTTTACTGACTAAAAAGGGTTGCCATAGCGCCCTACAGCAGAATCCTTCTTGGAAAATATCCCTCCCTGCCGGCATCAATATAACATCTATTCGTTTGTACAATCGAACAGACGGATGGGGAATTCGCTCCAGGGATATTATTTGCACTTTGGAATTCAATGAAGGGCGCAAACAGATTCACGAGGTGAACGACCCTGAGAATGTGATATCCGTCCTGGCCAATTTGATTTCAGAAATCGAATCACCGGCTGAGCATCAAGTCAACGATAATGGAACCCCGTTCACGGTAAACATTTCATCGATCCTCAAGCACTTAGAGCACCACAACAAAGTCCTCACACGAGAAGAATCCAATGCACTCGCTGCCCTCATACCTACAAATAAGGGTTCCGTTTGGGGCGATGACGAATTCAAGCTTGCGGCCAGAATTTTGGTAGACCAAAAACGGCGTCTACGTGATGCAAGCACTGGTATTCGGTCTTTTGCTTTTGCCCTTAACACGCGAAGTAAGCTTGACAGACTTCAACTGGAAATGGATGGGATTACTTCAAATCTACGACAAGATCAACTTCGCATATCGAGGCATGGAATCTACGACTCAGGGCTCTTGCGCAAAAATATTAGCGCCCATCTGGCTTCTTTGAGAAGGGCCATGTTGCTTTTGCAGGATCATGGCTATATGAGCGTGCTCTGCTATGGCACATTACTAGGCGCAGTTAGGGAGCAGAAGTTCATATTCCATGATGACGATGTTGATATCGCAGTAGTCCTTAACGACGGTGTTGCAAATAATGTTCAAAAGTCCATGAACAATATCGCAGAGATTTTCAAGAGCGACGGTTACGGCCTGAACACACTGTCCGATAAGCACCACAATATTCACGTTCGCGACACTAGTAACGGAGGCGTATTAGATATCTTCCCCGTACAAATTGTCGGTGACGAGGCATTTCTCCATATGGAAAAAATGAACTGGAGAAGTGTCAGCGCGCAGTGGTTCGAAAACATCAAACTCGTTGAACTCCACGATCAGTTATTCCCTGCGCCTGGTAATGCGGAATCGTTACTGGCAGAACGCTATGGTGAAACATGGAAAGTGCCCGATCCATATTATGAATGGACTTGGCCACTGGCGAACAAGTAGTTGAGTCTACACAGGAGGACGGTCTTGCCACATACCTTGGTCCTTAAATTTCAGCTGTCAAAACAAACTGCAATATCGCCTCGTTAGAGCGTTGACAACGACGAAGACTTGTCCAACATCTGCACCGCAAATTCTAGGCTCGACATGATTCTATAAGGATTCGCGTCTGGACATTACGTGCACATAGTTGATGGTTGGTGATTGCACAATGTTGACAGCAGCCTCTAGGCCAGTACGCAGCGGAGAAAATGGGACCATTTGTCGAGTTCGAAAGCTCGTTCGGCCAAATCATTCGGGTTTTACCTATTGACGCGAACTCCAGTGGTAGTAAAGCCCCTGTCCTCGCCCAAAAATGGAGAGCGAAGATCGAGCCCGCTGATAAAAACTACTTTAATTTAAATAAGAAAATAAGGAAAGAGCCAAATCTCTGCCAGTCAACACGAGGGTTGCCTCTGGACAGCAGCATGCGAATGCCACTTGGTTCCGTAAATTACTTATGGGATAAACTGAAAATGTCTTGAACAATTAAGTTCCGAGGAAGGTGCTGCGCGCGGAAGCATCCCGCTTTCCTGATAGTTCAGTTTTATCAGAAGGTAAGACAATATAAATGCGTGGTCTTTCCCGTCCTCAGCAGGCAATTGACTCCTGTAGAAAGAAGGATGCAAGAGACTGGAGTTCAACTGGCAATCCACTAGGCCTGACCAGTATCAGATCTAGTCTCAAACACTCTTACGGAGCATCGGGAAATTACAATCCCACAAAGAACCTATTGATCAAAGAGAAATCGTATCAAATTCAAGTTTTTCAATAGTACCTGAATCAATTGTCTCAATAATAGAATTCAAATCACTTGGATCACGGCTAAACATTTCTCGTGGATCATATTCCCACCATTCAGATGTAAGTAGATTCTGAATCAGGTCGTCATTGAACCGGTACTTAATGATCTTAGCTGGATTGCCACCGACTATCGCGTAAGGAGGAACATCCTTAGTCACGGTCGAATTTGCCGCAATAACAGCACCATTTCCAATGCTCACCCTCGAAGAAAGAGTGACATTGGAACCAATCCAAACGTCGTGACCGATCTTAGGGTAACTATTTGAATGTGCCACATACTTCTTAGCATATTCAAGAACATCATTACTTTGATAATTACTAAAAAGTAGGTTCTTCGGGCGGAACATAAAGGCTGAAGTGGTTACTGTTTCTAGTGGATGCGACGAATCAATAAACTTCAGTCCAGAAGAAATTGAGCAGTAACGTCCCACTGTAACCCTTTCGGGCAGTGGAGAATATGAGTAGGAAAAAGCACCAATCGTAGCCAGGCCGCTGGATTTCCGCCCGCCGATCATTGGCTTGTAGGGACCACCAAATAAACCAGAATTTTGTTCGATGGATATCGTCCCACTCAATGAGACTAGTTGACCTTCGGTCAGCCAACCATATTTACCGTCTGCAGGTGCAGCACTGTTATATTTTAAAAGGACGTGCATGTTATGCAATCTATCCAATATTTCCTTTGTAATAACAATCTGTCCCATTTAAATTCCGTTTCATAAAATTGACGCGAAAATACCGAACGCGAATGCGAATTATGTATATCACGATTATTTCTAGTCTTTGACCCATCAGGAAGAATCGAAATCATTGTCAATCTGCTCTGACGCGAATAGTGATTCATCCAAAGAATTAAAGATGCTGGTGTACCTTAGTTTAACTCAAGCTATTCATGGGAAATCAGCATTTGTATCTAAGTTACAAGATTGAATTAACAGTGGGTCATTGCACTAAGGTGCTTTGACCCACTGTAACCAAACAATCACCGATTCTGACTCAGAGGATTCCTCTAGAATACTGATTACATCCAGCCGAATAGATCCCAGTTATGTTCCAGTCCTACTCGAGATGCCCCAGAATCAGTTTTATCGAAATTCGCCGTACTATGCAGTCTGAGATGAAAGATGACTCTCAAAGGCGGACAAAGCAGCACGCGAATACTCGTCATACTCAAACTTACGATGCGGAATTTCGCCATCCTCGAACTTCTGTAATCCGAGAGCGACGCCTTCTACTGAGTTATCCACAATCAGACCATATCCATCTCTGAGTACATGGGCTGATCCTGGAATATTTGTAGCAAAAATCGTACGTTCAAGAACCATGGCTTCAAGGAGCACCATTGGTTGACCTTCGTGATTAGAAGGCAACACGAAGCAGTTAGCGCGAGCTACGAATGGATACGGGTTAGGCACTCGCCCAACAAAAGTTACGCTATCGCCAAGATTGAGTTCCTTGACTAGTGATTGTAATTCCGCTCTCAACGGTCCATCGCCTAGCAAGACTAAATGTGCTTTCGGATTCACTTCCTTGTGCATGGCGAATGCTCGGATGAGTTTTTGCTGGTCCTTCTCGATCGACAATCGACCGCTCGTGAGGAAAACTGTTCGACTGCCGTCAAATAAGTACTCATATTCCGAAGGTAGCGGTTCTTGAGATCGAGAGAGAACATCTTCAAAATTGATCATATTCTCGCAATAATCAAATTTCTCTGGTCCAACGCCAAAGTGCTCGACTAGATTTTTTCGATTCACATTCATCATGGTCTCTGAAACGGAGATGAGTGAATCGAACTCGGAGTACATCGAGAAGCTGATCGCGAGATTTGGCCAACGCTTGCTCCACTCTTCATACATGTCGTTATGAAGGTAGATAATTTTAGAAGTTTTACCTTTCTCCCCCAAGGTAGCGGATAGCGCATTCCAAAATGGAACATAGCCATCAAATTGAATAGACGCGTCAATCTTTGCATCTCCAAAAATACGCTTGGCTTCCCTCTCGTAAGACTTCAGATATGAAGTCCACAGCTCTCGTGAAGGGATACCGTGGGATCGATCGATTCTGTCACTTACCCACATGTCCTCGGGAGTCATTACTCGTCCCCCTGAACGGCCGATGACCTGAACATGTCCAGGCAAGCGGGAAACAGTCTCCTGTCGTCCGGGCTCAGACCGAATTAATCGTGGTTCGACAAGTAAAACAATCCTGTATGACTTTACATCTAGCGCGTTCACCAAGTTCAGGAACGATGATGACATCCCTGTCGGTATCATACTTTGTTGGAACACCAAGGTTTTGCGGCTATCTGTGGTAGTTACTATACCGTCGCTAAACTCATCATGAAGCCAAAAATCAATTACTCGCTTTGCGGCATTACCGTCTTCACGGGAAGCGAACTCCTTCAAAGAAAGTTCATGCCTTTCATGCAAAGCGCTCCCCTTCTTGAGTAAGCTATCAACACGCGACGCAGTACCTTCGGCAGTTGTTTCTATGAAGCCTGGTAGTTCAGCATTTTCGAAGTAAACACCACGTTCGGCAAGGTACTCATCTTGGTCGTGCATGAAGAATACGATTGGTTTCAGCATTGGTAGATAATCATAAAACACGCTTGAATAATCGGTAATCAAGACATCGACTATCGCTAGAAGCTCGTTTGTGTCAATTGAAGCCGGCGCAACGGTTGCCTCTACGTCTATTCCCTTCAGCGCTTGCTCTTCAAGACGGTGCGCCCTGAAAATCAAATGACCATCAATACCAGCCAGTACCGCGAGGTGTGCTTGAAGTTTATCGGTATCGACTTCAGCTTCATTGCTTAAACCTCGCCAGGTTGGGGCATAGAGCACTACCGGAGCGCCATCATCAATTCCCAAAACATGCAGGATTTCAGCGCGTCTAGTGTCACTCAAATTAAGGGTCGTATCAATTCTAGGTGAACCAATTTCCGCTAACTTTCCTGAGAACAGCCCTCTAACGTCATGAGAATCAAGCAAGACGTTAGTGGTATGGCTATTGGGAGATATCAGATGCGTAGATTGAAGAATGTCCCGAACAAACGCCGAATGCTTAAACATTTCACCCCGCATGTCTTTGCCAAGAGTTTTATACGGAGTACCGTGCCAAGTATTTAGGTACCGCTGTTCTGGCTTACGAATGAAGTAGCCCGGGAAAGTCGAATTATTAACGAGGTACTTGGAAGATGCCAAGGCTCTGCGGTAACCGTCAGAATGTCTTTTCACGAAAATAACTCGATCAGAGTTCCGCACAGCTTCGGGGACAATGGCGTTAAAATCATTCAATACCCAAATGTGAAGATATTGGTCAGCATTGCCCGTATTTACTAATTCCTGAAATAAGGCCAGTGGGTGACATCCAACTGATTCCCCACCGTTGGACTGCCAAAGAATTACACTTTGATTGATTGGCAAGTCTTCGTAGTATTCAGCGTACTCAGCGATGTTTTTAACATTAACATTTTTAGTTCGTTTCTCGACGTCAACGCCATCTTGCCATTTAAACACTCTTACGTTCCGCAGCGCTTCCGCTGCACCTCGCCAGTCCTCGCACTTGGATTTAATTGCTCCAAGAGCAGCCATCAGATTGGGATCGTGCTTATTCGAACCCAACGAAGCCAAAGTCAAGTAGTCAATAGCGTCGCGGGTATTGCCCGCGAAATAGCTAAACAAAGAGCGGTCTTTAAACCATGCAACACGCCGATTCATAGGGACAGCTACATCGTCAGCAAGAATTTCCCTTAGGTACTCCATGTCAGAAGACTCAGAGTCACCTTCGAATTGGTTAAGTATTCTGTCGAAGTCGTCGAGAGACTCACCAAGGTATATGAATGAATCTTGGAATTTACCGGCCTCGAAGAAGCTTAGACCCGCACGATAATACCAATACTTGTTATTGAAAGTTTTAGCTGCATAGGCGTAAACCTTTGCCGCCTCGTCCCACTTTTCTTGGCGCTCCAAACTAAGGCCATATTTGTAGTGCCATCGTCCTTTAGAAGGATCAAGAGAGACCGCTCTCCTGTAAAATTCTTCTGCATCGGACCAACGGAATAGACGGTCGAAGGCCAGAGCTGTTCGATAGCTTAGCTCGCCCGAAGAAGGGTCTCGTTTCCATGCCTCTTTGTAAGCATTCGCGGCAAGATCCCAATTATGAGCCCTCGCATGAAAAGTACCGATCCCAAATTTTTTGGAGTCAAGTTTCGTATCCCGTTGAATGGCGTGGTGATACTGTTCCTTCGACTCATTCAGCTTTCCAGCCAACTCGAACGCTAGTCCGGCTTCGTAAGCGGCTTCAGCATCCCTTTCCAGGTGGGTTGCTGCCTGCGACAGATTCTCGCCGGCCTGTTCGAATCGGTTCATCTGCAATTGCGCGCGACCGTGTGCTAACAGTTCATCTGCAGTTTGCGGACGAGAACGTTCCAGCAGAAGTTCATCTTCCCAGAAAATTTTTCTCGCACGGAACTCGTTGGAGAGCCGAAGTACGTACTTCCTATTTTGAGGGTCAAGAGTAGTAGCAATCCGTAATTCTTCTAATCCACGAGCGTTCTCTTTGATTTTCAACAACGAGTTACCGAGATAGTAATGCCAGTCTGCGTGCTCGGGCTCTAACTCTGTGAGCTCATTAAAAATTCTAGCCGCATCCTCGTGATTTGCGGTGCGCGCATACAATGACCCTAATCTATGTAAACGGCGCGCATCTCTTGCACCATAGTTGAGCGCATTCACAGCAGGTTGAATTGCCTCTTGGAATTTACCAAGTTCAAAATAACAATGAGAAAGATAATAACTACGTTCCGAATTATTTGATGAGCCAGGCATCGTTCCTTCAAGCAGATCGGCTGCCCGCTGCCATTGCGCCTTCTTGCCGAGGAGCTTTGCGCTCATTAATATTGCATCCATCAGGTCACTGCTTCTTTCTAAAAACTTACGAGGTTAGTGCTCGTGATACGAATAAGTTCTAATCTAACCTTCTAGAATTCTCTCGAATTCTTGAATGGCCCGCATATTGTAGACATCAACATCAAATTTGGTCATTTGCGTCGGTTCTTTAACTTCATTCAACATTGCTTCAGCAAGGTCTGAAACTGTTGCGGGAACAATTGAGCCTACATTTGGCGGCAATGCCCCTGCCACTGACCCGAATGATGTAGTAATTACCGGCAATCCCAATACCAAGGCTTCCAGCAGTACCATGGGCTGACCTTCATAATCGCTCGATAGAACAAATGAGTCAGCAAGACGCATGAGTGCGTAGGGATTCTTCGTATGGCCGACAAGTTTTACTGACTCAGTCAGACCCAATTCTTCGATTTCGAGCTCAAGTTGTGATCGAAGCGGCCCTTCCCCAGCTATTACCAGTCTGGTTGACGGGTATTTTTCGTGAACAATGCTAAAAGCTTGAATCAATCTCGAGTGATTCTTTTCAGGTGATAATCTGCCAGCCGACACGAAAGTAAAATAATACTCAGGATCGTCAAAGTCTTCTAATACCGGCGCCAAGGTCGATTGCATTGCCAAATCAGGGTTAATTAGTTCCGAAACTAATTTTCCCATCATGTAGCTTCTACGTTTGGGTTCGTCATCTTTAGGGTCTCGCGAGGAACGCGAGTCCTTGGATATGTTGTTGGCCATTGCCAGGATTTTGTCTGCATTAAGCGTATTTGACGCAGAACGGAATTTTGCGTTCGGTGCCCATTCTTCCAACGAATGTCGATTAATCTCGCTTAATCCCTCAGAAACCGACACTAGATAATCGAACTTGTGATAGATAGAAAATGTCGAGAACAAGCCTTCTTTTAGAGGCTTGTTACCCTCGATAGATCTGTGGGCGTCTGCTGCCAGATCATTATGTAGCCATATCGAACGCCTTTTGGCTGGGCCGTGAAGAAAAAGGGTACCCCAGAATGATGTATAGCCGCTGAAGTCGATCATATGATCAAAGCTAGAGCTACCAAAACAGCGAGTCCATTCTTCAGCCCACAGATCACGTTGACCTTTTAGACGGGCTGCCCAATGGCCTGCACCCTTACGCAGCACTCTCAGTCTCAAGCTGTTACTAACGTATCCACCGTTAAATGTTCCGAAACGAAACATGACTCTCGCCTTAGGATTAATTTGGCTGTAACTATGCATCTGTTCAGGTGTGGTGCCGAACGGACATAGTACTGTCACGTCGTATTTCTCATAATTGATATTATCGAGAAGGTTGATCGCTGAAGTTGTAATACCGTTAGGGATCATTCCACCCCCATAAATCAATATCTTCTTTTTAGCGTCGCGGCTTGTAGTAACTACTTTATGATTTCTTTCGTTGCCATCAAAGAGGATTTCAATGATTCGTGAACTAACGTGCCCATCTTCCGACGGAAGGTATTTTTCCTTCATTCGTTGACGCTCTTGAGAATAAACGTCCAGCGAGGGTGCAGCGCTAGTAAGCTCATTTAGAATCACTGTTAGGTCCGATGAGCTGCGTGCGATCAGCCCTGGTAGCTCTTCCGGTTTCATGTAAAGATCTCTGTAACGTTTGTAGTCATCTAGATCGGGTATATAGAAGACTATTGGCTTATCTCTTGCCAAGAAGTCATAAAATATACTTGAATAGTCCGTTATCAGCAGATCGGATGCGCCGAGCACGACATTCGTTGGAATTGAATTCGGAACCAGATACTTCTTTAACTGTCCGATTTTTCCCACTGCAGCTGAAACAACTTGATGTGCCTTCACCATTACTCGATACTGCGATGTATCGACATTCGCCTCAATGCTATCAATCAAGTTCTTTAAGCTTGCACCGTCGTTGTGCGGATTAAAGTAAGATTCGCCCTTCCAAGTAGGCGCATAGAGAATGATCTTTTTATCGTCGACCTGGCCACCGTCTGCCTTTATACGAGCGTCGAATTCTTTCCGGGCATTCTCAGCGTCCCATTGTCGATCAATTCTCGGGTTTCCCTCTTCAATGATCTTACCTTCATAGATGTTTTGAAGCTTAAATGCATTCATG
>Ga0308157_10009499_pt1 | contig 10758 bp, 7 predicted proteins | sample PhyBR1_FD_201035 | JGI IMG/M metagenome (GOLD analysis project Ga0308157, IMG submission 201035) | Phyllosphere microbial communities from UC Gill Tract Community Farm, Albany, California, United States - DLSLB.R1 | ecosystem: Host-associated > Plants > Phyllosphere > Unclassified | place: USA...
GTTAAAAAAGGAGAAAAGATCAATGTAAAAGTGTCTGTTTCTCCTACCGGTTATGAAGGAGCAGGAAAAAATATGCTGGCAGAAGGACAATCAAAGGATTTTGATACTGTAAGAAAGCAAGCAGAATCTGATTGGGACAAAGAGCTTTCAAAAATTGAAGTAAAATCTGATGATAAAAATAAATTAGCCGTTTTTTATACCGCTCTTTACCATGTTTTCACACAGCCTAACATCAATATGGATGCTGACGGAAGATACAGAGGCAGGGATAACAAACTCTACACGGCAAATGGCTTTGATTATTACACCGTCTTTTCACTTTGGGATACCTTCAGAGGTGCTCATCCGTTGATGACTTTAATTGACAGAAAAAGAACTGCAGATTTTATCAACACCTTCATCAAACAATACGAACAGGGCGGAAAACTTCCGGTATGGGAACTGGCTTCCAATGAAACAGAATGTATGATTGGTTACCACTCCGTTTCTGTGATTGCAGATGCTATGGCTAAAGGAATTCAGGGGTTTGATTACGAAAAGGCTTTTCAGGCAGCTAAAGGTTCAGCAATGCAGGATATTTTCGGATTGAAGGCTTACAAACAGAATAATTATATCAGTATTGATGATGAACATGAAAGTGTTTCCAAAACGGTAGAATATGCTTATGATGATTGGTGCATTGCCCAAATGGCAAAAATTTTAGGCAAAAAAGAAGATTATCAGTATTTCATGAAACGCTCTCAGAACTGGAAAAACCTTTACAATCCTAAAACCGGGTTTATGCAGCCAAGAAAGAATGGAAACTGGTATGAACCATTTGATCCAAGAGAAGTGAACAACAATTATACAGAAGGAAATTCGTGGCATTATTCTTATTCTGTACAACAGGATATTCCCGGACTTATTGCTGCGCATGGCGGAAAAGAAAAATTTGAACAGTTTATTGATGCCATCTTCACCGCTCCTGATAAAACAACGGGAAGAGAGCAGGTAGATATCACAGGATTGATGGGACAATATGCTCAGGGAAATGAGCCAAGCCACCACATTGCCTATCTGTACAATTTTGTAGACAAACCTGAAAAAACAGATGCCAAAATAAAATATATCCTTGATAATTTCTATAAAAATACACCTGACGGCCTGATCGGAAATGAAGACTGCGGCCAGATGAGTGCATGGTATATTCTAAGTTCTATGGGAATTTATTCTGTGACTCCAGGATTACCGGAATGGGAAACCACAACACCTTATTTTGATGAAATCAAGCTTCATCTGGAAGATGGTACGACAAAAACCATCACTAAAAACACCGGCAGAGCAGAACTTAAAAAACTTGGTTTTGAAAATGTGAAACCTGTTAAGGATTATAAATATGAGGAACAAACAGCTTCACCCGTAATCGCAGCTGACAGGATCTTTGATTTTTCTACCAAAGTTGAAATCACTCCGCTGAATCCCAATGACAAGGTATATTATATGACCATGGATGAAAGCGACAGCAATAAAAGAAAGACTTTCTCTGCTTACAAAGGACCGTTCTCTATCACAAAAACTACCCAGGTAATGGCTTATGCTGAAAGAAACGGAGAAAAAAGTTCTGTAACTACAGCCCATTTCAACAGAAGACCTAATTACTGGGATATTAATATCCTGTCTAAAGTTACTCCACAATACAGCGCTACCGGAAAGCTGGCTCTTATCGACGGAATCAGAGGTGATATCAACTGGAGAAAAGGTGAATGGCATGGCTATCAGGGACAGAATTTTGAAGCAATCATTGATTTCAAATCTCCTCAGCAAATCAAATCAGTATCTTCCACCTATCTTCAGGACAGCAGAGCATGGATTCTGATGCCTAAAAAAGTAGAATATTACGCTTCCATGAATGGGAAAGATTTTATCCTTCTAAAAACCGTTGACAATGACATTGATCCTAAGCATGAAAAAGTACAGATCAAAGATTTCTCTGCTGAAATTCTTCCTACCGAAGCGAGATACATCAAAGTAAAAGCTTACTACTTCGGGAAACTTCCGGAATGGCACCAAGGGGCAGGCGGAGATGCTTATATTTTCCTTGATGAGATTTCTATAAAGTAAGGAAGATGGGAGAAGGGAGATGGAAGTTTCTATTTGACTCATTACTTCCTGAAGTCCGTTTGTAAGAAAGTTTAGTTTTCAAGTTTTAATTAAATAGACTGATATTAATCCTTAGACTTTCAGAACTTCTTTCTTCCATCATCCAGCTTCCAAATGACTAGTCCTGAAAAAGGTTGACTAGTTTTATAACTCAAATATACTTAAATCAGAGTAGGAATTTTCCTATTCTGATTTTGTTTTTTATAGGTTTTTAATTTCACATTATTTTTCATGTGTACTTGGCTTGGAATATTATAATTTAAGGAAATATGTGGTCTTAAATTGTTGTAATAATAAATTGATTGATCAAGCTGTTGTGAGAGATTTTTAAAATCCTCAAAAGTATCAATCAACCCAAATTCGTATTTCAGAATACCATTTACTCTTTCCGCTACAGCATTTTCATAAGGATCCGAATTTTCAGTCATACTGATAAGAATATCACTTTTCTTTAGTGCTTCGGTATATTCTTCACTACAGTACTGTAAACCTCTGTCTGAATGATGAACTAAGGAATGTTTGTAGACCCTATTCTTTATAGCTTGTCTTAGGGCTTTCAAAGTAGAACTTGCCTGTAAAGTGTCACTTAATTCATATCCTACAATTTTCTTTGAGTAAGCATCAGTAATCAAATGAAGATAGTAATTTCTCTCTTTTGTTTTAAGATATGTAATATCTGCTACCCATACCTTCTCCGAACTCTCTAGTATCTTTTCTTTGATGATATTAGGATATTTTTTCATCCAATGCTTAGAATTTGTAGTTTTAATATAGTTGCGCCTCCGGGGAATCAAGAGATAGTTTTCTCTTAGAATTTTAAATAATTGATCTCTTCCTACATGAAGATTGTTATTCTCAAAATCGCTTTTAAGTAAAACATAGAGTTTGCGGGTGCCTATTTTAGGCATCTTCTTACGAATTGATAGAACCAATTCTATGATCCTATTTGTCGTTTTAGTAGAATTTCTTTGAATTTTTCTTTTGTAATAAGCTTGTTTGCTGTATCCAAACAATCGACAGATACCTTCCAAAGAAAGAGTCGTATACGGCCTTATTTCTTGGACTGATTGGAACCAGGCTTTTTTACAATTTCAATTTTGAGTTCACGTTCTGCAATTTCTATAAATTTCCTAAAGACTTTAAGTTCTTCTTCTTTTTTTGCTAAAGAAGCCTCAAGTTCTTTAATCTTCTGTTTCTGTGGATCCTTCATAGGCCTACCTTTACTTAAGTGTTTTTCATAAGTAAAGTTACCATATTTTATTAACCATTTCGAAATGCAGGAATTTCCTCGAATATTGTATCGAGATTGTAATTGTGCTTTTGTAAATAATCCCCGTTCGTATTCGGAGACAACTTGTCTTTTAAATGCTTCGCTATATTCCTGTGCAGGGGAAGCCTTTTTCTTAAAATCCATAATAATGACTATTTTTTTTGTATTAATAGTCAACCTTTTTCAGGACAAGACAAAACATAAAAAAAACGCCCTTCGAATTTTTCGAAGGGCGTTTTTTTTATCAATTCATTCTTTCCGACCATTGCAGGACTTCCGGAAGTTCCTTATCAGAAAATTCGATGTGGATTACTCTTCTTTTCTTTCCGTTGGTTGTCCGATTGGAACCGTGAAGCGTTAAAGGTTTCATTATCATAATTCCCCCTTTTTCAACGTTACAGATTTCTTCTGTTTCAATTGTCCAGTCGATGGTTTCCGGTCTGTAAACGCCTTTTGCGTGAGATTTTGGAACTACTTTCAAAGCTCCATTATTTTCATCGGTATCATCCAAATGGATTCTGATGGTATAGATATTTTCCAGAATATCCAGTGGCGGCTGTACTGCAAACTGATGCTTTTTAGTTGTCCATGGACCAAAATCTGGCAGATCCAGCTTTTTATCAACAGAAATAGTCAGATCCTGATGATAAGCTACATACCAATTGGAAGTTTCAGGCTTATCAAAATAAATACTTTTTACCACAAAATATTTTTCTCCGAAGATTTCCTTAACCACTCTCTGAATATTTTCATTAAAAATAAGATCTTTGATTTCCGGGACCTCTTTTAAAAACTGCCTAATCGCAAACAGATCTTCAGATTTTCTGAAATTCTCTTTTGAAATGTCTATATTTTGAAGAACGTGATTTATTTCTTCAAGTTCTTTCTGTGAAAAAACATTATTGATAACAGCAAAGCCATATTCAAGAATATGGCTTTTATGATGTTCTAAGTTATGTAAACTCATATTTAAATTTTGTCTAGTGGCTCTGTCAATTGTCCTTCCCATTTAGAAACTGCTGAAGTTGCCAATGTATTTCCTAGCACATTGGTCATACTTCTTCCCATGTCACAGAAATGGTCAATCGGTAAGATCAAAGCAATTCCTTCCGGCGGAATACCAAACATGGAACACGTCGCTACAATAATTACCAGAGAAGCTCTCGGAACACCGGCAATTCCTTTTGAAGTAAGCATTAATACCAATAGCATGGTGATCTGTTGTCCCAGAGTCATTTCGATTCCGTAAATCTGAGCAATAAAGATTGACGCAAAGGTCATATACATCATACTTCCATCAAGGTTGAACGAATATCCTAAAGGTAAAATAAAGGATACTACTCTGCTGTTACAACCGAATTTCTCCAATTCTTCAACCAATTTCGGGAATACAGCTTCTGAACTCGTGGTAGAGAAAGCGATCAGTAATGGCTCTTTTATTCTTTTTAAAAGGTCAAAAAGACGGTTTCCTAAGATAAAATAACCTACCAGTAAAAGTACCAGCCAAAGAACTCCTATAGCAAAGAAAAAGTCTCTTAAATAAATAGCATATACTTTAAAAATTTCAAAACCATTGGTCGCCACTACTGCGGCAATAGCTCCCAATACTCCCAGCGGAGCAAACCACATGATGTACCCAACCATTTTAAGGATTGCGTGAGCGATGATATCAAAAAGCTTCACCACAGGCTTAGAATACTCTTCACCTAAATTCGCAAGTGCAACTCCAAACATCACTGCAAATATCACGATCTGTAATACTTCATTGGTTGCAAAGGCTTCAAATAAACTTTTAGGAATCATATGCTTTACAAAGTCTTCCATGGAAAAACTTTTACTGCTTTTAAGAAGTTCATCAGCAGAAGATACATCCTGAATCGGTAGTTTTGTGACATGTCCCGGCTCCAGCCAGTTAACGAGGATCAACCCGATAAAAAGAGAAACCAGAGAAGCGGAAATAAACCAAAGCATCGCTTTTGTTCCTACTCTTCCGATCATTTTAATATCACTCATTTTGGCAATACCTACCACCAAAGTTGTAAAAACCAAAGGAGCAATAATCATCTGTACCAATCTGATGAAAACCGTTCCCAGCAGTTTTATGTTTTTAGCAAAAGGCTCTGCATTCTCAGGATATTTCACGTGTACAACACCTCCAATTCCTACTCCAACAAGAAGGGCAATGATAATTGCTATAAAAAGTTTATTCTGTCCTTTCATATATATAGTTCAATTTGCGCAAATATAATGGTTTTTCAATTGACAGAAGATTTTCTTAAATGGGGCTTAATTTTACATTAAGTTTTTAATGCCCAAAAATTAAAAGTCTGGTTTAGAAAATATTGTAAAAAAATTAAGAAACATTTATTGAATTTTTATTCTTTTGGTACAAATTTTATTATTACATTTGATTGTATAACAACATTAATAAATATACAATATGAAAAAAACTATTGCAATGGCTGCATTAGCTGTAGCTGTATCTTTCGGTGCTATTTCTTGTAAAAAGAAAATTTCTGATGCCGACCTTCAGACTCAGGCTACAACGGTAGTAACTTCTAATCCCAATGCTTCTGTTGAAGTAAAAGAAGGTGTAGCTCACTTAAGCGGTACTTTCGCAGATCAGCAGTCTAAAGACGCGATGATCGCAAAATTAAAAGCGATCAACGGAGTAAAAGACGTAATGGATATGTCTACTGTAGCAGCTGCTCCTGCTCCGGCACCTGTTGAAACTGCTTCTGCTGTAGATCCTGCGGTTCAGAAAAAAGTTCAGGATGCGGTGAAGGATTTCCCTTCTGTAAAAGTAGAAGTTGTAAACGGACAGCTTACTCTTACAGGAAATGTTTCTGGTCTACAGGCTAGAAAAATCAAAGAATCTGTAGATGCTTTGAAAATTGGAAAGTATAACAACAACCTAATCGTAAAATAATTTAAGATGAGCGAATTACAAGATAAATATTCAAGTGTAGTTTCAGCGGCACAGTCTGCAGGAATCTCTAATCTTCAGGTTCAGGAGCAGGACGGAATTCTTTATGTTTCCGGAAATGCTTCCAATACTGCGGCTAAAGATGCTGTATGGAATGCTTTAGGAGCTATTGATTCTACTTATTCTGCTTCAGATATCAATATTGATGTACAGGTTGCAGGTCTTACTTCAGGAGCTTCTTTAACAGTGGCAACAGAAGATTCTAACCTTAATATCAGACAGGAGCCTTCTACTGAGGCTGCTGTAGTAGGTAAAGCGGCTAAAGGTTCTTCGGTAACTTTAATTGAACAAACTTCTGATGACTGGTGGAAAGTGAAAACTGATGACGGTCAGGAAGGATATGCGTATTCAAGATATTTAAGAGCATAAATTTTATTAAAAAATAATAAAATTTCACAAATAAAGCATAGAAACATCCCAACTTTGGGATGTTTTTATATTTTTACGGCTCTGAAAAAAAAACTAATGAAGAAAACTCTGTTGCTATTGACTTTGATGTTCACAGTCATTATTCTGCACGCCCAAAAATTACATATTGACGGAAAAATATCAGATTCTGAAAAGAAGGCGATAGAAAATGCCACCGTCTACCTCCTGAAAGAAAAAGATTCATCCATTATCAATTACACAGCCACCAATAGAGAAGGGAAATTTTCCCTGAAGATTGATGATGTCAAAGAACCTTCAATTCTCAAAATTGATGCTGATAAATTGTCGTCCTATTCAAAAAAATTTGATAAAATAGATCAATCCCTATCCTTAGGAGATATTCAGCTTGAAAAACAAAGTATTGTCAACAATATTGATGAGGTAAAAATCACAGCATCACCGGTAAAAATTAAAAAAGATACTATTGAGTTCAGTGCAGCAGCGATCAAAGTACGACCTGACAGTAAAATAGAAGAACTTCTGAAACAAATTCCAGGCGTAGAGATCAATAATGATGGAAAAATTACAGTGAACGGGAAGGAAGTGGATCAGATCATGATCAATGGAAAACCTTTCTTCGATAAAGATGGCAAAATTGCCCTTCAGAATTTACCCGCAGATATTATCAAGAATATTCAGTTTACAACAACCAAGACAAAGGAGGAAGAACTGAGCGGGACAACAGCCAAATCTCAGAATACCACTATCAATTTTAATATTGACGAAAAGAAAAATAAAGGTTTGCTGACAAGACTTACGGTAGGTTATGGTTCAGACAAGCGGTATGAAGCAAGCGGGCTGGCCAGTTATTTTAAAGGTGATACCAAAGTAAGTATCCTTGCTTCTTCTAATAACATCAATTCTCAGGGATTTTCCAGGGATGAGGTTTTTGACAGTATGGGGAACGGCCGGAATGCCTGGATGATGCAGGGCGGATCTGTCTCCACAGTAGGAAATGTAACGTATTATAACCAGGGAGGCGGTACAAGAGGGATTCAGCGGTCTACGACCATTGGATTGAATTACAGTGATAAAATGGGGAAAAATGCTGATCTGGATTCTTTCAGCCTGATGCATTCGGATTCTAATACGGAGACAAGATCCAAAGTTTCAAGATCTACCCTTTTACCCAATTATACGCTTCAGACCAATTCTGAAAGCAATGGAGAAAATGAATCCAAGCAGTACAGTTTTGATACTTCAGTCAAAATCAAGCTGGATTCCATGACAAGTGTTTATCTTTCCCCGAGATTTACTAAAAACAGCAGTTTTAGTTTCAATAATTTACAATCATCTACTTTGAAGAATGGAAGTCTTCTGAATGAAAGTAACTCCTATTCAAGTAATGATTCGGAAAATAATTCATTTAATCCTTACATTTATTTTTCCAGAAAATTCAAGAAAAAAGGGCGTGTGCTTTCAGCCAATATGAACAGTTCAATTTCTGAGTCTAAAAGAGATAATTTAAGCCAATCCCAGAACACATTTTATGATGAAAACGGAATAACAAAAGATAACCGTGATCAATTAGCCAAGAATAAAAATCAGAACAGCTCTTTTAATTTCAGTGCAGGATATACAGAGCCCATTTCCGATTCGTCCAGTGTAAATTTTAAAATAAAATATGAAGCGAGATCAGCGAGGGATGTAAGGAATGTAAACGATTTTGATAATGCTACCGGAGATTACACTAAATTCAACCTGCTTTTATCGAATAACATGAAGCAGAGAATCAATCAGATTTCTCCTGAATTGAGCTATCAGATCAATAAAAATAAACTCAACTTCTGGGCTTCGGTGAATCTTGACATTTCTGATATGAAGGTTTACTCCATCTATAACGGACAGCAATATGACCTGCAGAAAAATTTCGTATTGCCTGAATATAATCTCAACCTTTACTATCAGCTTGGAGAAGGTAAAACCTTAAGTATTTATAATTACTCTAACTTCAACATTCCGACTGCAGAACAGCTGACTCCTTATAAAGATGAATCCAATCCTTTGATTACCTATCAAGGAAACCCCAATTTGAAAAATACATGGATCAACAATCTTTATCTGTATTTCAATAATTATAATAAAGTAAAAAACCTCAGTTACTATTTCAATATTGGTTTTACGTACAGAAATAACGACATCATTAATTTTTCCACCTATGATAATGCAGGAAAACAAGTAGTGACTTATAATAATGTAAGCGGAAATAAAAGCATTAACGCCGGCGGAGGCTTCAGTAAAAACCTGAAATGGAAAAATAACAAACTGACCATCAACCCAACATTCAACATGAATTATAATTACAATAATGGTTTTGTTGACGGACAATCTTTCACCAGCAGCTCATACAATCTTAATCCCGGCCTTAATCTTGTATATGAGATCAAAGATAAAATGACGATTAAACCTTCTTACCGGCTTGGATACAGCTTCTCAAATTATACCAATTATAATTTAAAAAGTGTAAATACAGCCAACCAGTCCCTGAAACTGGAGCTTACCAATTATCTGCTGAAAGGCAATTTCGTATTTGGAAACGATTTTGAATATAATACCAATTCGAATATCGCTCCGGGCTTTAAAAAGGATTTTTACTTCTGGAATACCAGTCTGGGATACTCATTCTATAAAAAACAGTTTACGGCAAAAGTAAAAATCTACGATGTATTAAATCAAAACCAAAGTGTAAAAAGAACGATCACTGATTCTTATTTCGAAGACCGCGAAGACCTCATCCTGAAAAGATACGTCATGTTCTCCATCAGCATGAAACTGAATAAGTTTGCCGGAAAAAAAGCGCAATAAGGCAACACCATACTTTTATATATATATTTTTGATAATGGCCGGTTTTTCCGGCTATTTTTATGAATGCACAAAAGATTGATCAATAAAAGTGTTTTTATTTTTAAATTAGCAGCAAATTTTTTTTATGAAGATCCATATTTCAGTATTATGTATTCTTTTTTTCATTCTTGGAAAAGCTCAGAAGACGGAACAGAAAGACACTTTTGTTAAAGACAATTTCACCAAGAAAGAATTTTATATTCCGATGCGTGATGGCGTGAAACTTTTCACAGCCGTATATATCCCGAAAGATATATCAAACAAGAACAAATATCCGTTTCTGATGCAGAGAACCTGCTACAGCATTGCACCATACGGAGAGAATGAATATAAAACAAAGGTAGGTCCCAACACCTATCTGATGAAAGACAAGTATATTTTTGTATACCAGGATGTACGCGGAAGATATATGAGTGAAGGTACTTTTACCAATATGACCCCGCAGGTAGAGCGTAAAACCAAAAAAGATGTTGATGAAAGTACGGATACTTATGATACCATCGAATGGCTTTTGAAAAATATCAAGGACAATAATGGTAAAGCCGGTCAGTTTGGAACATCTTATCCGGGATTCTATACAGCCGTAGGAACATTGTCACAGCACCCTGCGCTGGTTGCTTCTTCACCACAAGCCCCTATCTCAGATTTCTGGAATGACGATTTCCTTCACAACGGAAGGTTTATGTTGGGCTATTTCAGAACATTCCCGGTTTTTGGAGTTCAGAAAACACAGCCGGAAAAACAAGCATGGTATATGGATTCTTTCATCAAGCAGACTTCTGAAGACGGATTAAAATTCTACAGAGACATGGGTACGCTGAAAGACGGATATGAAAAATATTACAAGAATAATTTCTTCATGACAGAAATTATGAATCATACCAACTATGATGAATTCTGGCAGAAAAGAGGTCTTCTTCCTCATTTGAAGAACATCAATCACGCTGTAATGACTGTTGGCGGATGGTTTGATGCAGAAGATCTTTCCGGTCCCCTGAATATTTATAAAACCATTGAAAAAACAAGTCCTAAAGCTAAAAACACCATTGTAATGGGACCTTTCTCTCATGGTGGCTGGTCTCAGGAGCA
>Ga0308157_10009501_pt1 | contig 10756 bp, 6 predicted proteins | sample PhyBR1_FD_201035 | JGI IMG/M metagenome (GOLD analysis project Ga0308157, IMG submission 201035) | Phyllosphere microbial communities from UC Gill Tract Community Farm, Albany, California, United States - DLSLB.R1 | ecosystem: Host-associated > Plants > Phyllosphere > Unclassified | place: USA...
AACCACTTAACTGTTCCCGTAGCCATGGGAAATTCCTTTGTAACATTAGTAGTAGTTAGTCCGTATGCTTCGCACACGTCCCTGTGAATCGAATTTATGGACAGGAGATCGTCAGGAAGCACGGCAGGCCGGGCGGGTCGCAAAGTCACTTGACCGAAAAATCGATGACAAGACTATATGCGACAAATTTGACCAACACAAGATAGGCGGCGCTATCTCTAAAGGCCTATTTTTGTAATGCTTTTCCCCATTCCCAGGCCAATGCGAGCACTTGCTTCCAGCAAGGGTAGCCAGAACAATTTGAAAAGAATTGGTTTGTTTCCGTCGCAAGGAAACATTTCATAGTGGTGCCATTCCTCGGGAAATTTGCCCTCCAGAGGTAGATGGAAGCAGTGACGACGGTGTGTTTCAATGTGAAAAGGTTCGATATAGTTGTAGGTCAAAGTTTCCAGATGACGCATGCCGGAAGTTTTGAAAATACCAGTTTCTTCGTGAAACTCACGATAGGCTGCGCTTTGGATTTCTTCGCCCTCATCGACAGTTCCGCCTGGAACCTGCAGCGGTGTGTCTGGATTTTCCGGTTCGCGGAAAACGAGCAGCTTTCCGTTCCATGTGGCATAAATCAGTACTTTATCAATTGCTTTAGTGGATGTGGTCATCGGAAGCCTTCGCGCGATTTGTACTTTGTACTATCGTGACAGGGTCCGGGGTCACGCAAAAGTTCCAAAATATTGCTATAGGGCGTGATCAGAATTGATTAAGAACAACTCGATGAAGTCTTGTTTTTAGAGCTGGGTTTGCCCGCAACGTTTCACTTCTGCCCTAAACGATTTTGATGAGGAAAGACTTGGTGCCGAAATCAAAGCAGAAAAAGCCGCAAGGGCTCGATAGTGCGCATCAGCAAGCTGATCGCGGCATGCAAGACGGCAGTGATCTTTTCTCGCAAGCGCGCATGATGATGAGTGCGTTCTGGGTATCGCCGGTTCGCAACCAGTTGATCGCGCTGGGCACTGGTATCTTCGTTCTGATTGTGTTGATTGCTGTGGGGCAGGTCGCCATCAATCGTTGGAATGTCCCGTTCTACAATGCTCTGTCAGATCGCAATCTGAGCGCCTTCTTTCATCAGCTTCTGATCTTTTTTGCCATCGCCGGATCGGTCCTTCTTCTAAACGTGTCCCAGACCTGGCTGAACCAAATGTTCAAGCTAAAGCTACGAGAAGGACTGGCGCGCGATCTGGTGGGTGAGTGGTTGCAGCCGGGGCGGGCATTCCGTCTTGCGAAAGCTGGCGAAATTGGCGTCAACCCGGACCAACGATTGCAGGAAGATGCGCGTCATCTTGCCGAGACTACGAGCGATCTTGGCATCAATCTGCTGCAATCCACCGTCATTCTCGTCAGCTTTGTTGGCGTCCTGTGGTCTCTGTCGAGCGGCTTTGTATTCCATCTTTGGGGTTATAGTTTTTCCATACCGGGCTATATGGTTTGGGCGGCGGTTTTTTATGCGGGTTCTGCGTCGCTGTTATCCTGGTTTGTTGGCCGCAGTCTCGTTAATCACAATGCCAACCGCTATGCGCGCGAGGCCGATTTTCGCTTCTCGTTGATGCGGGTGAATGAGCATATCGATGCTGTTACATTGGCACGAGGCGAGGCTGATGAGCGCCGCAGGTTGGACCTGGATCTTGACGCGGTGCTGGTTGCCATCAAGCGAATTGTTATTGCCACAACCAATCTGACATGGGTCACGGCAGGCTATGGCTGGTTCACCATTGTTGCTCCGATCCTTGTTGCAGCACCTGTCTATTTTTCGGGTGGACTGACCTTCGGCGGTTTGATGATGGCTGTCGGCGCTTTTACGCAGGTGCATAATTCGCTGCGCTGGTTTGTCGATAACTTTGGCGCGATTGCCGATTGGCGGGCAACATTGCTGCGCGTGGCGAGCTTTCGACAAGCCATATTACGTATGGATGAAATTGGCCACATCGACCGGCAGATAGTTCTGGAAACCAACGAGGATGAGCGGCTTACGATTGAAGCTCTGTCTATTGCGGTCCCTGATGGATGTCTCAATCTAGTTGAGACGAATGTCAGCATCAGTCCCGGGGAGCGGCTGTTTGTGACAGGCGCAACTGAAACCGAACGCAGTCGGTTTTTCCGCGCGCTTGGGGGCTTGTGGCCTTGGGGGAGCGGGCGGATTGGATTGCCTGCTGGAGATCGCGTGGTGTTTATTCCGCATGCTCCCTACATTCCGCCCGGCAACCTGCATGATGCGGTGGTCTATCCGTTGAGTGCCGCTGATTTCTCGAAGAATCAGGTGGCGGACGTGCTGAAACTCGCCGGATTGGAGAGGCTTACACCGCAGATCGACCGTGTCCTGCGTTGGGATCGCACACTGACTGATGATGAGCAACAAAGCCTCGCTCTCGCCCGGCTTGTGCTGCAAAATCCAAGCTGGATTGTGATTGATGGTACGCTCGATGGGATGGATGAAGAGGCGCGAAAGCGTGCTTATGCGATTCTGACTGGTCCTTTAAAGGAAGCTGCTGTCATCCATATTGGCAAAGGGTTAGGCCATAACGGCTTGTTCGCGCGGCAACTGCATCTGGAAATGGACTTGCAGGCCGATCCCCTTCGTCTGCCCCACCAATCGGAAGCAACGGCATAAGAAATCAACAAAGCAAAAAGGCCGCAGATTTTCATCTGCGGCCTTTTTCATTCCCGTGTAACTATTTGTTTTTACGTATTATCCAACGCAAAACCGCTTCGCTTTTTTACCTCAAATGCTTTAATTACGGAAGTAATCCTGAAGCGGACGAACTTCCAGCGATCCTGCCTTAAGCGCCGCAATGGCTTCAGCGGCCGCTTCAGCACCGGCCATTGTCGTGTAGTAAGGGAGTTTCTGCATCAGCGTTGCGCGGCGGATCGACTTGGAGTCGGAGACTGCACTTGCGCTGTCGGTCGTGTTGAAGACCAGATGGATCTGGCGGTTGCGGATCGCATCTTCCACATGCGGGCGACCTTCGATGACCTTGTTGATCTTGGTCGATTCTACGCCATTTGCTTCGAGGAACTGTTGTGTTCCGCCGGTCGCCATGACCTTGAAGCCGATGCTGACCAGTTTGCGCACGGCACCAAGCACGCGTTCCTTGTCTTCGTCACGAACCGACACGAAAACCGTGCCTTCGCGTGGCAGTTCAACGCCTGCACCGAGCTGCGCCTTGGCGAAGGCAAGCGCGTAGTCGTAATCAAGGCCCATGACTTCGCCAGTTGAACGCATTTCTGGTCCGAGCAGCGTATCAACGCCGGGGAAGCGGGCGAATGGGAACACGGCTTCCTTGACCGCGATATGCGGACGTGCGGTTGGCTGCGGCTTGCCGCCATAGGCATTGAGCGCGTCTTCGAGGCTTTCGCCTGCCATGATACGGGCCGCAACCTTGGCAATTGGCGTTCCAACGGTCTTGGCAACGAAAGGCACGGTACGCGATGCGCGAGGGTTGACTTCGAGGATGAAGATTTCACCATCCTTGATAGCAAACTGAACGTTCATCAGGCCACCGACATTCAATGCCTTGGCAAGCAATGCCGTTTGGCGTTCAAGCTCTGTCACGATCTCAGGTGAAAGCGTATGAACTGGCAGCGAACAGGCGCTGTCACCGGAGTGAATGCCTGCTTCTTCGATGTGTTCCATGATGCCGGAAACATAGCTGTCCTTGCCATCGCAGAGGCAGTCGACATCCACTTCGATGGCCTGTGTCAGATAGGTATCGAACAGAAGCGGGTTTTTGCCCAGCAGCGTGTTGATCTGGCCGGTCTTGTCGTTTGGATATTTCGCCTTGATGTCTTCAGGCACCAGCTCAGGAACCGTGTCGAGCAGATATGTCTGCAAGCCACGCTCGTCATGGATGATCTGCATGGCACGACCACCAAGAACATAAGACGGGCGGACAACCAGCGGGAAGCCCAAATCAGCAACGATCAGGCGCGCCTGCTCAACCGAATAGGCAATGCCGTTCTTTGGCTGGTTAAGGCCGAGCTTGATCAGCAGCTTTTGGAAGCGGTCACGGTCTTCAGCAAGATCGATAGCGTCAGGTGACGTTCCGAGGATCGGAATGCCAGCCTTTTCCAGCGCATTGGCAAGCTTGAGCGGTGTCTGGCCACCGAATTGAACGATGACGCCATGTAGCGTACCTTTCTCCTGCTCAACGCGCAGGATTTCAAGTACGTCTTCTGCCGTCAATGGCTCGAAATAGAGGCGATCGGACGTGTCATAATCTGTTGAAACCGTTTCCGGGTTGCAGTTGATCATGATGGCTTCATAGTCAGCATCGTTGAGCGCGAAAGCCGCATGGCAGCAACAATAGTCGAACTCGATGCCCTGACCGATACGGTTTGGACCGCCGCCGAGAATGACGACCTTCTTGCGATCCGATACTTCGGCTTCCGAACGCGGCTGACCGACGAAAGGCGTTTCATAGGTCGAGTACATGTATGCGGTTGGCGATGCGAATTCGGCTGCGCAGGTATCAATGCGCTTATAGACCGGATGCACGTCGAGCTGATTACGCAGCTTTGCGACATCTTCTGCATCCTTGCCGATCAGTCCTGCAAGACGCGCATCGGAGAAGCCCATAGCTTTAAGCATGCGCAGGTTTTCGGCATCCTGCGGCAGACCATGTTCGCGGATGCGGGCTTCTGTGTTGACGATGCCTTCGATCTGTTCAAGGAACCATGGATCGATTTTGGAGACATCATGCACCTGCTCGGTGCTGAGGCCGAGGCGCATTGCCTGTGCGACCATGCGCAGACGGTCTGGCGTTGGCGTGCCGATTGCGGCGCGGATCGCGTTCTTCTCGTCGCCTTCCTCAATGTTTGGAATGGCGATTTCATCAAGACCCGTCAGGCCTGTTTCCAGACCGCGCAGCGCTTTCTGCAAGCTTTCCTGGAAAGTACGGCCAATGGCCATGACTTCACCGACCGATTTCATGGCAGTGGTCAGGATCGGCGAGGAACCAGGGAATTTTTCAAACGCAAAGCGTGGGATCTTGGTGACGACATAGTCGATCGACGGTTCGAACGATGCGGGTGTTGCGCCGCCGGTGATGTCGTTGTCGAGTTCGTCGAGTGTGTAGCCGACTGCAAGTTTGGCTGCGACCTTTGCAATCGGGAAGCCAGTGGCTTTCGATGCAAGCGCCGAGGAGCGCGATACGCGCGGGTTCATTTCAATCACGATCATACGGCCATTGGCTGGGTTAATCGCGAACTGAACGTTGGAGCCGCCAGTTTCAACGCCGATCTCGCGCAGCACCGCAATCGAGGCGTTACGCATGATCTGGTATTCTTTGTCGGTCAGCGTCAGCGCAGGGGCGACCGTGATACTGTCGCCCGTATGCACGCCCATTGGATCGAGGTTTTCGATTGAGCAGATGATAATGCAGTTGTCCGCCTTGTCGCGGACGACTTCCATTTCATATTCCTTCCAGCCGAGAACCGATTCTTCGATCAGAACTTCGGTGGTTGGCGACGCGTCGAGGCCGCGTTCGATGATTTCGAAGAATTCCTGGCGGTTATAGGCAATGCCACCGCCTGTGCCGCCGAGCGTGAAGCTCGGGCGAATGATGGCTGGCAGGCCAACAACGTCCATGGCCTGTGCGGCTTTGGCGAGCGCATGGCTCATGTAACGCTGCTTGCGCTCAACTTCGCCGAGCTGCCATTCGGTTTCCAGCTTGTCGAGTGCCTTGTCGAGATCATCACCGGAATATTGCGCTTTGACTTCGTTGCGCTTGGTTTCGTGGCGCTTGCGATCTTCTTCCTTGATCTCGGTCGCGTTGGCGAGCATCGAGGTCGGTGTGTCGAGGCCAATCTTTTCCATGGCTTCGCGGAAGAGCGCACGATCTTCTGCCTTGTCGATAGCTTCGGCATGCGCGCCAATCATCTCGACATTATAGCGTTCAAGCACACCCATGCGGCGCAGCGAAAGCGCGGTGTTGAGTGCGGTCTGTCCGCCCATCGTCGGCAGGAGCGCGTCAGGGCGTTCCTTGGCAATGATCTTGGCAACAACTTCCGGAGTGATCGGTTCGATATAAGTCGCATCTGCCAGATCCGGATCGGTCATGATCGTTGCCGGATTGGAGTTGACGAGGATGATGCGATAGCCTTCCTCTTTGAGCGCCTTACAAGCCTGCGTGCCCGAATAATCGAACTCGCATGCCTGGCCGATAACAATGGGGCCCGCGCCGATAATCAGGATCGATTTGATATCTGTACGTTTCGGCATGGGCATATCCTGCTTATTAGTGTTAGCGCATATCTTGGCCTCAAAACCGGTTCCCACTTTTGAGAGACATGCTTTTAGCCTGCCAGAAAAGCCCGCACGGTTTTCCGGCGGGTTGGCAGAAGTATATTCTGTGGGCTAAGTGGGCCTTATAGGCAATGATGGTGCAAAGCGGAACCCCACAATTGCCCTTATTTCAAAGAAAATGCGAGCATTCACGAAAATTCTCGATCAAGGCTCCGATTTGCAACCTCTAGAGCGTGTTGCGCTTAATCCCACCCACGGCGCTCGCTCTGGATTCTTTCAATTGTCGCATGTTCGCGAACGGTAAGTGAATCCATTTGAGCGCGACATGCTTTAGTCGCTTCTTATGTTGCGGCCATGTCTTTGTTTGTGATTGGAGTTGCCATTTACTTTTTATGTTGCTGTGCCAACTGTTTGTGCGACAATTGCATGCAATAGATTGCTGCTGTCTTTGTCTGAGACGGCACGGTGAAGGGGAGTTGGTCAATGCGTTGGCAAGGCCGTAGACAAAGCGACAATGTGGAAGATGTACGGGGCCAGCAAAGCGGTGGCCTCGGTGGTGGTTTTGGTCGCGGTGGCGGCGGAATGGGTGGGCCGGGTTTTCGCATCGTTCGCGGCGGCGGTATTTCCGGGATTCTCATTCTCGTCGTGATGTTCTTTGTGTTGCGTGCGTTTGGCATTGATCCACTACCGCTTCTATTCGGTGATGGCAGTATCAACTCCACTCAGACCCAGCAGAGCAGTGGCCGTACTGCGGCTGAAGGTGGCACGGTTGCCAATGATGAGGCGACACAGTTTGCACGCACTGTTTTGGCCGAAACAGAAGATGTCTGGAGCGGCATTTTCCAGTCGCGCGGGCAGACTTATACGCCACCAACAATGGTCCTGTTCTCCGATGGCGTGCGTTCAGCCTGCGGTATGGCCTCTTCGGCATCTGGTCCGTTTTATTGCCCCGGTGACCGCAAGCTTTATCTTGATCTGACTTTCTTCAATGAACTGGCCAATAAGTTTGGTGCATCCGGCGACTTTGCCAATGCCTATGTGATTTCGCATGAAGTGGGGCATCACGTTCAGAACTTGCTCGGTATTCTTCCGCGCTTCAATCAGATGCGTCAGCAGATGAGCCCAGCACAGGCTAACCAGATGTCGGTGCGTGTTGAGTTGCAGGCAGACTGCTTTGCAGGTGTATGGGGCTATTACACGGATCAGAAGGGTATTCTGGAAGCAGGCGACCTCGAAGAAGCAATCAATGCCGCCCACCAGATTGGCGACGATACGCTGCAAAAGAGAAGTCAGGGCTATGTTGTACCTGAAAGCTTCAACCACGGCACATCGGCACAGCGTGCCAAATGGTTCCGGCGTGGTTTTGAAAGCGGAAAGATTGAATCCTGCGATACATTCAGCGGTGATATCTAACTGGTTCTTATGATAGGACTGAGAGGCGGCTTAGGCCGCCTTTTTATATGGGCGATAGGTGACGGGCCGCAATAATTTTACCGAGCATCGGGCTTGCTGTGGAATAATTTTCCCTATAAAATTTAACGGCAGCGCGGCCCTTTTTGTCAGCCATTCGTGACGCTCAGTTTTGAGCGGCGATTGCGCGCGATTCTTTCCAACAATCAAATTATTATGCTTTGTTGCGGCTTGTCCGCATGTGCATTTCAGGTGTTCCATGCATAATCCCCAGTTTGTGCGGCGGGGCTTGTTACTCGTCTTTATGACTCTTTTTCTCGATATTATCGGCATTGCAATCATTATGCCGGTTCTACCGACTTATCTTGAAGAACTCACTGGAGCGGATATCAGTACGGCCGCCGTTGATGGCGGCTGGTTGTTGCTGGTCTATGCGGCAATGCAATTTCTGTTTGCACCGATGATCGGTAATCTCAGTGATCGCTTTGGTCGGCGCCCGGTGTTGCTGGCTTCGATCTTCACCTTTGCGATTGATAATCTGATTTGTGCACTCGCAACCACTTATTGGATGCTGTTCATCGGTCGTGTGCTGGCAGGTATCAGTGGTGCCAGTTTTGCTACCGCGTCCGCCTATATTGCCGATGTCAGCGATGACAGTAATCGTGCACGCAATTTTGGTCTTATCGGCATTGCCTTCGGGGTAGGTTTTGCACTTGGGCCGGTTCTGGGCGGATTACTCGGCGAATTTGGCCCACGTATACCGTTTTACGGGGCGGCATTTCTGTCGTTCGTCAATTTCATTCTGGCCTATTTCCTGTTGCCCGAAACCTTGTCACAGGAAAACAGACGCACATTCCAGATCGCCCGCGCCAATCCGCTAGGTGCGCTTAAACAGATGCAGACCTATCCAGGCATCGGCTGGGTAATATTGGTGTTCTTTCTGTTCTGGCTTGCCCATGCGGTTTATCCATCGGTCTGGGCATTCGTGGGTGCCTATCGCTACAACTGGAGCGAAGCGCAGATCGGTTTGTCGCTTGGCCTTTTTGGCATTGGCGCGGCAGTTGTCATGGCGCTCGTGCTTCCAAGGGTCCTGCCGGTTCTCGGCGAAAGGCGTACGGCAATTACCGGCGTGTTGTTTTCATGCTTTGGCATGATTGGTTACGCAATCGCGTGGCAGGGATGGATGGTGTATGCGGTCATCTTTCTGACTGCACTGGAAGGTCTGGCCGACCCTCCATTGCGCAGTATTGCTGCAGGTAAGGTGCCGCCTTCTGCTCAAGGTGAATTGCAGGGGGCGCTGACAAGTGTTTCGAGCATAACGACTATTATAGGTCCGCTGATCTTCACGCAGCTGTTCAGCATTTTTACGGGAACGAATGCACCGTTCGTCTTTGCCGGAATGCCTTATGCCGTTGGGGCTGGGCTGATCTTCCTCGCATTTGTCGTTGTTGTGGCAAGGGTGCGTCCGGCTGCATCGTTTATGGCCACTGGTATCTAAGCGCTTAAGCGATAAAAAAAGGCCGGAGCATCAGCTCTGGCCTTTTCATTTATAGACAAAGAGTTAGAGCGGCCCCAGTTAAGAATGAATCTTTGGAGCTGCTCCATCTATTTGTTTTTGCGCAATATCCCACTTAAAACCGCTTCGCACTTTTGCTGTAAATATAGCGTGTTAGAGCGACCTTTGTGCGCCCAAAAGGGCGCACGGCGCTCTAATTCGCTTTATTCAGATTGCGGTTCACGCTGCCTGGTCGCGTTCTGGCAGAAGAGCTTCGCCCTTCTTTTCGCGGATCAGATTGATGAACCGGCGGAAGAGGTAATGGCTGTCCTGTGGGCCAGGAGAAGCTTCCGGGTGATGCTGTACCGAGAAGATCGGCTTGCCGATAACGCGTAGACCGCAATTGGTGCCGTCAAACAGCGAAACATGTGTTTCCTCGACATGCTCAGGCAGGCTGTCGGAATCGACCGCAAAGCCATGGTTCATCGATACGATTTCTACCTTACCGGTGGTGTAGTCCTTGACCGGATGGTTTGCGCCATGATGGCCCTGATGCATCTTTTCAGTCTTGGCACCGAGCGCCAATGCCAGCATCTGATGGCCGAGGCAGATGCCGAAAACTGGCAATTCGCTGTCTACGAGCTTCTGGATCGTTGGCACGGCATATTCGCCGGTTGCTGCCGGATCGCCGGGGCCATTGGAAAGGAAGATGCCGTCTGGATTATAGGCGAGAACATCCTCTGCCGTGGCTGTGGCTGGCAATACAGTGACCTTGGCACCAAGGCCTGACAGCAGACGCAGAATGTTGCGCTTCACACCGAAGTCGAGCGCGACAACATGATATTGCGTGGCTGACTGTTCGCCATAGCCCTCTTCCAGCGCCCACGGTGTCTGGTCCCAAGTGAGGCTCTGGCCAATGGTGACATCTTTTGCCAGGTCGAGATTTTCAAGACCGCTCCAGTTTGCAGCGCGGGCCTTGAGCGCATCGATGTCGAACTTGCCGTCCGGATCATGGGCGATGACCGCATTCTGCGCGCCACGCTCACGGATAAGCGAGGTGAGGGCGCGCGTGTCGATGTCAGCCAGCGCGATGACGCCGCGGTTCTTCAGCCATGCATCGAGATTTTCCGAAGCGCGGAAATTGGATGGGTTGGTGATGTCGGCTTTGAAAATTGCGCCCACAGCACCGTGACGGTTGGCAGGTGTGAGGTCTTCCACGTCTTCTGCATTGGTGCCTACATTGCCGATATGCGGAAAAGTGAAAGTAACGATCTGTCCTGCATAGGATGGATCAGTCAGAATTTCCTGATAGCCGGTGAGGGCGGTGTTGAAGACCACTTCGGCTTCAATTGCGCCAGTTGCGCCAAGACCCTTGCCTTCAATCACTGTGCCATCAGCAAGCACAAGAACGGCGGTTCGCTTTGCAGTCGTCCAGGGTGCTGTCTTCGATGTGGCTTCGGTCATGGCGTGCACTCCTGTCAGGTTTCGCGCTTGCCGTCTGGCGCGCGTTCTACGTTATCAGTCATGCGGCATGTATCCGTGTTTCAGCCGCCCGA
>Ga0308157_10009502_pt1 | contig 10756 bp, 8 predicted proteins | sample PhyBR1_FD_201035 | JGI IMG/M metagenome (GOLD analysis project Ga0308157, IMG submission 201035) | Phyllosphere microbial communities from UC Gill Tract Community Farm, Albany, California, United States - DLSLB.R1 | ecosystem: Host-associated > Plants > Phyllosphere > Unclassified | place: USA...
ATAACAATATTTAAACTCATACGTCATGGCTCACAAGAAAGGTGTCGGTAGTTCGAAGAATGGTAGAGAATCAGAATCAAAACGTCTAGGCGTTAAGATTTATGGTGGTCAAGCTGCTATTGCTGGAAACATCATCGTTAGACAAAGAGGTTCAAAACACAATCCAGGTGAAAACGTTTACATTAGTAAAGATCACACTCTTCACGCAAGAGTTGCTGGAGTTGTTAAGTTCCAAAAGAAAAGAGATAACAAATCTTATGTATCTATTATTCCATTCGAGGCATAATAATCATAGATTACTTTTTATAGAAAACCCGTTCTGAAAAGAACGGGTTTTTTATTTTTAGTTAAAGGCGGTTTAGTGAAAAAATACATTTGCAAGGCTTAGGATAATTAGATATCTTCAATTCTTTAAATAGTATAAGTTGAAAAAAATAGTCTTATTTGCCCTTTTGTTCTGTATAAGTACTTATGGTAAAGTTGTATCAGATAGTGTTGCCATTCATTTGAGTGCGCTAAACAATAAGCAGAAAATTGTTTTATATGAATTTGAGGTTCTAAAAAATAATGGTTTCAATACAGATAAGTTTTGGAAGGCACATAAAAAAGAATTTCCTAGTTTAAGTAATAATCTGAGAGACGAATTGGCAAAAGAGGTTTTTCTAAATTCAGATATTGTTTACACTCCCAAAAAAGATTCTGCTGTGCAATTGTGGATGCAGACACAATTGCTGACCAATTGGATGTTTTATCTTTCTGCCTTTATTGCTATTTGCGCTGTCGTTGCTTTGTTCAAAAGGTATTGGAGTTTGCTGATTCAATTTCTGGTTCGTCATGTTGCTCCAGTATTAAAAATTTTGTTTTCACCAGTTCTATTAACTCTTGAATTGCTTTTAATTGGTGTGGCATGCATCATTTATGGATGTATGGTTGAAGAATTTGTGCTTCGAACTGTAATTGTACATTTAGGTTTGTTTTTATTATGGAGCCAATCTACCGCTTTATTTACAAAAGAATATTGGATTAAAAAATATGTTTATGAAATAGAAAATAACTTTTGGGGCAGAGATTCTTGGGAAACTATAAAAACAATATGTTTTCCAGCTTTTATAATTACAATTGCGCTTTTATATGTGCTGTATAAAGTTCCTGCCGATGTTTTTTATAATTATGAAGTAGTTTTGTCGGGAATCGCCTCGGTTTATGCTTTGCCTTTCTGGCGTTCTTTAGAAAAGTATATTTATCCTGCTTTATTTCCTTTTTATAAAGAAGATTATAGAGATAGAAGTATTAATTCTCTAGCGGCGTGCACTGTTGTTGCAGTTGTTGTCACAATAGTTTTTACGCTGCAAGAAAACCTTATTTTTTATAATATTATTTCGGCTTTAATAAGTTTATTGATTTTGTCATTTTTAGTTTTATCGTTAAAAATGAATCATAAACATAGTTCAAGAAACTATTATTTTATACAATTTGTTACGCTCTTTTTTCTCGGCGCCGTTTTTATATATGGTTTTAATCTTCGTTTAAATGAAGTAATTTGGTTTGTTATTATAGGATCAACCCTGTTTATAATAATAAAGTATATGGAAGCTTTCCCTTTTTTCTCAGATTGGAAAAGAGGAAGGGGTTGGGCTTGGAAATTGCTTGGTTTGGCTTTGTTGTTATGGCTGATGGGTAAAGGAATTTCGTGTGTTTCTAAGATGTTATTTGAAGCTTAGTTAAGGCTTTCTGTTTATGTGCTTTTTGATATATTTTTTCTAATAGTAGACCTGACAGGTTTTTAAAACCTGTCAGGTCTGATCTAGATTATGGAATTTCTTTTAAGATTTCCAGGTGGATATTGTTTCGTTAATCGAATGAGAAGATTGCAAGAAAAAACCTTTATCAAAGTTTTAAACTTTGATAAAGGTCTATAATGAAAATTGGAATTTGAAATTTCCAGAATTAGAGTTTTGTTTATTCGGTATCTTTAGTTTCTTCCAAATCTTCTGTTTTCTTGCCTACTTTAACTTTAGGGTTATCTTGTGTTCCAGTTACAGTTAATGGAATTCCGAAAATGCCAAAAGGAGGTAATCCTAAGCGCATTTTTAAGTTCAGTTTTCCGTCTAGGCTGGTTGTTCCTTCAATTCTTGGTCTAAAGCCTGCAAACTTAAATTTAAAGCGTTCTACGGTTATGATATTGTTCTTAACAGTTGTTTTAATATCAACTTTAGAAAGATCTGGGTTTTTCATAGATTCAGAATTGGTTTGTTTGCTTACAGCATTAAACATTTTCAAACCTCTCACTTTTACATCTTTTACAGAAAGAGTTCCGCCTCCAACAAGCGAAGGATAAACAGGATCCATATTTCCGTTTAAACGGCCTTTTAACTGATAATCTAAAGAAACAATTCCTTGTGCTTTCTCTGCGGCACTTGCCATTTTTCTGAAAACTTCGACTTCGTTATATGCTCTCTTGATGTCAAAATCTGTCGCTTTTATGGCATAGTCAAAATTGGCTTTCTGTGGGCTCACAGCTTGGTAATTGGCGTTCATTGAAACGTTGCATCCAATTAAATTAAAACCAGTATTTTGCATGGTTAATTTGCCGTTTTTCATCGATAAATTTCCAGTTGCGTTCTGAAGATTTAATTTGTCAAAATTTACTTTTTGCGCATTTGCAGTTAATTGTAAATTTAAATTGGTTGGAATAATAATAACGCCAGTCTGAGTGTTTTCAGATGGTTTTGTTTCGGTTTTAGGAGCAGAACTCTGTGTTACAGGAGTATTTGGGTCAACGCTAGACATGAATTCGTCAACATTGATATATCGAGAAGTAACTTTAAAAGAACCTTTTAAAACGCCTGTATTGGTCATTACATAATTGAAAACGTTCTGTAAATAACCATTCATTTTAAAATCTGACTGTCCGTATGCAGCAAGGAAATTATTGAACGACATTTTATCCTGATTGATTTTGAAAATGCCTTCTTTGATAATAAATTTCTTCGGAAGGTATTCGGAAGCAATTCCGATATTTCTTAATTCGAGTGTTCCTTTGTTGTTTAATTTGCTGTAATTTCCTTTTTCGGCATCGCTTTGTTTTCCTTTTAAAGATACGTCAGCTTTTACAAAACCATCAAGATCAAGACCTTTTTGCGAGAAAACTCTATAAATTCTGCTAATATCCAATTCACCTTTAGCTTTTACATCATAACTCAAATCATCAAAATTGCTTAAATCGGCTTGAACAAAAACGGGTTTTCCTTCAAAAGTAAATTGCGTTGGCTGTAAGTTTACTTTCAGATCGGCAAATGTCCCTTTCTGGTTTTCTATTTTCGATTTAATCGTAATATCGGTAATTGGGTTTGGATAATATGGCGTTTTTAAATATCCGTTATCCAAATTAAGAACTCCGTTTGTAACAGGAAAACGCTTGTTCTTTTGGTCGAATATTCCATTTGCTTTTATATCACCAGCTAGAATTCCTTTTAATTCAATGTCAGGGATTCCAAGAGCTTTCATTAATTTTTCAAGATCGATTTTGGCTTTAAAATCAGCATTAATATCTGGTGTATTTACACCTTTAACTAAGAATTTTGATTTTAAATAATCTTGATTGATGTTTAGTGATAAGTTTTTTGCATCAACAATTACCAAATCTGGATTTAACGAAGGAACAGTTGTTTTAACATCTAAATTTAAGTTTGAAACCGGAAATGCGCTTTTGTTATAATTAACAAAACCGTCAGTTACTTTTACGTCTAAATCTAAATTAGGAGCGATATTTTCAGAAGCAATATATTTGCCTTTTAAAGTCAATAGCAGATTTGTATTTCCTTTTAATTCTGTTTTAGAAAGCCATGTAATATATTTTGGCGGTAAGGCTGTAAAAACATCATACAGTTTACTGTTGTCAGATTTAATGACAAAATCCATATTATAACCGTCCTTCAAAAAATCAAATTTTCCTTTAAAATCGACCAAAAGCTGATTGATTTTTAAGTTATTCTGTTGGAAAAAGAAAGAAAGTGAGTTTATGTTTACTTTTGTAATCAAATCGGCATCAACCTTTTTATTCATTAAATACGGTTCATCTTCGTAAACAATATTTAATTTTTCGATGTTTGCTTTAGAATATAAATCAAAAACAGCTTTGTTTAAATCTCCTTTTCCTAAATAATTAAAACCGAATGCGTCAAAATGAACTTTAGTCGATTTGTCATCGTAAACAATTTTACTGTTTAAAATCTCGATTCGTTCTAGTTTTAGTGCTGTGTCGCTGCTATCTTTAGCTTTAGAAGCCTGTTCTTGCGATTTGTAAATGTTGTAATTCGCTTCTCCTTCTGGATTTACTTTTACGTTTATAAAAGAATCCGATAAATAAATCTGATCAATTTTTACCGATTTGCTGAAAATCAAACTCGCCACATTTATTCCGAAAGAAACCTCTTTTGCAGTAATGAATTTTTCGTTCGTATACGGAGCCGAACCATTCAGACTTAGGTTGTCTAAGGTTAAAGTAAGTGAAGGGAAATGGTGAAAAAACGACACCGAAACATCAGAATAATTCAACTCTGCACTTAACCTTTCGTTGGCCGTTTTCTTTATTTGCTCTTTAATCTGATCCTCAAAGACGATAGGCGTTAAAAATAATAATCCTATGATAACTGCGAAAGTTATTCCGGTATACTTCGCAATTTTAAAAACGATTGATCTGGATTTACTTTTCTCCATAGCAAAATGTGATTTTTAAGTGTAAAAGATAGAGTTGAAAAAGAGCGTAATTTATCCGTGAACGGTTTCTTGTTTACCATAATTGGTAATGATAGAACCTTCATATTCAATCCATTCCTTCCAGCGTTTATCGATATCGATATTGTCTTGATATTTTCTGGCAAATCCTAAAAAAGTAGTGTAATGACCTGCTTCGGAAATCATTAAATCGCGGTAGAATTTAGCTAATTCCTCATCTTTTATATTTTCTGAAAGCACTTTAAAACGTTCGCAGCTTCTAGCTTCAATCATTGCAGAAAACAATAATCGGTCGCAAAGAGCATCTCTTCTGCTGCCATCTTTTTTCATGAATTTAAAAAGTTCATTTACATAATGATCTTTTCGTTCACGACCTAAAGTAAGTCCGCGTTGTTTGATAATGTTGTGAACCATCTGAAAATGTTCCAGTTCTTCTCTGGCAATTTCAAGCATTTCGGTTACCAATTCTTCAATTTCAGAGTTATAAGTGACGATACTAATCGCGTTTGAAGCCGCTTTTTGCTCGCACCAGGCATGATCCGTTAAAATTTCTTCGATATTTGACTCAACGATATTTACCCAGCGAGGGTCTGTAGCTAATTTTAATCCCAACATAATTTCCCAGCATTTAGATTTTGCAAAATTAGTGTTTTTTTGCGACCGAATTTCAGGAAATTGGGTGCAAATCCGCGGAAAAAAGCATTATTTTGTAATGTGAAACAAAGTTTATGAAACAAATCAAAAAACTTTTAATAATTGGGTTTGTCTGGCCCGAGCCAAAGTCTTCTGCTGCAGGCGGAAGAATGATGCAATTGATTTCTATTTTCAAGGAAAATGGATTTGAAATTACATTTGCAAGCGCGGCTCAGGACAGTGATTTTATGGTTGATTTGTCTGAATTTGGAGTAATAAAAAAAAGTATCGAACTTAATTCTTCAAGTTTTGATGATTTTGTAGCCGAATTAAATCCAGATGTTGTCTTGTTTGATCGATTCATGATCGAAGAGCAGTTTGGTTGGCGAGTAATTGAAAAATGTCCGAAGGCGATTCGAATTTTAGATACCGAAGATCTACATTGCTTAAGAACAGCAAGGCAAAAAGCTTTCAAAGAAAACCGCATTTTTGAGTTAGAAGATTTATTGTCAGAAGAAGTGGCAAAACGCGAAATTGCTAGTATTTTACGTTGCGATTTATCTTTGATTATTTCTGAATTTGAAATGAATATTCTGAAAGATGTTTTCAAAATTAATCAAGATTTGCTTTTTTACCTTCCTTTTTTGGTTGATGAAATGAAAGAAGAAGATTTGCTGGAATTGCCTTCTTTTAAAAACCGAAATGATTTTGTTTTTATTGGAAATTTTCTTCATGAACCCAATTGGAATACCGTTCAATACCTGAAAGAAGCTATTTGGCCTTCTATAAAAAGAGATTTTCCAGAAGCAGTTTTGAAGGTTTATGGAGCTTATCCTTCACAGAAAGTATTGCAGTTGCATCAGCCTAAAAATGGTTTTTACATTATGGGTAGAGCAGAAGATGCCAATGAAATAGTGAAAAATGCAAAGGTAGTTTTAGCGCCAATTCGTTTTGGAGCAGGATTAAAAGGGAAGTTGCTGGAAGCCATGCAGTGTGGAACGCCAAGCATAACTACTTCTGTTGGTTCTGAAGCTATGTATGCAAATTTGCCTTGGAATGGTTTTATTGAAGATGATTCAGCAGAATTTGCTAAAAAAGCAATTGCGCTTTATCAAGATGAAGATCTTTGGAAAGAAGCTCAAAAAAGCGGAATTGAAATCATAAATAAATGCTATCAAAAGAAGGATTATTCGGAGAAATTAATTTCATTGACAAGCTCCCTTTTGATTGATTCAAAATGCCATCGTCTTCATAATTTTATGGGGAATTTGTTGCAACATCACGCTTTTAAAAGCACAATGTATATGTCTAAATGGATTGAAGCTAAGAATAAGTAAATTAGCTTTTAGTCGCAGTTTTTAGACCTGTAATTATTGAAAACTGTGACTGAAAACTGTAAACTAAGCGTCCATTTTGCCAAAACCCACAGTTTCACGATACATTTGAGGCGAAACATCAGCATTGGTTTTAAAGAAACGACTGAAATAATGCTCGTCATCATAACCTAATTCGTAAGCGATTTCTTTTACCGTTTTGTTGGTTAAATAAAGTTCTCTTTTGGCTTCAATAATGATTCTTTCCGAAATTAAATCGGTCAAAGTTTTATTGAAATAATTCTTAGACAATTTTGCCAAAGCTTTCGGAGAAATATTCAGCAATTCTGCATAATTGCCAGCTGAATGTTTAGTTTTGAAATTCAATTCAATTGCATCTTTCAAGCTTTGAAGAATTATAGGTTCTTTTGAATCTGGAACCGATTTCATTTCTTCTAATTGTTCTGTTTTTAATCTTGAAGCCGTAATTAGAAAAATCTTCAAATAAGAAATCAGTAGTTCATATTGTGCCAATTCAGCATTTTGAATTTCGGTTTTCATTTGATCAATAACCATATTAAAAGTCTGTTCAGCTTGTTCTGTAACCTGAACATAAGGAGGCTGGTAGATGTTATTGAACAAAACACCATTGCAGGAAACTTCTTTTTGATGCATGTGAATACAGTAAAAATCAGGATGAAAGTGAATTGCAATTCCCTCAATCGGTTCGTTTACACAAAGCATAAAAGGCTGATAAGGCGAAAAGGCGAGGAGCGAGTTTTCTTCAAAATGATGTTCTGCAAAATCAGCTTTTACTTTGCCTTTTCCTTTAGTTGCCCAAATTAATGAGTAGTAATTGTTGCGCTGTAAATGATCAAAATGGCTGTTGTCGTCAAAAGGAAGAATTTTAAAAGCCAAATTACCGTTTTGCGGATTGATTAAAGTAAAAACATTTTGAGAACTCATGATTTTTTTGTTTTTAAAAGTATAAAGATAGCTATGAAATAAATCCACAGCTATCTTTATAAATCGTTTTTTGTTATAGTGAATATGTAGATTTTGATTAAACTGCAGGAAAGTCAATTTCAGTATTTGCTACATTATTAAAGTAGTTTGTTAAAACGTTTAACGCTACATGACCAATAGTCTCTGCAATTTCAGCATCTGAAACTCCTGCGTTTTTGGCTTTATTTACATCTTCGTCATTTACTAAACCGCCTTTGCTGATTAATGTTTTAGCCAATTGTAAAATTGCTTCTGTTTTCGCATCATCAGAGTTTCCAGATCTTGCTGCTTTTAAAACTGCTGGGTCTGCTTTTACCAATTTTTCTCCAATAAAAGTGTGGGCCGCTAAACAGTAATCGCAAGAGTTGCTTTCTGAAACTGCTAAAGCGATTAATTCACCTGTTTTTGCACTTAGTTTTCCGTGGCTTAATGCACCGCTTAAATTCAAATATCCTTCAAGAACCGCAGGAGAATTTCCCATTGTTCTCATCATGTTTGGTACAACGCCTAATTTTGCCTGAACTGCGTTGAATAAATCTTTAGTTTTTCCTGTTACTTCTTCTGGGTTTAAAGCTGTTAATCGTGTCATTTTATTTAATTTTTAAAGTTGTTATTTGTTGTTGTCTTTTGACATTACAAAGTTGCAACGATTACAATTTTTAAAACATGGAGAAAGTACGCTATGTGATGGATAATTTTCCCTGATCGATTTTTAGGAGCTAATCCCGCTATCCGTTGCAATCTTTTGTGCCGAACCCCGGCACAAAAGGATTTCCACTTCTATCGGTGCTAGAACCCTCGTTTTCATAAGATTGTTTTCGTTTAGTTTGTCATCGTGATGAAGGAAGGATTGCACACGAAACTCGACAAAGATTAAGGAATTGCTTTGCGGAATTTCTAGTGTGATTCCTCGTTCCTCGGAATGACAAATATTGCGAATAAAAAAAGAGGCTGTTCTTTAAGGACAGCCTCTTTTTAAAATTATATTCTTGAAAAAACTATTTCAAAACACTTGCAGCATCCTGAATAGTTGTTGCGTGATAACCAGACTTTGCTTTATCAAAAACTTTTTTAGCCCAAACTTTTCCTTCTGGAGTTTTGACCATTTCTTTATAAAGCATCATGATAGAGCCAGTTCTGCTGCTTCCAATTAGAAATTGCTCAATTGAAGGATCGGCAGCTTTGTATTGATGGCGAATTGCCTGAACAAACCATTGACGCTTAATAATGAAATTACCGCCCTTAGTAAAGTTGAATTCTTTATCAATCGCTTCCATTTCTTTTACTGTAATATCAGCAGGAAGATGATCTATAAAATGCTGTTTTTCGGCAGTTGTAGTGATTTTTTTGCTTAAACCTGCAACGCCAGTTTCTCTCCAGCTTTTTTGAATAGCATCAATAGCATCAAAATCTGCTGAGCTAACAGGAACAATGTTTGACGGAATTCCCGGTTTGTAAATCCAGTTGTCTAATTGGATTTTATCTGCTAAAGCTTTGTCTCCTTTAATAAGATTTTCGTTTAAATACTTTACAAAATCTTCTGTTGTGATAGATTGGAAAGCATGAGAATCGAAATAATTCTTTATAAACGGATCAAATTTATCGCGACCAACAGCATTTTCAATAACTCTTAAAAAAGAATATCCTTTTACATAAGGAATCATGCTGATTCCGTCATCAGGATTTCTTCCTGTCAAACTAACTTTTAATCTTGTATCAGGACTTGTGTCTCCATATTCCGCAACATTATCAACCAATTCTTTGTTGGTAATAACATTTTGCATGTCAAATTCTTTTTTACCGAAAATAGCTTCTCCAATTCTGTGCTCAACATAAGTGGTAAAACCTTCGTTTAACCAAATATCATCCCAAGTTGCATTTGTAACTAAGTTTCCGCTCCAGCTGTGTCCTAATTCGTGTGCTAGTAAACTTGTAAGTGAACGATCGCCGGCAAGTACTCCTGGAGTCAAGAAAGTTAAATTTGGATTTTCCATTCCACCATAAGGGAAACTTGGCGGTAAAACTAAAACATCATAACGTCCCCATCTGTATGGTCCGTATAGTTTTTCTGCCGCATTTACCATTTTACCAAGTTCAGCAAATTCGTACGCCGCGCTTTTTAGAACAGATGGTTCCGCATAAACTCCAGTTCTGTTATCGATTGCTTGAAATTCAATGTCTCCAACCGCAATTGCCATTAAATAAGAAGGAATTGCTTTGTCTTGTTTGAAAGTATAAACTCCAGTGTTGTTTTTCTTCTGCGGATTTACAGCACTCATAACGGCTAATAAATCTTTAGGAACCGTAACTTTTGCATTATAAGTAAAACGAATCTCTGGTGAATCCTGACACGGAATCCAGGTTCTAGACCAAACACTTTCGCCTTGAGAGAAAACAAAAGGTTTCTTTTTGTCTGCAGTTTGTTCTGGTTTTAGCCATTGCAAAGCTACACCATCTTTAGTGGTGTTGTAGTAAATGTTTACTTTGGTTGTGTTTGGCTCAATTGTAATATGAAGTGGTTTTCCGTGAAATTCTGTGTCTTTTCCGAGCTCGAATTTGGTTTCTTTCTCGTCGTCACCTAAAGTTACTTTTGTAATGTTTAAAGTGTTTTCGTCGAAAATAATTTCGTTTCCTTTGCTGATGTTGTCAATTGTCCAAGATGCTTTTCCAGAAATAGTTTGTGTGTCAAAATCAACTTTGATGTCAAGATCAAGATGCTTTGCAACAGCAAGTTCTGGTTTAGAGTAACTGTGTTCGTCTGTAACAGCAGCTGTTTTTTCTGTTTGCTCTTTTTTCTGGCAGGCAATTGCTGTCAGAAATAAAGCGACAAGAATTAGTTTCTTCATTTTGTGAGGTTTTGAATTTGAGCATGAAAATTAAACAAAAAATCCCGTTTTGAATAAACAAAACGGGATTTAATTATAAAATTAACAACGATTATGCCAACATTGTAACTGGGCTTTCGATGTATTGTTTTAATGTTTGTAAGAACTGAGCTCCAGTTGCACCGTCAATTGTTCTGTGGTCACAAGCTAATGATAACATCATTGTGTTTCCAACTACGATTT
>Ga0308157_10009503_pt1 | contig 10756 bp, 9 predicted proteins | sample PhyBR1_FD_201035 | JGI IMG/M metagenome (GOLD analysis project Ga0308157, IMG submission 201035) | Phyllosphere microbial communities from UC Gill Tract Community Farm, Albany, California, United States - DLSLB.R1 | ecosystem: Host-associated > Plants > Phyllosphere > Unclassified | place: USA...
GCCCGAGGCCCGGCTGGCCGACTTTGTGCTCGGCGACCGCGACGGCACGACCTGCGCGCCGGAGTTCATCCGGCTGGTGGGCGAGCTGCTGCAGGCCGGCGGCTACAGCGTGGCCTACAACGAGCCCTACAAGGGCGTGGAGCTGATAGGCCGCATTGGCCAGCCGCAACTGCAGCGCCACAGCCTGCAGATCGAAATTCGCCGTCCGGTTTACATGGACGAGGACACGCGCGAACCCAACGCCGGCTTTGCGCCGTTGCAGGCGCACCTGGAAACGGTGATGCAGGGCGTGGCGGACTATGTGCGGACCCAACTGCCGCTGCCCGGTCCGGTCTGGCCATAACCTGATGCTATGACCCTTGCAAGCCAAAGAATTGGCTTGCAGCCGGCCCTGAACCTACCATTTCCGTAGGCCTGTCGCCCACGCGGCGGCGCCTTCAGAAACTTCAGGGGACATACAAATGCAGACACGCACCAGCCTGGTCACGGGCGGCAGCGGAGCCATTGGCTCGGCCATCATCCAACTGCTTGCGGACCAGGGGCACAAGGTCATCAACCTGTCGCTCGATGAGCCCGCCGAGGCCTTGCCCGCAACGACCTACTGCGTCGACCTGATGGACCGCGAGGCCACGGCTCGGGTGCTCGAGCGCATCGTCGCCGAGCATGCGATCGACCATCTGGTGAACAACGCCGGCATCAGCTACCAGACCACCATCGAGACGCTGTCGCTGGACCGCATGCAGCAGATGGTTGAAATCCACAACCGCGCGGCGCTGCAGTGCATACAGGCCGTCATGCCGGGAATGAAGGCGCGCGGCCACGGGCGCATCGTGCAGATCGGCAGCCGCATGATGCTGGGCCGGCAGGGGCGACTGGTCTACAGCATGGTCAAGGCCGGGCTGCTGGGCATGTCGCGCAGCCTCGCGCTCGAGGTCGCGCCGCAGGGCGTGACCGTCAACATGGTCAGCCCGGGGCCGATCGAGACGCCGTTCTTCCGCCAGGTCCACCCGCCGGGCGCGGAGCAGACCGTGAAGCTGCTGTCGGGCATTCCCGTAGGGCGCATAGGCACGGCCGAGGATGTGGCCAACGCCGTGGCGTTCTTTCTCCAGGCTTCATCACCGGGCAGAACCTGTTTGTCTGCGGCGGTGGCAGCATTGGCACCTCGGGTGTCTGAGCTGGCGCGTCTTTTCCCTTCACGCTACGAGTCAATGCAATGAGCCAAATCCCCGATCCCACGACGCCTGGCGAGATTTTCCGCAGCCAGCAGTTCCACCATGCCGACAACCGCCCGGGCCTGTTCTTTCGCGAGGACTGGGCCGAAACGCCGGCGGCAATGCCGATCACGCAGGACCATGTGGCCCACCCGCAGCTGCTGCTCGCCACCTATGGCCCGGGAAAGCAATGGCTGAAGAAAAGCAACCATGCGCTGCCGCTGAGCGACCCGTTCTACGCCTACACCGGCTTTTGCCAGCTGCCCGCGGCGCTCACGCTGCGCCACCGCAGCCAGTTCGTCGACCTGACGGGCTACGCCAAGATCCGCTGGCGCACCCGGCAGACGAATTTCCACCGCCTGCATGTGCTGCTCAAGCTTGCCGACGGCGCTTGGCTGATCAGCGAGAAGTCGGTCGGCGCCAGCGAAGACTGGCAGGAAAGCGAGTTTTCGCTGTTTGGCCTGGTCTGGCACCGTTTCGATCCCGCGTTGATGGTGGTCTTTACGCCCGTGAGCGATCCCGACCTGAGCCGCGTCGACGAGATCGGCTTCACCGATCTGATGGTCGGCACGGGCAAGGCCGATGCCGGTGGCTCGCGCGTGGATTGGATAGAGGTCCACGGCCGCGCCGTGCCCCGTTAAGCGCCTGGCGGCGCGGCCTGCAAGGCCTGCAGCTGGGCCTGCACCAGGCCCAGAAACTTCTGGCCTATGGCCGACAGCGGCTGGTTGACATTGCTGGCGCTGTAGATGGGGAACTGCGGCGCTCCCGGCACTGGAACGAACACCAGGCCTTGCTGCCGGAAGGCATGGGCCGACAGGTCATCGACAATGGCCAGCCCCGCGCCGGCCGCGGCCATGGCGCAGGCGGCATTGCCCGAGCGCACCTGGACGCAGGCCTGGCGGTTGCCGCCTTGCTGCTCCATCCATTGGTCGATCAATCGGGTCTGCGGTGCCTCGCGGCTGTAGACGATCATTCTCTGGCTCAGCGCTTCTGCCAGGCCGAAGTCGGGCCGCGATGCCAGCGGATGCCCGGCCGGCAGCGCAAACAGCATGGACCAATGGCCGATTACCTGCACATCGAGCGCCGGGTGGTCCAGCGGCGCCGTGGAAATCGCGAGATCCGCTTCCTCGGACAGCAGCAAGCGCGAGATTTCGCGCGTCGGCAGTGATTCAAAGAACAGCTTGATGTCGGGCTTGTGCTCCAGCAACTGGGCTGTCGCCCGGGGCACGACTTCCAGACCCGCGCTGGCGCTGGCCACCACGCGCAGCAGCGTGTCCTCGGCATGGCGCAGATGGCTGGCCATGTCCTGCAGATGGTGGACGCCACGGTAGACATTCTCGACCTCGGCATACAGGGCCCGCGCCTTGGCGGTGGCCACGACGCGGCCGTTGCGGCGTTCAAACAGTGCCACCCCCAGCTGCAACTCAAGATGTCGGATGAGGCGGCTCACCCCGGGCTGAGACACATGCAGCAACCGCGCCGCATCCGTCATGGAGCCGGTCATCATCACGGCCCGGAACACCTCTATCTGTCGGAGATTCATTGCTCAATGCACGGGGCGGCGCGCTCAAGGGGATGTCAGGGGAAACCCTGGGCGAGAACCCTGGGTTATGGCGCGCACACGCATTGGTATTGGTGGGGCGCACAGGGGATTCGTACGATTATCCCCGATGGCTACGGACCGGGGCGTCCATTGTCAGCAGACAGCAAGAACCACACAGGAGACAGACATGAACCACCCATCCAGAAGGACACTGCTCGGCGCACTGTGCCTTGGCTTTGCCGGACTTGCCGGCACGGCCCAGGCCCAGACCTATCCCGCCAAGGCCACCACGCTCATCGTCGGCTTTGCGCCCGGCGGATCGGCGGACATCATTGCGCGCATCGTGGCGCAGGAACTCACGGCTTCGCTGGGCCAGCCGGTCATCGTCGATAACCGCCCCGGCGCCGCAGGTGCGATTGCCAGCACCGCAGTCGCGGCAGCACCCGCCGATGGCTACACGCTGCTGCTGTCGACGGCCGGCATCGCGGGCAGCAATGCGCTGTTCCCCAAGCTCAAGTACGACACGCTCAAAAGCTTCGCTCCAGTGGCCAATCTCGGCGCATCACCCATCGTGGTGGTGGTGCCAGCCGCTTCGCCGTTCAAGAGCATCAACGATGTGCTGGCCGCGGCGCGCAAGGCGCCGGGAAAGCTCAACTACGCGGCCGGCGGCGGTGGTGCGACGACGCCGTCGATGGCCGCCGAGTTTCTCAAGAGCGAGACCAAGACCAGCATGCAGCTGATTCCTTACAAGGGCTCGGCCCCCGCGCTCGTCGCGCTGGCCGCGGGCGAACTCGATCTGGCGTTCGACATTCCCTCCAGCGCCTTGCCCCTGGTGCAAAGCGGTCGGCTGCGCGCGATTGCCGTGACCACCAAGAAGCGCTCCAGCACCCTTGCCGATGTACCCACGGTGGCGGAGACCGTGGCGCCGGGCTTCGAGGTCACCGGCTGGTTTGGCGTGATGGCACCCGCGGGCACGCCGGCCGAGGTGATTGCTCGGCTGAACAAGGACATCAATGCCGCGCTGGCCAAACCCGCAGTGCATGAGCGCCTGCTGTCGCTGGGGGTGGAGCATGTGGCGGGGACGCCTGCGGCGTTCGGGCACACAATTGCTTCCGAGGTGAAGCGCTATAGCGAAGCGATCCGGACCTTGGGAATCAAGGCGGATTGACGCCTTGTCAGGCCGCCGGGCTGAACAGATCCACGCGGTCGCTGATGATGCCGTCGGTGCCCAGGTCGAGCAGGCGCTGCACGGCCCATTCGTCATTGACGGTGTAGCTCAGGCAGCGCATGCCCAGGCCATGGACCTGGGCGACGCGTTCGGCATCCCACAGCGCGTGGTTGAAGACCATGGCCACGCAGCCCAGGTCCTGGGCAGTCTGGAAGTCGGCATCGCCTTCGGCCAGCTTGTCGACCAGCAGGCCGCGCGGGATATGCGGCGCGGCTTCTTTTGCCGCCTGCAGGGCCGCGGGCTTGAACGAGCTGAAGAAGGGCTGGACGGCGTCGCGCGGCCAGATGCGCGCCATCAACTCGGCGACCACGCGGCCGGTTTCGGCTTCCTGGCCGGGCGTGGGCTTGATTTCCACGTTCAGGAAGAAATGGTTGGCCAGGCACCAGCGCGCCAGCGCCTCCAGCGTGGGCAGGGCTTCGCCCGCATAGGCGCGCGAATGCCAGCTGCCGGCGTCCAGCTGGGCGATCTCGCCCAGCGTCAGGTCGCTGCCCTGGCCCTGGCCATTGGTCGTGCGCTCCAGCGTCGCGTCGTGCAGCAGGAACGGCACGCCGTCGCGGCTGAGCTTGGCGTCGCACTCGAACATGCGCCAGCCATGGGCCGCGCCCAGGCGGAAGGCGCTCATGGTGTTCTCGGGCGCGAGCTTTCCGGCGCCGCGGTGGGCAATCCAGCGGGGATAGGGCCAGGAGGTCGAGGGGGCGGTCATCGCAAATCCATTAAATAGTGATGGGGAACGTAAAAAGAGAGCCGCTAGGGCTCTCTTCGGGGCAGCACTTAGATGCGCTTGCCTGTTTCTGCGTTGAACCAGTGGAGCCGGCGCTCTTCGCGCGGCTGGATGCGGATGGTGTCGCCGGCCTTGGGGAAGGCATGGGCTTCCTCGATGCGCACGGTGACCATTTCGCCGCCCACGGTGCCGTACACCAGGCGCTCGGCGCCCAGCAGTTCGACGGTGATGACTTCCATGGGCCAGCCGCCGCTGGCGACGATGTCGATGTGCTCGGGGCGGATGCCCAGGATCTGGCCGGGCTTGCCGCCAGGCGCGTTCTTCAGCAGGTTCATGGGCGGCGAGCCGATGAAGCTGGCGACAAAGGTCGTGGCCGGGGTGTTGTAGACCTCTTCGGGCGTGCCGAACTGGTCCATCACGCCGCCGTTCATGACGATCATGCGCTGGGCCAGGGTCATGGCTTCGACCTGGTCATGGGTCACGAACAGGCTGGTGATGCCCAGTTCGTGGTGCAGCTTCTGGATCTCGATGCGGGTCTGCGCGCGCAGCTTGGCGTCGAGGTTGGACAGCGGCTCGTCAAACAGGAACACCTTGGGCTGGCGCACGATGGCACGGCCCATGGCCACGCGCTGGCGCTGGCCGCCCGAGAGCTGGCGCGGCTTGCGGTCCAGCAGGTGGCCGAGTTCGAGGATCTTGGCGGCCTTGTCGACGCGCTGCTTGATCTCTTCGACGGGCACCTTGGCGATCTTCAGGCCGTAGGCCATGTTCTCGAAGTTCGTCATGTGCGGGTACAGCGCGTAATTCTGGAACACCATCGCGATGTCGCGCTGGGCCGGCTCCAGATTGTTGACCACGCGGTCGCCGATGCAGATGTCGCCGCCGGAGACTTCTTCCAGGCCGGCGATCATGCGCAGCAGGGTCGACTTGCCGCAGCCCGAGGGGCCGACGATGACGATGAATTCGCCGTCCTTGATTTCAGCGTTGACGCCGTGGATCACGGGGACTGCGGTCTTGCCGCTGCCGTAGCGCTTGACGACGTTCTTGAGGGTAATGGATGCCATGAGAGTATTCGTTCAGATCGTTCAGAGGTTCAAAAGGAGCGGTGCTGGGCTTATTTCTCGGTATCCACCAAGCCCTTTACGAACCACTTTTGCATCAACATCACCACCGCCGCGGGCGGCAGCATGGCGACGATGGCGGTGGCCATCACGATGTTCCAATCCACCGCGGCTTCGCCACCGGCAAGCATGCGCTTGATACCGATGACCACCGGGTACATGTCTTCGCTGGTGGTCATCAGCAGCGGCCACAGGTACTGGTTCCAGCCATAGATGAACTGGATTACGAACAGTGCGGCAACCGAAGTCTTGGACAGGGGCACCAGCACATCCTTGAAGAAGCGCATGGGACCGGCGCCATCGATGCGCGCGGCTTCGACCAGCTCGTCCGGCACCGTCAGGAAGAACTGGCGGAACAGGAAGGTGGCGGTGGCCGAAGCGATCAGCGGCAGCGTCAGGCCGGCGTAGCTGTTGAGCATGCCCAGCTCAGCCACGACCTTGTAGGTCGGCAGGATACGCACTTCGACCGGCAGCATCAGCGTCAGGAAGATGGCCCAGAAGCACAGCATCTTGAAGGGGAAGCGGAAGTAGACGATGGCAAACGCCGACAGCAGCGAGATCGCGATCTTGCCGACGGTGATGACCATCGCGGTCACGAAGCTGACCCACATCATGTGCATGACGTTGGTGTTCGAACCCAGCTTGCCCGAGCCGAACAGCGCGGCCTGGTAGTTTTCCCAGAGGTGGGCGCCGGGCAGCAGCGGCATGGGCGACTGGACGATCGCATCCGCGGTATGCGTGGATGCGACAAAGGCCAGGTACAGGGGGAAGGCCACGATCAGCACGCCCACGATCAGCACGAGGTGGGACAGGACGGTGATCCAGGGACGGCGGTCAACCATGGGAGGACTCCAGATTCACAGGTGCGGGGAAAAGGAACGACATCAGTACTGCACCTTCTTTTCGACGTAGCGGAACTGCACCACCGTCAGGGCCACCACGATGATCATCAGGATCACGGATTGGGCTGCGGAGCTGCCGAGGTCCAGCGACTTGAAGCCGTCCTGATAGACCTTGTAGACCAGGATGGAGGTCGATTGGCCAGGGCCGCCGGCCGTCGCCGCGTCAATGATGCCGAAGGTATCGAAGAACGCGTAGACGATGTTGATCACCAGCAGGAAGAAGGTGGTCGGCGACAGCAGCGGCAGCTGGATGTTCCAGAAGCGGCGCCATGGGCCGGCACCGTCGATGGACGCGGCCTCGATCAGCGATTTCGGGATCGACTGCAGGCCGGCCAGGAAAAACAGGAAGTTGTACGAGATCTGCTTCCACACCGAAGCCAGAACGACCAGCGCCATGGCCTGGCCTTCGTTCATGATGTGGTTCCAGTTGTAGCCCAGCTCGCCCAGGTAATGGGCGACCACGCCCAGCGAGGGCGAGAACATGAACATCCACAGCACGCCGGCAATCACGGGAGCGACGGCGTAGGGGACGATCAGCAGGGTCTTGTAGAGCATGGCCGCGCGCACGATGCGGTCGGCAAAGATCGCCAGGATCAACGAGATCGCGATCCCCAGGCCTGCCACGAGCACCGAGAACAGTGCGGTGCGCATGAAGGAGTTGAGGTAGGTCGGATCGTCCAACAGGTTGGCGAAGTTCTCCAGGCCCACCCATTCCGTGCTCATGCCAAAGGCATCTTCGATCTGGAACGACTGAAGCACGGCCTGGGCCGCAGGCCAGAAGAAAAAGATGCCAATGATCAGCAACTGGGGCAGCAACAGCGCCCAGGGCAACCATGTCGAGCGGAAAAGTACGCGTTTTTCCATGGGGTTCACAAACAAAAAAAACCGCCGAACCCCTTGTCTTGGGATTCGGAGGATTGGAAGGCGCTGGCCACCACGGGTGTAAAAAGCGAATCTAAACGAACCGAGTCGAAACGCTTAATCCAGCGAATATGCGCGTATTGTGCCTAGCTGGCAGCCGCTGTGCCAGCGTAAAAACCGCTAGGCCCTCAAATAAAGGGCTTTAGCTTGTATAAATTGCTTACTTCTTGTTGGCGCGCTCGAAACGCACCAGCAGTTCGTCGCCACGCTTGACGATGGAGTCCAGCGCTTCCTTGGCAGGCTTCTTGCCGCTCCACACCTGTTCGAGTTCTTCGTCCTCGATGGTGCGGATCTGCACGTAGTTGCCCAGGCGGATGCCGCGCGAGTTGTCGGTGACCTTGCGGATCATCTGCTGCACGGCCACGTCGGTGCCGGGGTTCTTCTGGTAGAAGCCCGACTTCTCGGTCAGGTCGTAGGCTGCCATGGTGACCGGCAGATAGCCGGTGCGCTGGTGGCTCGCGGCCTGGACCTTGCTCTGCGACAGGAAGTCGAAGAACTTGGCCACGCCCTTGTACTCCTCGGCCTTCTTGCCGGCCATGACCCACAGCGAAGCGCCGCCGATCACGGTGTTCTGCGGTGCGCCCTTGACGTCGGGGTAGTAGGGCAGGGGAGCCAGCGCGTAGCTGAACTTGGCGTTCTTGGCCACGTCGCCGTAGAAGCCCGACGAGGTCTGGATCATCGCGCATTCACCGGAAGTGAACGAAGCCTGTGCCGACGAGGCACGGCCCTTGTAGACGAACTCGCCAGCGGCCGCAGCCTTGCCCAGCGTGTCGATGTGCTTGACGTGCAGCGGCGAGTTGATCTTCAGGCGCGCGTCCATGCCGGCCATGCCGTTGGCCTTGGTCGCGAACTCGACGTTGTGCCAGGTCGAGAAGCTCTCGAGCTGGGTCCAGCCTTGCCAGGCCAGGGTCATGGGGCAGCTGTGGCCGCTGGCCTTGAGCTTCTTGGCGGCTTCGAACACTTCGGGCCAGGTCTTGGGCGCGACGTCGGGGTTCAGGCCGGCCTTCTTGAAGGCGTCCTTGTTGTAATAGAAGATCGTGGTCGAGCTGTTGAACGGGAAGCTCAGCATCTGGCCGTTGGGAGCGGTGTAGTAACCGGCCACGGCGGGGATGTAGGCCTTGGGGTCGAAGCTCAGACCGGCGTCGGTCATGATCTTGCCCACGGGCACGGTCGCGCCCTTGGACGCCATCATGGTCGCGGTGCCGACTTCAAACACTTGCAGGATGTGGGGCGCGTTGCCCGAACGGAAGGCGGCGATGGCGGCCGTCATGCTTTCGTCGTAGACACCCTTGAAGGTGGGGACGATCTTGTATTCCTTCTGGCTTTCGTTGAACTGTTTGGCCAGGTCGTTGACCCACTCGTTGTTCACGGCCGTCATCGAATGCCACCACTGGATTTCGGTCTGGGCTTGGGCAGAGGCGCAGGTGGCGGCGATGGCCGCGGCAATGGCCAATGATTTGAAATGCATGAAAACTCCTGGGGTCGGACGAAAGAACAATCTGCCCATGCTAGGGATGGCGTGTGACAGATTTATGTCTCGGATTGTGCGCATATGCCGGCTGTCACATCAACGCGTAAACCCGCAATCGAGCGAGCAACCGTGGATTTGGGGCAAAAATGTGAAAGAAGCGTAACGCGGGCGAAACTGCATTCTAGGCCACGAGTTCGGCCTCGTACGCCTGAAAAATCAGGGAAAACACCGATTGCGACGCTATGGATCCTGTTCCTTTTGGCGCGATTTTGCGCGCGGCAAACGCCGGCTCCACCGGGGGCCATCGCCCGCGTGGATGCATCAAGTAACAGTCGTCCGCTTAAAATCCGAATCCCCCATGGTCTTAGGGCGTACAAAACGCCCAACACGGTCTACCCCATGAATCTTCCGATTGCGCAGGCTGCCTTCTTGGCGAAGGCGGCCGAACCTGCCCGTCTCCGAGAAATACCCTACAACTACACGTCGTTCTCCGACCGGGAGATCGTGATCCGGCTGCTGGGCACGTCCATGTGGGATGTATTGAACCAGCTGCGCGAGGAGCGCCGCACAGGCCGTTCCGCCCGCATGCTGTACGAGGTGCTGGGCGATATCTGGGTGGTGCAGCGCAATCCCTATCTGCAGGACGACCTGCTGGACAACCCCGACCGCCGCAAGGCCCTGGTCGATGCGCTGCAGCACCGCCTGGCCGAGGTCGACAAGCGCCGTGATCCCGGCACCGATGCCGAGCGCGATGCGCTGGTGGGCCAGTTGGTCGAGGCCGCGCGCGGCGCGATTGCCGAGTTCAACACCACCTTCGAAGCCGCGGCCGAGCTGCGCCGCCGCGTGCAGCGCACGCTGCGCCGCCTCACGGCCAAGGACAACATCAAGTTCGATGGCCTGTCGCGCGTGAGCCACGTCACGGACGCCACCGACTGGCGCGTCGAGTATCCGTTCGTGGTGCTGACCCCTGACACCGAAGCCGAGATGGCCGGTCTGGTAAAGGGCTGCATCGAGCTCGAGCTGACCATCATTCCGCGTGGCGGCGGCACGGGCTACACCGGCGGCGCGATTCCACTGACCTGGCGCAGCGTGGTGATCAACACCGAGAAGCTCGAAGCCATGACCGAGGTCGAGATGCTGCGCATTCCCGGCCAGGCGGAGGAAGTCGGCACGATCTGGACCGAAGCCGGCGTGGTGACGCAGCGCGTGGCCGATGCGGCCGAGCGCGGCGGTTTCGTGTTCGCGGTCGATCCCACTTCCGCCGAAGCTTCGTGCATCGGCGGCAACGTGGCGATGAATGCCGGCGGCAAGAAGGCCGTGCTGTGGGGCACGGCGCTCGACAACCTGGTCAGCTGGCGCATGGTCACGCCCGATGCGCAGTGGCTCGAAGTCACGCGCACCGACCACAACATGGGCAAGATCCACGACGTCGAAGTGGCGACCTTCGAGCTGCGCTACTTCGAGGCCGATGGCACGACGCCGGTACGCACCGAGACGCTGGCCATTCCCGGCACGAGCTTCCGCAAGGAAGGCCTGGGCAAGGACGTGACCGACAAGTTCCTGTCGGGCCTGCCGGGCATACAGAAAGAGGGCTGCGACGGCCTGATCACCAGCGCGCGCTGGGTCGTGCACCGCATGCCC
>Ga0308157_10009504_pt1 | contig 10753 bp, 9 predicted proteins | sample PhyBR1_FD_201035 | JGI IMG/M metagenome (GOLD analysis project Ga0308157, IMG submission 201035) | Phyllosphere microbial communities from UC Gill Tract Community Farm, Albany, California, United States - DLSLB.R1 | ecosystem: Host-associated > Plants > Phyllosphere > Unclassified | place: USA...
AAGTATTTTGAGTTTATATATTGTAAATTTTTGTAATATTTGTAAAAATTATCTACGTGAAAAAACGTTTTTTACTATTGCCTTTACTTTTTGGTACGGCTTTAACGCAGGCGCAAACTGCTAGGAAATATTCTAACGAGTTCTTAAATATTGGGGTAGATGCCGCATCATTTGGTATGGCAAACAGCGTTATTGCACAAACTGGCGATGTTAATTCGGGTTATTGGAACCCAGCAGGATTGATCCATTTGCAAGATAAACAGATCAGTTTAATGCACGCAAGCTACTTTGCAAACATTGCACAGTATGATTATGCTGCCTTTGCAATGCCTATTGACGATAAAAGTGCGTTGGCAATTTCTGCAATTCGTTTTGGGGTAGATGATATCATGAATACGACCGAATTGATTGATCAAAACGGAAACATCGATTATAACAGAATTTCGTTATTTTCTGCTGCCGATTATGCTTTTAATATATCTTATGCACGAAAATTATCGGTTGAAGGTTTATCATTAGGTACAAATGCAAAAATTGTGCGTCGTGTAATTGGCGATTTTGCAAAATCGTGGGGTTTTGGGTTAGATGTTGGTTTGCAGTATCATACCGAAAAATGGAAGTTTGGATTAATGGCGCGCGATATTACTACAACCTACAATGTTTGGAATATTAACGAAGCCGAGTTTGAAAAGATAAAAGGTGCAGTTGAAGGACAAAACCAAACGTTGCCGGAAACTACTGAACTTACTTTACCAAAATTGCAGTTAGGTGTTGCAAGAGATTTCGCATTGACCGAAAAATTTAATTTAACGACTGCAGCGGTTCTTCACACCGAATTTTATCAGACAAATGCCGTAATTTCAACATCATCTTTCAGTATTCAGCCATCGGTTGGTTTTGAGTTTGGATACGATAAAATGGTTTTTGTACGTGCCGGTGTAGGGAATTTTCAGAATGAAATGCAGATCGATAATTCTGAAAAAGTTACCTTTCAGCCCAACATTGGTTTAGGGTTTAAGTATAAAGGAATTCAGGTAGATTACGCGTTAACAGATATTGGCGATCAAAGTGCATCGCTGTATTCAAACATCTTTTCACTGAAATTAGATTTAGGAATTTTTACAAAATCAAATGAATAATTTAATATCAAAATTTAAACAGCAAATCGTATTATTGATTTGTTGTTTTTCTTTTATAACTGTAGTAGCACAGCCCGAAACCTTATCAGAAAAAGCCGAAATTAGCGTGTTAACGTGCGGAACTGCCAATGAAATGCACACACTTTTTGGTCATACTGCATTGCGAATTAAAGATGTTGATCAAAATTTAGATGTTGTTTATAATTGGGGAATGTTCGATTTTAGAACACCTAATTTTTTAAGTAAATTTGTAAAAGGCAATCTGCTTTATTATTTAGATGTTGATTCGTTTAACGATTTTGTTTACAATTATACGGTTGATAATAGGGAAGTGGTTGAACAGGAATTGAACCTGTCTTATACTGAAAAATCAAAAATTTGGACAGAAATAAACCGACAGCTAAAAGGTAATGATCGATATTATACCTACGGATTTATTCGGAACAATTGTACCACAAAAGTTGTTGATGTGATCAATAAATCGGTTGAAAAACCATTAAGCGCCAATTTTTCATCGAACAATCATTCTTACAGATATATATTAAACGAAGGTTTAGATAATCATTATTTTGAGAAATTGGGAATTAATCTTCTTTTTGGATATTCAACCAACAAGCAGGCGGATCTAATGTTTTTACCTGTTAAGTTGAAAGACGGAATTTCGTTTAATAAAAACATTTTAAAATCAGAAAAAATCATAAATAAATTAGATGATGACAATGCTAAACCTTCACTGAATTCAGTTTACACCCTGTGGATCATTGTAGCAATAACATTGATAGGTGTTTTTAACAAAAAAAGCAGATTTACATACTTTTTTATCACTGCAATTTTTAGTTTGTTTTTAGTAGCAGTTTGTGTATATAGTAATCATTCCGAGCTACAGTTTAACGCTTTAATACTCTTTTTTAATCCTCTATTCTTTGTTGGATTAGTATTAAAAAATAAAAAAATATTATTTTTCGCAACTTTTTTAACGGCTATAAGTTTGGTATTTATGGGGTTAGAATTAATATTTGTTGCTGCACCATTAATTGTGTTAAATTTGGGTTATATAATGGTATTGTTTTTGCGAAATAATGCGTGTAACTTTGCAAAACCTTAAAAAATAACACATGTTTAGTTTTTTTAAAAAGAAGAAAACTCTTAGAGAAATTATACCGCAGAACTTCGTTGATATTCACTCGCATCTCTTGTACGGATTAGATGATGGCGCAAAATCATTGAATGAAACTCAAAATTTAATTGCTGATTTAAAATCGTTTGGTTTTTCACAATTTATAACCACTCCGCATACAACTCCTTTAGTTTGGGAAAACACTAAAGAGCAAATTTTAGATCAATACGGAAAAGTTAGAACAGAATTAAATATATCTGCAGTTGAATTTCGAGTGGCATCAGAGTATTTAATTGATGATTCGTTTTTAAAGCGATTAGAAAACGAAAAATTATTGACTGTAAAAGAAAATTATGTGTTGATAGAAATGTCGTACATCAATCCTCCAATTCAGTTGTATGAAATCATCATGGAATTGAATTCGCAGGGATATCAACCTATATTGGCTCATCCCGAACGTTATAATTTCTATAAGAATGATTACGATAGTTTCAAAAAATTAAAAAGTGTTGGTTGCTTATTCCAAATAAACATGTTAAGCAGTACAGGCTATTACGGAACAGGAATTACAACAGTTGCCGATTACCTTTTAAAAGAAAACATGTACGATTTTGCTGGAAGTGATGTGCATCATCAAAAACATATAAATGCATTTAGTAGTGAGATTAAACTTAAAAATATAGATGCTTTTGAGAGTATTCTGAATAGAAATGAATTCTTTAGACAATAAAAAACGGAGCTTTTCAAAAGCTCCGTTTTTTATTTAATATTAAATACTCTTTTCCATAATGGTTTCTGTTCCACTTTTGCGCCATAACCATAACCATAACCATATCCATAACCTTTTGTCACATCAGAATCATTAAGAACCAACGAAAGTTTATTCAGTTTTTTATCTCTGTATAATTCGTTAGGAATTCGTAACATTTCTTTGTCAATTTTATTTGCTCTAACCACATAAATCGTAGCATCTGCGTATTTACTAATTAGTAAAGTATCTGTTACCAAACTTACTGGAGCCGTATCAACAATAATATAGTCATATTGCGTTTTTAATGTATCAAAGACCTCTTTGATTTTTTTGTTCATTAAGATCTCTGTGGGGTTTGGAGGAATCGATCCCGATGACAAGACATCAAAGTTTTCGTATCCTTCTACTGGAAGTATATAATCATTTAAAGCTTTATTGTTAGACGTGATATAGTTTGAAATTCCTAAAGGATTAACCTTTAAATATTCATATAACTTTGGATTACGCAAATCAAATCCAATCAATAATACTTTTTTGCCTGAAAGCGAGAAAGTTGCAGCTAAATTAGCCGATACAAAAGTTTTACCTTCACCAGAAATTGTTGAGGTTAAAAAGATAACTTTACATTCCTCTTCAGCTTTATCTGATAATATAAAATCTAAATTAGTTCTAACAATACGTACAGCTTCGGCAGCACTTGATCTGCTTCCTATTTCCATTAATTCGCCGGTAGATTCTGATGTTGGGATATCTCCTAAAAACGGAATGTTTGAATTATCTGTAATATCAAATCTGTTTTTAATCTTCGTATCTAGCAGATTTGTAATGTAAATTACAATGAATGGTACTATTGCTCCTAAAACTAAAGCAGCCAATAAAATAATCATTGTTTTTGGAGCAACGGGCTTGTCTGTAGCAATAGCTTTATCAATAACTTTTGCGTTCATGTCTGTAGCAGCCAAGGTAATGTTTGTTTCTTCGCGTTTTTGAAGTAAGAACAAGTACAAAGCTTCTTTTACTTTTTGCTGACGGTCAATAATTCTGAATTCTTTTTCTTGACGAGGAACTTGAGAAAGTTTTGACTGCATTTCGCCTTCCTGACGCTTATAATCATTTTTCACGATTTGCAAAGAGCTTAAGTTTCTTCTTAAACTTGCTTGTAAATTTGCTTTTAGTGCACGAATCTGCTCTTCTAAACGAATATAATTAGTGTTTTCTGTGGTTGCACTAACAGATAATTTTTGTTTTTCGAGAATCAATTGGTTAATTTCCTGTATGAAACTTTCAGAACCTGCATCGTCAGATAATAATCCGCCTGGAACCAAATCATCATACTTTGTTCTGCTGATATGACGAATTAAATCGTTTACAATATTAATTTTAGTTTCATTCTCTAAAACCGATTTTTCAAATGAAGACAAATTATCTAAGTATAATTTAACTTCGGTTTCAATATCTGATAAATTATTAGCGTTTTTATAACCTTCTACTTGCGATTCTACATCACCTAATTCTGTACCAATTAATGTTAAACGATCTGAAATAAATTCAGAAGTGTTTTCCGAAATAAAACGCTTGTCTTTTATCCCTCCTAAATTATAATTATAAACTAACGTATTTAAGAAATCTGCAGCTTTTTCAGGAGTCTTGTCAATGATTGAAACATCTATAATACTCGATGTTTTGCTTGCTGGTGCAACGCTTAAGATTTTTTGATAGCTTTCGGCATGCTGTAATTTGGGGAAAATGTTAATTTTTAACTCACTAACTTTATTTATACTAGCTGTTTTGTTTACAATAAAAGATCCAAATTCACTGGCAATACTTTTACCAAAAGTAGTGTTTCCTATTTTAGTGTCATTTATTGAAACATCAAATGTATTTCCATTAATGTTATGTAATTCAATAGTTACCTCTTTTGTAAGTTGATCATTGTTCCAAATAACCTGAACAGGCGATTTTTTATACAAATCTTTTTCGATAACTTCAGAAGCATCTAAATATTGAATACTTAAGTTTAAAGAATCTAAAGTGTTGTAAATTAATGTTCTTGATTTAAGAATTTCAACCTCATTCTCAATATTGTTTTTAGAATTACCAAGCAAGCTCATTTCTGAAAATGCACTTAATTGGTTTGCTAAATCGTTGCTTTTTTCGTCTTTGATTAAAATTTTTGTGGCAACACTATAGCTTTTTGGAGTGAATTTAAGATATAAAAAAGCTAAAATAAGCGAAACAAAAACACTCAAAACAAACCAGCGCCAGTGTGCTAAATACTTAAATAATTCTTCTTTTAAGTTTATAACATTGTCTTTATCTTCTGTCATTATTTATTAGAATTTGTAAGTATAATGGCTACTGTTGTTAATAATAAAGATATTGCCGATAAATAAATAGAAATGTTAGGACCAACTGCAGATGAATTAACTGCTACCTTATTTGGTTCTACATAAACAACATCATTTTGTTTTAAATAGTAAAAATCAGAGTTAATGAAATCTGCTTTAGTTAAATCTACGCGATGAGATTTTATTTCGCCATTTTCTTCTCTTAATATTACAATATTATCTCGTTTTCCGTAAGTTGTTAAATCACCCGATAATGATAAAGCTTCAGGCAAAGTAATACGTTCAGAAGTTACACGGTGTACTCCAGGCATTTTAACTTCTCCCTGAACCGTTACTTTATAGTTCATTATACGTAAATTAACAATTGGGTTTTTTACGTATTTTGATATTTTTGTCTGTAAATCTTGAACAATTTGTTCTTTAGATTTGTTACCAACTTCAATTTTTCCTAAAGTAGGAAAGTCAATATAGCCTTTGTCATCAACCAAATACAATTGCTGTTGCATTTGTCCGCCACCTGCTTGATTAGTAGGATCTACACTTAAATTGGTTGTTAAGTTAAACGGTTGTACTGCTAAAGGATCTTGTGCAGAAACCAAAATCATTAGCAAATCGTCTGTTTTAATTTTTGTCTCAAACTTTTTGTTAACAATTTCTGTATTATCAATTCCTTGATAATAGGCAATCTTTTCTCTAGATGCACAGGAAGTCAACAAAACAGAGGTAACTACAATAGGTAAAATTGCATTCTTCATAAATATCTAATCAAGTTTTTCAAATGTTGAATTTAAGCTTTTAAATTCGGGTACAATTTTTTTCATTGTAGCAACGGTATCTAAAACTAAATAAGCTGCTGATAAATGCTTTAATTCTTCAATTTGATTTGAAATGAATTCGTAATCTTCATTTATATCTTGGGCAATCATGATTTTTTCGTGATGTGTAGGTAGAGTAGTAGCCCCGTCATTCAACAGTTCTTCATACAATTTTTCGCCTGGACGTAAGCCTACAACTTTTATTTCGATATCCTTTTCAGGTTCCAAACCGGCTAATTTAATCATTTTTGTGGCAAGGTCAATAATTTTAACAGGTTTACCCATGTCGAAAATATAAATTTCGCCTCCGTTACCCATAGATCCTGCTTCCAAAACCAACTGGCAAGCCTCAGGGATCGTCATAAAATAACGAATAATATCAGGATGGGTAATTGTAATTGGTCCACCGTTTTCTATCTGTTTTGTAAATAGGGGTACTACAGATCCGTTAGATCCCAATACGTTTCCAAAACGCGTGGTAATATATTTTGTTGTGTTGTTGTTTTCTTTTTTAAGTTTCTGAGCCAAAGATTGTACGTATTTCTCAGCAATACGTTTACTTGCTCCCATAACATTACTCGGATTCACGGCTTTATCTGTAGAAACCATTACAAAACGGTCGGCCTTATATTTCAACGATAAATCTGCCATGTATTTACTGCCCAAAACATTTGTGAAAATTGCTTGTTGCGGATTCATTTCCATTAAAGGAACATGTTTATAAGCGGCAGCATGATAGACAATATCAGGATTGTAATCGTTGAAAACTCTTTCTAAAGAATCGTAATTTCTTACATCGGCAATAATACAGATGATTTCTGCGTTGGTAGTGCATTTTGATATTTCTAAAGAAATATGATGCAACGGAGTTTCAGCCTGATCTAACAAAATAAGTTTTTTTGGATTGAAAGCGGCAACCTGCCATACAATTTCGCTTCCAATAGAACCTGCTGCACCTGAAACCAAAACAACCTTGTCTTTAATTTGATCTGATATCTGATTGTTGCTTATTACAATTGGTTTACGCTCTAAAAGATCTTCAATTTTTATTTTACGTATATTTGAAGCTACTTTTTTTTGATTGTTGATGTCTGTTAATCTTGGTAAATTGTAAACTTTAATGTTGTAATTTAAGCAATCTTCAATAATTTCTATTTTTTCGTCTTTAGTAAGATTTTCATCGGCGATGATTAAATTATTTGCGCCTAAAGATCTTACTAAAACAGAAACCTTACGTGTTTTTCCAATTATCGGAATATTTAAAATTCGGTTATACGAATTCTTTGCATTAGGATTTATAAAACCTTGAAGTTTATATTTTTTGGGAATTTCGGCATTAATGGCATTTGCAATAGCAATAGCACGTTCATCATTCCCATATATTACCGTTTTTATGTATTGTTGATTATCGTTTGAATATTCAGAAAAGAAATCAAAGCATACTTTTACAAGTAGTCTGAAAATAAGCAGTAAACCGTATGTTATAGCAATGCTTATTAATAGTTGTGTGTTCAAGAATAACCTTCCGTTATATATTAAATCTACAACTGTATTCGTAATATATAAACCTAAAAAGCATAATAATTCTACAAGGAATAGCTTTGCAGCGTCATTGAGTGTAGTATGCCTTACAATTCCGGTGAAAGTCTTAAAATACCAAAATGCACAAAGGTGTATACCAAGGAAAAGGGTAAAAACTAAAGGAGCCTGAATAATTGGCTTGTAATCTATACCTACGCCCTTTAAAATAAAGTGTGTTATAACTGCAGAAAAAACAACAATACCAATATCAATAGAAAAAATAATCCATCTAGGCAGATATTGAATTGTTTTCAGGTATGAAAAATTCTTCTGTATTTTTTTTGACAATGTCATAACAATTTTTAAATAAGATTCTCCTTAGCTCCGCAAAAGTATTGTTTTTAAATTTTAAATGAAAATTTAATATTAAAATTCTATTTTCTTTTTTCTTAATTCAAAATTTTGCCCTAAATATACTTTTCTAACTATTTCGTCTTCAGCTAAATCTTCTGGGATTCCTGCTTTAAGAATACCGCCCTCGAACATCAAATACGTTTTATCTGTAATTGCCAGTGTTTCCTGAACATTGTGATCGGTAATTAAAATACCGATGTTCTTGTTTTTCAACTGTGCCACAATACGTTGAATGTCTTCTACCGCAACTGGATCAACACCTGCAAACGGTTCATCTAACAAAATAAATTTAGGATCTGTAGCTAAAGCGCGTGCAATTTCCGTTCTTCTGCGTTCGCCTCCCGAAAGTAAATCACCGCGATTGGTACGTATATGTTGCAAACTGAATTCATCAATCAATGATTCCATTTTGGCAACTTGTTCTTTTTTTGAAAGCGTTGTAAGCTGTAGAACCGAAAGTATATTGTCTTCAATACTCAACTTTCTAAAAACCGATGCTTCCTGAGCCAAATATCCAATACCGTTTTGCGCACGTTTGTACATAGGGTAATTGGTAATATTTAAATTATCAAGAAAAATATTACCTGCATTTGGTTTTACCAAACCAACAATCATATAGAACGATGTTGTTTTTCCAGCGCCATTTGGTCCCAATAGACCAACTATTTCCCCTTGATTTACTTCAACCGAAACGCCTTTTACAACTTTTCGACCTTTATATGTTTTAATTATATTTTCTGCTCTTAATTTCATTGCTTAATTTTTTGTTAAGGCTGCATTTTTTTCTTTCTGTACATTTCGTTTTGTAATTACTTTAGCAACAATAATACTGCCTTCGTACAGAATAATTAACGGAAATGATACAATTAATTGACTAATTATATCGGGCGGAGTTACAACTGCCGCTACAATTAAAATTAAAACGTATGCGTATCTTCTATATTCTCTTAAAAAACTATCGGTAATTAAGCCTAAATAGGTTAAAAAGAAAATAACAATTGGCAGCTCAAAAACCAATCCTGTTGCCAACGATGTTGATTTTACCGTATTGATATATGAATTGATATCGATTTGATTTTCAACCACATTACTTATGGTAAAGTTAGCTAAAAAGTTGATTGATAACGGTACCAACACAAAATATCCGAAAAGCACACCTAAAAAGAACAAAATACTCGATATAAATATGAACAATTTCGCATATTTACGTTCTTTTTCATACAATGCCGGACGTATAAATTTCCAAAATTCCCATAAAATAGCAGGAAATGCCATAATGAATCCAGCTGTAATGCACGTCCAAATCATTACAGATAATTGCCCGTCCATTGTTCGGTTCTGAATTACAAAAGGCAGTTCGTTATTACAGAATGATTTGTCTAAATCGTATTTTGTAGCTATATCGCAAAAAAACTGATAAGTAATAAAATCGCCTTGTTTTGGACCAAAAATAACTACATCAAAAATAAACTCGTTAAAATAAATAGCTACTACCGATGTTATTAAAATTGCAATACAGCTGCGTACTAAAAGCCATCTTAATTCTTCTAAATGATTTAAGAACGACATTTCTTTGTTGGTGTTTTTATTTTTCACGATACAATTCCTTCCTTTAAAATGTCGTGTAGATGTATAATGCCTGCATATAGATTATTTTCTGTTACTACCAATTGAGTAATTTCAAACGATTCCATAATGTTTAAAGCATCTTCTACTTTTGAATTTGTTTCTATTGATTTTGGATTTACCGTCATAATGTCTTTAGCTGTGATTGCTGATAAATCGGTTGTTTTTTCTAACATTCGTCTTATATCGCCATCGGTAATAATTCCTTTAATTTCATCGCCGTCTAAAACTGCAGTAACACCTAAACGTTTGTTTGATATTTCAAAAATAACCTGTTGAATGGTTGATTCTATTGTTACGGCAGGCTTATTTTTACCGTCTAAAATATCTTTGATTTTAAGTAGTAATTTCTTGCCCAACGCACCACCCGGATGAAATTTCGCGAAATCGTTTGCAGTAAAATTTCTCATTTCAATTAACGCAACAGCCAAAGCATCGCCTAAAGCCAATTGAACGGTTGTACTTGTTGTAGGAGCCAAATTGTTGGGATCGGCTTCTTTTTCAACATAAGCATTAATAACAAAATCCGAGTTTTTTCCTAAAAAAGAAGATTCGTTACCGGTCATTCCTATTAAAATATTTCCATCGCGTTTTAATAACGGAGTCAAGACTTTAATTTCTGGACTGTTTCCGCTTTTCGATATACACAAAACAATATCGTCTTTCGTAATCATACCTAAATCGCCATGAACAGCTTCGGCAGCGTGCATAAATAAAGACGGCGTTCCGGTGGAGTTTAAAGTGGCAACAATTTTCTGACCAATATGTGCACTCTTGCCAATTCCGGTAATTACCAGCCTTCCTTTTGTGTTAAATATGGCTTGAACCGACTTTAAAAAATCATCGTTTAAAAAATCAATAGCCTTTGTAATAGCATCGCTTTCAGCTTTTAAAGTGCTTTTGGCGGCTGCTAATATGTTAAAATTAATATCCAAAATACAAACGTGTTATGTAAACTTTGCTAAAACTAAAAGATTTGTATATCTTTATAATTGCAAATTTAGATAAAATAGCATTAGTAA
>Ga0308157_10009505_pt1 | contig 10752 bp, 6 predicted proteins | sample PhyBR1_FD_201035 | JGI IMG/M metagenome (GOLD analysis project Ga0308157, IMG submission 201035) | Phyllosphere microbial communities from UC Gill Tract Community Farm, Albany, California, United States - DLSLB.R1 | ecosystem: Host-associated > Plants > Phyllosphere > Unclassified | place: USA...
GGCGTACCAACGCCGCGACCGTAAACGTTATCCAGCAGGCGCTGGAAGAGTGTGGCCTGCCGGCAGGTGCCGTACAGGCAATCGAGAGCCCGGACCGTGCGCTGGTGAACGAGATGCTGCGCATGGACAAATACATCGACATGCTGATCCCACGCGGTGGCGCGGGCCTGCACAAGCTGTGCCGTGAGCAGTCGACCATTCCTGTGATCACGGGCGGTATCGGCGTGTGCCATATCGTGGTCGATCACAGTGCCGAGATTGAACCGGCGCTCAAGATTATCGTCAATGCCAAAACCCAGCGTCCAAGCACCTGTAATACGGTTGAAACGCTGCTGGTGCATCAGGGCATCGCCAATACCTTCCTGCCTGCTCTGAGCAAACAGATGGCCGAAAGCGGCGTGACGCTGCACGCGGATGCCAACGCGCTGGCACGGCTGAAAGACGGCCCGGCGACGGTGGTACCGGTCAAAGCGGAACAGTACGACGACGAATTTCTGTCGCTGGATTTGAACGTGAAGGTGGTTGCGAGCCTTGACGATGCCATTGCTCACATCCGTGAACATGGTACCCAGCACTCGGATGCGATTCTGACGCGCACCCTGCGCAATGCCGATCGCTTTGTGAATGAGGTGGACTCCTCCGCCGTGTACGTGAATGCCTCAACCCGCTTCACAGACGGTGGCCAGTTCGGCCTGGGCGCAGAAGTTGCTGTCAGCACGCAAAAACTGCATGCAAGAGGCCCGATGGGCCTGGAAGCACTGACCACCTACAAGTGGATCGGCTTCGGTGATGATACGATTCGTGCGTAAATAATCACGGGTGATGCAAAAATAGCCGTTTGATTCAAAAGGGCATTGACGCATCACCCGGTTAGATCTAACCTTTTGCCCCGTGGTTACGCTCGTAACCGGCCTTTCAGGGCCGATATAGCTCAGTTGGTAGAGCAGCGCATTCGTAATGCGAAGGTCGTAGGTTCGACTCCTATTATCGGCACCACTCAAGCTTGCCGCCAGTTCTGCATCCATGTAACAGCGGCTCATATATTTGTGCAGAACCAATTTAGCTTCATTCTGATGCGAATGACCTGCAAGCATCAGCATACCTTCAAAATTTCTGCTTGAAAAACATACTTAATCAATATTTATTTTTATTTAAATCAATAAATTAATTTTGATTGCATTTTGGTTTGAACCCTTGCGATTTAGACGTATTATTTTGAGATTAATCCACTTGCCCTGCCTTCATTGCTGCTTGTGAATGTGCGTGAGGAATGATTTCAAGGTTATATATCATGGACTTATTGAAGTTTTTGGCGGCGATTTTTGTCATTTATTTGTTGTTTTTTAGAAAGAAAAAACGTAAATCTCCAAAGTCTTATGCTTCAAGCCCTGTAAAAGCACCGCCAAAAGAATGGCTCGCTGACATCAAGAAAAAAGAGGCGGTTGTGCGAAACGATGATAATGAAGACGATAACCTTGCAACTTTTACATTAAGTGGCGGCCGGGGTGTTGAACTTCGGATGACAACCGATCATTACCGGAGTACCTCAAAGTCAGCAGGTGCATTAGCTCGATGGGTACTTCCGGGTGAGATGATAACTGTAGCTGGTGTAGCAATTAGCGGTGGCCACATTTACTTGGGGCAACGTATGAAGCCCTCTGGTCAGGAATCAGGCGGCTATTATGACGATGGAAATGAGGCATCATTAATTGATGACACATGTAAGATAAAACCTACTTCTTATCTTTACGAGGACAGTTCATTAGGATACTGGCCCAGTTTTTCCTCTCTTTCCCCAGAAGCACGCGGTGCGTATGTCAGTTGGCTCGCCAGCGATAGGTCTGATCCATCGTGTCCTATCGGCTATGTTTTTATCTACCTCTACGGCCTGGAAAGAAAAGCGCTCATAGATTCCACTGACCCAAAATTCCCTGATGCTGAATTCCGTAATCTGTTCAATGAAGTCGCTCGGTTAAGATCCGTATTCATTGAGAACCGCTCATTCCGTGGATATTCGGCCCAGTTACTCGAAGCCATGTCTATTCTGCGCCCGAACATGGGCTTAGCCACTGAGCTCGATAGCAATTCAGGTTTCAGCAACAGCATGCAATTTAAGCTGGCTCTGGCAAAAACTGTACATGAAGGAGTTCCTGTATCAGCTGAACTGGCGTTGAACTGGGTAATAAACCACACCGAGTATTCGCTGCGTACCCCGGCTCGCCGCTGTGCTAAAGAGTTTGCTGCGCTTTTCAAACGGCGTTACATCCTCAAATATGGTGAAGGGATGGTCGTTAAGGCGAATAAAACGCGCCTAAGGTTAGATTACACACCAGCAAGTCCTAGTTTGCGAGGTATTCGACTCCCTATTCCCGACCTGCCTGATCCAAGTGCGTTGAAGAGCCCTGTCCAGAAAATTATGGCTCTTGCCGACATATGTACGGATGAACTTGATGCTTATAGTCGCTACCTTGGTAGGAAAGGTACGTCAGTCAATGATACGGCTGCAATTATGTTGCTCCCTTCAGAGATCGTTAATGAAAGCGCAGAAAAAATATTAAGCTCTTTCAAACATTGGGCCGATGAAGCGATCCTCAATAAGGGTGGCTTAGTCTCGGTTGCTGACTATTGGTCACATATGAATTCCAACTGTCCGGCGAAGATCAATAAAAAAGAGGCCGACTTGATGCAGGCCTTTGCACAGAAGATGGGCTACAGTCTGGCACCCGACCCGTATTATCACTATGTTAAGGCGGATGTTGATGGGACACTTGTTCTATTCCCTGCCGCCGAAGGTGGACGTTTCTCACCTTCTCCTGAATTTATTTCAGCAGTAATGACGCTTAGATTAGGAGCGATGGTCGCCTTGATTGACAATTCTCTTGATCAAGCCGAGCAGAAAGTGCTTGAGAATGCTATCAACAGCAACACTGGTTTCACCGATGATGAAAAGCGTTCTCTACACGCGTATTTAACGTGGCAGCTTCATACCCCAGCCAATATGACGGGAATGAAAAGCAGGATTGAGTTGATGGGGGCTGCGGAAAAAGCGGCTGTGGGCAAAGTTATCGTTAGTGTTGCCTGCTCGGATGGAACAATAGCGCCTGCCGAAATCAAACAGCTTGAGAAGATTTATTCAAGTTTGGGTCTGGATCCCGCATCTGTATCGAGCAATATCCATCAGCATTCCACAACTGAACATGATCTCGTCTCGTCTGTACCAACTGCTCAGCCAGCAGCAGGGTTCACACTGGATGCTAATGTACTTGCCCGCCACGAATCTGCCACGGATGATGTTCGTAAATTGCTGAACACAATTTTCACCGAAGAACCGGAAGAGCCAGAAAGCGCCCCAGCCTCATTAACGGAGGCGGGGGGCCTTGATTCCGCACATAGCCAGCTTTATCGCAGTTTGCTGGAGAAAGAACAGTGGTCCCGGAAAGAGGCGACAGAATTGTGCGGAAATTTGAATTTGATGCTCGGCGGTGCGCTTGAGGTGATTAATGACTGGTCCTATGCGGTGGTTGATGCTCCGGTGCTGGACGATGACGATGACGATATCTGGGTTGACCTGGAAATTGCCAAAGAATTAGAGGGATAGTGAATGTCTGTAACACGTATAAGAGTGAAAGAACGCGACGCTATTATTCAGTCACTTAAGTCAGGTGTAACACCAAGGATAGGCATTCAGCATATCCAGGTTGGTCGCGTGAATGAGATCACTGCTCTCCATCAGGATATTGAGAGGATTGCTGACGGTGGTGCAAGCTTCAGACTTATCATCGGTGAGTACGGTTCAGGTAAAACTTTCTTTCTGAGTGTTGTGCGCTCTATTGCTCTAGAGAAGAAGCTGGTGTCAGTCAGTGCTGACCTTTCTCCTGACAGACGTATTCACTCATCTGGAGGTCAGGCTCGTAATCTCTACTCAGAGCTTATGAAAAACATGTCGACCAGAAACAAGCCGGATGGTAATGCGTTACTTAGCGTTGTTGAAAGGTTCGTTACGGAGGCAAGAAAGGAGGCTGACACGGACGGCTCGGAGGTTTCATCAGTTATTCATAAACGCCTGGCAGCTCTGTCAGATATGGTGGGCGGTTATGACTTTGCGAAGGTCATTGATGCATTCTGGCGCGGGCACGAGCAGGATAACGAAACGCTAAAATCCAATGCTATTCGCTGGTTGCGGGGAGAGTACACCACTAAAACTGATGCCCGTAACGATCTCGACGTTCGGACTATTATCTCAGACGCTTCATTCTATGACTCTTTGAAGCTGATGAGCCTTTTTGTCCGCCAGGCAGGCTATGCCGGTCTTTTGGTCAGCCTCGACGAAATGGTGAATCTCTTTAAGCTGAATAATACGCAAGCAAGAACAGCGAACTACGAACAGATTTTGCGGATCCTGAATGATTGCCTACAAGGCTCAGCCGAGAACATTGGTTTTATCCTTGGGGGGACGCCAGAATTTCTTTTCGATCCGCGTAAAGGTCTTTACAGCTATGAGGCGCTCCAATCGCGTCTGGCGGAAAACCGGTTCGCGCAAAAAGCTGGAGTGATTGACTACTCATCCCCCACTTTGCATCTTGCTAGCCTGACCCCTGAGGAACTGTATATTTTGCTGAGAAATCTTCGTCATGTTTATGCAGGTGGAGATCCAGAGAATTATCTGGTACCAGATGAGGCACTGACTGGATTCCTGCATCACTGCAGTAAAACCATTGGAGACGCTTACTTCCGTACCCCCCGTAATACCATAAAAGGTTTCCTGGACATGCTGTCCGTGCTGGAACAAAACAGAACGATGAACTGGCAAACACTCATCGAGGGTGTGGCGATTGAAGAGGACAGACCTAGCGATATGGATGACGCCATTGTGGAGGAAAGCGACGACGACGACGGCCTGGCGAACTTCAAATTATGAGCAGTGCCTACGATAGTCTCGATCCCCGCGTCCGTAAGTGGGTATACAAACAGGGGTGGTCTACATTAAGGCCCTTGCAGGAGAGTTCTATCCCGGCAATTTTAGCCCGTGATCGAGACGTGCTAATCAGTGCAGGTACAGCAGCGGGTAAAACAGAGGCTTTCTTTCTTCCTGCCTGTTCGGCAGTTGCAGATCTCACTAATGGATTTGGCATCGTCTATATCAGTCCGTTAAAGGCATTGATTAACGATCAGCACCGTCGTCTTGAGAGCCTTGGAGATGCATTGGAAATGCCAGTGACTCCCTGGCACGGGGATGTACCACAAAGCAAAAAGAAGAAGGCTCGGACGAATCCTGCTGGCATTTTACTGATTACACCTGAGTCACTTGAGTCTTTGCTCATAAACTCAATGGGCTGGCTCAAACAGGCGTTTTCTTCAGTCGCATACATCGTTATTGATGAGTTTCACGCTTTTGTTGGCTCAGAGCGTGGTGTACAGCTGCTTTCTCTACTCAATAGAATTGACCATGTGCTAGGACGCCAAGTAAATCCAATTCCCCGCGTTGCGTTGAGTGCCACGCTGGGGGAACTGGAGAAAGTGCCCGAACTGTTGCGCCCGGACAAACGACTCCCCTGCGTAACTGTTACAGATAGTAATAGCACGGCCACTCTTCAGGTACAGGTCAAAGGGTACCTGGAGCGAGTACTCCAAAAAGAGGAAGAACTTCAGAGTTCAGCTGAACATGGCGTTTGTGCTGACATTTTTAGACTTTGCCGTGGCGATTCTCATTTGGTCTTTGCAAACAGTCGAAAGCGCACTGAAAGCATTGCGGCAACTTTGAGCGACATGTGTGAGGAACATATTGTTCCGAATGAATTCTTTCCCCACCATGGTTCCCTTGCCAAGGAATTACGTGAGGCGCTTGAATCTCGTCTTCAGAAAGGAAATTTGCCCACAACAGCTGTTTGTACAATGACGCTCGAGTTGGGAATTGATATCGGTAAGGTTAAGTCGGTTATACAAGTTACGCCTCCGCATTCTGTTTCCAGTCTGCGTCAGCGTATGGGACGTTCTGGGCGACGCGACTCCCCATCTGTTCTGAGAATGCTAATTACAGAAAATGAGCTTACCGCGACTAGCAGCATCGTGGACCAACTACGGCTGCAGCTGGTCCAGTCGATGGCAATGATCAGATTGATGATCTCTAAACAATGGTTTGAACCAGCTGATGCTCAACAGATGCATTACTCCACGCTGCTACACCAGATTCTTGCAATTACCGCACAATGGGGTGGAGTTCGTGCCGACCAGCTCTGGTCACAACTATGCCAGACAGGGCCGTTCAGAAATGTAGATTTAAACGATTTCAAAAGCCTGCTTAAACATATGGGAACATGTGGCCTGCTCACTCAACTTGCTAGCGGCGAAATGGTTGTTGGGGCAGAAGGGGAGAAACTGACTAACCATTACACTTTTTATGCCGTGTTCAATACACCAGAAGAGTTCCGCATTGTCACCGGAAACAGAATCCTTGGAACAGTGCCTGTGGACTCCCCTCTGCTACCAGACCAACACATCATCTTCGGTGGGCGGCGCTGGAAAGTGACAGAGATCGAGACAGAGAAAAAAGTTATCTATGTAGAGGCAACCAAAGGCGGTCAGCCACCACAATTTAGTGGGGGAGGAATGTCTGTTCATAATGCTGTTCGTCAGGAAATGCTCGCTATCTATAGGGAAGGTGATTACCGCATAGCAATAGGTAGCAAGAAAGTAGATTATGCCGATACTGCCGCCAGAAACCTATTTGCTGAAGGTTGTAGTAACTTTCAGTGTTATAACCTGCAAAATGAGTATTTTATTACGAGTGGGCAACACTGTTACGTAATTCCCTGGATGGGGGATAAAGTTGTGAATACGATCACTGCTTTACTCATACGTTGTGGTTTTAAAGCAAATTCATTTGCTGGTGTTATAGAGATTGATGATGCAGGTGTAGCAACTGTTCAACAGGCGGTTAAAAAAATGCTGTTGTCAGGCTTACCATCTGCATTTGATCTTGCCGCAGATGTTCCAGAAAAGTTCTTGGATAAATACGACGAGTATTTACCAGAGTCCCTGCTTGCGAAAGGATTTGGGGAAAAAGCGTATGACATTGAAGGTACTCGTATTTGGTTGACACAGCATATTAAGTAAACTAGCTAAGCAATAAGGGCGATCTGCTCTCCCGTAGATCGAGGTCGATTGATGTTAGCAATGTTCACTCTTGGCTCGGTTCTGCTTGAAAGGTAGGCCGTAGGGTTTGCTTTGAGCTAACAGCGAGTAGCGAACATTCTTCAATTTTCCGGACATGCGAATAAAAGCCCTTGGGATTATGTCTGCTGAAATTACTGGCTTAAAGTAGCTTAATGCTAGCATAAAGCGTCTAGGTTTTATGGCGCCGAACAGCATAAATGGTTATAAAAAACAGTGTGTTGTAGTATCATGGGGTATCTAATCATGACGTTTAATGTACTAACAAACTTTAAAAAAGAGGAACCCCTGAAATGAATTGGAAAGTATTATACGACTTGTATAATGGTTTGTTAGGGAAGTGTCTTATATTTATTGCGTTAAGCACACCGGTTTCTATCTTAGTGAGAAATACGGGGGTATATCCAAAGTCATTTATAATAAGTCTAATTGGCGCAATCGTTATTCTTTTTGGATATGTGATTTGCCAGGTTTTCACTCCTGCAATAATAAGAAAGTTTGCTGACTCACATGCATATAGCGAATATCTTATAGAAATAGAGAAAAACGTCACGTTGAGCATAGAGTTTTCGGTGTTGGATGATGTCAAAAATAAACTCCCAACTTGTCATGATAATATTTCTCTTGAAAAATTTAAATTTGTCTCTGTTGAGGATACAAAAGATAGATGTGATTCTGAGAAATCAATAAGGATTTTGTCTTTTATAAAGTATGCATATTTCTTACAAGTGAATAATGGGCTTAGATTATTTCTAACAATAATTTTGGCTATTGGTTCAGTTATAATTTTTTTTCCAACCTTATATAATATTTATACAATCCTCGAGGCTGCCAGTAATGTTTAATACAAGATCACCTTCAGTAAGAGATTGGTTCAAAGTTTTGAACTGGTCAAAACTACCTAACTTTGGGAATTGCCACTCTACCAATGACTATGATCATTTTCAGCAGAATTATTATTGCAATGAAGATATAGATACTCTATATATCAATCTAATAACTACATTGTCATCTGGACTGAGCTCTCAAAATATCAGGATTGCTGGCGAACCTGGGGCGGGGAAAACTTCATTTTTATATGCTTTCAAATACATGTGTGAAAATGCCGACGCTGGAAGCGAACTTGATAATTATGTCATGTACATAATTCACATCAACAGAACCTATGATGTAAATAACCAATTTTTTATCGATGAAGCAAATCAACATATAATAGATGCATGGAAATACTTTTATAAAAAATGTTCACGTGATGATGTCTTTGCATCGATGCAGGAAAGTTCAGATAACCCCAAGAATTTACTTAATAAACTTTCTGATTATTATAAGAAAAATAAAAAAGCATTTAATAAAATGTTAATACTTGCAATAGATGACGTTGATCTTCTGTCTGGAGAGCAAGTCAATCACGCTGTTGAGCACCTATTACGTAGTATAGAGATTAACTCAGTAAAAAAATGGCTGAGTATCCGCAGAGTCACTCTAGAAAATTATAACGGCACAACAAAAAAGAAAATTGAAGAATTTTTCCCTGACCCTTATGAGTTTCCAAGTATTCCTATTTATGATTTAATAGATTATAGAATAAAACAAACATGTGGAAATCCTGCAGGATTTAAAAATCCATTCAATAAAATATTATGTAATGAAGTAATATCTTCTATATGCGAAAAAAATCTAAGAGAGTCACTAGGGCTTTGCAAAACAATATTGGAAGATAATTTGCCTGGTAAGTTTAATAGTTCAACCGACGAATTGGTAATATCTAACTATATACAGACATCAGCAATAAAATCGCTTTGCTCATCACAAAAGCTTATTGATTTGCATTCAGATGCGTATAGGTTGACAATATTTCCTCTTGCTGTAGATATTCTTGCATGCGCTCAATTCCATACAGATGAAAATATTATTTTTGGAGCCGTTAATGATTGCTGTACGAAACGGGCTTTTTTAGCAGACATTTCGGAAGAAGGGCATATATACAAAATACGATCGTCAGAATTCAATGATGTAATCAAAACGCTTATTTCCCATGGTTGCATAGCACAAAAAAACACAAAAGAAAGGATATTTTTAACTGAAAAAGGAAAGGTGACAATAACTTTCGCCCTTAGGGAATATTATTACGAGTACTGCAGGAGAGTTAATAACGTATTATTATCAGCTAATCATTATTGGGCTATGAGTTCAAAAAAAATTGACCATAAAAGCATAGTTGACGTGTTTGTAACTTGGCGAGATAGAAATCGCTCATCAAACTAATTCTAATTATTCTGATAGGAGGGCCTATTGCAGGTCTGACTTGATTGTTAGCCAGTTACTGACACAATGCCAGTTACAGGAGCAATATTTAAAAAGCCCGTTTAAAAACTTAAGTGGGCTTTTGCCGTTCTGCATTCTTTCCTGTCGAACCGTGCTTCATATATAATTGATGGCAGATAGCAAACTCTGGTTGTTACCTCGTTTCTCGACTCAGACGCTCCGAGCCATTTGAAATAGCCAACCTGCAAGGATGCAATAAAAAAACTGTTTTTTCTAAACCACAGTAAAAAATTCTGGCGCGATACGCATTGATTATAGATAACTATGTTGAGCATCCTACATTTCAAGCTAACCAATTCCCCAGAGTTTTTCGAGCCTAATGCTGGAATTTTTTTCACATCATAATGTAAACAACGTCTCTTCATAGCAAAAAACGGTCAGTTCGTTCCTGAAGTAAGTTGAGGACTAGTCGCAATGAGCCCTCAATGCTGAGGACCACCTCGGAGATTGTCAGGCTGATTGCGCCAATTGCCGATGCAGGACCTGCAGGCTAGTTCCCGCCCCTGTCCATGCAGCAGCCGAGCCGACAATATACAGGTTTTGCTTGGCGCGCGAGACCGCTACATTGATTATATTTGGTGGGCTCGCTGCCCACTGACGCGCCCTTTGCTGGCTAGCTTTCGGCGCACCCAGCAACAGGATGACCGTGTCTGCCTCTCGGCCCTGGAACGTGTGGATCGTGCCAACACGATCACGGCACCACTCATCCAACTTTACGCCGAACGCCCGCAGCAGATCAGTTTCACTGTCGAGACGCCGACGCATGTTCTGCTCTACGATCTTGAATGGTGTAATGATAAATACGTCCGGATTTGTAACGCCCGATGCTGCTAGCTCTTTGAGCATTCGTACAACCGCTTCACCCTCGTCAGGGCACCACTTCGTCTCAGCATCGCCATTGATATCCACCCAGTAAGATCTCCCTAAAGCCGAGCCGATGGATCCTGGTCTTTTAGGCCCGACAGCATGGACCATCTGCCCGGCATAGGCGATGGAGTTAGAAACATCGAACATTGGGTTCTGGCAACGCCTGTGAACGAGGAGTGGCAACCCTACTTCTCGATCACCCACATCCATGACGAAGGTGGATTTGAAGCGCGATGCCTGATCAGCAAGGGTCTGCGTAGATGCTGCGGGGGCAGACCATTCGACTTGGTCAATGTCAAAGAACTTGCAGATTTCGGCGTTCAGCTTTTCAGGAAGTGAAACTACAGGTGGGATTTGCAACGGGTCACCTACCACGATGGAGCGCTTTGC
>Ga0308157_10009506_pt1 | contig 10752 bp, 10 predicted proteins | sample PhyBR1_FD_201035 | JGI IMG/M metagenome (GOLD analysis project Ga0308157, IMG submission 201035) | Phyllosphere microbial communities from UC Gill Tract Community Farm, Albany, California, United States - DLSLB.R1 | ecosystem: Host-associated > Plants > Phyllosphere > Unclassified | place: USA...
GCGACGCCAATGGCTGCCGCGTGACGGGTCCGAATCCCGACCTCGAACCGCAAACCGCCGACAACGTCGACCTGTCGTGGTCGTGGTACTTCGCACCGCGCTCGATCATCGCGCTGAGCGTGTTCCATTCGTCGATCGATGGCTATCCGAAGACGGGCGCCGTGGGCAGCACCACGATCGACCTGCAGGATCCGCGCGACCAGACCGTCAAGTCCTTCTTCGTCAACACCGCCTCGCAGCAGGGCGCGAAGATCAACGGCATCGAGCTGCAGTATGAGCAGCCGTTCGGCCAGACCAACTTCGGCTTCACGTCGAACGTCAGCCGCGCCAAGACGAAGGTCGACGATGGCCGGCCGATGGTGGGCGCGTCCGAATGGACCGGCAACCTGGGCCTGTACTATGAAGACCGCAAGCTGTCGGCGCGCCTGGTCGCAAACTACCGCGGCGAGTACGTCAACAGCACGACCGCGCCGGCACCAACGGCCAACAGCCAGGGCCTGACCGTGATCAACGGCGTGGCCATGCCGACCGCGCCGACGTATGCCGATGCGGTGACGACGCTGGCGCTGTCAGCCAACTACTACTTCACCGAAAACCTGGAGCTCGCGTTCAGCGCGACCAACCTGACCAACGCCAAACGCGCGCAATATCGCTACAGCGAAGAAGAGCAGCAGAAGCTTGACGTCAGCGGTCGCCAGTATTATCTGAACCTGCGCTACAAGTTCTGACCGGTGGGTTGCTCGCCAACGCGGGGGGGCTGCTGCCATGATGGCGCGAAGGTAGGGTGGACGGCATAGCCGTCCACCCTACGGCCGGGTCTTTCTCAAACGCCGGGGGCTGCGGCCCTGATGGCATCGAGGTAGGGTGGACGGGTTTCCCGTCCACGCGTTCAACGTAACCTCGCGTACCACCGAGCGAGCTTGGTTTGAACGCGTGGACGGCACCGCCGTCCACCCGACGGCCGGGTCTTTCTCAAACGCGGGGGCTGCGGCCCTGATGGCATCGAGGTAGGGTGGACGGGTGTCCCGTCCACGCGTTCAACGTGACCCCGCGCACCACGGATCAACGTTGGAATCAACCACGTGAACGGCATAGCCGCCCACCCCACAGTGAGCTCATCCGTATTGACGCCCAAAGTGTGCGGCATCTAACGGTGAATATGGGGCGCAGCCGTTAAGATGCTCCTGTCTGAGTGAGGAACGCGCGAAGTAATTCGCAGCCATCCGACACCTCAACAGGTTAGCCGGTCGCCTCGAGGATCGGCACCAATTTCACGATCGGTGCGGCCCTTGTGGCTGCACCGGTCGGCAAGGAAGCGGAGGTTGCCATGTACGATGTCAAGCATCCAGCAAAGCACCTGGTACGCGAATATCTCGCGCGCCGTGCGCGTGATCCGAAGCCGCCACCGGCGCCCGAGGAGATCCGGCGCCAGCTTGGCTGGGCGATGCTGATCCCGGCGGCGCTCAAGATCGCCCCGACCGCAAAGTAACGTCCGCACATGTTTTCGCGTCGACGTCCTGACAAGGACGCGGCGCATAGTTCAACCAAGGAGACCACATGACCACCAGAATCGGAAGCAAGCACATCGCTCAACATCGCGGCAAGGCAGAACGCCTCGAGATCAAGCGCACCAACATCGCACGCGAAGCCGTGCGCCAGGCAGAAGCCCGCGCCAAGTACCGCAACGTGCCTAAGGGCCTGGTCAAGCGCCAGGAAGCCGCCAGCGCCGCCTGATCGCGCCTGCGCTGCACACCGAACCCGCCGCCTGGCGGGTTTTTTTTCGCCTGTCCGGCTGCGAGCGGCCCTGATTCGCCATTCGCCGGTGCGGATTCGCCATTCACCGAAAACCGCTTTCCCCAATGTGCCGACCCTTGCTATCGTGATCCCTATTCGATCACAAGGAGGTCCGCACCATGCAATCCGAAGAATCCTATCGCTGGCGCAAGCAGATTGTCTGGGGCTTGCTGCTGATCGTCGTCGGCGCCGTCGTGCTGCTCGATCGCCTGTACTACATCAACGCCGAAGATTACTGGCACTACGCGCCGCTGCTGCTGGTGGCCGTCGGCATCAGCCAGACGATCGGCTACCCGAGTCCGAAGGAATTCGGCAACGGCTTGTGGACCGTGTTTACCGGCCTGTGGCTGTTTGCGGTACTCGAGAATGCCTTCGGCCTGACGTTCCGTAACAGCTGGCCCCTGTTCATCCTGATGTGGGGCATCAAGCTCGTGCTCGATCCGTTCATCGCACGCCGTTTCCTGAATAACCAGAAGGTGAGCCGCCATGAAAAATGATCGCTTGCCCAGGGGCGTGACGGGCCAGGTCGTGCTTGGCGTGCTGGTCATCGGCATGGGCCTCTTGTTCCTGCTCGATAATCTCGGCCTGGTCGACATGCATCGCGCGGTCTCGTTCTGGCCAATGCTGTTCGTGATCGTCGGCACCGTCAAGCTGTGCGACACGCGCAGTCAGGGAGGCACGCTGCTTGGCGCGGCGCTGGTGGGCGTGGGCATCCTGATGATGCTCGACCGGCTTGACATCATCAACTTCAGCGTGCGCACCTTGTGGCCATTGATCCTGATTGGCCTGGGCGGTTTTCTGGTGGCCAAGGCGCTGCGCAACCGCGGCATGACGGGAGGCGTCGCGGCACGTAGCGGCGCCGGCATGCTTGACGACACGGGCAGCGGCGACGTGGTCGACATCACGGCGATCCTGGGCGGCTACGAGCGCCGCGTGGCCACGCAGGATTTTCGCGGCGGTGAAATCACGGCAGTCATGGGCGGGTGCGAACTCGATATGCGCGGCGCCTCCATCCGTGGCGAAGCGGTGATCAATGTGTTCGCGTTCTGGGGCGGCGTGACCATCAAGTGTCCGCCCGACTGGACCGTGATCCTGCTTGGCACGCCGATCCTGGGCGGCTTCGAAGAAAAGACCGTCGTGCCGCCCGATGGCAGCAAGCGCCTCGTCATTCGCGGCTACGCGATCATGGGCGGCGTGGAAATCCGCAACTGATGGGCCGGATGTTCTGGGCGGAACGCAGCGCCGCGCTGTACCTGGCGGCCTGGGTGATGCTGGGGCTGATGCTGGCAGTCCTGCTGGGCGCGGCCACCAACGCCGGCATCGTGGCCAGCCTGCTGTTCGCGCTGCCGCTGATGCTCGTATATGCGAGCGTGTGCGGCTATTCGAGCTACTACCTGTGCCGCGCCTATCCGCTGGCCACCAGGTCGCTGCGCCCGGTGCTGGTCGTGTTCTTTGTCACAGCCGCCAGCGCGGCCTTGCTGTGGTGCGCGGCGGCGCTGGCGTGGGCAGCGTTGTGGCGCTGGCTGGCGCCGTCGATGGGCGGCGTGCTGCTGTCGCCACCCGTCGCGGCGGCGATGTTCGGCGTCGGCGTGCTGCTGTACGGGATGACGGCCTGCGCACACTACCTGGCGCTGGAGTTCGAGCGCGCGCGCCGGCTGGAAACGCGTGAACTCGAACTGAAGCTGCTGGCGCAGGACGCCGAACTGCGCATGCTGCGCACGCAGATCGACCCGCACTTTTTATTCAACAGTCTCAATTCGATCAGCGCGCTCACCAGCATCGATGCCGACGCGGCGCGCGACATGACCCTGCAACTGGCTGGCTTCTTTCGTCACACGCTGGGACTCGAGGCACACCGCAAGGTGGCGTTGTCCGACGAAGTCGAACTGACGCGGCGCTTCCTGGCGATCGAGCAGGTGCGCTTCGGCCCGCGCCTGACGTTCGCGTGCGAAATCGCCGATGATGCGGCGCGCTGCCTCCTGCCGCCGATGATCCTGCAGCCGCTGGTCGAGAACGCTGTCAAGCATGGCATCGGGCAGCTGCCGCAGGGCGGCGTGGTGCGCGTGCAGGCGGTGCGCGCCGGCTCGCAACTGAAGCTGCGGGTCGAGAACGATGTCGATCCGGATGGCGGGCCGGCAGGCAAGGGTGGCGGCGTTGGCCTGGCGAACGTGCGCCAGCGCCTGAACACCGCGTATGGCATCGACGCGAGCGTGCACGCGACACGCGATGGTACACATTTTCGGGTGGACCTGATCCTGCCCGCAGACATGGGAGAGTGAACGCATGCGGGTTCTGATCGTGGACGATGAACACCTGGCGCGCGCCGTGCTGCGCGAATACCTGACGACGCACGCGGACGTCGAGATCGTCGGCGAATGCGCGAACGGCTTCGAGGCGGTCAAGGCGATCGCGGAACTCGACCCCGAGCTGGTCTTCCTGGATATCCAGATGCCGAAACTCGACGGCTTCGAAGTGGTTGAACTGGCCGGCAGCAAGCCGCATTACATCTTCGCCACGGCCTACGACCAGTTTGCGCTGCGGGCGTTCGAGGTGCATGCGATCGATTACCTGCTCAAGCCGTTTTCACGCGCGCGCCTGGGCGAAGCGCTGGCGCAGGCGCGCCTCCGAAACGCACGGCCGGCGCAGATCGAGGCCGTGGTCAAGGAGGCAGCGGCGCGCCACACGCCCATCGAGCGCATCCTGATTCGCGATGGCGCGCGCGTGCACGTGGTGCCAACGGCCAGTGTTGACTACATCGAGGCGCAGGACGATTATGTCGCTGTCTGCGCGGACGGCAGGCAGTATCTCAAGCATGGCAGCCTGGCCGAGCTCGAGGCGCAGCTCGATCCCGCCATCTTCGTGCGCATCCACCGCTCGCACATCGTCAATCTGAGCGCGATCGCGCGCATCGAACCGGTCAGCAAGGACAGTCACTGCGCCGTGCTGAAAAGCGGCGTCAAGCTGCCCATCAGCCGCAGCGGCTACCAGCGCATCCGTGAATTGCTGGCGTAAGCGCTCAGCGCGAATTGTGCGCGCCCAGTTCCCACCAGGCCGGCATCAGCGCGCGGATGCCCGGCTGGGCGAAGCGGTCGTCGATCAGCCACACCACGCCGCGATCCTGTTCGGTGCGGATCACGCGGCCGGCCGCCTGCACCACTTTCTGGATGCCCGGGTACAGATACGTATAGTCATAGCCGGCGCCGAACAGCGTCTGCATCCGCTCGCGCAGTTGCTCGTTGACGGGATTGACCTGCGGCAGGCCGAGCGTGGCGACAAATGCGCCGATCAAGCGCTCGCCCGGCAGGTCGACGCCTTCGCCGAACGCGCCGCCCAGCACGGCAAAGCCCACGCCCGCGCCGCCGATGGCGAAGCGGTCGATGAAGCCCTGGCGCGCGGTCTCGCTCATGCGGCGTTCCTGGCGCCAGGCCGTCACGCCAGGATCGAGCTTCGCCAGCGCGCCCGCCACCTGGTCCATGTAATCGAAGCTGCTGAAGAAGGCGAGGTAGTTGCCGGGACGTTCGTGGAACTGGCGGGCGATCAGTTCGGCGATCGGCTGCACCGACGCGGCGCGGGCCTGGTAGCGGGTCGAGATGCCCTTAGCGACATGGACGTCGAGCTGGCTGGCCGTGAACGGCGAATCCACCTCGACCCAGGCCGTGTCGGCCGGCAGCCCAAGTGTATCGGTGCAGTACTGCCAGGTGCCGAGCGTGCCGGAGAACAGCGTGCTCGAATGCGACGCTGCAAAGCGCGGGCCGAGGAATGGCGCCGGCACCACGTTGCGGATGCAGATGGTCGAATCGCGCAGGGTAGGGCGGTCGGCGTCGCGCGACAGGTCCACCAGCGAGTGCGGCCCGAACGACTCGGCCAGGCGCGCAAATTGCAGCGCATCGAAATGAAAGCGCTGCAGGTCCGGTTCCAGCGGACCAGGGAACGCGGCCAGGTGTTCGTTGATGGTGCTGGACGCGTCCTGCAGCGCGTCGACCAGTTTTGCCGGCATCGATTCGAGCAGCTGGTACGGCGCGGGCGCGCCCTTGTCGACATTGGTCCAGGCGCGGCCGACGCGTTCCAGCGCTTTCTTGATCGCGGGAGGTGCGACGGCGCGCGCGGCGCGCAGCAGCTCGCGGTCGATCTCGGCGCTGTACATCGAGCGCGCGCGGTTGACCAGGTTGTGGGCTTCGTCGACCAGCACGCTCGCCTTCCAGCCATTGGCCTGCGCCAGTGCGTACAGCATCGCGCCGCCGTCGAAATAATAGTTGTAGTCGCCAACGATCATGTCGACCCAGCGCGTCATCTCGCTGCCCAGGTAGTACGGGCAGACGTCGTGTTCGAGGGCGACGGTGCGCAGCGCCTCGCGGTCCAGCACCAGCACGTCGGCCGCAGCGGCGCGCGCGGCCGGCAGGCGGTCGTAAAAGCCGCGCGCGAGCGGGCATGCGTCGCCATGGCAGGCCTTGTCGGGATGCTCGCAGGCCTTGTCGCGCGCGGTCAGTTCCAGCACGCGCAGCGGGGTTGACGTTGCGGAGCACAGTTTGGCGGCGCCATCGAGTGCCAGGCGCCGGCCCGGCGTCTTCGCGGCCAGGAAGAACACCTTGTCGATGCCCTGCTGGGGCATGGCTTTGAGCGTCGGGAACAGGCTGCCGACCGTTTTGCCGATGCCGGTCGGCGCCTGCGCGAGCAGGCAGCGTCCGCTGGTGTTGGCGCGGTAGATGCTCTCGGCCAGGTGGCGCTGGCCGGGCCGGAAGTCGGCATGCGGGAAGCGCAGGTGCGTCAGCGCATCGTTGCGCGCGGCGCGGTGTGCGCTCTCTTGCGCGGCCCAGCTCGAGAAGCGTTCGCACAGGCCCGCAAAATGGGTCTGCAGCCAGGCGCGGTCGCGCTGTTCACGCAGCACGGTCTCGACGCCGCTGCCGATGTCGTAGTAGACCAGGGCCAGGTTGACCGCGTCCAGGCCGCGTTCCTGGCACAGCAGGTGGCCATACACGCGTACCTGCGCCCAGTGCAGGTGACGGTGGTTGTCGGGGATGGATTCGGGGCGGCCACGGTGCGTTTTGATCTCTTCGATCAGGTTTTCGCCTTCATCGTAGCCGTCGGCGCGGCCGCGCACGCGCAAGCCGTTCCATTCGCCCGATAGCGGCAGCTCGGCGCGGTAGCCATCGCCCCGGCGCGCGGCGACGACAGCGTGCCCAGCGATGCCTTCTTGCGCGCTAGGCGAGGGCGTGAAGCGCAGGTCGAGGTCACCCGCCTTGGCGGTGAACTCGCACAGCGCGCGCACGGCGATCGTGTAGGCGGGTTGCGTGGTGCCGGTCAAGTCAGGCCGCCATTTCGGGCGCCAGATCCCAGACCAGGTAGCAGACCGCCACCGGCATTGCATGCGCAGCGCAGTACTCGATCCAGCGCTGCTGGTTGTCCTGCAGGCGGTCGCCCGGGCCCTTCACTTCGATCATCGTGTAACGGCCTTCGAGGGGGAAGAACTGGATCAGGTCGGGAAAGCCCGTGCGGTTTTCGCGCACGTCGGCCAGAATCCGTTCGCACCATTTGCGCAGGTGCGCGGCCGGGATGCAATCGAGGGCCAGTTCGACCAGTTCGAGGCTGATGCCATCCCAGTGCACGAACGGCGACTGCAGGCCGGCCTTGTCGCGGTAGGTCGCGCGGATCGTGTCGCGGTAGGCGCCGGACTCGAGCTCGTCGAAGCAGGCGGAAAATTCGGCCAGGCGGCGCCCGTAGAAGTCGGCGCTGTACAGGTCGGCCGGGCCGCGGTGGAACGGGTGGAAGAAGGCGCCGGGAATGGCGGCGAAGATCGCGCGCCAGCACAGAAGGCCAAACAGCGTATTGGCCAGCGCGTTTTCGACATAGAACACGGGCGCGCCGTCTTGCGTCAGATGGTCGCGCACCGCGCCCTCGACCCAGCGCTCGCCGTTCGGCGGCGCCAGACACAGGTCGATGCGCTGCACCTCGGTCTTCGGCAGCCGGCCCAGGCGGGCGTGGCCCAGGCGGCGCGCCAGGCGCGGCGCGATGCGCGCCAGGTGCTGGCGCTCGGCGTCGTTTTCGGGTGTGGCCTGGGCCTCGGTCAACAGCGCCCAGGCGTCGTCGAAGCGCTCGTGTTTTTCAAGGACGCGAATCGCGCGGCCCCGCGCGCCGGGGTAACGGCAGCGTGCGTAGGCGGCAAACGCGCCGTCCCAGTCCTTTTGCTTTTCGTAGTGCTGGCCGATCTGGAACACGAGCTTTTCGCGCCGGCTGGCCAGCCAGTCGTTGTCGAAGGCATGCTCGGGCAGGTCGCGCACGACATCCTCGACGGCTTCACCGGCAGCGAAGCGCTCGCGGCATGCGTGCAGCAGGATGTAGTGGTCGATGTCGGCGCGCTGGCGAAACCCGCGCGAGGCCGGCGAGATATCGACCTGCTCGTAGCGGAACAGGCCCAGGTCGGACAGCACGAAGTCGGTCCAGCCCTGGCGCAGGTTGCCGAAAAAAACCAGGCGCAGGCGGTCGCACAGCGGCTTGACGAGAATGCGCCAGGCGACGTCCGGACAATCGCCGTACCAGCCCGAGAAGCGGCGGGGATCGGCGCAGTCGACGCGCAAGGTTTCGAGCAGGTCGCCCTTGCGCGCGCTTTTCTGGCGCAGGTGCGGGAAGGCCTGGGCGACTTCAGGCTTGGAGAGCAGGTCGAACAGTTCGTCGAGCGAGAGTTCGGGATCGGCTTCGATCCAGCCGGTGCCGAGCAGATGGCCGGCGGCTTCTACCGGGCAGCCGATCTCGGCGTAGCGCAGTTTGCTGGCGCGAAACAGCGTGCCTTTTCGCATGACCATGCGCACGAACAGCGCGCGCGCCGCATGCGGCAGGGCAGGGAAGGCGGCCAGGAACGCGTGCTCCTGCGCGTCGAGCAGGTCGGCATAGCGTTCGCCGATCCAGTCGAGAACGCGCTGAAAGTTGTCCAGATAATAAAACTCGTTTTCCAACAGCCTGATCATGACCACCTGCGTTACTGTTCTTATGTACAGTATAGGCGCGGGTGGACGGGGAATCCAGCAGTTTCGGCGCGATCGTCCCGTGCGGTGCTACCGCGTTGGCCGTGGACGACAGGCGTCGTCGGTGCAACGCGCCGGGTCCGCGTCGGGTTCAGGCAGGGCGTGGCCATTGGCATGATAGATGACGGCCGAGATCAAGGCGACATCGCTGTCCGGCACCTCGTGGATGCGTGCCGGTACCGCATGTTTTGCCGGCCGGGCTGGCTGGCGCGGCGCGGCAGCGCGCATGCGCGCCGGTGGCGGGACGGGCGCCGTGGCCCGCACGATGGCCACGCTGCGTTCCGTCACAGCGGGCGTGCGCGTGGGCTTGACTGGCGCCGGTTTCAGCAGGCGCAGCGGCGGCAGCGGATGGTGTGCGAGGTCTGCCGTCGCGACGACGGTCGACACCGGGGCCGGCGGCGCGGCATCGACGATCACGGCCGCTGTCGCCGGCGCAACCGGTTCTTCCGCCGCGACCATGCTGCGCGCCGCGTCGCCGGCGCGCGCGACTTCCAATCTGGGCAATGCGTCCTGGCCAGCCGCCAGCCAGGCCAGCGTGCAGGTCAGCCCCAGCGCGACGACGACGGCGCCCCCATACCAGGCCAGCCGCAGGCCGCTGCCGCCCGCTGCGGCGCGGCGCGCGGGTTCGCGTTCGAGCTTGGCGAGAATGCTGTCTTCGTTGCCGCCGCGCCGCGCCGACGACATCAGATTGGGCCGCAGGTGCGGGTGCGTGGGGTTCGCTTGATTTTCGTCGGGTGGACGCACGGCAGCACTCCTAAGATGGGATTTTTCTTGTTCCGATTAGAAACAATCCCGGAGGTACCGATGCTGATTTTTATCGCGCTTCTGTACGTTTGTGGCGCATCCGGCCTGATCTGGCTCGCCGTGTTCCCGGCCGGTCGCGCGTTGGCAACGCGCAGCATCGGCAGCCTGCGCGCGCTGGCCCGGCGTGCCGGCGCCTGGCGCCACGCGGGTGGACGGGCGCTGGACGCCGCGCGCAACACCGCTGCGCTCACCATCCGCGAGCGCGTCGTGCGCGGCGTGCGCCAGCATCGGGTGCTGCTTGCCATCGGTGCACCGGTGATCCTGATTCCATCGCTGCTCGCGCTGGCGCTGAGCAACCCCGCCATGCTGCCCGTGTACGAAGGCAGCGCCGCCATGCCGGACGAGCAGGTGGCGGCGCTCCTGGCTGGCGAACAACTGGCGCCCCCCGTGGCGCTGCCCCCCGACGTCTTCACGACCGCCGAAGTCGAACTGGTGCGGCCGATGCTCGTGGGCGCGAGCCGCAACTGGGGTCTGTTGCACCCCGATTTCAGCGCGCGCCTGCTGCTGGCATTCAAGATCATGAAGGAGCAGCACGGCTACGAGATGGCGCTGCTCGAAGGCTACCGCAGCCCGGCGCGCCAGGATGCGCTGGCCGCCAGTGGCAGCAACGTCACCAATGCGCGCGCGTTCCAGAGCTGGCACCAGTACGGCCTGGCCGGCGACTGCGCGTTCCTGCGCGACGGCAAGCTGGTCATTTCAGAAAAAGATCCGTGGGCGATGCGCGGTTATCAGGTCTACGGGCAGGTGGCCGAGTCGCTGGGGCTGACCTGGGGCGGACGCTGGAAAATGATGGATTTTGGCCACACCGAGCTGCGCCTGCGCGGGGTGATGCAGCGCTGATGCACCCATAGGTCAGCGTTGCACCAAGTCCGCCGTGTTGCGCCCGCTCAAGCGACAGCGGCCATGCGCATGCGAGCATTTCCTGTGAGACTCTTTTTTCAACGGACCTGGGCCCCGCCATGGCACGATTCTGGAAGTTCCTGTCCGACAGCCGCCTGCCGATCCTGATCTTGGTCGGCATCGCGGCCGTCGCGGCGCTCCTGGTGCTCGGCGCCGTGGCGCTGGACATCGGCCTCGTGTGGTCTGCCATCGTGGGCCTGGCCTTGCTCGGTATCTGGGGCATCGGCTGGATGATCCG
>Ga0308157_10009507_pt1 | contig 10752 bp, 8 predicted proteins | sample PhyBR1_FD_201035 | JGI IMG/M metagenome (GOLD analysis project Ga0308157, IMG submission 201035) | Phyllosphere microbial communities from UC Gill Tract Community Farm, Albany, California, United States - DLSLB.R1 | ecosystem: Host-associated > Plants > Phyllosphere > Unclassified | place: USA...
TGTCCTTCGCCAGCACCTGACCCATTTCGCGAAAACCTTGTAACACCTCGTTTTCGCTACCTTCCGGGCCATACAACATCGGTAAATTTTGCTTGTTGACACGATCGGCCGGGACGCTGAAGGAGTTTCCGTCTGCGTCAACCATGTGCTGATCATTCCAACGCGCAATGGGCACATATTCAACCAGATGAATCTTCAATTCATCAGGCCATTGCTTTCTTACGCTCGCCTGTTTTATCCATGGCAGACGTTCTATCTGGCTCTGGATAATATTGACGTCCTGCGTCATAAAGGTGCCAGGTGACCCCAGCGCCAGTATTGACTGGCGAATATCGTCGTTACGCGTGTAGTGACGCTCACCGGTGACCACCAGCTTAGAGAGCGGCAACCGCTGCGCATCTTCCATCCAGCCCAGGACCATCCAGCCGCTGATAAACACGGTGCACAGCACCCCGAGCAGGAAAATGATGCCTGCAAGACGCGTTCCATTACTGCGGCGTGAAGAGGCGTATTCGTCCTCATCATCGCGGTTGCGCGTGTTCAATGCAGCCTGAGACATATCAGCCCGCCTGGTCCAGAATGCGTACGACTAACTGCGAGAAGCTCATCCCCGCCTGACGCGCGGCCATCGGCACAAGGCTGTGGCTGGTCATTCCCGGAGAGGTATTTGCTTCCAGCAGATAAAATTGTCCGTCACAGTCCTGCATCACGTCGATGCGTCCCCAGCCCTGACAACCCAGAACATGCCAGGCTTTAAGCACCAGGGACTGTAAATCTGCTTCACGCTCAGCTTCAAGACCACAAGGGCAGAAATATTGCGTCTCATCAGAGAGATACTTCGCCTCATAATCATAGAAGGTTCCGGCCGGTTGGATACGGATTGACGGTAAAATTTCTTCGCCAAGCATCGCCACGGTAAATTCCGGCCCGCTGAGCCATTTTTCAATCAGAACTTCTTCATCATGTTGAAATGCCAGTGCTAAAGCGGACGAAAGATCTTCAGCTTTGTCGACTTTGGACATTCCCACGCTGGAGCCTTCCCGGCTGGGCTTTACAATAACCGGTAAGCCCAGTTCAGCAATGCGTGTATTAACGCTATCCGGCAGGCCCAATTCAAATTCGCGACGCGTCAGCGCAACCCATGGCGCAACGGGTAACCCCGCGCCCTGCCACAGAAGCTTGCTGCGCAGTTTGTCCATAGAGATAGCGGAGGCCATCACGCCGCTGCCGGTGTAAGGCATGCCGATCAAATCCAGAAGCCCCTGCAGGGTGCCGTCTTCGCCGCCGCGACCATGCAAAGCGATAAAGACTTTATCGAAACCCATGGCTTTTAATTGCGTCACGTCGACCTCTTTTGGGTCGACCAGATGCGCATTGACGCCACCTTCGCGCAGTCCCGCCAGCACAGCCGCGCCGGAATTCAGGGAAACCTCGCGCTCGGCGGAGGTGCCGCCAGACAGGACAGCAATCTTATCAGCCATGATGCTCATCCTCCTGGGTTTGCGGCTTCAGTTTGATTTCAGCTAAGGTACGGGCGATTTTGCCGATATTTCCCGCGCCCTGAATCAGAATCAAATCGTTACCTGTCAGAACAGGTGCCAGAATTTCCGCCACCTGTGCAGGGTCAGAAACCAGAATAGGGTCAACTTTACCGCGTCCACGGATGGTACGACACAGAGAGCGGCTGTCGGCCCCCGGAATCGGCGTCTCGCCTGCGGCGTACACGTCCAGCATTAACAGGGTGTCTACCTGTGACAGGACGCTGGCGAAATCGTCGTACAGATCGCGCGTACGCGTGAAGCGGTGCGGCTGGAAGACCATCACCAGATTTTTGTCCGGCCAGCCTGCACGTGCGGCTTTAATGGTGGCGTCGACTTCGGTCGGATGGTGGCCGTAGTCGTCCACCAGCATCGCAGTGCCGGCTTTACCGTTCACGGCGTCCAGTGGGAATTCACCGAGGAAGTCGAAGCGACGGCCGGTGCCCTGGAAGCTTTCCAGCGCGCGCAGAATGGCATCATCATCAATGCCTTCTTCCGTCGCGACGGCCACAGCCGCTGCGGCATTGAGGGCGTTATGGCGACCTGGCGCATTCAGCGTGACGTGCAGCAGTTCTTTGTCCTGACGCGCCAGCGTGAAATGCCCCTGCGCACCAATCTGTTTGTACTCTTCCACGCGGACGTCAGCGTCTTCACTGAAGCCGTAAGTGGTGATTTGACGACCCACGCGCGGCAGCAGCTCGCGGATCACCGGATCGTCTACGCACATCACCGCGCGTCCATAGAATGGCAGGTTGTGCAGGAAGTTGATGAAGGTCTGCTTTAAGTTCTCGAAGTCGCCCTGGTAGGTATCCATATGGTCAGCTTCGATGTTAGTGACAATCGCCACCATCGGCTGCAGGTGCAGGAACGACGCGTCGCTCTCATCCGCTTCGGCAATCAGATAACGACTGTGGCCCAGACGCGCATGTACGCCCGCTGCTTTGACCAGACCGCCGTTGACGAACGTCGGGTCGAGACCCGCTTCCGCATAAATACTGGAGACCATCGCCGTGGTCGTGGTTTTACCGTGAGTCCCGGCAATGGCAATGCCGTGACGGAAACGCATCAGTTCCGCCAGCATTTCTGCACGGCGGATCACCGGAATGCGCGCTTCATGCGCGGCAACGATTTCCGGGTTGTCAGAGGAGATGGCGCTGGAGACCACCACCACGCTCGCATCGCGCACGTTTTCCGGGCGATGGTTGAAATAGATAGTCGCCCCAAGCGACGCCAGCTGCTGCGTTACAGGGTTTGGCGCCAGGTCAGACCCGCTGATCTGATAGCCTTCGTTAGCTAACACTTCGGCAATACCGCCCATGCCAGCACCACCGATGCCAACAAAGTGAATGTGCCGGACGCGACGCATCTCGGGCACGATTGAACGCAGTTTTGCCAGTTGTTGTGTATTCATTCTCTAAACGCCATCGACTACTTAAAATTCGTGCAGCGCAACACGCGCTGCGAGGGTTAAGCCTGGGCTGCCAGGCTCACTTCTTTTGCCACCCGTTCCGTCGCATCAGGGATAGCGGCCGCGCGTGCGCGTTGCGCCATCTCCAGCAGTGCGTCTCTGTTCCAGCCCGCCAGGGTGGTGGCGACCGCGTCGGCGGTAAATTGTGGCTGTTCAAAAATCTTCGCGGCACCGGCTTTCTCAAGCGGCAGCGCATTCCAGTACTGCTGTCTGTCTTTGTGCTGGAACGGCACAAACAGGGCCGGCAGACCCGCGGCGGCGATCTCGCTCACCGTCAGCGCGCCTGAACGACAAACCACGACATCGGCCCAGGCATACGCTGCCGCCATGTCGTCGATAAATTCTGTGACTTTATGCTGCGGCTGGCCTTCATCTGCGTAAGCTTGCTCAACGGTCTGCTGAGCGCCTTTTCCGCTCTGGTGCCAGATGGTCACGGTATCCCCCAGCTTTGCGGCAACCTGCGGCATCGTCTGGTTTAAAATGCGTGCGCCCTGAGAGCCGCCGACGACCAGTACACGAACCGGCCCTTCACGGCCCGTCAGGCGAGCGTCCGGCAGCGGGAGCGCCAGCACGTCCACGCGCACCGGGTTACCCACCACGTCCGCTTTCGGGAACGCACCGGGAAACGCCTGCATAACTTTGGTAGCGATTTTCGCCAGCCACTTGTTGGTCAGACCAGCAATACCGTTCTGTTCATGTAGCACAACGGGAATGCCTAACGACCACGCCGCCAGCCCGCCAGGACCCGAGACATAGCCGCCCATGCCCAGCACCACATCTGGCTTAAAGCGCTTCATGATGGTGCGCGCCTGACGCCAGGCGTTAAAAATACGCACCGGAGCCAGCAGCATTGCCTTGAGGCCTTTGCCCCGAAGGCCGGAAATACGAATAAAGTCGATCTCGATACCGTGCTTCGGTACCAGATCGGCTTCCATGCGGTCTGCGGTTCCCAGCCAGCGTACCTGCCAGCCCTGATCCATTAAATGGTGCGCAACCGCCAGCCCCGGGAACACGTGTCCACCGGTACCGCCTGCCATCACCATTAACCGCTTCGGTTGATTCATCGTGAACCTCGTGTAAACGCCTGGGCTTTTTCCAGACGCGTCTCATAATCTATACGCAACAAAAACATGATGGCCGTCGACATAATCAACAGACTCGAACCACCATAACTGATCAACGGCAACGTCAGACCTTTGGTCGGCAGCATACCCGCTGCGGCCCCGACGTTAACCAATGCCTGGAAGCTAAACCAGATACCAATTGAACAGGCTAAGAATCCTGAGAAGCGGTGATCGATCTCCAGCGCTTTCCGGCCGATAGACATGGCGCGGAAAGCGACGAAGAATACCATTAATAGCGCTAATACCACACCGATATAACCCAGTTCTTCCGCAATAATGGAGAAGATGAAGTCAGTGTGCGCTTCCGGTAAATACTCCAGTTTCTGTACCGAGTTACCCAGCCCCTGCCCCCAGACTTCACCGCGACCAAAGGCCATCAGCGACTGCGTCAGCTGATAACCGCTGCCGAACGGATCTTCCCACGGGTTCCAGAACGAGGTCACACGGCGAATACGGTAAGGCTCGGCGAGGATCAGCAGCACAACCGCCGAAATCCCCATCCCGATGATAGCGATGAACTGCCACAGCTTCGCGCCCGCCAGGAACAGCATGGCCAGGGTGGTAACGAACAGCACGACAACGGTACCGAGGTCAGGCTGCGCCAGCAGTAATACCGCCAGCACCAGAATCACGCCCATCGGTTTTAAGAAGCCGCGGAGGTTGTTACGCACTTCATCTACCTTACGCACCAGGTAGTTAGCCAGGTAGCAGAACAGGGAGAGCTTGGTAAATTCCGCAGGCTGAATGCGCAGCGGGCCAAAGGCGATCCAGCGTGAAGCCCCGTTAACAGAGCTCCCCACCACCAGTACGATCAGCAGCATAATAATCGAGGCGATCAGCATCGCCGTACTGTGGCGCTGCCAGAACTCCATCGGCAGGCGCAAGGTCACCAGCGCCAGGCAGAACGCCAGGATGATGTAAAGACCATCACGCTTGGCAAACAGGAAAGGATCGTTCGCCAGACGCTGCCCGACGGGCATTGACGCTGACGTGACCATAATAAAGCCTACCGCCGCCAGCCCCATCGTGAGCCAGAACAGCGTGCGATCGTACATGACCAGGCTGTCGTTATCTTTTTGACGAGAGCCCATCACCCAGCCTTTGAGCGCCGCAAACACCCATGCCAGGATCCCAAATCCTGGCAGGCGCGGCATTTTCAGGCGAGGGAGAGATAAACGCATTAGCCTAACTCCTTCGCCAGGCGGGTAAAGACATCACCACGCTGTTCGAAACTCTTGAATTGATCGAGGCTGGCACAGGCCGGAGAGAGCAGCACCATATCGCCTGGCTTCACGCGAGGGGCAATCAGCCGCATCGCCTGTTCCATGGTTTCGGTTTGCTCGGCAACCTCAGGGCGCAGTTCAGCCAGCTCGCTGCCGTCACGGCCGAAGCAGTACAGGCGGACGTTATCTCCGGCGAGATACGGCTTCAGGGAGGAAAAATCAGCTGATTTACCGTCGCCGCCCAGCAGTAAATGCAGGGTGCCGTCAACGTGCAGACCGTTCAGCGCGGCCTCCGTGCTTCCGACGTTGGTAGCTTTGGAGTCGTTAATCCAGCGCACGCCGTTGTGCTCCAGCGCCAGCTGGAAACGGTGCGCCAGACCAGAAAACGTGGTTAACGCTTTCAGGCTGGAGGAGCGCGGCAGCCCTACTGCATCCGCCAGCGCCAGCGCCGCCAGGGCATTGGTATAGTTGTGCTGACCTGAGAGTTTCATCTCTTTCACGTTCAGCACTTTCTCACCCTTCACGCGCAGCCAGGTTTCGCCCAGCTGACGGTTCAGGTGGTAATCCCCCATCGTGATACCGAAGCTAATACAGCGATCGTCTGCGCCACGCACTGGCATGGTCAGCGCGTCATCGGCGTTTACAACGCAGACTTTGGCATTTTCATAAACGCGCAGCTTGGCGGCACGGTACTGCTGCAGACCAAATGGATATCGGTCCATATGATCTTCAGTCACGTTGAGGATCGTCGCAGCCGCAGCGTGCAGGCTGGAGGTCGTTTCCAGCTGGAAGCTGGAAAGCTCGAGAACATACAGCTCGCAGCCTTTATCCAGCAGCATCAGAGCGGGTAAACCAATGTTACCGCCAACGCCGACGTTCATGCCCGCCGCTTTCGCCATTTCACCCACCAGGGTGGTGACGGTGCTTTTACCGTTAGAACCGGTAATGGCGATAACAGGCGCCTGCGCTTCGCGGCAGAACAGCTCGATATCGCCGACAATCTCAACGCCCGCATCCGCAGCAGCGCTCAGCGAAGGATGCGCCAGCGCCATACCTGGGCTTGCGACAATCAGATCGGCTGCCAGCAGCCAGTCATCATTCAGACCACCAAGGTGGAGTTCAACCTGTTCCGGCAGTTTGTCCAGACCCGGCGGAGAGACACGCGTATCCATCACGCGTGGCGTCACGCCGCGTGCGAGGAAAAAGTCCACGCAGGAGAGCCCCGTGAGGCCCAACCCGATGATAACGACTTTTTTGCCCTGGTAATCTGCCATGATTAACGTACCTTCAGCGTTGCCAGGCCAATCAGCACCAGCATCAGCGAAATAATCCAGAAGCGCACAATCACGCGCGGCTCCGGCCAGCCTTTCAGTTCATAGTGGTGGTGAATCGGCGCCATACGGAAGATGCGCTGACCGCGCAGCTTGAAGGAACCGACCTGCAAAATCACCGACAGGGTTTCAACCACAAACACGCCGCCCATGATCACCAGCAGGAACTCCTGACGCAGCAGTACGGCGATAATGCCGAGCGCACCGCCCAAGGCCAGAGAACCGACGTCACCCATAAAGACCTGCGCCGGATAGGTGTTGAACCACAGGAAGCCCAGCCCCGCGCCGACAATCGCCGTACAGACGATCACCAGCTCACCCGCATGGCGCAGATAAGGGATGTGCAGGTAGTTCGCAAAGTTCATGTTACCGGTCGCCCACGCCACCAGCGCAAAACCGGCGGCCACAAAGACGGTCGGCATAATGGCCAGGCCATCCAGACCGTCGGTCAGGTTAACGGCGTTGCCGGTACCGACAATCACAAAGTAGGCCAGCAGGATGTAGAACAGCCCCAGCTGTGGCATCACGTCTTTAAAGAACGGCACGACCAGCTCGGTGGCAGGCGTGTCTTTGCCTGCCAGATACAGCGCGAAGGCCACGCCCAGCGCGATCACCGACATCCAGAAATATTTCCAGCGCGCAATCAGGCCCTTAGTATCTTTGCGAACGACTTTGCGGTAATCATCCACAAAACCGATGATCCCATAACCCACCAGTACCATCAGAACGCACCAGACGTACGGGTTGGAGGGATAGGCCCACAGCAACACGGAAACGACGATGGCGGTCAGGATCATGATCCCGCCCATGGTCGGCGTGCCGCGCTTGCTGAAGTGCGATTCCGGGCCGTCGTTACGCACAACCTGGCCGAAAGAGAGTTTTTGCAGACGGGCAATCATGCGCGGGCCCATCCACAACGAGATGAACAGCGCAGTCAGCAGGCTGACGATGGCGCGAAACGTCAGATACGAAAAGACGTTAAAGCCTGAATAATATTTGACCAAATGTTCGGCCAGCCACACTAACATGTCCCGTTCTCCTGTAATGCGTGCACAACCTCTTCCATGGCGGCACTACGTGAACCTTTCACTAACACAGTCACAATTTGTTTTTCTGTAATCAACGCCTTAAGGCGCGCTATCAACGCGGTTTTATCAGCAAAATGCTCGCCAACGCCGCTGGCATGGCTAATCGCCTGGCTCAGTTTTCCTGCGCTCAGCACGCAGTCCAGCCCTGCCGCTTTCGCCGCTTCACCGACCTGGGTATGGCAGGCTTCGCTTTCGTCGCCCAGTTCTGCCATATCGCCCACCACCATGATGCGGTAGCCCGGCATTTCAGATAACACCTGCACCGCCGCCGTCATCGAGCCCACGTTCGCGTTGTAGGAGTCATCAAGCAGCAGCTTGTTTTCCGAAAGCTGAATCGGGAACAGACGCCCCGGCACGGCTTTCAGGTTCGCCAGCCCGGTTTTAATCGCTTCATGCGACGCGCCCACTGCCGTCGACAACGCCGCCGCCGCAAGCGCATTGGCGATATTATGGCGACCCGGCAGCGGCAGCAGCACATCTACGCCACCCGTTGGGGTGGTGAGGGTGAACTCCGTGCCGTGCGACGTCACGTGGATATTGGTCGCGGTAAAATCACTGTTTGCCGCATTCGGCGAGAAGCGCCAGGTTTTACGCGAACCAATGATGCTTTGCCAGTTCAGCCAGTCGTTGTTGTCGGCGTTCAGGATGGCGATACCGTCATCCTGCAGACCGGTGTAAATCTCACCTTTGGCTTTCGCTACGCCTTCCAGCGAGCCAAAGCCTTCCAGATGCGCCGCCGCGAGGTTATTCACCAGCGCGGCTTCCGGGCGAGTCAGGCTCACGGTCCAGGCGATTTCACCCTGGTGGTTTGCCCCTAACTCGATTACCGCAAATTCATGTTCTTTGGTCAGGCGGAGTAATGTCATCGGCACGCCGATGTCATTATTGAGGTTGCCCGCGGTATAAAGCGTATTCCCGCACTGGCTGAGGATCGCCGCCGTCATCTCTTTCACCGACGTCTTGCCTGATGAACCGGTCAAGGCGACAACGCGCGTAGGGACCTGCTGGCGAACCCAGGCGGCCAGCTCACCGAACGCGAGACGCGTATCTTTCACCACAATTTGTGGCAGATCGATATCGAGCCTGCGGCTGACGAGCAGCGCACCAGCGCCGTTCTCTTTGGCCTGTTCCGCAAAATCATGCGCGTCAAAACGCTCGCCTTTCAGCGCCACAAACAGACAGCCCGCGGTGATTTTGCGGGTGTCCGTCGTTACGGCATCAATGGTCAGGTCTTGCCCGTGCAGGTCGCCCTGCAGGATGGCAGCGGCCTGGCTTAACGTGATGCTAATCATGCCACGACTCCCAGCAGGCGTGCTGCCGTTACGCGGTCCGAGTAGTCCAGACGGCGATTGCCAACGATCTGATAATCTTCATGGCCTTTGCCCGCCAGCAGGACAACATCATTCTCCTGCGCCTGCATGATGGTGTTGGTCACGGCTTCCGCACGGCCTTCCACCACGCGAGCGCGGCCCGCGTCCAGCATGCCCGCCAGAATGTCATTAATGATGGCGCGCGGCTCTTCGGTACGCGGGTTGTCATCGGTCACAACCGGAATATCTGCGAACTGCTCGGCAATAGCCCCCATCAGCGGGCGTTTGCCTTTATCGCGATCGCCGCCGCAGCCAAACACGCACCAGAGCTTACCGGCGCAGTGCAGGCGCGCCGCTTCCAGCGCTTTTTCCAGCGCGTCCGGCGTGTGGGCATAATCAACCACAACGGTCGGTTTGCCCGGCGCGCTGAACACTTCCATACGGCCGCAAACCGGCTGCAGACGCGCTGAGGTTTTCAGCAGTTCAACCATCGGATAACCCAGCGCCAGCAGTGTTGCCAGCGCCAGCAGCAGGTTGCTGACGTTAAACGCGCCCATCAGGCGGCTTTCAATTTCGCCTTCACCCCAGGAAGAGGCAAAGCGGATTGTCGCCCCGCTGTCGTGATAATTCACCTCAACCGCCTTCAGCCAGCGGCCGTGGCAGTTCGGATTAATATGGTCTTCCATCGACACCGCAACCGCATCCGGCAGCTTCGCCAGCCAGCGGCGGCCCACTTCGTCGTCGGCGTTGATGATGGCTTGTCCGTAATGGTGAGTAGAGAACAGCAGCCATTTCGCGGCTTCGTAATGCTCCATATCACCGTGATAATCAAGATGATCGCGGCTCAGGTTGGTAAACACGGAAGCGGCAAATTTCAGCGCCGCGACGCGGTGCTGAACCAGACCGTGCGAAGAGACTTCCATCGCAGCAAAGGTTGCCCCCTGCCCTGCCAGACCGGCAAGCACATGCTGTACGTCTACGGCCGAGCCGGTGGTGTTTTCCGTCGGGCTCACTTTGCCCAGCAGGCCGTTACCCACGGTACCCATCACCGCACCGGTTTCACCCAGCAGCTGGGCCCACTGCGCCATCAGCTGCGTGGTAGTGGTTTTACCGTTCGTACCCGTGACGCCTACCAGGCGCAGCTGGTCGGAAGGTTCGTGATAAAAACGTCCCGCCAGCGCGGAAAGACGCTCGTTTAACTGGCTGAGATAGATGACCGGCACCCCGTGCATTTCACGGATCTCACCGTCGGTTGCCTCATCTTTCGCCTCAGCAATAATGGCAGCCACACCTTGCGCAATCGCCTGCGGGATATAACGACGCCCGTCCGCCTGATGACCGACCACCGCCACAAAAAGATCGCCAGAAGCAGCCACGCGGCTGTCCAGTACCATCTCTCGCAGTGCTCGCTCCGGTGCATTTGGCACCCACGGAGCGAGAAGGTCGCGCAAATTACGATCTGCCACCTGTACCCTCGCCTTGATTAATTACAAATTCACTTTTTTCGCCCGTCGCCAGCGCATCCGGTTCGATGTTCATGGTGCGTAACACGCCGCCCATGATAGCCCCGAACACAGGCGCGGAGACGGCGCCGCCGTAGTATTTACCCGCCTGTGGATCGTTTATCACGACCACCAGCGCAAAACGCGGATTGCTTGCAGGCGCAACGC
>Ga0308157_10009509_pt1 | contig 10751 bp, 5 predicted proteins | sample PhyBR1_FD_201035 | JGI IMG/M metagenome (GOLD analysis project Ga0308157, IMG submission 201035) | Phyllosphere microbial communities from UC Gill Tract Community Farm, Albany, California, United States - DLSLB.R1 | ecosystem: Host-associated > Plants > Phyllosphere > Unclassified | place: USA...
CTTGCCGTACCACAGGCCGGCCACGTAGCGCAGCGCGCCCTTGTCCGGTGAGGTCAGGCGAAATTCCTGCGTGGTCGATTTGACGTCGAAGAAGCCGTATTGATACAGGCCGCCATGCATATTGGTCGGCTGGCCGTTCGGCAGCAGCAGGTAGGGCAGGATGTCGACGTCGGTGTTGTCGGTGTCCTGGTAGTCGTCCATATGGTATTTGCTGTACGACGAGATGGAGCTCAGCGTATGACCGGCCAGCGGGCCGTTGTCGTCGAACGCCCAGTCCAGCTTGACGCCGGTGCCGGCATCGTGGAATTTGCCGCCGGTCGGATAGTCGTTGCGCACATCGCGGTTGTCCGGGTTGATGTTGATGCCGGCCAGGACCACCGACGGCGGCAGCTGCGGCGCGTTGCGGTACAGCGCGCCCGGCGACATCGAGGTGAACGCGGTCGAGCAGCAGAATTTTTCGGTGCGGTTGTAGTGTGGCGTCAGCGTCAACGTCAATTGGTCGAGCGGCTGCCATTCCAGCTTGCCGCTGATGTTGTCGCCCTTGCTGCCATTGAGCTTCTTGCCGGTGGTGAGGTTGTTCAGCGTGCCGTCGAAGCTGGTCTTGCTGGCGGCGATGCGCAGGCGCAGCGTGTCCGACACGGCGCCGCCGGTGCTGACGCCGACGCGCCATTCATCGTCGTTGGTCACATAGGTGGTGGCGTTGGTTTTCCACGGGCCGCCCAGCGGCTTGGTGGTGATGTTGATGGCGCCGGCGATCGAGCTTTTGCCGAACAGCGTGCTTTGCGGGCCTTTCAGCACTTCGATGCGGCCGACATCGGCCAGGTCCTTGAAGGCGCCGGCCTGCATGCCGAGCGGGACGTCGTCGACGATCACCGCCACGTCGGCCTCGACGCCGATGCCGAGCGAGAAGGTGCCGATGCCGCGCATATTGATGCTGAAGTTGCCCGGCTGCGTGCCATAGGACAGCGTCAGCGCCGGCGATAGTGCCGGCACGTCTTCCAGGTCGCGCACATTGGCGCGTTGCAGGACGGCGTCGCTCAGCACGGTGATCGAGGCCGGCACGTCCTGCAGATTCTGCGCCCGCTTGTTGGCGGTGACGACGACGGATTCGAGTTTGCCGCTGTCGGCTTCCTGCGCGGCTGCTGCGCCGCCGATCAGGGCGAGTGCGAGTGCGACTGTGACGCGCCGCAGTTGTGGTTGTTTCGGTTGCATATTGTAGTCTCCGTTATTATTAAAGTAGATTGTGGTAACGTTTCCATTTTGGTGAAAAAAAATCCGCCGGCGTGCTGCGTGGCCGGCGGGGCGACGTTACTTGCTGCTGATCTTGAGCGGTGCTTTCAGCTTTTCCGTGTAGCTGCGGACGTAGGCGTCCCAGGCGTTGGCGTCGGCGAAATCGCCTTTGCTCCAGCCGGCGCCGAAGTAGTAGACGAAGGGCTTGCCTGGTTGCGCGGCGCCCAGCGTCAGTTGCTGCTGGTCGGTCACTGCGAAGCCGCTGACGCCGGCCGGCAGGATGACGGCGCAACCGGTACTGCCATCGTCGCCATGCGCAGGTTCCCAGTAGCTGTTGAAGCCAGCGGTGCCATCGGCCGTGTAATGGCCGACGCCGTCGCGCTGGACGATGCCGACACCGACCGTCAACGGCGCCTTGCTGCTGCTGGCGAACCTGGTTTCAACGCGGGTCAGGTTGGAGCCGGCGTCGATCGAGAAGCGCTTCACTTCGGAGACCTTGCGGCCGTTGCCCGCATCCCAGTCGCCATAGGTCAGCTCGAACACGGAGCGCAGCGGGCCGTCGGCCAGCACTTTCCAGCGCTTGAAGTTGGACGAGTTATGCAGTTTTCCATCGGTGTAGATGGTGGTGCCTCCGCAGCCACGGCTCTGGCCCACGCTGTAGTAGTCCAGGCCTTCGCCTTCGTCGTGGTGATACTCGCCGCGCTTGTACCATTTGTCGATGACCGGCGTGCGTACCTTCTTCACCCACACATCGACGCCGCTGCTGATCAGGTGTTCTTTGGGATCGTTGATGATGGCCGGGCCGTAGACGCGATGCGCGGTGCGGTCGCTCTCCCAGGCGAAATCATCGAGGCGCTCCGGCACAAAGCGCGCGTGCGTCTTCACCTGCGCCGGCGGCACGGCTGCCAGCTGCGCGGCTGGCAGCACCAGATAGCGGCGCGTTTCGTTGGCGGCCAGATTCACCGGGAACAGGATGTTCTTGCCAATCGCCTGTGAATTGACGATGGCCGACGTGGCGGCATCCATCACCACCGGCTTGCTGATGCCTTTGCCGACAGCGACTTCCGCCAGTTCGTCACCACGCACGCCGCCGGTTGGATTGCTGACGCTGACCGCCTGCGGCCTGGCCTTCTCCAGCGCTGCCATGCGATACATCTCGCTGCCCGCCAACAGGAAACCGCCGACGCCATACACTTCGGTCAGATTGTCGTCGAAGACTTTCGGCGCCAGGCCGATAGGCTGCACGTGCGTCAGCTTGCCGTCCGCCTGCACGTTGGCCACCAGTGCCGCCCACGCCTTCTGCACCGAGGGCTTGAAGGCTTTCGCATCCAGCAGTCCCTGGTTGACGCCCCAGGCGAACGCATAGGTGTACAGCGCCGAGCCGCTGGACTCTTTCATCGGATAGGTGGCCGGATCGAGCAGGCTGGCGCGCCACAGGCCGTCCGCCTGCTGCAGCGTCAGCAGCTTGACCGCCATGTCCTTGTACTGCTGCACAAAGCGTGGACGCTCCGGATGGTTCTCCGGCAGGTATTGCAGCACGCGCACCAGGCCGCCCATCACCCAGCCATTGCCACGGCTCCAGTAGACCTTCTTGCCGTTGGCTTCGCGCTTGTCGAAGTAGTTGGAGTCGCGGAAGTACAGGTGTTCTTCCTTGTCGTACAGGTAGTCCGACGTCACCCACCATTCGCTGATGGCGAAATCGAGATAGCGCTGGTCGCCGGTAATGGACCACAGGCGCAGCCAGGCCGGCGGCGCCATGTACAGCGCATCGCACCACGACCAGCGGTCCTGGTTGCCCTTGACGGTGAACTCCAGCGTGCCGCTGCGGCGATTGGCGAGGATGTCGTCGAAATGCGCGCGCATCGGTGCGATCATTTTTGGATCGCGCGTTTGCAGATACAGCTCGGCGTAGGTCTGGCCGACGATGTGGTCATCGGCGTGGTAGTGGTTGGGGCCCAGCTTCCAGTTGTTCTTCTCGCCCATGGCGATCATCGCGTCGCGGTATTTGCTGTCGCCGGAAATGCCGGCCAGCGCCATGATGCCGTTGTAGCCGACCGCCTGTGTCCAGTCGTCCGGACGGTGCTTGCTTGGATTGGCCAGCTGCCAGTCGGCCACGCGCTCCATTACCGACAGCACGGCTTTCGGATTGATGGCGGCCGATGGTGCGGCTGCCTGCACCGCCGGCGTTTCGGCAGCGTAGGCGGGAACTGCTTGAGCTACGGCCGCCATGGCCGCCATGGCGGCCAATACAGCAATGCGCAGATGCGATGATGTCATGCGGTGTGTCTCCTCTATGGGTTTTTTATTTGTACATCGGTCCTGCGGTGACGAAGGGGCCGCCCTGGTAGATGGTTGGCGCGTCGCCCGCTGCGGGATACTCCGCATTATCCGGGAAGTGGCCGGCGAAGTTCTTTGAGCTGTGCTGCGGCACATAGCCCAGGTGCGAGGCATGCTTGTTGTCCCACCACTTGGTGGCGTTGTCCGAGGTGCCGAAGGTGATGGTGTGGCCGACGCGCGGCGTGAACAGCGAGCAGCGGATCAGTTCCACCAGGTCGTCGTAGGCGAGGTAGGTGACCATCATGCGCGGGTTCTTGGGTTCGGGGAAGGAGGAGCCGATGCGCAGGCAGACGGTCTCGGTGCCGAAGCGGTCGTAGTAATAGCGCGACAGCGCTTCACCGAAGGCTTTCGACACGCCGTAAAAACCGTCCGGACGCAGCGGCATCTGCGCGTCCACCAATTGCGTGGTCGGGTAGAAGCCCACCACGTGGCTGGAGCTGGCGTAGATCACGCGCTTGACGCCGCACTTCTGCACCGCTTCGTACAGGTGATGCAGGCCGAGGATGTTGGCGTTCATGATCGGCTCGAACTTGTCTTCGACCGAGATGCCGCCGAAGTGCAGCACGGCGTCCACGCCTTCCATCATCTGCATTACCTTGTCGCGGTCGCCCAGGTCGCCGATAACGATTTCCTCGCCATCCTGCGCCGGGCCGAGATCCTTGACGTCGTTCAGGCGGACGATGTCGGCCCAGGCCTTGGCGCGTTCGCGCAGCACGGTTCCCAGGCCGCCGCCAGCGCCGGTCAGCAGGATGCGTTTGAAGGGTTTGTTGTTCGAAGTAGGGGTCATGATTTTATATATTTAGTTAAACGTTTAATCGCAAGTATAACCATTTTGCCGCAGCGGTCAATCTAAACCTATGCTGCAATGCTTTACCTGTTCAGAAAAATCACATACCATCTGTAAAACGTTTTCCATAATAATTGAGACACCATATGACATCCTTGAATTCCACCGCCCTGGCCGTGCTGCTGGCCTTCGCTCCCGCCTCCGCCGTTATCGCCCAAACCTCTCCCGCCAGCTACGTGCCACCGCTGGCCACCACGCCGATGAACCGCATCGTGCAGGACAACGCATACAAGCAACTGGACTTCTTCTTCAAGAAGCTGGTGGCGGAGCGCGAGGCCATGGTGCTGGACGGCGCCTCGCCGTTCAAGAGCGGCGACAAATTCCTGCCGGGGAAAGTGGCGGCGGGCCTCGGCCATGTGTTGCTGAATACCGCCAAGGACGATCCGTCGCTGCCGCAAAAGCTGAAGGATTACCGCGACATCGCCGACATGACGGTCGGCATGGACAACCACACCTGGGGCATCTACTACTACATCGGCACGCTGGTGAAGCTGAAGCAGGCCGGCCTGCTGGAACGCGCCGTCAGCCCGGCCACGCTGGAGAAGCTGCGCAAGCAGCTGGACTGGCGTACCTTCATCACGCCGCAGTGGGATCTGATTAGTCTGCCGACCAATTACTATGGCGTCGCCTTCAGCATCGCGCGGCTACGCATGATGATGGGCTGGGAAGACGACAGCGCCGGCAAGGTACTGCTGGAAAAGATGATGTCCCACTATAAAAAATACTCCGGCAAGTTCGGCTTCTCCGACGAGACGGATGGCGAGGGCCGCTTCGACCGTTACAGCATCCTGCTGATCGCCGAGATCTGCGAGCGCTTCCTGGAAACCGGCCTGCAACCGGATGAAGAACTGAAAACGCTGCTGCGCAAGGCGGCCGACATTGCGCTGAATGTCGCCAACACCGCCGGCGATGGCTTCAGCTTCGGCCGCAGCCTCGGGCCTTATGGCGAGACGGCGCTGGTGGAGATCCTGTCCGTGTCGGCTTATCTGAATGTGCTGACGCCGGAAGAGAAACAGTATGCGTATGCCTTCTCGTCACGCGTAGCGGCGCGCTACATGGACTTCTGGTACGACCCGTCCATGCAGTCGATCGATATGTGGGGCAAGGGCCGCCGCACCGATACCTATCGCGGCAAGCACCGTATCCTCGGCGAGAATTTCTCGCTGTTGCATCAGCTGCTGTCCACCAACGAGACGTGGAACGAGGCCGGTTTCAAGGATGCGCAGCCGAAGGCCGACCTGCAGGCATGGCTGGACAAGAACCGGCCCCAGTTCAGCGTCACCACCTTCGCGCAAGGAGATTACGACCGCGCGCTGGCCATCTTCCGCGACGGCAGGCATGTGGTCAGCCTGAACATGATCAACGGCGGCGCCAGCCAGCATGACAACAGCCCTTACTATCCGCTGCCTTTCGCACCGGGCATTGTCTCCGGCGTGGCTGATGGCGGTGGCGCGCACGCGCAGCTGCTGCCGAAGTTCACCATGGCCGACGGCGCGCAACTGATTGGTGCCGCATGGATCAAGGACATCAAGACCAGCAGCAGCGGCCAGCGCCACACCATCACCTATCGCCAGGATGAGCTGGACAAGCTGGGCAAGCGCGGGCCGGTGAAGGATGCGCGCATCAAGCTGAATACCACCTACACGCTGGAGCACGGCGTCATGACCCGTACCGATGTCTACACGCCGGTGGGCACGCAGGAAGTCGACAAGATCGTACTGGAATTCGCGTCGTTCTCGGATCAGGCTACTATTCAGGGCAATACCGTCACTTTCGCCCGGGGCGATGTGAAGGAGTACAGTGTCAGCGGCCTTCAGCAATGCCAGTCTGCGCCGACCAATGGCAGCAAGGATTTCCAGGCCCCATACGGACCGATGAAAACCCTGGTCACGTGTAGCACCGGCAAGCTGTCGATGAAGGAACCGCTGACCATCAAGTGGACCATCAAGTATCAATAAGGAGTTGTATGCCGCATCTGACGATCGAATACACCGCTAACCTGGATGCGCATTCCGATATCGGCGCCTTGTGCAAGGCGCTGTCGCACACGCTGGTCACGTTGAAAGACGCGGCCGGCGCGCTGGTATTTCCGCTGTATGGCACGCGCGTGCTGGCCTATCCGGCTGCGCAATACGCAGTAGCGGATGGGGAGCAGGGAAGAATCTTCCTCTATCTGAACCTGCGCATCACGCCTGGCCGCAGTGCGGATCTGGTCAAGACCATCGGCGACACTGTGCTGTCCGCTGCCAGGGAACATCTGGCACCGGTGATGGACAAGCTGCCGCTGCGCCTGACGCTGCACATCGATGAAACACCGCCGGCGTATGAAGGCAAATTCACCAACTAAGAAAAACTTCAGGAGACAATGAATGTATAAAGTGTGGAAGCTGCTGTTGTTATCAGGCTGCCTGGCCGTCAGTTCGCTGGCGGGCGCGCAGGACGATCAGGCTCCTGGCCAGGCGCAAGCCAATCAGGGCGCAGGCAAGCGCGCCGAACTCGCGCAGCGGCTGCCTACGCTGCAAAACATCTATGGCCGCCAGCACCTGTCGCTGAATGGCCGCTGGCACTACATCGTTGATCCTTACGAGACTGGCTTCTACAACTATCGCCGCCAGCCATTTGATCAATCGGCCACCGGCGCCGGCGGTTTCTATGACGACCGCAAGCCACGCTCCAAGGACGACGCGGTCGAATACGATTTCGATGGCTCGCCGACGCTCGCGGTGCCGGCCGACTGGAACTCGCAGAACGCCAAGCTGGAATTCTACGAAGGCACGGTGTGGCTGCGGCAGAAATTCAACGCCGAGCCGAAACAGGGCAAGCGTTACTTCCTTTACTTCGGCGCGGTTAATTACGAAGCGCACGTCTACCTGAACGGCAAGAAGCTGGGCAGCCACAAGGGCGGTTTCACGCCGTTCCAGTTTGAAGTCACCGACCGGCTGCTGAAGGGCGGGAATACCGTGGTGGTCAAGGCGGACAACACGCGCCACCAGGATGACATTCCGACCGTGAACACCGACTGGTGGAACTACGGCGGCATCACCCGCGACGTGCTGCTCGCCGAAACGCCGGACACCTACATCGAGGATTACCAGATCCAGCTGGCCAAAGGCGATATGGGCCGCATTGAAGGTTATGTGCAGATGAGCGGCGCCAGGCGCGCGCAGGATGTCACCATCGCCATCGCGGAACTCGGCGTCAAGACTACGGTGAAGACTGACGCCAATGGCCGCGCCGCCGTCAGCATTGCGCTGCCGAAGAACAAGGTGCGCTACTGGTCGCCGGAAGATCCGAAGCTGTACGCGGTGAGTATCGCCGGCGCTACCGACACGCTGAACGACCGCATCGGCCTGCGCACCATCACCACGCGCGGTCACGACATTCTGCTGAACGGCAAATCGGTCTTCCTGCGCGGGGTTTCGCTGCACGACGAGAATCCGCTGATCCCCGGCCGCCTGCGCGGCGAGGGCGATATGCGCATGATGCTGCAATGGGCCAAGGACATGAACTGCAACTACGTCCGCCTGGCGCACTACCCGCACAGCGAAGAGATGATGAAGCTGGCCGATGAAATGGGCCTGATGGTGTGGGCCGAAGTGCCGGTGTACTGGACCATCTCGTGGGAGAAGCCGGAAGTCTACGCCAACGCCGCGCAGCAGCTGACCGACCTGGTGGTGCGCGACAAGAACCGCGCCAGCGTGGTGATCTGGTCCATCGGTAACGAGACGCCGGTAAGCCCGGTACGCACTGAATTCATGGGCAGGCTGGCGGACACCGTGCGCAAGCTGGATAGCACCCGCCTGGTTGGCGCGGCGCTGGAAGTGCACCGCAACGGCGACGTGGTGACGGTGGAAGATCCATTGGCCGACAAGATCGACCTGGCCAGCTTCAACCAGTATGCCGGCTGGTACTGGTCCAACAACAAGGAGATGCTGAAGTTCTCCTTCAAGGTGGATTACAACAAGCCGGTACTGGTGACAGAGTTCGGCGCCGACGCGCTGGGCGGCTACCACGCCGACGTGGACACCAAGTGGAGCGAAGAGTATCAGGACCAGCTGTACAAGAACACCTTCAAGCTGCTGGACGCGATTCCCGGCCTGCGCGGCATCACGCCGTGGATCCTGACCGACTTCCGTTCGCCACGCCGTCCACATCCCGAATACCAGGACTACTGGAACCGCAAGGGCCTGATCTCGGAGACCGGCAAGAAGAAGCTGGCCTTCTACACGCTGAAGTCCTACTACGACCATAAACAACAACAGTACAAATGAAGACACGATACATTGCTGCCGCCGTCAGCGCGGCTCTGGCCTTCTCGGCCCAGGCGCAGGACGCACAGATCGACCGCAAGGTCGCGGACCTGATGAAGCAGATGACGGTGGCCGAGAAGGTCGGCCAGCTGCATCAACTGTCCGGCCGCCAGTTCACCGGTCCCACCAGCAGCGAGTATGCCGACAAGCTGGCCGACATCCGCGCCGGCAAGGTCGGCTCGATGCTGAACGTGGTCGGCGTGGCCGACACGCGCGAGATCCAGGCGCTGGCGCTGCAATCGCGCCTGAAGATTCCGCTGCTGTTCAGCCTTGACGTCATCCACGGCCACAAGACGGTGTTTCCGGTGCCGCTGGGCGAAGCGGCGTCCTGGGATATGGAGGCGATCGAGCTGTCGGCGCATATCGCCGCCAGGGAAGCCGCTGCCGCCGGCATCCACTGGACCTTCGCGCCGATGGTGGACGTGGCGCGCGATCCGCGCTGGGGCCGTGTGATGGAGGGCGCCGGTGAGGATACCTATCTCGGCTCGCAGATCGCCGTCGCCCGCGTGCAAGGCTTCCAGGGCAAGAAGCTGGGCGCCACCGATTCCGTGATGGCCACCGCCAAGCACTTCGCCGCCTATGGCGCGGCGGTGGCAGGGCGCGACTACAACGCGGTCGACATGAGCGAGCAGCAGCTGTTCGAAGTCTACCTGCCGCCGTTCAAGGCTGCCGCCGATGCCGGCGCCGCCACCTTCATGAACTCCTTTAATACGCTGAACGGCATTCCCGCCACCGGCAGCAGTTTCCTGCAACGCGATATCCTGAAGGGCGCCTGGAAGTACAAGGGCTTCGTGGTCAGCGACTGGGGCTCGGTGCGCGAGATGGTGCCGCATGGTTATGCAGCCGACTTGTCCGACGCCGCCGTCAAGGCGATCAACGCCGGCAGCGATATGGACATGGAAGGCTATGCCTACAGCCAGCACCTGGAAGCCGCCGTCAAGGCCGGCAAGGTAAAGATGGCGACACTGGACGATGCAGTGCGCCGGATTCTGACCAAGAAATTCGAACTGGGCCTGTTCGATGATCCGTATCGTTATTCGGACGCCGCGCGCGAAAAAGCGGTGCTGAATGATCCGTCACACCGCAGCGCCGCGCTGGATGTGGCGCAGAAGTCCATTGTGCTGCTGAAGAACGAAAACAAGCTGCTGCCGTTGTCGCGCGACGCCAAACGCATCGCGGTGATCGGGCCGCTGGCCGATGCGCAACGTGACCTGGAAGGAGGCTGGGTAGTGAATGGCGAGCGCGCCAAGGTGGTCAGCATCCTCGAAGGCATCCGTGGCCACGCCGGCAAGGCCGACATCAGCTATGCCCAGGCTTGCGCATCCGGCTGCGCCAACAGCGATGGCTTCGCGCAGGCGGTGGCAACGGCGCAGAGTGCCGATGTCATCGTGCTGGCCGTTGGCGAAACCTGGGACATGAGCGGCGAGGCCAAGTCGCGCACCGACATTTCGCTGCCAGGCCAGCAGGAGGCGCTGTTCAATGCGCTGAAGGCCACCGGCAAGCCGGTCGTGGTGGTGATGCTGGCCGGCCGGCCGCTGGTGTTCAACACCATCGCCGACAAGGCCGACGCCATTGTCTACGCCTGGTTCCCCGGCAGCGAAGGCGGCAACGCCGTGGCGAATGTGCTGTTCGGCGATGTCAACCCGTCCGGCAAGCTGCCGATCACTTTCCCGCGCAGCGTGGGGCAGATTCCGATCTCCTACGCGCAGTACAACACTGGTCGCCCGGTCACGGATGAAAAAAATGTGGTCTACAAGTCGGCCTACATCGATTCCGTTAATACACCGCGCTACGCCTTCGGCCATGGCCTCAGCTATACCGACTTCAAATACACCGGCCTGGCGTTGAGCAGCTCTGCCATCAGCGGCGCACAGAAAGTCACACTGTCGTTCGATCTGGCCAATAGCGGCAAGGTGGCAGGCACGGAAATCGTGCAGCTCTACCTGCGTGACATGGTGTCGTCGGTGGTGCGTCCGCTGAAGGAATTGAAGGGCTTCCAGAAAGTGCACTTGAAGCCGGGCGAAACG
>Ga0308157_10009510_pt1 | contig 10750 bp, 10 predicted proteins | sample PhyBR1_FD_201035 | JGI IMG/M metagenome (GOLD analysis project Ga0308157, IMG submission 201035) | Phyllosphere microbial communities from UC Gill Tract Community Farm, Albany, California, United States - DLSLB.R1 | ecosystem: Host-associated > Plants > Phyllosphere > Unclassified | place: USA...
GCTATGCCAAGCCCATGCCCCCGAGCTGGCTGGCGCGCCAGAAGCTTGAAGTCGCCAAGCGCGTGGCGCAGGCCGACGTGGTCATCACCACCGCCCTGATCCCGGGCCGCGCCGCGCCGGTGCTGGTTACCGAGGAGATGGTGCGCGCCATGAAGCCTGGCAGCGTCATTGTCGATCTGGCCGCGCCGCAGGGAGGCAACTGTCCACTGACCGAGCCGGGCCGCACGGTGGTCAAGCACGGCGTCACCCTGATCGGCGAGACCAACATCGCCTCGCTGGTGGCCGCCGACGCCAGCGCGCTCTACGCGCGCAACCTGCTGGACTTCTTGAAGCTCATCGTCACCAAGGACGGCGCGCTCAAGATCGACCTGGAAGACGACATCGTGGCCGCCTGCCTGATGACCCAGGGCGGCGAGGTCAAGCGCAAGTAAGCCGCTGCGGTGCGCCGTGCCGGCGCGCCGCCCGTGTTCTCGCCCGGCCTGCCCAGGCCTAGAAAAAACCACTTTCCGAAGGAAACGACCATGGATGCCGTCTCGCCCACCATTATCAACCTGATCATCTTCGTGCTGGCCATCTACGTGGGCTACCACGTCGTGTGGACCGTCACGCCCGCGCTGCACACGCCGCTGATGGCCGTGACCAACGCGGTCTCGGCCATCGTCATCGTCGGCGCCATGCTGGCCGCCGCGCTCACCGAAACCCCGCTGGGCCGCACCATGGGCTGGCTGGCCGTGGCGCTGGCGGCGGTCAACGTCTTTGGCGGCTTCCTGGTCACGCGCCGGATGCTGGAGATGTTCCGCAAGAAGGAAAAAAAGGCCCCCGCCGTGGCCGTTGAAGCAGGAGCCGCCAAATGAGCATGAACCTCGTCACGCTGCTGTACTTGGTGGCCTCGGTCTTTTTCATCCAGGCCCTGAAGGGCCTGAGCCACCCGACGACCTCGCTGCGCGGCAACCTGTTCGGCATGGCCGGCATGACCATTGCCGTGCTGACCACGGGCGCGCTGATCGTCGAGCTCTCGGGCGGACGCGCCCAGGGCATGGTCTACGTGCTGAGCGCGCTGCTGGTGGGCGGGGCCGCCGGCACCGTGATGGCCAAGCGGGTGGAGATGACCAAGATGCCCGAGCTGGTGGCCTTCATGCACTCCATGATCGGCCTGGCGGCGGTGTTCATCGCCGTGGCGGCCGTGGCCGAGCCCTACGCCTTCGGCATCGCCGCCAAGGGCCAGCCGATTCCCACCGGCAACCGGCTGGAGCTGTTCCTGGGCGCGGCCATCGGCGCCATCACCTTCAGCGGCTCGGTGATCGCCTTCGGCAAGCTCTCGGGCAAGTACAAGTTCCGCCTGTTCCAGGGCGCGCCGGTGTCGTTCCCCGGCCAGCACATGATCAACCTGGCGCTGGGCCTGCTGACCCTGGGCCTGGGCGTGGCCTTCATGTTCACCGGCAGCTGGACGGCGTTTTTCGCCATGCTGGCGCTGTCCTTCGTGATGGGCGTCTTGATCATCATCCCGATCGGCGGGGCGGACATGCCGGTGGTGGTGTCCATGCTCAACAGCTACTCCGGCTGGGCGGCCGCCGGCATCGGCTTTTCACTGAACAACTCGATGCTGATCATCGCCGGCTCGCTGGTGGGCTCCAGCGGCGCCATCCTGTCCTACATCATGTGCAAGGCCATGAACCGCTCGTTCTTCAACGTGATCCTGGGCGGCTTTGGCGGCGAAGCCGGCCCGGCCGCCGCAGGGGCCAAGGAGCAGCGCCCGGTCAAGTCCGGCTCGGCCGACGACGCGGCCTTCATCCTGGGCAATGCCGAATCGGTCATCATCGTGCCCGGCTACGGCCTGGCGGTGGCGCGCGCGCAGCACTCGGTCAAGGAGCTCGCCCAAAAGCTCCTAGATAAGGGCATCACCGTCAAGTACGCCATCCACCCGGTGGCCGGCCGCATGCCCGGGCACATGAACGTGCTGCTGGCCGAGGCCGAGGTGCCCTACGACCAGGTGCACGAGATGGAGGACATCAACGCAGAGTTCGGCCAGGCCGACGTGGCCATCATCCTGGGCGCCAACGACGTCGTGAACCCGGCCGCGCACACCAAGGGCAGCCCCATCTACGGCATGCCGATCCTGGAGGCCTACAAAGCCAAGACCGTCATCGTCAACAAGCGAAGCATGGCCGCGGGCTACGCCGGGCTGGACAACGAGCTCTTCTACATGGACAAGACCATGATGGTGTTCGGCGATGCCAAGAAGATCATCGAGGACATGGGCAAGGCCATCGAGTAGGGGCAAGCAGGCAGCAGGCATTCGACACGCCGCCCCGGCCCGAGCGGGCCGGGGGAAGTGTCGGCCCTTGCAAAGGCTTTGAGGCTTGTAGGGGAAAACGCACTGGTCGTGCACAAAGCCATCCCGGAAAATCCGCAGAGGAAGTAAAAAAATGGGAGACAAAGACCATGAATGCAGTGATGAATGCCGTCAGGGGCGCGGCCATGGCTGAGCGGCCGTGGCTGAGCGCCTACCCGCCGGGTGTCCCGGCCGACATCGATGCCTCGCAGTACCCGTCCCTGGTCGGGCTGATGGAGGAGAGCTTTAAGCGCTACCGCGACCGCGTGGCCTACAGCTTCATGGGCCGGGACATCACCTTTGGCCAGACCGACAACCTGTCGCTGAGCTTTGCCGCCTACCTGCAGGGCCTGGGCCTGGCCAAGGGCGACCGCGTGGCCATCATGATGCCCAACGTGCCGCAGTACCCGGTGGCCGTCGCGGCCATCCTGCGCGCCGGTTTCGTCGTGGTCAACGTCAACCCGCTGTACACGCCGCGCGAGCTGGAGCACCAGCTCAAGGACGCCGGCGCCAAGGCCATCGTCATCATCGAGAACTTCGCCAGCACGCTGGAGCACTGCCTGGCCAACACCCCGGTCAAGCACATCGTGCTGTGCGCCATGGGCGACCAGCTGGGCATGCTCAAGGGCACGCTGGTCAACTACGTGGTGCGCAGCGTCAAGCGCATGGTGCCGCCGTTCAACCTGCCCGGTGCGGTGCGCTTCAACGACGCGCTGGCGCAAGGCGCGCGCGCCGCGCTGCGCCGGCCCGACATCCGGCCCGACGACATCGCCGTGCTGCAATACACCGGCGGCACCACCGGCGTCTCCAAGGGCGCCGTGCTGCTGCACCGCAACGTGATCGCCAACCTTCTGCAGTCCGAGGCCTGGAACGCGCCGGCCATGGCCGGCCTGCCCGCTGGCGAGCAGCTCACCTATGTCTGCGCGCTGCCGCTCTACCATATCTTTGCCTTCACGGTGAACATGATGCTGGGCATGCGCACCGGCGCCAAGAACATCCTCATTCCCAATCCGCGCGACCTGCCGGCCGTGCTCAAGGAGCTGGCCAAGCACAAGGTCAACAGCTTTCCGGCCGTCAACACGCTGTTCAACGGCCTGGCCAACCACCCCGACTTCAACACGGTGGACTGGTCGCACCTGCGCGTCTCGCTGGGCGGCGGCATGGCGGTGCAAGGCGCGGTGGCCAAGCTGTGGCTCGAAAAGACCGGCTGCCCGGTCTGCGAAGGCTATGGCCTGTCAGAGACCTCGCCCTCGGCCAGCTGCAACCCGACCAACAGCCGCGCCTTCACCGGCACCATCGGCGTGCCGCTGCCCAGCACGTCCTTCAAGCTGCTGGACGATGACGGCCACGAGGTGCCGACCGGCCAGTCCGGCGAGATCGCCATCAAGGGCCCGCAGGTCATGGCCGGCTACTGGCAGCGCCCGGACGAGACCGACAAGGTCATGACGCCCGACGGTTACTTCAAGACCGGCGACATCGGCACCATGGACGAGCGCGGCTTCTTCAAGATCATCGACCGCAAGAAGGACATGGTGCTGGTGAGCGGCTTCAACGTCTACCCGAACGAGATCGAGGACGTGGTGGCCAAGCTCGACGGCGTCATGGAATGCGCTTGCGTCGGCATGCTCGACGACAAGTCCGGCGAGGCCGTCAAGCTGGTGATCGTGAAGAAAACTCCCGACCTGACCGAGGCCGACGTGCGCGCCTACTGCAAGGAAAACCTCACCGGCTACAAGCAGCCCAAGGTGGTCGAGTTTCGCACCGAGCTGCCCAAGACACCGGTCGGCAAGATCCTGCGCCGGGAGCTGCGCGACAAGCGTTAGGCGGGGCCAGGCGGGGAGGGTGCGCATTTGCCCTGAGAATCGGGCCATGCCCTTCGACACTTTCCCCGACGCCCCACCCCTGGCCATCCTCAGCGCCTTGCCACAGGAGCAGCGCGGCCTCATGGAGCTGCTGCACCGGCCGCGCCAGGTCACGCACGCCGGCCGCGATTTCTGGCTCGGCAGCCTGCACGGCCGGCCGGTGGTGCTGGCCCTGTCCCGGATCGGCAAGGTGGCCGCGGCCGTCACCACGGCCGCGCTGATCGAGCGCTTTGGCGTGCACGGCATCGTCTTCACCGGGGTGGCCGGCGGCATCGGCTCCGGGGTGAACGTCGGCGACGTCGTGGTGGCCACCGATTTCATCCAGCACGACATGGACGCCTCGCCGCTGTTTCCGCGCTACGAGGTGCCGCTCTACGGCCAGTCCCGGTTCTGCGCCGACGCCGCGCTGACCGGCTTGCTGTTCGAGGCCAGCTGCCGGGCGCTGACGCACGAGAGCTTGGCGGCACCCAGCGCGGGCGGCGCCCGCGTGCACCAGGGCCTGGTGGCCAGCGGCGACCGGTTCGTCTGCGGCGCCGACGAGGCGCGGCGGCTGCGCGAGTCGGCCGCGCAGGCCGGCCACGCGGTGCTGGCCGTCGAGATGGAGGGCGCCGCCCTGGCGCAGGTGTGCCGCGACTACGGCGTGCCGTTTGCCGTCATGCGCACGATCTCGGACCGCGCCGACGACAGCGCGCATGTCGATTTCCCGGATTTTGTGGAAAAGGTCGCCAGCCGCTATGCCCAACTGATCATGGAAAACCTGCTGGGTTTGCTATCAAAAAAATAGCTCAAGACCCAGGTGGGGATTGGGCTCGTGGCCTTTTTTGTTGAAAAATCTTACTTCAGCCAGCCGCGCTTGCGGAAGTACCACATCGGCACCAGCGCGCTGGCAACCATCACGCTGACCGTGTAGGGGTAGCCCCAGCCGCCCAGGAATTCGAGCTCGGGAAACTTCAGGTTCATCCCGTACACGCTGGCGATCAGCGTGGGCGGCAGCAGCGCCACGCTGGCCACCGAGAAGATCTTGATGATCTTGTTCTGGTTGATGTTGATGAAGCCCACCGTCGCGTCCATCAGGAAGTTGATCTTGTCGAACAGGAACGCCGTGTGCGAGTCCAGCGAGTCGATGTCGCGCAGAATCTGCCGGGCGTCCTCGAACTGCTCGGCGTTGAGCATCTTGCTGCGCAGCATGAAGCTGACCGCGCGGCGCGTGTCCATCATGTTGCGCCGGATGCGCCCGTTCAGGTCCTCGTGGTGCGCGATGGCGCCCAGCACCTCGCCGGCCAGCGCATCCGTCATGTCGCCCGAGAGCACCTTGGCGCTGACCTTTTCCAGGTCCACGTAAATGTTTTCCAGCGTGTCGGCCGAGTACTCGGCGTCGGCGTCGAACAGCTTGAGCAGCACCTCCTTGGCGTCCTCGATCAGCCCGGGCGCGCGGCGCGCGCGCATGCGCAGCAGGCGAAACACCGGCACGTCCTCGTCGTGGATGGAAAACAGCACGCCCTTGCTCTTGAGGTCGTCGTTGACCAGGTTCAGGATGAAGGCCACCCGCACCGTGTGCGGCTCGATGTGGTCGGCCACCAGGAAGTCCGAGCGGATGTGCAGCTCGCCGTTGTCCTCCTCGTAAAAGCGCGCGGACTCCTCGATGTCCTCGGCCATCGCGTCCTCGGGGATCGACAGGCCGTAGTACTGCTTGATCCAGCGTTTTTCTTCCAGCGTGGGGGACTCCAGATCGACCCAGATGGGCTGGAACTTGGAGAGTTCTTCCAGGGACTCGATTTCTTCCTGGAAAAGCCGGCCATTGGCGAGCGTGAAAATATTGAGCATGACAGACGGCTTTTGACGGTGCGTGGGCTTGCGCAAGGCCGCTTTGCGGGCCTTGGCACAAGGGCGGGTTGAGTGGAGGCGTCGCTTTCAACCCGCGCAGCCGACGTCACAGCGCGTCTGTCTGCAGGGTTGAAAGCGGCCAACTGGGACTGCTTTCCAAGGATGTCTCCGTAACAAATTCGCCGCGATTATGGCATTGTGAAAGCCATTTATCCACCGTGAAACATGACGGTTCAAGGGCTTTGGCCGCCCGGGACCGCTGCCGGCGGGAGGCACCTTCAAGGCGTGCAGGCCTTGGTATTCCGGGCACGGCTCGGCGTGCCCGACGGCTGGGTTTGCAGCGGCTGAAATACGCCAAATCCAAGGCCTTTTAAGAAACTTTAATTAACAAATAAAACACATTTGCAACTCAAATGTATTCAATGATTTCTATTTTGGCAGTTTTAAAGAAAGTTGAATTCATTTGCCGAATTTTCAGGTGATTTTCGGGCGGGTAAAAAATGATCGCGTGCAAAAGGTTACCCTTTTATGGCCATGACTTGGCTTGCATTCGGCAGTTTTAGCGGGCATAGTGAACCCAAGAGAGTTTCCCGTTTGCCGCTTTGCTTGCATGCGACCTGGCGGCGTTTTTCAACCAGTTCCACCTTTTGGAAAAGGAGTCTCTTTATGAACTTGACGATTAGCGGTCACCATCTGGAGGTTACCCCTGCACTTCGCGGCTATGTGACGAGCAAGCTAGAGCGAATCACCCGTCATTTCGACCAGGTCGTGGACGTCCGGGTGATTCTGGCCGTTGACAACATGACGGAAAAGGAAAAACGCCAGCGCGCCGAGTGCAACGTGCATGTCAAGGGCCGCGATCTCTTTGCCGAAAGCTCACACGCCGACCTCTACGCCGCTGTCGATGAACTGGCCGACAAGCTGGACCGGCAGGTGGGCCGCTACAAGACGAAAGTTCAAGACCATGGCCATGTCTGCGCCAAGCGCGCGGAAGCCTCCCTTTGATCTGACGCCCGCCTGCATGCCGCCTTGCGCGGATCTCTAGCAGCCTGAACGCACAGCATGTCCTTCAGGCGCCGCGCCTGCTTCAGGTAGCGCTTGAGTCACTGGGGCAACAAAGTGTTGTATATGCAAGCCGTTTGTCATGCAAACGGCTTTTTTCTGTCTGGCTTTCGAGCAATCCCTTGTAAAGTGCATAATTCGGCGATTAAAAGAGCGTTATGAACCGTCTTTCGCAAATTTTGCCCCCTCCCCAAGTTCTGGTCCGCGTCGAAGCGACCAGCAAGAAGCGCGCGTTTGAAGAGGCCGGCCTGCTGTTTGAAAACCTGCACGGGCTCAACCGCTCGCTGGTGACCGACAGCCTGTTTGCACGAGAGCGACTGGGCTCGACGGGGCTCGGCCATGGCGTGGCCATTCCCCATGGGCGCATCAAGGGGCTGAAAACGCCCATGGCCGCCATTTTCCAGTTGCAGGTGCCCATCGGTTTTGACGCGCCCGACGAGCTGGCCGTCAACTTGCTGGTGTTCCTGCTGGTGCCGGAAGCGGCGACGCAAAAGCACCTCGAAATACTGTCCGAGATTGCCGAGCTGCTCAGCGACAGCGCCTTGCGCGAGCAGCTCAAGACCATCTCCGACGCGGCTGCGCTGCACCAGCTGATCGCCTCCTGGCACTCTTCCCACGAAGTCAGCTCATGAGTTCTGACCGCCTGGCTGGCGGCCTGTCATGAAACCCACGGTTGTCAGCGCCGATGTCCTGTTTGAAGACCACCGCACCACCCTGAAATGGGAATGGGTGGCCGGCCTCGGCGCCTCGGAACGGCGCTTTGACGAGCTGGCCATCAGCGAGGCGCGCTCCGGTGCCGACCTGGTGGGCTACCTCAACTACATCCACCCCTACCGGGTGCAAATCCTGGGCGAGCGCGAGGTGGCCTACCTCACCGGGGTCGGCATCGAGGACACGGCGCGCCGGATTTCCCGCATCATCACGCTGGAGCCGCCAGTGCTCGTCGTGGCCGACGGCCAGACGGCGCCCGACACGCTGCTGTCCATGTGCGAACGGGCGCAGCTGCCGATGTTTGCCACGCCGGAGTCGGCCGCCTTCGTGATCGACGTGCTGCGGGCGTATTTGTCCAAGCACTTTGCCGAACGCACGTCGATGCACGGCGTGTTCATGGACATCCTGGGCATGGGCGTGATGATCACCGGCGAGTCCGGGCTGGGCAAGAGCGAGCTCGGGCTGGAGCTGATCTCGCGCGGCCACGGACTGGTGGCCGACGACGCGGTCGACCTGTTTCGCATCAACCAGACCGCCATCGAGGGGCGCTGCCCCGACCTGCTGCAAAACCTGCTGGAAGTGCGCGGCATCGGCCTGCTGGACATCAAGGCCATCTTTGGCGAGACGGCGGTGCGGCGCAAGATGCGCCTGGTGATGATCGTGCACCTGGTGCGCCGCGAGACGCTGGAGCGCGACTACGAACGCATTCCCTACGAGCCGCTCACGCAGGACGTGCTCGGCGTGCCGGTGCGCAAGGTCATCATCCAGGTGGAGGCGGGCCGCAACATCGCCGTGCTGGTCGAGGCGGCCGTGCGCAACGCCATCTTGCAGTTGCGCGGCATCAACACCTACCAGGAATTCGTCGAGCGCCACCGCCGGGCCATGGAGCAGGACGACTGACAGGCCCTGACAGATTTTCGCTACTGAATTGATAGCAAATTGTGAAGGCGCTGCAAGGGCTTGTGGCCGAAAACGCTTGAAAACCCCAGCAAGTCAGGCGTGCTGGTGGTGCCTTGGCGCGGAAGCGCCCACCCGGTGCGGGCAGTCGGTCTTGGTGCAGTTGGCGTAGATCGAGAGCGAATGGTCGGCAATGGCAAAGCCCTTGAGCTCGGCCACGGCGTTCTGGCGCTTTTCGATCTCGGCGTCATAGAATTCCTCGACCTTGCCGCAGTCCAGGCACACCAAGTGGTCGTGGTGCTGGCCTTCGTTGATCTCGTACACCGCCTTGCCCGACTCGAAATTGCTGCGGTTGAGCAGCCCGGCCTGCTCGAACTGCATCAGGACCCGGTACACGGTGGCCAGCCCGATGTCCGAGCGTTCTTCGAGCAGCACGCGAAACACGTCTTCGGCGGTCATGTGGCGCTGCTTGCCGGCCTGGAATATCTCCAGGATCTTCAGCCGGGGCAGGGTGGCTTTCAGGCCGGTGTTCTTCAACTCATCGATGTTGTTCATGGAAATCTCTCCGGGGACAAGGAACGGGGGGCTGAGCGCCATGAAAACGTGCCTGAAAACACCCTGCCGCTACAATGATTGATCATATCGCTACACCTTTGACTATGCCCGCAACGCCTGCAAATCCTCATTGCCGCCTCCGAAAACTCCTGCTGGCCGGGGCTTGCGTCATGCTGGCATCGTGCAGCAGCACCACGCTGAGCGGCAGCTCGGTCAACCCGGTGAACTGGATCACGCCCTACAAGGTCGATGTCATCCAGGGCAATTTCGTCTCGAAGGAGCAGGTCAGCCAGCTGCAGGCCGGCATGACACGCGAGCAGGTCAAGGCGCTGCTGGGCACGCCCCTGATGGCCAGCCTGTTCCATGCCGACCGCTGGGACTACGTGTTCACCCTCAAGCGCCAGGGCGTGGCGCCGCAGTCGTTCAAGTACACGCTGTTCTTCAAGGGCGACCAGCTCGAGCGTTTCTCGGGCGACGACATGCCCAGCGAGGCCGAATTCATCGCCAACCTGTCCACCAAGCGCAAGCTGGGCAAGGTGCCGGTGCTCGAGGCCACCGAGGAGCAGCTGAAGGCGGCCGAAAAAACGTCTGCCGCCCCGGCTGCCGATCCGGCCGCCGACGCCCTGCCCGTGGCCGCGCCCACCGGCGTTTACCCACCCCTCGAAAGTCCCCAGCAGTGAGCACCGATTTCACCCTCGCACCTGCCATCTCGCCCATCGCCATCGCCATCGCCATCGCCGGGGCCAGCGGCCGCATGGGCCACATGCTGATCGAGGCGGTCCAGGCCAGCGGCGACTGCCGGCTGGCCGGCGCGCTCGACGTGGCCGCCAGTGCCGCCATCGGCACCGACGCCAGCGCCTTCACCGGCCGGACCAGCGGCGTGGCCATCACCGCCGACCTGCGCCAAGGGCTGAAAAATGCCGGCGTCCTGATCGACTTCACCCGCCCCGAGGGCACCATGGCGCATCTGGCCGTATGCCGCGAGCTCGGCGTCAAGATGGTCATCGGCACCACCGGCTTTTCCGAGGCGCAAAAGGCCGAGATCGCCGCCGCCGCCCAGGACATCGCCATCGTCATGGCGCCCAACATGAGCGTGGGCGTCAACGTCACGCTCAAGCTGCTGGAAATGGCCGCCAAGGCGCTGGCCACCGGCTACGACATCGAGATCGTCGAGGCGCACCACCGCCACAAGGTCGATGCGCCTTCGGGCACCGCGCTCAAGATGGGCGAGGTGATCGCCGGCGCGCTGGGCCGCGACCTCAAGGACTGCGCCGTCTACGCGCGCGAAGGCGTGACCGGCGAGCGCGACCCGTCGAGCATCGGCTTTGCCACCATTCGCGGCGGCGACATCGTGGGCGACCACACGGTGCTGTTTGCCGGCACCGGCGAGCGCATCGAGATCAGCCACAAGTCCTCCAGCCGGGCCACCTACGCCCAGGGCAGCCTGCGCGCCGCCCGCTTCCTGGACGGCCGGGCCAGCGGCCTGTTCGACATGTTCGATGTGCTC
>Ga0308157_10009514_pt1 | contig 10745 bp, 6 predicted proteins | sample PhyBR1_FD_201035 | JGI IMG/M metagenome (GOLD analysis project Ga0308157, IMG submission 201035) | Phyllosphere microbial communities from UC Gill Tract Community Farm, Albany, California, United States - DLSLB.R1 | ecosystem: Host-associated > Plants > Phyllosphere > Unclassified | place: USA...
CGGCGTCCTGCCTGCCCAAGGCCAGGTCCACGAGCAGTCCGGCCGCGGCTTCGCCGGGGATGCGGCCCTGCGGCGTGGCGTTGCCGGCCAGCGCGCCTTGTTGCTCCCAGTCCTGCACGCGATTCGCGTCGATGTAGGAATCGGCCGCGGCCACAAGGCGCAGCGTGGCGATGGCGGGCGTCAACGGTTCCTGGGCCAGCTGGCGCAGCAGGCTATCGCTGTCCAGCGAATTTTTCGCGGCGTGGGGGCGCATGCCAAGACGGGAGTCTGGCCAGACGGCCGCCGCGCGCGCCTGCTTGCAGGCATGGTCGCGTGCTGCTTCAGGCCACTGCACGGGCAGCGCCAGTTCCAATTGCAGCAGCGGCCACGCGTCGTCGCGTTCCGGCGTGCCGCTGTCCAGCACCCGTGCGCGGGCTTCTTGCGACAGGGTCTGGACGACATCGCCCAGCAACGCGGTGGCCCGGACGATGTCCTCGGCCAGGGCCACTTTGGGAGCCTGCTGCCCCGCTGCCGCGTCGCGCAGTAACTCCGTGTCCAGATGTGCCGCGCGCGCGGCGAAGATGGGAAAGCCCTTGGCGTTTATCAAGGACACATCCAGCGCAGGGCGCTGCTGTTCCGCCACCGCGGCATGGATGGACGCGGGGTCGTTGCCCAGCGCTGCGTGCGCGGTGCTGGCCAGCACGACCAGGCGAGCTGTCGCCGGCGTGGCGGGGGCGGTTTGCCCGTCGCCATCGGTGGCGGCCGGCGTCGGGTTGGCGCGGGCTTCGCGCCGCGCCCGCACGATGCGCTTGCCCGCCCATCCCGCCGCGATCAGCGCCAGCGGCAAGGCGAACAGGTACAAGCCGATATCCACGCCGGTGGGCAGCGTGTGCGACTCCTGCCACCAGATGATGACGGCCAGCCAGACGACGCCGAAGACCATGGCCAGCACGAGGCCGGTTTTAAGCACGCGGGTCATGAGGCTCCATGAAAATAGCGGTTGTGGGGCTGCGCGAAGGCGGCGTTCGTTGCATGCTGACGTGGCGGCATGACGGCATCATGGCGAGGCTCCAGCGCCGCGCCGCATGACGCCCGCGCGACGCAGTTCGGTGTGACCGAAGTCCATCAGCTTCCAGCGTCCGCCCCACGTCAATCCGACGCGTTCGGCGGTCTGGCCGAACAGTTCGTAGCCCCGCATGGCCCACGGGTCTTTCTCCGACACGACGACCTTGCCGTCGCGCAGGAATGCGCTGTCCGCGGCAAGGCCATATTGGTGATAGCTCTGGTAGGCGCCGGCGTTGGTTACGTGCGACCCCTTGGCCGCCAGCTCGGTCTGCCGCTCCGGGCTCCGATAGCCTTCGATCAGCACCATTTCATAGCCGTGTTCTTCGCGCATCACCCGGTATGCGGCCAAGAGCCGTTGGCGGTAATCGGCATCAAGCAGGTTCCAGTCGCGGCTGGCGCCACCCAGGTTCGGGCGTACCAATTCGACTTCGCGCGTGGTGAATATTTCGGGGGGTAGCGGGGGCGGTGGAACCAGCCGTTCACCGGTCAATAACGCCTGGATTCTAGGGTCCGGACCCGCCGTTCGGTCCTCGTAAAAAAATGTGTGATTGTGTCGCATGACGAAAGCGAAAAGTGACGGAAGCAACACGACTGCCAGCCCCCCGGCGATCTGCCAGCGATAGGCCGAGAACGTGGTTCCCGCCTTTCCCAAACCCGTTCGCACGCCCTGTGCGGAGCCCCCCACGACACCCGCCGCCTCACCCGCGCGACGGGCCAGCGCCCGGCGTACGCCCAGCGCCAACGCGCGGACGCTTCGCGCCGTTCCCATACGAAAAGATGGGAAGACGAGCAGCGCCGATACGCCTATCGCAAGCAGAAAATAAAGGGGCAGCAGAAGTAGCAACGGTATCCCTCAATCACGAAGGCGTAATCTTTTGTTCTATTTGGGATTGAGGCAAGCGCTTGGGCGTTGCAAACAGCGTCCGTGCCTTAGGAATCGTAACAAGAATCGGTGATCAAAATGCGTGGCTCGGGTATTCTCGATCACCTTGGTTACGAGGGGTCCGTGGGCCCTTCGCCGACACGGGACCTTGCATGGCAGAAGACGAAAAAAGATCGCGCACACCGACCTCTATTCCAAGTTTGCTAGCCGGGCGCGCTTCTCCAGACGAGGCGCGCGAATCGTCGCGCATACTCGCCGCGCTGGAAGGGCGCGTGCCCGATGCCGAGGTCAAACACCTGGCACCCAAACGTCGATCCAAGGGGCCGATGTGGGTGTTGCTGCTGCTGTTGCTCTGCGTCGTGGGCGCGGGAATGTGGGCGGTATTCGACACGCCGGCCTTGCCCGATGTCGTGGCCAGGGCAGACGCGCCGACCGGTGCGCCGGACGCTTCAGCGCGCGCTCAATCCGTATTGCCAACTGCCGCGATGGCGCCCGCGCCCAGCGCGCCCGAGCCACCGGCCTCCAACGCGGCCACGATCGTGGAAGACCATCCCTTGGCGCAGCTGACGCGGGACCGCGACCGCGATGCGGGCGAGCCCACCAATCCGCTGTCCGCGCTGGCTGTGACTGCGGCTGCGCCCAAGCCCGCCGCCGTATCCGCGGCGCCGCATTCCGCTAGCGCCAAGGCGCCGGGCCCCACGGTGCAGCGCGCCGAGCACGCGCGTGATCCGACGGCCACCGCCAAGGCTTCCGCCGCGCGTGGCAAGCCGGCTCCGCGCAGCGATAGCGATGCCGCGCTGCTGGCCACCTTGATGTCTTACGGCTTGCCGCCGGCCTCGCCGCCAGGCACCAAGGTCTATAAGAGCGACGGCATTTTCATACGTGAATTGCCGGGCTCGCCGTTGTCGGCGCGGCTGGCGGAATGCCGCAAGCTGGGCTTCCTGGAAAGCGAGCAATGCCGCCTGCGCGTATGCGCAGGTCACTGGGGCACCGCTGCGGAATGCCCCAATGCCCAAGCTCACACCGAGCCCTGATGCGTCCTTGATGAAGGTTCTTCCGTGATGGATTCCACAGCGACGAACGGTCTGTTCAGTTCCGCCGCCCGCCTGTACCGCCTTGAGGGTGAAGGCGCGCTCGCCGCGTTGCAAGTGGAAGGCTGGGTGGCGCGTGAGGCCCTGTCCGGCGTGGCGCAACTGCGCATTGTGGCGCTGTCCGACAACGCCGGCCTGGCGCTTCACGACATGATTTCACGCCCGGTGACGTTGTGGACGACGCGCGCCGATGGCAGCGAGATCAGCCGCAGCGGCCTGATCCGCGAGGCCGAGCTGCTGTCCGGCGACGCGGGCCTGGCGCGCTATCGGCTGACGGTCGTGCCATGGTTGTGGCTGGCCACGCAGCAGCGCGCAAGCCGCCTGTTCGAAGACAAGCCGGTGCTGGACATCGTGCGTCATGTGCTGGACGGCTACGAAGGTTACGTTACGCGTATTGCGCCCGGCGTGGACCAGGTGCTGGCCGATCTGGCGCCGCGTCCGTATGTGACGCAATACCGCGAGACCGACTATGAATTCATCAGCCGGCTGTTGGCCGAAGCCGGGCTGGGTTGGACGGTGATCGAGGCCGCCGACGTGCCCGCGAAGCATGCCGTGCTGATCTTCGCGGATAGCCGAAACCTGGACGAGGACGCGGAATCGGCCAGCGGCGGCGTTCGTTTCCATCGCGCAGGTGCCACCGAAGCGCGCGACACGGTGCAGGCCATTGCGCGCCGCCGTCGTCGTATTCCGGACCGCATCACGGTGCTGGGCTGGCACCCCAGCAGCAAGCGCGCCATCGCGGCCGAGGCGCTGGTCAATCCGGCCAACGGCAACGACGATGCCGCTGGACTGGAATGGTACGAGCCGCTGGGCCACGGCGGTGTTGCCGACGAGGCCCAGGCCAAGCGCCAGGCGGCATTGGCCATGGAAGCGGTGCGCGCGCAGGCCGAGATCTTCGTCGGCCAGGGCGGCGTGCGCACCTTCCGTTCGGGCACGCGTTTCACGTTGCAAGCCATGTCGTCGCTAGGCCCCGTCAACGAAGCGGGCTTCGAGCCCGTCTTCGCGCTGGACCGTGTCGAGCACGTCGGCATCAATAACCTTCCACCCGAGACCCGCGCATCGCTGGCGCAGCGGCTGGGCGGACTGGACGCGCATTTGATGCTGGACGACGATGCCATCGCGGCGCCGGGCGCAGAGCGGGACGACACCGTTGAGCCGGCCCCCGATGCGGCCGTGTTGGCCAAGGCGCACGAGGTCGGCTACGCGAACCGTTTCGACGCCGTGCGTTGCGATCGCCCGTGGCGGCCCCAGCTGCCGCAGACGCGCGGCGCTCGCCTGGCTGGCGCGCCGTCGGTCCACGGCGTGCACACGGCGATCGTGACGGATGCGGAAGGCGCCACGCAGGTCAAGGGACAGGACGAGATACTCAGGAACCACCGCGGTGACGTGCGTATCCGTTTCCATTGGCAAGCCGAGGGCAAGGACGGAGAAGCCAAGAGCCGTTGGGTGCGCGTGGCGCAGCGCCAGTCAGGCGCTGGCATGGGCATGAGCTTCGTGCCGCGCATCGGGCAAGAAGTGCTGGTGCGCTTCCTGGACGACGATGTCGATCAGCCCGTGGTGATCGGCGCGCTATACAACGGGCGCGGCGAAGGCGGCACGCCGGCCACACCGGGCGGGCGTCCGGGCGGCCAGGCCGATACGCAGGTCTACGCCGCGGCGCGGGACGGCATGCCCAGCGCGCAGGCGAACCTGGCGGCGGGCAACGCGCCGGCCTGGCACGGCGCGGCCGGCGGCGACGAGAACCACCGCAACGCCGCCGCGCTGACCGGTTTCAAGAGCAAGGAGTTCGGCGGAGCGGGCTACAACCAGATCGTCTTCGACGATACCGACGACCAACTGCGCACGCAGATCAAGAGCACCCAGGGATCCAGCGAACTGAACCTGGGCCATCTGATCCATCAGGCAGGCAACTACCGCGGGGGGCTGCGTGGCCTGGGCGCAGAGTTGCGCACCGATGGCTACGGCGCCGTGCGCGGCGGGGCGGGCGTGCTGCTCAGCACCTACGCCACCGACGGCAACGCCAGCGCGGCAGGCGATGCGGCTGGCTTGCAGGCCCTGGCCAGCCAGACGGATCAGATGGCCCGATCGCTGGACTCGGTCGTGGGCGCTCATCAGGGCATGCGGCTGGCCACGGTGCTGGGCACCAAAGGGCCCGCCGCCAGCGTGCCGGACGCCGAGCGGGCGCCGCTGGCGGCGATGCACCGCATCACGTCCGGCACCGTCGCCGCGGATGGCCTGGCGCCGGCGCAGGCCGACGCCTCGGCCAAGCATACGCAGGCCGCCCAGGGCAAGGTTCCGCATTCCACCGACCCGGTGGTGCTGATGGCCGCCCGGGCGGGACTGGCGCAGATAGCGGGGCAGCACATGCAGTACGTGGCGGGCGACTCGGTGCATTGGTCATCGGGAAAAGACCAGAACCTGGCCGTGATGGGCGCATTGCGCCTGCATACGGGGCAGGGCCTGGGGATCGTCGCGGGCTTGCAGCAAGGCGGCGCCGATTCGGGGCTGGACCTGATTTCGGCGACGGGCGACGTGGACGTGCAGGCGCAGCACGACATCCTGCGCGTCCAGGCCCAGAAAGACATCACGATCGGCAGCGCGCAGACGGCCGTCGACTATGCCGCGCCCAAACGCATCCGCATCGCGAACGCGGCGGGCGCCAGCATCGTGCTGGAAGGCGGCAACATCACCGTGACCGCGCCGGGCCGCATCGATGTGAAGACGGGCAACAAGCAGTTCGCGGGACCGGACCGCATGCCCTATGCGTTCCCGCAGTTCACCGTCTGCAAGCAGTGCGTGCTGGATGCCCATGATGGCGTGCAGTCCATCACCGACAAGGTCTAAGGTGGAGGCCGGCATGGGCGGTTGGGAAGAACGGCTGAATGACACGCTGGCGCAGGCGGAAACGCTGGCGTCCGCAACCGGCACAGCGCCGAATACGTATCTGCTGGTGGATTTTCGCGGCCGCACGGAGCTTGCCCGGCCGGTCAAGGCTTGCGCGGATCTTAGCTATGGTTCCGTCTGGGTGGGCACGGACCTGGCGGTGTACGACGAGATCGCGCCGTTGTTGATCCAGGTTGATGACCTGAGCCGTTTCGAGCTATCGCGCGGCAAGCAGGCACCCCGCACCTCGGAGCTGCTGCGCCTGCTTGGGAAGCTGCATGAGGCCGATGGCGGCGAGTTCGCGGTGACGCACATCGTATCCGCGTGGCCACTGGCCGATTTGATGGCCCACTACGCCTATTACGGCGAATACGGCCTGCCGGATGGGCGCGAGTACTACTTGCATTTCTATGACAGCCGCATTCTGGACAGGGCATTTCAGGTGTGGACGGATGAGGAGCGCGAGCATTTCCTGGGGCCCGTGCATCAGTTGCGTTACGTGCGGCGCGACGGTTCGGTCGCGCAATGGGCAGGGGCAGGCGGCGACATGCGGCAGAGCGCTCGAGACTCCCGCCAGCAGGCCTTTACGCTGGCACAACACCAGGCGCTGCTGGACATGGACTACCCGGACAAGTTGGCGGTACAGATCCGCCGGCTCTATTTGGGTGTTTTGGGCGGCGGCCTGCGCCAGGACGCGCTCTACACGCAGGTAGTGGCGCAGATGGAAAGGGCGCGATCCTACGGGATCGCCACCGAACGCGACATGCTGGACTACGTGGCGTGGGGCATTACCATTTCACCGCGTTTTGACGAGCACGAGGCCATCGCTCCGATGTTGCGGAGGTTCAAGGAAAGCGGACCGGGGCTGTCGCAGGCGCTGGCGGATGTGCCGGACGAGATATGGGATGCGCTGCTGCGTGCCGAGCAGGCGCATGGCCGTGGCGCGGTATAGGCGCCGGCGCAACCTGGTGGCAAAGATCAATGCAGGTGCTTTAGGGGGTTGGAATGCGTAAGGGGTTGCTTGTCTTGTTGATGTGGCTGGGATTATTGGCCGGCTGCAACAGCGAACCGAACTACCAGGGATTCTCCTTCGTGACGTACAACTACACGCCCTGGGACCTGGACAGGGTCGAAGTGAAGGACGGTAAAGGCAATTCGGCGGTCTCGGGTTCGATCGGAGCCGGCGGGGGCGAGGGCTCGGTGACATGCTGCTATACCTTGACGGGCAGCGACTTCAAGGTGGAATGGCGCGGCGCGGACGGCGAATTGGCCAGAAAGCACATGTTCGACGGCAAGTTGGAAGAAGTCATTTTCAATAAAGAAACGCCGGTCCATTTCCCGCCTGCGGAGATGCCAGCGGGGGATGGACCGCTTTATCTCGAACTGCACATCTATCCCGACGAGCACATGGAAATAGCGCTCAGCCGAAAGCTGCTGGGCCAGGTGAGAATTCCCATTGTCGACGCCACGCGCTGGTTGTATGCGCAGCACCGCGACGCATTGGGAGATTATCGAAGCAGCTCGGAACTCCGGCGCGTGGTCGCCAAAGTCGCCAAGAGGGCATGGGTTAAGTATCGCATCGAGGACGCCCAGGATATGCGGCAGTACATGTTCCTGTATTTCACGGTTGCATCGAATTTCGACACGAACCCCGAGATTGCCGCGATGCTGGCAAAGCCCGGCCGCAAGCCCGGGGAGTTCGCTGTTGCCGTGCAAGGAATGCCGCAAGAGAAAATCGCGCAGCTAAAGGCGGCGGGAACGCCGCCAGGAGACAAGAATGGCTAACCCCGACGCTGGTGAATTGTCGCCTATCGACCGCACGCCGGCTTCGGTGCTGAAGAAGATCGCCGAGAGCGAGGCCGCATATCCCAAGGACGACTGCCAGGAATGTGGTGCGATCGTGCGCATCGGCTTTTTCTTTGACGGGTTTGGCCGTAGCCGGGACGCCGATGGCAAGCACCCAACGTTTTATTCCAATATCAGCCGGCTCTGGGAAGCGCACTATGCGCATGATGACGAGGATCGCCCGGTCAAGCAATATTGGTTCCGTTTCTACTATTCGGGTCTGGGGACCGAACTGAACGAGGACGCGAAGAACGACGACTTCATCTATGGCGCCACCGTGGCGGGCGGGAAACTGCTGAGCGAAGCGGGCAAGAACGCCAAGAGCGCCGCCAAGAACATGACGCGACTGGACGAGATCCCCGAGCACGACGCCTTGAAGCGGCTGCGCAGCGCGACGCAAAAAATGATCAAGGAGGGCTCCTTCCAGCCCATGGTGAAGGCATATACCGACGTGGTGAAAGACGTCAAGACGCTTCCCGACAAAGTTGTGCGGATCTGGAATGCCTGGGACCCCGAACGTCTGGTCAACCGGGCTAAGGGAACCATCCGGGGGTTCTGGTCTGGATTCAAGAAGAATCCGCTTAAGGTGGCCTGGACCGCTGGCAAGGAAGTCGTCAAGTCTACGGCTATGGAAGGGGTGCCGATCATCCGCGACAATGAGACCGTGGCCTACCTGATGGGAACGGGCGTGGACGTCCGCGTGGACGCTGCGCTGCGGCAGCTCAAGTCGGCGCATGAGGCGGTCAGCGCGGAAATGAACAACGTGCGCCGCATCGAAATTTCGGTTTTCGGAGGTGATCGGGGCGGAGTCATGGCCCGCCAGTTCGTCAACGACGTGGTCAAGAAGTACCGGCGCCGGAACGACAAGGACCTGGTGATTCCCGGGGAAAACGGCGCACCCGAGGCCGAGATCCATATCCGGTTCCTGGGACTGTTGGATTCCGTGTCTTCGATCATGGATGAAAGCACCTTTCTTGGGTTCCTGCCGTTTACCGATCTGCTGAAGCAAACCCACAAAGACCGCACGCTGACCGTCCCTGCGGCGGTGCAAAAATGCGTCCATTTTGCCGCCGGCCATGAACTGCGCGCGAACCAGCGTCTGGACAGCTTGGAGAAGACCCGAGGCGAACAGTTTCTATATCCCGGCTCGAGCGGGGATGTGACGGGCGTCAGTCCAGAGGGATCGCTCGGCGCGCGCGGCGAATTGTCGCGGGTTCCGCTACGGGACATGCTGAACTTGGCGATGTCGAACGGTGCCGCCCTTTACAGCATCGAACAGCTGTTTGATAAGCGGCCCCTGACTTTCGCGAAATTCTCGATGTCGGCCGCCCTCGCGGATGGCGGGAAAAGCTACCAAATCACAGAACTGGTGGACGCCTATCGTGGCGTGGTGAAGTACGAACCAGGCGTGGATTTTCTGCCGCACATGGAGGTTTTCCTGCGCTGGCTCGCGGTCAGATACCAAGACCCCGTCTTCAAAAGCGAACTGTCGGACCCTGCGGAAAAGTGGATCCAGGATCGGGACTTCTTCACGCCGCAACAGGCCTACGACGAAGAATTCCGCCGCGTCAGCGCGATGTCAAGAGAGGAACGGGCCAAGCCGGAGAATACGGCTCGCCTGAAAGAACTGGAAGCCCTGAAGGATGAGCGTCGGGCAACTGCCGACGCCAGCCGCGGCGAGCTTCCGCCCAAGCGCTTCAAGCCGTTGTGGCAGCGACTGGAAGAAGAATATCGGGCGCTCGAGAAGGCGGAAAGTGAAGAGGCCGAGCTGGAAAGGTACCGGGCGGAGGTGGCTCGCACCGACCCCGAGCGCGTGCGACGCATCGAACAGGTCACCGCCATCATGAACGAGCCGGCAAGAGTGCGCGACGAGATAACGCGGCGTAATGGCGGCACCGTCGACGAGGATGCCAAGCCGAAGGATCCGCTGGCCGACATGAAGGCGAAGCGCGCCATGCAGCAACGCTTGCTGACGGTATGGCGGGAAGCCAGCGCGGGCACTAACCCCCTGCCCGAAAAGGTCATGGCGCTGTTCGACTTCCTGGTGCACGACGCGATGCTGAGCAGCTGGCCTGATCATTTGCTGGCCAGCACGTCGATGTATTTCCGAGTACGCGACAAGGATATCTTCGGCAAGACCAACTATAAGTCCGAGGACGCGAAGATGAAGGCGGATCTTGAAAACGTGGCGCGCACGGAGAAGATGCGCGCGAACCTGGAAGGGCTGACGCCTGCGCGCCTTTAGCGTAGGTGACGTGGCCAACCCCGGAGGCGCGCTGGTGAGTATGCGTAGGCACGTGATAGCGGCACTGGTCTTGGGTGGCTTGCTGACCGGCTGCAATGGCGAACCAAGCTACCAAGGATTTTCGTTCGTGGCGTATAACTACACGCCCTGGGACCTGGATGCCGTTCAGATCACCGACAGCGAAAGCCGTTCTGCGGGCACAGGGTCGATCGGTCCTGGCGGTGGAGAGGGCACCGTCACCTGCTGCTTCACGTTGCGAGGCACCGATTTTTCCGTGAAGTGGTCGGGTCTGGACGGCGAAGAGGCGATCCGGCACCTCTATGACGGAAAAATGGACGAGCTGTTTTTTCACAAGGAAGCCCGCGTGCATTTTCCCGCATCCGATTTGCCGCCGGGGGACGCGCCGCTGTACCTGGAGCTGCATATCTATCCCGACGAGCACGTCGAAATCGCGCTTAGCCGAAAGTTGCTTGGGCAAACGCGGATTCCGATTATTGAAACGACTCGATGGCTGTACAGGCAGCATCGCGACGCCCTGAACGCGTATCGTGATATCTATGAAGTGCAGCGCGTGCTGGCAAAAGTCGCCAAGACGGCCTGGATCAAATACCGACTTGAAGACAGGCGGGACCTGCAGCAGTACATGTTCCTGTATTTCACGGTGGCATCGAACTTTGATTCGGATCCGGATATTGCCGCTTTACTGGCAAGTCCCGGCAGGAAACCCGGAGATTTCGCGGCGGCTGTCGAATCC
>Ga0308157_10009516_pt1 | contig 10743 bp, 10 predicted proteins | sample PhyBR1_FD_201035 | JGI IMG/M metagenome (GOLD analysis project Ga0308157, IMG submission 201035) | Phyllosphere microbial communities from UC Gill Tract Community Farm, Albany, California, United States - DLSLB.R1 | ecosystem: Host-associated > Plants > Phyllosphere > Unclassified | place: USA...
ACCGCGCACGCCCCGGTTTCGTCGGCCTGAAGATCCTGAGCCTGGACGACATCATCAAGATCGCCGAAGGCAACCCCTCGCACAAACCCGGCCTGTACATCGAGACCAAGGAGCCCAAGCAGTTCCCGGGGATCGAAGCCGACCTGAAAAACAAGCTGCTGGACAAGGGCTGGCTGAGTTCCGCCGGCTCCAAGCTGGGCAAGAGCAACACCGGCGTCGGCCAAGGCCGTGGCCGCGTGGTGCTGCAAACCTTTGAAGTTGCAAGCCTGCAAGAGTTGCAGAAAGAAATGCCCAACACGCCGAAGATCCTGCTGTTGTGGGTCGGCGAAGGCAGCATCGAACCCAAATCCAAAGTGACCTTCGCCGAATCCGGTGAACCGACCAAGGCCGCCTACTACGCCAAGCAAGAACCGAAGGACGCCGCCGAATTCGAAAAATGGGTCGACCAGGCCAAGCGCCTTGGCGCCATCGGCACCGGCCCGTCGGCTGAGCTGACCGACCACGGCGACCAGAGCTACACCGACCTGGTGAAGCCTGAAATGAACAAGCTGACCCACGACAAGGGCCTGCTGGTGCATGTGTATACCGTGGATGAGCCGGTGGATTTCGAGAAAGTCATGAAGGCCGGCGTCGATGGCATCTTCACCAACCGTGCCGCCGAGCTGCTGAAGTTCTACAAACGCTGGCCGTCGTCCAGTGTTCAGGACCTGCTCAACGACCATAAGTACTAAGGGCATTGGTGTCAGTGAGCCATTAAGGATGAGTTAAGTTGCGCCGGTTAATCTGGCGCCACTTAAACAGCTCAACCCAAGAAGGACACACACCATGAAAACCTTGACCGCTTTGTTCGCCGCCACTGCCTTGACCCTGACTGCCGGCCTGGCACAGGCGGATGTTCGTCCGGATCATATCGAGGGCCTGCTCAAGTCCGGCGCCGTGATGCCTTTCGACAAACTCAACGCTGCCGCCTTGGCCAAGCACGCGGGCGCCACTATCAATGACACCGAGTTGGACCACACCAATAGCGGCGTCCTGGTCTACGAAGTTGAACTGACCGACACTGCCGGCAAGCAATTCGAAGTGAAGCTCGACGCCAAAACTGGCGCAGTGCTCGCAGACAAGCTCGACACTTGAGTCAAATCTCCCAAAAAACGCGCCACCTTCGAGTGGCGCGTTTTTTTATGCGCGCCTCAAACCGTCACATAACCGTCATACCGCCTTGCAATGATTCGCCTAGGAACCTGTGAAACGTCCTACAGGCCCTTTCTCTGCGAGCCGCCATGAACCACAGCATCGACCACGCACATCAGGATCCCGACCTGTTTGGCCTGCTTTACGGTTTCCGCTTTCGCCCCGGCGAAAAAGGCCAGCAGATTGACTCAGCCACCGCCCTCGCCGCTTTGCAGCAACCGCAAAACCCGGAAGAATTTCTGTGGCTGCACCTGAACCTGGCCCACGCCGCGTGCGAGCGCTGGATGCAGGCGCATTTGTCGCTGCCGGAGGATTTTTTTGAAGCGCTGCATGAAGGCTCGCGCTCCACGCGCATCGAACATGTGGACTCAGCCCTGCTGGCCGTGGTCAACGATGTGGTGTTCAACTTCAGCAGCATGGTGTCGTCGGATATTTCCACATTGTGGGTGTGCGCCCGCAGCCGCTTGCTGGTCAGTGCGCGCCTGCAACCGTTGCATTCGGTAGACAAATTGCGCTCGTCGGTGAAAGCCGGTGAGCACTTTCGCTCGCCTCTGGAACTGCTGGTGCATTTGCTGCGCGACCAGGGCGAAGTACTGACCCAGATCGTGCGCAAGACCAGTATCAGCGTCGACCATATCGAAGATCAGTTGCTGTCCTCACGCCTGTCTACCAACCGCGCCGAACTGGGCGCTGCACGCCGCGTATTGGTGCGCCTGCAACGCCTGCTGGCGCTGGAGCCAGGCTCGTTGTTACGCCTGCTCAACCGTCCGCCGCACTGGCTGCAAAAGGAAGACGTGAAGGAGTTACGCAAATCCACCGAGGAATTTGCGCTGATCATCAACGACCTGACGGCCCTGGGCGAACGCATCAAGCTGTTGCAGGAGGAAATCGCCGCCAACCTCAATGAGCAAAGCAACCGCACGTTATTCACCCTTACTGTGGTGACAGTGCTGGCGTTGCCGATCAATATCATTGCCGGTTTTTTTGGCATGAACGTGGGTGGAGTGCCGCTGTCCCAGGACCCGGAAGGCTTCTGGATATTAGTGGCGCTGGTGGCGACCTTTACCTTGATTGCCGGGCGGTGGGCCTTCCGAAAACGCAAAGACTACTGACCTGAAATGCGGTCAAAACGTGGGAGGGGGCTTGCTCCCGATAGCGGTGAGTCAGTCAATAATTTATTAACTGACACTCCGCCATCGGGAGCAAGCCCCCTCCCACATTGGTTCTTCTGCGTTTGGTAGACCGGCGGTGCACTCGATTTCCGAAAACACTGACCTGCCGCAGCATCGCTGTAATATTTTGCAATGATCATTAAGGCCATCCTCCTCACACTGGATGCTCCGGCATGGCCACCCCTTCCCTGACTGCCTCCCCCCACGCTTCACCCTCCTCCCAACCCCGGCTGGACACAAAACCCGGCTTGTTGACGGTAATCATGTTCTTCGCCGTACTTGCGATGGGCCTGCTGTTCACCGCCTACAGCCTGATGCACGACATGCATGAGATGGGCGCCCAACTCACCACTTGGACGCCATTCCTGTTGCTCGGCGTGGCGTTGTTAATCGCTCTGGGGTTTGAGTTTGTCAACGGCTTCCATGACACCGCCAACGCAGTGGCGACGGTGATCTACACCAACTCGCTGCCACCGCATTTTGCGGTGGTGTGGTCGGGCTTCTTCAACTTCCTCGGCGTGTTGCTTTCCAGTGGCGCGGTGGCATTCGGCATCATCGCCTTGCTGCCGGTGGAGCTGATTTTGCAGGTGGGCTCCTCCGCCGGTTTCGCTATGATCTTCGCCTTGCTGATCGCCGCGATCCTGTGGAACCTGGGCACCTGGTGGCTGGGGCTGCCGGCCTCGTCGTCCCATACCCTGATCGGCTCGATCATTGGCGTAGGCGTGGCCAATGCTCTGATGCACGGACGTGACGGCACCAGCGGTGTGGATTGGAGCCAGGCGATCAAGATCGGCTATGCCTTGTTGCTGTCGCCGCTGATTGGCTTTGCGTTTGCCGCTTTGTTGTTGCTGGCCCTGCGCGCCTTCGTGAAAAACCGCGCGCTGTACAAGGCACCCAAAGGCGACACGCCGCCGCCCTGGTGGATTCGCGGGATGCTGATTGTTACGTGCACCGGCGTGTCGTTCGCCCACGGTTCCAACGATGGGCAAAAGGGCATGGGCCTGATCATGCTGATCCTGGTGGGCACCTTGCCGATGGCCTACGCGCTGAACCGCACCATGCCTGCCGATCAGTCGCTGCAATTTGCCGCCGTCGCAGAAGTGACCCAGGCTGCTTTGGTCAAAGCAGCGCCGCAGCCGGCACCGGGCGATTCACGTGCCACCTTGTCGGCCTACGTTCGCACCAAAGAGGCCACGCCGGAACTGGTGCCCGCACTCGCCGCCATCACCGGCCATATCGGCGAAGAAGTGAAAAGCTATGGTTCCCTCGCCGCCGTACCGGCCGAAGCCGTCGGCAACGTGCGTAACGACATGTACCTGACCAGCGAAACCATTCGCCTGATGGACAAAGGCAAGGTCGGCAACTTCGACGCCGACACCCAGGGCAAGCTGCAACTGTTCAAGCAACAGATCGACAACGCCACGCGCTTTATCCCGCTGTGGGTGAAGATCGCCGTGGCCATTGCCCTTGGCCTGGGCACCATGGTCGGCTGGAAGCGCATCGTGGTGACGGTGGGCGAAAAAATCGGCAAGACTCACCTGACTTACGCTCAAGGCGCTTCGGCCGAAACGGTGGCGATGCTGACCATCGGCGCGGCGGATATGTTCGGGCTGCCGGTGTCGACCACCCATGTATTGTCCTCGGGTGTGGCCGGGACCATGGTCGCCAACGGCGGGGGGTTGCAGATGAAGACCATCCGCAATTTGCTGATGGCATGGGTGCTGACCTTGCCGGCGGCGATATTGCTGTCGGGTAGCCTTTACTGGCTGTTCACCCAACTGTTCTGACACACAGAGACCAAAATGTGGGGGGCTTGCCCTCTGTAGGAGCGAGCTCGCTCGCGAAAAACGCCAACAATAACGCGTGTTGTCTGAATCAACGCGGCAACTGTGAGTTTTTCGCGAGCAAGCTCGCTCCTACAGGTAGTAGGGCGTGCCCCCCCTTGGTTCTGTGTTTATTCAGGGTGTGAAGAGTCCGGCCATGGCCTTCAAGCGCTTTTTGTAGACCCGCCGCGCCTCCAGCGCTTGCTCCAAAGTTACCGCCACAAACCCCGCTCGCTGATTGGGTTGCATCTGCCCGATCAAATCCAGGTCGGCGCTGATCACCGTGCCAATCATCGCGTAGCCACCGCCCGACACCGCATCGCGATGCAGCACAATCGGTTCCAACCCCGCCGGTACCTGAATCGAGCCAATCGGGTAGCAACTGTCGACGATGTTGGAGGGGTCGGAGCCCGCGCCAAACGGCTGTTCCCGCGGCTGGAAGCTCAACGCGCTGCCGCCCTTGAAGCGATAGCCGATGCGATCGGCCTCGGAGCCCACCGTCCACGGCTCGGCAAAAAAGCTGCTTTTCGCCGCGTCGGTCAAGCGCTCGTAGTACAGCCCCGGTACTACGCGCAACGTGACATCGCCGCCCACCGAGCGACGCAACGCCATCGGCAAGCTGTTGCCCGCACGCCCCGCACCGCTGGCCGTGCCGATAGGCAACAGATCGCCCTCCTGCAAGCGCCGCCCGTGAAACCCACCGAGAGCACCAAGGGTGTAGGTCGAGCGGCTGCCAAGCACCAACGGCACGTCGATGCCCCCGGCAACGGCGAGGTAAGTCCGCGCGCCGGCGACGGGAAATTCGAAGCGCAGCACCTGCCCGGCACGCACGCTAAAGGCGGTGTCCTGATGCACCACTTCACCGTCCAGGCGCGGCGACATCAAGGCGCCGCTCAGCGCTATCAGCGCGTCGTGCTGGAACTCCAGCTCAGGCCCGATCAGCGAGCATTCCAGGCCAGCCGCGCCCACGGGATTGCCGACCAGATGGTTGGCTGCACTCAGCGCATATTGGTCCAGCGCCCCCGATGGCGGAATGCCCAGGTGGTAATAGCCTTCGCGGCCCAGGTCCTGCACGGACGTGGCGAGGCCGGGTTTGAGCACCTTGATCATGCCAGCGCCTCCTGCAGGGTTTGCGGATAGCCAATGGGATCGGCGAGAAAGGCATCGAGGGAAAATTCCACCGGGCGAATGCGCAAGTCGAAACGCCCGGCTTCCACTTCGGTGACGGCCAGGTCGTAAGCCTCCCGGTCCATCGGCGTGAACTGCACGATGTCGCCAGGACGGAAGAACACCATGTGCTCCTTGAGGTAGGCCAACTGCTGCTGCGGGTCGTAGATCGGTGCCGGGGTCACGCCGAACATCTGGTAACCGCCGGCACCGCGAACCGAATAGATACACCCAAAGCAGCCGCCATGGCCCAGGGTCAGTTTCGGCGTGTCGGTGCGCGGCCGCAGGTACTTTGGCACCTGCAATTGCCGTTCGCGCTCGACCATCTGGAACATGAACGGCAGCCCCGCGACAAAGCCGACCATCGACACAAACCAGGGTGCGCCACTGTGGGCGGCGATAAACGCGTCCACATCGGCCAGGCCGTTGATACGGGCGGCGTATTCAAGGTCAGTGCCGCTGGGGTCTTGGTGGCGGTCACGAAAACGCATCAGGGTTTCGTGGGTCCAGGGGTCGTTATAGAGCACCGGGATCTCGATGATGCGCGTGTGCAGCGTGCGCTCGGCCACCGCCTGGGCTTCGGCGCTTTGCACCGCGTCGAGCAGCACGTGAGGCGCGATGCGGTCGGGGTCGAAGCGAATCTGGAAGGATGCATTGGCCAGGCACACATCCAGCACGCCTTCCAGCGCCAGGCGTTCCACGGCGCGGGTCACCGCCATGCCCTTGAAAAAAGCCTCCAGGGACATGCTGTCGCTGACCTCGGCAAACAGGTGTTCATCACCGCCGAAGCTGTAGCGGATGGGGGACATTTCAGCCATGTCTGTTCCTCTTGGAATCATTGTAGAAAGGCAGGCAAAAAAGTGAGGTAAGGCTCTTATTGGGGGGGCCGGACTTCGATACCGGCCTGATCCAACGCTTCGCGGGTGGCTTGCACCAAGTCCAGGGCGCCTGGGGTATCGCTGTGCAGGCAGATGGAATCGAATTCAATCACCAGGTCTTCGCCTTCCACGGTACGTACCCGCCCGCTCTGACAAGCGCGCAGGACTCGGGCTGCAACAGTGGCTGCGTCCAGGGCACGCACATTGCGGGTGAACACGATGGAGCCGCTCAGATCGTACTCACGGTCGGCATAGAACTCGCGCACGACCGGCTGCCCCAGCTCCCTGGCAATGCGCCAGATCACCGAATTGGGCATGCAGTACAACAACAGCGTCGGCTCAATGATTTGCAGGTTTTGCACCAATAGCCGCGCAGCCTCTTCATCGCGGGCCAGGTGCATATAGAGCGCGCCGTGGGGCTTGATGTGTTGCAAGGTCACGCCTTGGGCGCGGGCCATTTCACGCAACGCGCCAAGCTGGTAGAGCATATCGTCCACCAGCTCCTGGGCCGATGCATGGATATGCCGACGACCGAAGCCCACCAGGTCGCGAAAACCCGGGTGAGCGCCGATGGCCACGCCCAATTGCCTGGCGCGCTCGACAGTGCGGCGCATGGTGCCAGGGTCGCCGGCGTGAAAGCCGGTGGCGATATTGGCCGAGCTGATGTGAGCCATCAGCTCTGCGTCGACGCCGTCGCCGATAGTCCAGGGGCCGAAGCTTTCGCCCATATCCGAATTGAAATCCACTGCCCGCATCAAGGTTGCTCCGCCATAAGTGATGCCAGGAAAGTAGGCTGGGGCTTGACCCCTTGGGAAGATCTATTATCAGATGACCCATCTTCTGAAAATCAGATACCGACCATGTCCCTTACCTTGCGCCAGGTTCGCTACTTCGTCGCCACCGCTGAAATCGGCCAGATTTCCCAGGCGGCGATTCACCTGAACATTTCCCAGTCGGCGGTGACCACGGCGATCAAGGAGCTGGAAGCCATGCTCGGCGTACAGTTGTTCGTGCGCTCGGCCCAGGGCATGAACCTCACCGACGCCGGTCGGCATTTTCTCAACCGCGCCTATGTGATTGTGCGCAGCGTGGAAGACGCCCTGAACAGCCCGCTGCCGGATTACCGCGCCAGCGGCGTATTGCGGGTGGCGGCGAGCTACACCGTGCTGGGTTATTTCCTGCCGCACCATTTGCAGCGCATGGAGCATTGGCATCCGGACGTGACCATCGAGGTGTTCGAGCAGGAACGTCAGGCCATCGAACAGGGCCTGCTCGATGGCCAGTTCGACATGGCCGTGGTGCTTACCGCCAACCTCACCCACGCGGATATCGTCTCTGAAATCCTGTTCAACTCCGAACGCCGCCTGTGGCTGCCCAGCCATCACCCATTGTGTGAACGCGGCGCCGTCAGCCTGGCGGATGTGGCGCAAGAACCCTACATCCTGCTGACCGTCGATGAAGCCGAACACAGTGCCATGCGCTATTGGGAACAGGCCGGGCAAACCCCCAGAGTGCGGCTGCGCACCAGCTCGGTGGAAGCGGTGCGCAGCATGGTTGCCAATGGCAGCGGCGTGGCGATTCTGTCGGACCTGGTGCACCGGCCCTGGTCGCTGGAAGGCAAGCGCATCGAAACCCTGACCGTCACCGACCCGGTCACGCCCATGAGCGTCGGCCTGGCCTGGCACCGCGAGCGCGCGTTTACCCCGGCGATGCAAGCCTTCCGCGATTACTTCCACGATGCGTTCCTGGCGCCGCAGCAGTTGTCGGCGCGCCGTTAAAGGTGGGCTTGCAGGGTGGCGGTCAACCAGTCCATGAACACCCGCACCCGCAGCGGTAAATGCCGCTGGCCGGCGTACAGTAAATACACGTCCAGAGGCGGTGCCTGGTAATCCGGCAGCACCGCTACCAACTCGCCACTGGCCAATAAATCGCGGATCCCGAGTTGGGGCACTTGGGTAATGCCAAAACCCGCCAGGCACGCCGACTGATACGCATCGGTGCTGTTGACGGTCACCCTTCCTGCCATCGGCACACGTTGCACCTTGCTGCCCACCAGGTACTCGAACCCTGCCGAGCGTGCGCCCAGAGGCCGCACGTAATGCACCAAGTGGTGATTCGCCAGGTCAGCCAATGTCGCAGGCATACCGTACCGTTGCAGATACGCCGGGCTCACGCAGTTGACCATCGGCATGCTGCACACCCGTCGCGCCACCACCGTTTGGTCGGGCTGGGCACCGACGCGCACAACGCAATCAAACCCTTCGGCAATCAGGTCCACCTGGCGGTCCGAGCCGCTGATCTCCATGTCGATCAGGGGATGGCGCGTCATGAACGCGGGCAAGTTCGGCACGATCAAACCCCGCGCCATGACATTGGGCATATCCACCCGTATGCGCCCGGCCAGTTGGGTTTCATCCTGGCGAAACAACCCTTCCAGTTCTTCCATATGCGCCAGCAGATCCTTGCTGCGCTCATACAACACACGCCCGTCTTGGGTCGCCTGCACCTTGCGCGTGGTGCGTTGCAACAGCCGTGCGCCGAGCAACTCCTCCAGCGCCTGCACATGCTCGGATACCGTAGAGCGTGGCAAACCCAGGCTTTGGCCGGCCTGGGTAAAGCTCGATAACTCAGTGACGCGTACGAAGGTGCGCAGCAGCTCAAGCTTGTTCATTGGATTGTTCGCCTTATCCGGCCAGTGATTCCGATATCAGCCTGTTTATCACGTCATGACCGGACAAATACACTCAGTTCCACTAACTATCACTGAGGACTGCACCATGACCCGTAAAATCGCACTCATCACCGGCGCCAGCCGTGGCCTGGGCAAAAGCGCTGCGCTGCACCTGGCTGCGCAAGGCGTAGATATTATCGGCACCTACCACAGCGCCGCGAGCGAGGCCCAAGCCGTAGTCGCCCAAGTGGAGGCATTGGGTGGCCGCGCCGCCATGCTGCAACTGGACGTCAGCCAGAGCGCAAGCTTCGATGGGTTCGTCGGCCAGGTCGGCGCGTTGCTCAAGGATGTTTTCGCGCAGGATCATTTCAACTTTCTGATCAACAACGCAGGCATCGCTGCCCACGCCAGCTTCGCCGAGACCACCGAAGCCCAGTTCGACCAGTTGGTGGCGATCCACGTCAAGGCGCCGTTTTTTCTCACGCAAAAACTGCTGCCATTGATCAGCGATGGCGGACGCATCATCAACATTTCCAGCGGCCTGGCGCGGTTCAGCCTGCCGGGGTATGCGGCCTATGCGTCGATGAAGGGAGCGGTCGAAGTGCTGTCGCGCTACCAGGCCAAAGAGCTGGGCCCACGCGGTATTACCGTGAACACCCTGGCACCGGGCGCGATTGCCACCGACTTCGGCGGCGGCGCAGTGCGCGACAACAGCGATGTGAATGCGATGGTTGCCAATAACACCGCCCTGGGCCGCGCAGGCTTGCCGGACGACATTGGCGGGGCGATTTCGACCTTGCTGGCCGATGGCAGCCATTGGATCACCGGCCAGCGGATCGAGGCGTCGGGCGGGATGTTCCTCTAAGCATCGGCCCTCTGCAGGAGCGAGCTTGCTCGCGAAAATCTCATGAGCGCCGCGTGTTATCCAGAGGGCCCGCGTTATCGTTAACGATCTTCGCGAGCAAGCTCGCTCCTACAGTGGGTGGCGTTTTTATGGGCGATTTTTTTCCCGAATGACGTCATAACCCCAGTGGTACACATAGGTGTACGGCAGGAAGAACAGCAGCACACCAATGTCGAGGATGAAGGCTTCCAACAGGCTGATCTTCATCAAGGCGGCAATCAACGGCACTGCCAAGAGAATCAGGCCGCCCTCGAACAGCAGCGCGTGCAGCACCCGGGTCCAGCCGCTGTTGGTCAGTTGCAGGTGTGTTTTGAGGCGGTCGAACAGGCTGTTGAACACCACGTTCCAGCTCAGGGCCAACAGGCTGATGCCCAGGGTCACTGCGCCCATCTCCAGTGCCGGCCTGCCGGTGATCCACACCAGCAGCGGCGTACAGATCAACAAGGCCAACCCTTCAAAACCCAGGGCTTGGAAAACACGTTCAGTAATCGACTTGGTAGGGTTCATGACCCGGCTCCGTGAATGACGATGGTTGCCATGATCAGGCTTTGTCTCGATACTTCATAACCAATAACCATCGACCAAGACGATAGTATGGCCTCCCACGAAGTGCTCCAGGCGTTTGTCCAGGCCGCTACTCAAGGCTCGTTTTCCGCCGCTGCGCGCAAGCTGGGCAAAAGCCAGTCCACCGTGAGCGCGGCAGTGGCCAGCCTGGAAATCGACCTGGACGTGGTGCTGTTTGACCGCAGCAGCCGCAAGCCGACCCTCACGCCGGCGGGGCAGGTTTTACTGCAACGAGCAGAACAGGTGCTGGAAGCCAGTAGCCGCCTGGAGCTGGCGGCCAGTCAGTTGTCGCAAGGCCTGGAGCCGAAGTTGAGTATCGCCATGTCCGATACTTATCAGTCTGATCGATTCGAGGTCGCTCTCAGCGCCTTCG
>Ga0308157_10009518_pt1 | contig 10742 bp, 9 predicted proteins | sample PhyBR1_FD_201035 | JGI IMG/M metagenome (GOLD analysis project Ga0308157, IMG submission 201035) | Phyllosphere microbial communities from UC Gill Tract Community Farm, Albany, California, United States - DLSLB.R1 | ecosystem: Host-associated > Plants > Phyllosphere > Unclassified | place: USA...
TGGCGCAGACCGCCGGCGCGCTGGTGCACGGCTTGCGCGACTACGGCCCGGTGGACATGGCGGGCGTAATCGCCAACCGCGTCGCCAGTCCGGGCCATGCCGCCATGGTGGCGGCGTCGCTGCGCGACATCCCGCTGTTCGCCACGCTGCCCAAGCAGGCGCGTTCGCTGCCGGAGCGCCATCTGGGCCTGGTGCTGCCGTCCGAAGTGGAAGGCATCGACGATATGCTGGACCAGCTGGCGGACCAGCTCAGTTTCGACGAGGCGGCGTGGAGCAATCTGCGCAGCACGCGCCTGGAGCTGGGCGATGCGCTCGCTGCAAGCGAGGCGCCGGCGCCGGATGCGCGCCCGCTGGCAGGCCGCAAGGTGGCCATCGCGCGCGACGCCGCCTTCATGTTCCTGTATCCGGCCAACCTGGAAACCCTCGCCGAACTGGGCGCCACGCTGGAATTCTTCTCCCCGCTGGCGGACCAGCCTGTGCCCGCCGATGCGGACGCGGTCTACCTGCCCGGCGGCTATCCCGAGCTGCATGCGGAAAAGCTGGCCCATGCGCAGCGCTGGCAGGAATCGATACGCGCCGCGCACCGCGACGGCACTCCCATCGTGGCGGAGTGCGGCGGCATGATGGCGCTGGCCGAGACCCTGGCCGACAAGGCGGGCGCGGTCTGGAATATGGCGGCGCTGCTGCCGGGCCGCGTCGCCATGCAGGCGCGCCTGGCCGGCCTGGGCTCGCAAGGCATGCCCACGCCGCACGGCGTACTGCGCGGCCACACCTTCCATTACTCGTCCATGGAAACCTCGCTGGCGCCGGCCGCACGCACGGTCAAGCATCCGTCCGGCGCGGATGGCGAGGCCGTCTACCGGGTGGGTTCGCTGACGGCGTCCTACTTCCACGCCTACTTCCCGTCCAACCCGGCCGCAGTGGCCGCCATGTTCACGCGGAGCGCAGCATGACGTGCACGCTGGTGTTCGGCGGCGCGCGCTCCGGCAAGAGCGCCTATGCGGAGCAACTCGCCGCCGCCTCCGGCAAGGAGGTCGTGTATATCGCCACGGCCAGCGCCGGGGACGGCGAGATGGCGGTCCGCATCGCCCACCACCAGCGCCAGCGCCCTGCCGTATGGACCACCGTTGAAGAGCCGCTGGCCCTCGCCGCAGCGCTGCGGCAGTGGTGCGCGCCGCAGCGTCTGGTGCTGGTTGACTGCCTGACGCTGTGGCTCAACAACCTGATGTTCGACGGTGGCACGGAGTATCCGGACGTGGGCGCAATAACGCTGCCCGCGCGCTTCCACACCGAGCGCGCCGCGCTGCTGAAGGTGCTGGAGCAGGCGGCAGGCGACATCGTGCTGGTGTCGAACGAAGTGGGCATGGGCATCGTTCCCTATGGCGCCGTTTCGCGCGCCTTCACCGACGAAGCCGGACGCCTGAACCAGGCCGTGGCCGCCGCCTGCGGCCGCGCCGTGTTCGTGGCCGCCGGGCTGCCGCTGGTGCTGAAAGGCGCGCCATGCTGATGGGCCTGGGCGCCGCCGCCATCGCGCTGCTGCTTGCGGCAGGCGTGGTACTCGACCTGCTGCTGGGCGAAACGCCGCGCTGGCACCCGCTGGTCGGCTTCGGCAAACTGGCGAACGCCATTGAACGCCGCCTGAACCAGGGCGGCCTGCGCTTCCCGCGCGGCGTGCTGGCATGGCTGCTGGCGGTCGTGCCAGTCACGCTGCTGGCCTGGGGCGCCACCCGGATTCCCGCGGCCGGCGGCGCCGCGTTGGTGCTGAATGCCCTGCTGCATGCACTGATGCTGTACTTCTGCATAGGCCTGCGCAGCCTGCGCGACCACAACCTGCCTATCGCCGATGCACTGGCGGCAGGCGATCTGCCAGCCGCGCGCCACCTGACCTCCCGTATCGTCAGCCGCGACACGGCCCACGCCACGCCGGCCGACCTGGCGAAGGCCAGCACCGAATCGCTGCTCGAAAACGGCAATGACGCGGTGTTCGGCACGCTGTTCTGGTTTGCTGTCGCCGGCGGCCCGGGCGCGGTGCTGTTCCGCCTTGCGAACACGCTGGACGCCATGTGGGGCTACCGCAATGCGCGCTTCCTGCAATTCGGCCGGGCCGCCGCCCGCATCGACGATGCGCTGAACTACATCCCCGCCCGCCTTACCGCGCTGTCCTATGTGCTGCTGGCGCCCACGCTGGCGGGCAAACGCCTGGCCTGGCATTGCTGGCGCACGCAAGCACCGGCATGGAGCAGCCCGAACGCGGGTCCTGTCATGTCCAGCGGCGCAGGCGCGCTTGGCCTGGCGCTCGGCGGCGCGGCGGTGTATGACGGCGAAACGGAACAGCGTCCGCCGCTGGGCAGCGGCGCCGCAGCGCAAGGCGCGGACATCCAGCGCGCATGGCAACTGGTTGCGCGCACCACGGCGCTCTGGCTGGCCGTGGCCGCAGCCGTGGCCATTGCTATGGCCATACCCCTCGCAGGAGGTTTGCATGCTTGAACACGGCGGCAATTTGCGCGACGCCGCAAAGCGCTACGGGCGCGACGATTGGCTAGACCTCTCCACCGGCATCAACCCCGAGTGGTATCCAGCGCCAGCCATCGCCAGCAATGCGTGGCACCGCCTTCCCGAGCCGGCCCCCGCGCTCACGCTGGCGGCGCAAGCCTATTACGGCGCGCAGCAAATGCTGGCGGTGGCCGGTACGCAGGCGGCCATCCAGGCCCTGCCCCGCCTGCGCCTGCCTTCGCGCGTTGTGGTGGCGGCGCCCTCCTACGCGGAGCACGCCTACCACTGGGCGCAGCACGGCCACACGCTGCGGCAAGTCCCATACGATGCACTGGATGCCGCCGTGGCCGAATGCGAGGTGATGGTGGTCGTCAACCCGAACAACCCAACCGGCGCCACCGTGCCGCGCGAGCTGCTGCTGGACTGGGCCGCCCGGCTCTCCGCGCGCGGCGGCTGGCTGATAGTGGACGAGGCCTTTGGCGACACCGGGGCGCAGGCCAGCGCCGCCGGCACGGGCGCGGGCTCCGCCATGCCGGAAGGCCTGATCGTGCTGCGCTCGGTCGGAAAATTCTTCGGCCTGGCAGCCCGGCCTGCGCTGCTGGACGCGCTGGCAAGCCTGCTGGGTCCCTGGACCGTCAGCGGCCCCGCCCAGCAAGTGGCCCTCGCCGCCCTGCAGGACAGCGCCTGGCAGGAACGCATGCGCGAACAGCTGCGCAGCAGCGGCCTGCGCCTGCAGAACCTGCTGGCCGCGCACGGCATCCGCTCCAGCGGCAGCGCGCTGTTCCAGTGGTGGCCCGAAGCGCGCGCCGAGGACTTTCACGAACACATGGCGCGGCATGGCATCTGGGTGCGCCTGTTTACCAAGGCAGCGCGCGGCATCCGCCTCGGCCTGCCGCCGGACGAAGCAGGCTGGCGGCGCCTCGAACTGGCACTCACCTTATGGACCAAGGAAAAACAATGAATAAACTCCTGAGCACAATGGCCGGCCTGGCGTTCGCGTCCGCCGCCGCGCTGGCCGCACTACCCGCCTCCGCCGCCATCACCGTCAACGACGACGACGGCAAGCCGGTTACCCTGCAAAAGCCGGCGCAACGCGTGATCGCCATGGCGCCGCACGTCACCGAGCTGCTGTTCGCGGCGGGCGGCGGCGACAAGATCGTCGGCACCGTCACCTATAGCGACTATCCCGAAGCGGCCAAGAAGATCCCCAACGTGGGTGACAACCGCCAGGTGGACATGGAGCGCATCGCATCGCTGAAACCGGACCTGATCGTGATCTGGATGCACGGCAGCTCCGAGCGCCAGATCGAAACCCTGCGCCAGCTCGGCATACCGCTGTTCCACAGCGAGCCGAAAAAACTGGCCGACATTCCGGACAATATCGAGCGCATGGGCAAACTGCTCGGCACCGAAGCCGTGGCCGGCAAAGTGGCCGCCGAATGGCGCGACAAGCTGGCCGCCCTCACCGCTCAATACGCGAAACGCCCGCCCGTGCGCGTGTTCTACCAGGTGTGGGACAAGCCCTTGTACACGCTGAGCGGCGGCCATATCGTTTCCGACGCCATGCGCGTGTGCGGCGGCGTGAACATTTTCGCCGGCCTGAAGATCACCGCGCCGGTGGTCGACATCGAAGGCGTGCTGCGTGAAGACCCGGAAGCGGTATTCGCCACCGCCGAAAAGAACTACGGCGGCGTGAACCTGTGGCGCCCCTACAAAACGCTGCTGGCGGTGAAGAACGACAACCTGTTCACCGTCGACGGCCACCTGCTGAACCGCTCGGGCCCGCGCATGATCCAGGGCACGGCCATGCTGTGCGAAAAGCTGGAACAGGCGCGCCAGCACAGGACGAACTAATGGTCTTTCCCTACAAAACCCTGATGGTGCAGGGCTGCACCTCGGACGCCGGCAAAAGCACCGTGGTGGCGGCCTTGTGCCGCCTGCTGAAACAGGACGGCGTGCGCGTGGCGCCGTTCAAGCCGCAGAACATGGCGCTCAACAGCGCCGTCACGGCGGACGGCGGCGAGATAGGCCGCGCGCAGGCGCTGCAAGCCATCGCCGCCGGCCTGGAACCGCACACCGATATGAACCCCGTGCTGCTCAAGCCTTCCAGCGACACCGGCGCGCAAGTGGTCATCCACGGCAAGGTGCGCGCGGAGATGAATGCGCGCGACTACCACCAGTACAAGACCATCGCCATGAGCGCAGTGCTGGAATCGCACGCGCGCCTCGCGGAACAGTACGAGGCGGTGGTGGTGGAAGGCGCGGGCAGCCCGGCCGAGATCAACCTGCGCGACCGCGACATTGCCAATATGGGCTTTGCCGAAGCGGTGGACTGCCCGGTGGTGCTGGTGGCCGACATCGACCGGGGCGGCGTGTTCGCCCACATCGTCGGCACGCTGTCCTGCCTGTCGCAGAGCGAGCGTGACCGCACCATAGGCTTCGTCATCAACCGCTTCCGGGGCGACATCAAGCTGCTGGAGCCGGGACTGGACTGGCTGGAACAGCAAACGGGCAAGCCGGTGCTGGCCGTGCTGCCCTATCTGCACGGCCTGTTCCTGGACGCGGAGGATGCGGTGCAACCGGTGCAGGCCACGCGCGGCGCCTTCCGCGTGGTGGTGCCCAGCTTGCCGCGCATGAGCAACCACACGGACTTCGACGCGCTGCGCGCCCACCCGGACGTGGACCTGCGTTTCGTGCGCCAGGGCGAAGCGATACCGGCTGCGGACCTGATCATCATCCCCGGCAGCAAAAACACCCGGGCCGACCTGGAATGGCTGCGCGCGCAGGGCTGGCCGGCCGTGATCGAACGCCATCTGCGCTACGGCGGCAAGGTGATCGGCATTTGCGGCGGCTTCCAGATGCTGGGGCAGGACGTCAGCGACGCGCTGGGCATCGAGGGCGCGCCCGGACGCTCGCCGGGCCTGGGCCTGCTCGCCATGCATACCAGCCTGACGGCGGACAAGCGCCTGGTGCAAGTAGCAGGCACCTGCGCCTTCGCGCAGGAGGCTATGCACGACGCCGTGAGCGGCTACGAAATCCACATGGGCGTGTCCGACGGCCCGGCGCTGTCGCGTCCCGCCTTCCGCATCGACGGCCGGCCGGAAGGCGCGTGCTCGCCGGACGGCCAGATCCTCGGCACCTACCTGCACGGCCTGTTCGATGCGCCGCAGGCTTGCGCCGCCCTGCTGAAATGGGCTGGCCTGCAAAGCGAGCACCGCGTGGACACTTCCGCACTGCGCGAAGCTAGCCTGGACCGCATCGCCGCCGCCAGCCGGCCGCTGCTGGACGCCCTGGTGGCGCTGGCGGCGCAGCCCAAGCAGGACGCCAAATGAAGGAAGAAATCCAGCCCCGCAGTCCGCACGCCTTCCCGCAAGCGGAAATCGACGGCGTCTACCGCGCCATCCGCGAGCGGCGCGACGTGCGCCATTTCAAACCGGGGCCGCTGGAAGCGGGCCAGCTGGAGCGCTTTATCGCAGCGGCCCACAACGGCCCCAGCGTGGGCCTGATGCAGCCGTGGCGCTTCATCCGCATCACCTCGCCAGCGCTGCGTGCGCAGATCCACCAGCTGGTGGACGATGAGCGCAAGCTCACCGCCGAAGCGCTGGGCCAGCGCGCCGAGGAATTCATGCGGCTCAAGGTGGAAGGCATCCTGGCCTGCGCGGAAGTGCTGGTGGTGGGCCTGATCGACCAGCGCGAGCGCTTTGTGTTCGGCCGCCGCACCATGCCGGAGATGGACCTGGCGTCCGCCTCCTGCGCGATCCAGAACTTCTGGCTGGCCGCGCGCGCCGAAGGCATAGGCGCAGGCTGGGTGTCGCTGTTCGATCCCCAGCGCCTGCGCGAACTGTGCGGCATGCCGGAAGGCAGCCAGCCCATCGCCGTGCTGTGCGTGGGCCAGGTGGAAGAGTTTTACCGCGCCCCCATGCTGGAGCTGGAGCGCTGGGACCAGCGCATGCCGGTGCAGCACATCCTGTACGAGGACAGCTGGGGCGCGCAACCGCGGATTGTGTGACAATCGGGCGTATGACCAGTCCCGCCAGCTCCTCGACCAAACGCTTCCTGCCCTGGGTGGTGGCGACCACCCTGTTCATGGAGCAGCTCGACTCCACCATCGTCAACACCGCCATTCCCAGCATGGCGGCCAGCCTGCATGTGACGCCGCTCAGCCTCAAGGCGGTGGTCACCAGCTACATCCTCAGCCTGGCGGTGGCCATTCCCATCAGCGGCTGGATGGCGGACCGCTACGGCACCCGGCGCGTGTTCATGAGCGCCATCGCCATCTTCACCATCGCCTCGGTGCTGTGCGGCCTGTCCGTCAATTCGCCCATGCTGGTGGCGGCGCGGCTGCTGCAGGGACTGGGCGCGGCGATGATGATGCCGGTCGGGCGCATCGCCATTATCCGCACCTTCCCCAAGGCCGAGCTGCTGGCGGCCATGAACTTCGTCATCATCCCCGCGCTGATCGGCCCCCTGCTCGGGCCCACGGTGGGCGGGCTGATCGTGCACTGGCTGTCGTGGCGCGAAATCTTCTTCATCAACGTGCCGGTGGGCCTGGCCGCCGTCTACCTGGCGTGGCGCCATCTGCCGGACTACCGCGCGGAGGTGCAGCGCCCGCTCGACCTGATAGGCCTGGTGCTGTTTGGCACCGGGGTGGCGCTGTTGTCATGGCTGCTGGAGGTGTTCGGCGAACACAAGATCGACCCCACCTCGGCGGCGGTGCTGCTGCTGATTTCATGCAGCCTGCTGGCCGCCTACGGCTGGCACGCCAGCCAGGCGCCCCATCCCCTGCTGCGCCTGGCGCTGCTGCGCGTGCGCACCTTCCGCGTGTCGGTGCTGGGCGGCTTCGTCACGCGCCTGGGCATAGGCGGCCTGCCTTTCCTGCTGCCGCTGCTGTACCAGCTGGGCCTGGGCCTGCCGGCCTGGCAATCGGGCTTGCTGATGATGCCGTCCGCCGCCGCCGCCATGGGCATGAAGTTCATCTCGACGCGCGTGCTGGCGCGCTTCGGCTACCGCCATGTGCTGATCGTGAACACGCTGCTGATAGGCTGCACCATCGCCATGTACACATTCGTGGGGCCGGGCACGCCGCTGTACACCATCGTGGCGATCAGCCTGTGCCTGGGCTTTTTCAATTCGCTGCAGTTCTCCAGCATGAACAGCATAGCCTATGCCGACATCGAACCCGCCGACAGCAGCATGGCCAGCACCATCGCCAGCTCGCTGCAGCAGCTGTCGATGAGTTTCGGCCTGGCCTGCGGCTCGCTGATCGCGGGCTGGTACCTGGGGGATTTGCCGCAGACGGACAAGGTGGCGCTGACCAGCGCCCTGCACCACGCCTTCTTTACGCTGGCGGTGCTGACGGCGCTGTCCTCGCTCACGTTCTGGACTTTGCGCCGCAGCGACGGCGAGGGGCTGGCAAAAAACGCGGCCTGACTACAGCACGGATTCGGACACGATCTTCCACTGCGCGCCTTCGCGCGCCCAGTACTGGCGCAGGCGCACCGAGTGGTGGAACTTGCCGACGGCTGTTTGCTGCGTGAAGGTGCTGATGATGATTTCTTCGTGGCTGGGCTGGCGGAAGTGGCTGGTGTCCTGCAAGGCCACGTGCACGCGCTTGGCGCCGGGGAGGAATTGCTGGCGCGTGATCCAGCTGTCCGCGTTCTCGTCGTTGATGGACTTGAAGCGCGCCGAATAGTGCGTGCGCAGCTGGTCGCTGTCGCGCCGTTCGGCGTCGCGGCGCCAAGCCTCCAGCAGCGAGTCGGCCAGCTTGCGGTCGTCTTCGCGCACGCTGGGTTTGACGAATTCCACCTGGTCGCCGATCAGGATGGGGGTCTTGCCCACTTCCACGATGCGGCTCAGCTTTTGCAGGTCGTCATTGCTGACCACCACGCAGCCGTCGGTCGACAGCGGCGCGCGGCTGAAGGTCTCCGGCGGCACGCCGTGTATCCAGATGCCGGAGCCGCTGCGGCCGTTCAGCCTGTCCCAGGAATTCGGGTAGTCCAGCGGCAGCGCGCCCTTGCCGTAAAAGTCCGGCAGCTTGGCGCCGGACAGGCGGCCGGAGATGTAATACACCCCCACCGGCGTGCGCATATCGCCTTCCTTGACCTTGTTCACGCCCAGCTTGCCCTGGCTGAAGTAGTAGTCGTTGACGTAGCGGATGTCGCCGTTGCGGTTTTCATAAAGATAAACCCGGGAACGCTTGGCGTCCACGATCAGCGCGTGGCGCTGGTCCTTGCGCAGCTGGAGCAGCGCGCGCGGCTGCAGCTGCTCGGCGGGTTTGGTTTCGGCGCGCAGGCGCGCGGCGGCTTCGCGGCGCAAGTCCTGCAGGCGCGCTTCCGCTTCCTTGCTGGAGGCCACACCCAGGTTGACGACAGGACGCGTGTGCATCAGCAGCAGGTCGCCGCGCACCAGGTGGCCGAGGTGGAAGGTGGGATAGGCCGCCACCAGCGCGTCGGCCTTGGCTTGCGCGTCGCGCAAATGGTTTTCAGCCAGGTCCTTGTAAATCTCGACCAGCATCTGTTCGGGCTCGGGTTTGGCCGCAGGCGCGGCCTGCTGCTTTCGGGCGGCGCTACTCCCACCCGATGCCAACATCAGTGCGGCGCAAAACAATCCGCGCGCCAACCGGCCCAACCTGACTTCAAAATAAGACATCAGCTACCCGACGATTCCTGCTTGATCTGCCATTTTCCACCGTGCTTCACCATGACCAGGGTCTTGCGGCTATTCGCCGACAGGCGATCCGACTCGTACACCTGGCGGAAAGTGACCTTGGCCGTGTCGCCGGTAATGACCACTTGCGGCGCGTTGACTTCAACGCGGATGCGGCCCTTGCCTTCGATACGCGCGCGGCGCTCATCCGCCCACGCCTTGCGCGATGCGCCTTTTGGCGGCGTGAACTCATTGCTATAGTAACCGAGATAGCCGTTCACATCCTGCGTGGCCCAGGCCTTGGCCCAGCCATTCACGCGGCTCAGCACTTCGTCGCGCTCGGCATTGCCGGCGGCCGGCTTGGCTGCGGCGGCGGCGGGCGCGGGCGCGGGAACAGAAGCGGAAGCGGAAGCGGCGGCAACCGGCGCCGGCTTGGCTGGCGCGGCGGCAGCCACCGTCGCCGGGGCCGGTGCCGGTTTCGCCGGCGCAGCGGCTACAACAGGCGCAGGTACGGGCTTGGCCGGAGCGGCAGCTATGACGGGTGCGGGAACCGGCGCAGTTTTTGCGGGTGCGGCAGCGGCAGGCGCTGGAGCCGGAACAGGCTTGGCCGGCGCTGCGGCGACAGCCACTGGCGCAGATACGGGCGCCGGCGCCGGCTTGGCGGCCACCGGTGCAGCCTGCGGCGCCACCGCCATCGACGGAATGCGCTGCAGGGGCGCGGTTTTTGGTTGTTCAGGTATTTGCGAAACCAGCTTGACGCTGCTCGCGGGCGCAGCTGCGGCAGCCACCGCAGGGGGCGCAGAGGGCGCACGCGCAGCGGCAACGGCCGGCGCGTCCGGCACGCTCACGCTGACCTTGCTGCCGGTGCTGCTCGAGAACGTGCGCAGCAGCGTGAGCTTGGACGTGGCCGGCGGCGCGCCGTTGCCCAGTGCCAGCGCCTTGTCATACGCCTGGCTGGCCAGCTTGCCATAGACGTCGCCCAAGTTTTCGTAGGCCGTCATATAACTCGGATTGGTGCGGATCGCCTTCTCCAGCGCCACGCGCGCCTTGTCGTACTGGCCGCTGGCGGCGTACAGCACGGCCAGATTGTTGTACGGTTCCGGCAGGTCCTTGTAGTCCTCGGTGAGCTTGGTGAAGATGGCGATCGCCTCGTCCGACTTGTTCTGCTCCGTAAGCAGCACGCCCTTCATGAAGCGCATCTGCGGATCGGCCGGATTCTTGGCCAGGAAGGCATTGGTGCGGGCCAGCGCCTCGCTCGCCTTGCCAGCACGCAGCAGCTTGGTCACGTCGGCCAGTTCGTCGGCAAAGGCGGGCATTGCCAGCAGCGCGGCAAGCAGACCAGCGCCGGCGCAGACGTTACCTACGGCACGGCGGAGCGTGTTGGGGGCGGTCTTCACTATCATTGAAGTCTCGGAGAGGAAAGCGAACATGGTACACCGAATGTTGCCGCAACTCAAAACCGTTGGTTACCAAATGCCACACGCAACGGACAAACGCGGACCGGAAAAGCAAAAAACCCCGCCAAGATCACTTAGCGGGGTTTTTCTTATAACTAGCCTGACGATAACCTACTTTCACACTGGTTGCAGCACTATCATCGGCGC
>Ga0308157_10009520_pt1 | contig 10740 bp, 8 predicted proteins | sample PhyBR1_FD_201035 | JGI IMG/M metagenome (GOLD analysis project Ga0308157, IMG submission 201035) | Phyllosphere microbial communities from UC Gill Tract Community Farm, Albany, California, United States - DLSLB.R1 | ecosystem: Host-associated > Plants > Phyllosphere > Unclassified | place: USA...
GGCTCCCGCATCATCAAGCCTTTGCTGATCGTCGTCAGCCTTGCGCTTGCTGTGCGGCTTTTGATGGAACCCAGCAATCCGTTGCGCCAGTGGATCGGTTTCTAAACCCGCAAAGCCACCAGCACCACGGAGAGCTTGTCTACCGGTGATACGCGTGAAGCCTCACCAATCTGCAAAGCACGAAAATAGGCAAGCCATGATGCACCAATCGCAAGACCGGACAGCACCAGAAACACCCAAGATTTGGCAGAAACTTCACCGGGCTTCTGCCATTGCCCGGTTACTGTCAGAAACAAACACAGAGCTGCAATAATGACCAGCGTGCGGACAAGCGTAGCAAAATCCGAGTTGATACCCTGAATGCCAACCTTAGCGAAGATTGCAGTCAGTGCGGCAAATACCGCCGACATCAAAGCCCAGAATTGCCAGCTATCTAACATCAAAACTCAATGCCTTTTTGTGCCTTTACGCCAGAACGGAACGGATGTTTGATCAGTTCCATCTCGGTCACAAGATCGGCAGCTTCAATCAACTCATCCTTGGCATTGCGGCCCGTGATGATGACATGCTTCATTTCCGGCTTGGCTCGAAGCACTTCGATAATTTCCTCCACCGGCAGATAATCATAGCGCAGCACGATATTAAGCTCATCGCAGAGCACCAGATCATAGCTTTCATCAAGGATCATGGCTTTGGCCTGCTCCCACGCATCACGCGCCATGGCAATGTCACGCGCACGATCCTGTGTTTCCCAAGTAAAACCTTCACCAAGTGCCGAAATCGTCACCTGCTCCGGGAATTTTTCCAGCACCCAGCGCTCGCCCGTGTCCCATGAGCCTTTGACAAACTGTACGACACCAACCTTCATGCCATGACCAACCGCTCGAAAAACCATGCCGAAACCAGCGGTCGATTTGCCTTTGCCCTTACCGGTATTGACAATCACCAGACCTTTTTCATCGGTCTTGGTGGCCTGAATCTTGTCGCGGGCAGCTTTCTTCTTGCGCATTTTATCTGCGTGGCGGGCATTCATCTCCTCTTCCGTCATCGAAAGAAGTTTCGCAGATTTCTCAACCATTTAATGCCCTTTCCGGAATCATTTTATCAAGTTCAACAAGCGCTATGAAAGATGCCAGAACTTCCATGTCAGACTTTGCTTACAAACAAATTGAGGCCCATCACAAAGCCGTTTTTGTGCAGTGTTGCATCAGATTTTCAAGCTCGAACCGTGCAGAATTGGATCGCGGCACCCAGAAGCCGCGCTCTATCGCATCATTGAGTTTGGAAGCTGTTTCACGAAGTGCCGCCGGATTTTTCTCAGCCATGAAATCATGTACCGCTTTGTCAGCGATGTAAGCCTGATAGACAGTCTCGAAATGATGATTGCCGACTTTGCCGGTCGTGGCAGCAAAGGCAAAGAGATAATCAACGGTCGCTGCAATTTCCGCAGCACCCTTATAGCCGTGACGCATCACACCATTGATCCATTTTGGGTTGGCAGCACGGCCACGCACCACCCGCGACAATTCTTCTTCGAGCGTACGGATCACCGGCTTTTCCGGTCGCGAATGATCATTGTGATAAACGGTTGGCATTGCACCCGTGAGATTTTCCACGGTCGCAGCCATGCCGCCTTCAAACTGATAATAATCATCACTGTCGAGAAGATCGTGCTCGCGGTTATCCTGATTCTGCACCACCGCCTGCACGGAACGCAACCGCTCCTCCAGCAGTCCGCGCTCCGCCTGCCCTTCCTCACCTGCGCCGTAGGCATAGCCGCCCCAGACGAGCCAGGCTTCCGCAAGATCATCACGTCCGGCCCAACTATTTTCATCAATAAGGGCCTGCAAACCAGCCCCATAAGAGCCGGGCTTGGAGCCAAACACGCGATAGCCTGCACGACGGGCAGCATCCTGCGCATTAACACCCGATGCAACGAGCCGCGCTTGTTCATCGCGAATGCGCGCGGCGATCGGATTGTCTTCGGCATCCTCATCTAGAGCGCCCACAGCACGCACGGCCTTATCGAATAGCGCAATCTGGTCCGGAAAGGCATCGCGGAAGAAGCCGGAAATACGAAGCGTCACATCAACACGCGGACGGGCGAGCTTGGCAATCGACACAATCTCGTAGCCGGTAACGCGCCGCGAGGCCATGTCCCACAGAGGCTTCACACCGATCAGCGCCAAGGCCTGCGCAATATCATCACCTCCGGTACGCATGTTGGACGTACCCCATGCGGTGAGACCAAAAGATGTCGGCCACTCGCCATGATCCTGCGTATAGCGCGTGATCAGCAGTTCTGCCGATTTACGCCCTAGCTCCCATGCGGCAGGCGTCGGCACAGCACGGCTATCCGTGGAATAGAAGTTGCGCCCGGTCGGCAAAACATCTGGCCGCCCACGCGTTGGCGCACCTGATGGTCCAGGCGGCACAAAACGTCCCGAAATCGCAGACAAAAAACCTTCAATCTCACAGGGGCCGCATGCTGTCACCATAGGCCGCAAATGATCGTTGATCGATTGCAAAACAGCATTCGTCTGCGTCCAGTTTGCCGGGCAAACGACCTCGCCCTCTACAAACTGAGCCGCAAGAAGCTCAATCCGCTCGACAGTATCACCCGCAATACGCCAGCTTGCCGGGCTTGCTGCAACCAGCAATTCAGGCTTTGGCCCAATCCAAGGATCAGCCATCACGCAATCTAGCGGATCAAAACCTTCGCCAAGCCCTGCATCCTTAGCAATTGCCCGTTGCAAGCTTTGCTCGCCCGACAGACCACCAAGCGATAACGGAATGCCGCGTGGCACACGCGCAAGTGCGACGAGCAAATCGGTCAATAACCGTCCTTCGGGGGCAAGTCCGAAAATATGCAACCCATCACGGATTTGCATTTCTTTGAGATCACAAAGATAGGCATCGAGCTTCTGCAAAGCCATATCTTCATCATCGTGATCGTGAATACCTGCATCGCGATCAAGGCCAATATCACGCACCAGATCGAGTATCTGCACTTTCAACCGCAGCAGACGGCGCGGATCAACGCCCGACGCCTCGTAATATTCATCGACCAGCGCTTCGAGGTCTTTGAGCGGTCCATAGCTTTCGGCGCGCGTCAGCGGTGGCGTCAGGTGATCTATAATCACTGCACCCGCACGGCGCTTGGCCTGTGTGCCTTCACCCGGATCATTGACAATAAACGGATACACATGCGGCGTTGGCCCAAAGACCGCTTCAGGATAGCAATTTTCAGACAAAGCCAGCGCCTTGCCCGGCAACCATTCCAGATTGCCATGCTTGCCCATATGCACAATGGCATCGACGTTCGCCACGTCGCGCAAATAGGCGTAAAAAGCGATATAACCATGCGGCGGCACGAGATCGGGCGAGTGGTAAGTCTCTTTCGGATCAATGTTGTAACCACGCGCGGGCTGAATTCCGGCGATTGTTTCACCAAGCTTCATCAGCGGCAGCGCAAAGCCACCCACTTCGTCGTCATAGAATGGATCACGTGAAGGCTCACCCCAGCGGCTTTCAATTTCCTGCTGAATCGCATTGGGAAGTTTTTTGAAAAACGCTTTGTATTGATTGAGAGAAATCGTCTCGCGGATTTCCCGCCCATCGCGTGCCGCATTCGTTGGACCCGCCATGATAAGCCGCATGAAAGCATCGCTATCGGCAGGCACATCACCCACGCAATATCCCTCACCCGCCATAGCGCGCAAAACTTCTACCGTTCCGGCTGGCGTATCAAGTCCAACGCCATTGCCAAGCCTGCCATCACGGTTTGGATAATTGGCAAGTATCAGTGCAATGCGGCGCTCTTCCGGCTTCTTGCGCTTCAAACGCACCCAGTTGGCTGCAAGTCGCGCCACAAAATCCACGCGCCCGGCATCCGGCTCATGGGTGACGATATTCGCCTCAACCTGAGTATCAAATTGTCTGGCAGATTTGAAAGACACCGCACGCGAAAGCACGCGCCCATCAATTTCCGGCAGAGCTACATTCATTGCAAGATCACGCGCCAGCAATCCTTGCTGCGAGCTTTCCCATGTGGCCTTTGGTGTGCCGGAAAAAATCACCTGCAAGACCATATTGCCACGCGCATCGAGCACGGTCGACTTTCGTTCTGATCCCGGCGATGAAATGGCAAAGCCAGTGGCATTGAGTACAATATCCGGGCGGCAATCTTCAAACAGACCATCGACAACCGCAACCGACAGCCTGTCCTTGAGGCTCGAAACAAAGATCGGCAGCGGGTTTAGCCCTTGCGTCTGCAAGGCACGAACCAGCGCTTCAACAGGCTGCGTCTGCCCGCTCTGAACAAGCGCACGATAAAAAATGATTGCAGCAACCGGTCCATCCGCTACCTGCCACTGCTTTTTAATCAGCTCAACCGAAGGCGTGAGCATATCCGGCCACCAAAGCCCGGCTTTGAGAAGTGGTGCGGCCTCTTCCGGTTTTTCGTTTCCGTCGATCAATGCCGTGCAATAATCAAGGAATCGGCACGTATTCACCGCACCGCCTTCGATCAAATATTGCCAGAGCGCATCGCGCTCTTGTGCGGATATAGTCGAGAACCGCTCAAGCCCGTAGTCGGGCTTATCATCTCCCGGCAGCACCGCTAACTTGATACCATGCCCGAGCGCACAGGCATGAAGCGCTTCAAGCCCATAAGGCCAATAGGTCTCACCACCAATAATCCGCACCACGATGAGTTTCGCATGCTTCGCTGTGCGCTCGACATAGGCGTCGACCGACATGGGATGCGTGAGGCTCAAAAAATTGGCAAGCCTTAGACTTGGCCCTCCTTGCACGCCTGATCGGGCATGTGCAAGGCTGGCCAGTTCCGTATCGGCAGCGGAAAGAAACAATATATCGCCCGGCGTCTGGCCGAGATCGACGGCCTCATTGCCGTCGCTGATCGTTCCTTTTTGGGCAAGCAATAAGTGCATTATGAAACGGAAGCTTTCACGGCTTGGGTAATTGCCTGCTCGTCAATTTCATGCAGGCCGATAACGACAAGACGCGTGGCTCTTGTCTCATCCTTACCCCACGGACGATCGAAATAATGCTCAATCCGCGGACCAACAGCCTGAACAACCAGACGCATCGGCTTGCCCGGCACGTCAACAAAGCCCTTGAGACGCAGCACATCATGCTCCGCGATCACACCTTTGAGCTTTTCAGCAAACGCCTTCGGATCGGCGACGGAACCCGCTTCCACGACAAAGCTTTCAAACTCGTCGTGATCATGCTCATGTCCGTCGGCATGATGAATTTCGTGATGCGACTTGCGATTGGCAATATCGTCTTCCGTACCCACGCCAAGACCGAGCAGCACATCGGCACCGAGCTTGCCGAAACTTGCCGGAACCATGTTCACGCGGCGCGATGAACGTTTCGCCACATCCGCCTTCACGCTATCGAGTTTGGAAGGATCAATAAGGTCTGCTTTGTTCAGGACAATCAGATCGGCTGCATGAATCTGATCCTCAAAAAGTTCCTCTAAGGGGCTTTCATGATCAAGAGAGGAGTCCGCCGCGCGTTGCGCATCGACCTTGTCATGGTCGTCGGCAAAACGACCTTCGGCAACGGCTGCGGCATCAATCACCGTCACTACGCCATCGACAGTCACCTGAGTCTTGATTTCCGGCCAGTTGAACGCTGCGACCAGCGGTTGCGGCAGCGCAAGCCCCGAAGTTTCAATCACAATGTGATCGGGACGATCGGCACGATCCAGAAGCTTGGTCATGGTCGGAATGAAGTCATCGGCAACAGTGCAGCAGATGCAGCCATTGTTGAGTTCGATCACATCTTCTTCGCGGCAGGTTTCAATGCCGCAGCCTTTGAGAATTCCGCCATCGACGCCAAGATCACCAAACTCATTGATGATGAGCGCGATACGCTTGCCATTGGCGTTTTCCAGCAGATTGCGGATCAGCGTGGTCTTGCCGGAGCCTAAAAATCCGGTGATCACGGTTGCCGGTATCTTTTCACCACGCATTTTCTGTGCCTGCATAAAATTAACCCTTAATTTTGAGCGGCAGACCTGCCGCTATGAAATAAACTTCATCTGCCACTGACGCCACAGCCTGATGCAAAAAACCGGCATAATCACGAAATTCCCGCGCCATTTTGTTTTCTGGAACGATACTCAAGCCCACTTCGTTGGAAACGAAAACAACCGGGCCGGAAAGCTTTGGCAGAGCCGTTACCAGTTTTTCAGTTTCAGCAGCGACATTCTGCTCTGCCATCATCAAATTGGTAAGCCAAAGCGTCAGGCAGTCCACCAGCACGAAACAGTCGGGCCGAGCGTGTTTTTCAAGCGCCCCGACAAGGTCAAGCGGCTCTTCCACAGTTTGCCATTCTGCGCTGCGCCTGTCACGATGAATGGAAATGCGGCTTTGCATTTCCGTGTCAAATGCTCGTCCTGTCGCGAGATAGACCGGCTGAAGTCCAGAATCTTCAACCAGTTTTTCTGCATAGGTCGACTTGCCAGAACGGGCTCCGCCAAGAACGAATGTGATATTTCCAGTTTCGTTTCGGGACGGAGCCATATTCATCAGCTTTCAACTTCCGACTTTGCGTAGGTCTGAATGAACCAGCCGAGTGCAAAACCAATAACGGCCCACAGAAAGAGATTGGTTGCAAGCGACGAAACCGCATATTGTGAGGCAAGCAATGCCGGGATAGGCGATGCAATATCCTCAGGATGCGGCGCACCATAAAGATGCGGTGCGATAATCAGCACCAGCCCAAGGATTCTGGAGACGATCTCGCCACGCAGAACGATCAGATAAAGGCCAAGACCGCTAAAAATAACCGTTACCAGCCACCAGAGCTGGCGCTGTGCGAGGTCAGCCGCAGGCATGGCAGGAAGCTCGGGCGACAGGCCGATTGCTGGCAGAAATGCCACGGCAAAAAACCCAGCCACACCCCAGTAAATGCCGTTACGCGCTGTAATGCGACGTCCTGCAAGAAGAGCTACACCACCAAGCAGCAGCGCAAAACCGGCACCCGCGACAAGATTGGCTAGTAATGTATTGCCAAGACGACCAAAAGGAAGCTCAGCACCGGCCTCTTCATCATCGGTAGCCACATCGGCCCCATGATCATGTGGAGCAGCCGCTTCCGCATCATCGTGGCTGTGGCCACCATCTGCATCTTCATAAGTTTCCGCCTGAATGATAAGCGGCACGGTTTTCAAATACATAACCGGCGTGACCAGAAGCCCTGCCAAAAGGCCCGCTGCAAGCGTGGCCAGTAAATAACGGATCAACATTTCATTCCCTCAATAGCCAAGATGCTCAAATGGCCGTCCACCATCAAGCTTTGCCCAAACTCTGATTTCCGAAAAAACAGTTATCTTAGAACGGGTGGCGGTTAATCGTAACCACTACGCTCGCTCTATCTATTTGTTTTTGCGCATGTCGTTATCGGAAAACTAATTCCCATTTTCCCGCGACATGCTTTTAGTGGCAAGGAAACCCGTAGGCATGACGCGTATCATGCGCGGAATCATGCAGAGTATCGGAATGCGCAAGACCCACGCCATAGATAAGAAAAGCGCCGAGCATAAGCGACACCACTGCTGTACCAAGACGAGCAGCAAGTGGAAGAGGGAGTGTGTTGGAAAGTGAATTTTCGTTACGCGCAGCCATGACAACCTCCGTGCAGGCAGCAGGGAAAACCTCCCATGGGGTGCGGACATAATGCCCTTCACGCAACAGGCAGGTCTCCTGGCTCACGGGTCGTAAGAAGTGAAACACCTTCCCAGAAACCCTTCGGTTTCCAGTGGTTGCCGGTTGCCCGGCTTGCCTCATCCCTCTCCGCTCTACAGTCGCGGGGTCGGCTGCGATAAAGACGCCCGAAATGGGTCCGTCCGTCACATTCCCTTTTGGTATCGCCGGGATTCGTCCGGGCAAAGACCTATTGCATAAAACGACACTAGGCCTTCACCGTGATGCCGTCAATCGAGTTCAAATAGCGCATCAATATCCAAACAGCTTTCCAGACCTTCCGCCAACTCATCCAATGCGTTTTCGATGCTCTCGCGATAATTCTCGCCCGAACCAATGACGCCAAGACTGGCCAGAAACTGATGCCGGAACGCATCTGCACTGAACACACCGTGAAGATATGTTCCCATGACACGCCCATTGGCTGAGATTGCACCATCGTCGTGATCACCAATACGGGCAAAGGGTCGAATTGCATCCGCCCCTTGAGTGCGCCCGATATGAATTTCGTAGCCCTCAAGATCGCTACCATAAACGATCGACATTGCCGCTACATTGCGCACAATTTTCTCAGGTTCCATGACAGTCTCAACATCAAGCAGGCCCAGCCCTTCGATGTCATGGACGTGCCCCTCAACGCCTTCTGGATCACGGATGCGATTACCCAGCATCTGAAATCCGCCGCAAATGCCAAGCACATGCCCACCGCGCCGCACATGTGCCTGAATATCACGCTCCCAACCATTTTCACGCAAAGCAATCAGATCCGCTATGGTCGATTTCGTTCCCGGCAAGATCACAAGGCCCGCATCATGCGGTATCGATTGACCGGGCGACACCATTACAACTTCCACCTGCGCTTCCGCTTTCAGTGGATCAAGATCGTCGAAATTCGCAATACGCGGCAGCATGGGGACAGCCACTTTCAACGCTTTTGCATCACCGCGTGTTGCCCGCTCCAAAACGACCGAATCTTCCGCAGGCAGGCGCGACAGGACTTTAAGCCAAGGCACCACGCCGAAAGATCGCCAACCGGTGAAGTTGGTAATTGCCGCCAAACCATCATCAAACAGAGATATATCGCCGCGAAACTTGTTGATCAGAAATCCGCGCACCATGGCGCGGTCTTCTGGTGTCAGAATCGTATGTGTACCGACCAACGAGGCAATGACCCCGCCACGGTCAATATCGCCAACCAGCACCACCGGCACGTTTGCCTCAGTAGCAAAGCCCATATTGGCAATATCGCCTGCGCGCAGATTGATTTCCGCTGGCGATCCGGCACCTTCCACCAGCACCAGATCAGCCCCCTCACTGACCTTTGCAAAGGATTCCATCACCGCAGCCATCAATTGTGGTTTCAATTGCTGATAATAGCGCCCGCGCGCTTCGCCCCGCACCTGCCCGTGAACAATGACCTGACTGCCCATGTCAGTCTGCGGCTTTAACAACACTGGGTTCATGTGAAAGGATGATGGCACACCACAGGCCAAGGCCTGTAACCACTGCGCACGGCCAATTTCGCCGTTATCCTCGCTGACGGCTGCATTATTGGACATATTTTGCGGCTTAAATGGCCGTACTTTTAAACCGCGATTGCGTGCAACACGGCAAAGGCCTGCAACAAGCACGCTTTTGCCGACGTCTGAACCCGTTCCCTGAAACATGATTGCGCGTGTCATGCACCGTGCCTATCGCAACTTCTCGCCACTGGCAATCGCTCCGCACACCCTCAGCGTCTATGCAAAAATGCGCATCAGTTTATTACAAAAGTGAGCAACATTATTCCAATAGGGCGTTGGCAGCCCACCGAGGTTATGATCTATTCGGGATAGGAGGCGCGGTGCTCATAGGGAGGAAACCATGGATACGGCGGACCAGAACCAGTTCGAACTCAACGAAGATCAGCTCGCCATTCAGGATATGGCCCGTGGATTCGCAGAGGATTTTGTTGCACCCCATGCGCTGCAATGGGATCGTGACAAGCATTTTCCCATCGACATAATCAAAAGCACCGGCCCTCTGGGCATGGGTGGTATTTATGTGCGCGACGATGTGGGCGGTTCAGCGCTCAAACGTTCAGATGCAGTGCTTATTTTCGAGGCGCTGGCCGAGGCCTGCCCGGCTTTTTCTGCATTCATCTCCATCCATAATATGGCTGCATGGATGATCGACTCATTCGGCGATGAAAACCAGCGCCAGGTGTTCATGCCGAAGCTCACCTCAATGGAAACGCTTGCAAGTTATTGCCTAACCGAACCCGGCTCTGGTTCGGACGCAAGCGCTCTTCGCACCCGTGCCGAACGTGATGGTGACCACTACATCGTCAATGGAACGAAGCAATTTATTTCAGGCGCAGGTGCCACCGATCTTTACGTTACAATGGTGCGTACCGGCGAGGACGGACCGAAGGGAATTTCTACCCTTATTGTGCCAAAAGATGCACCCGGCCTGTCTTTCGGAGCCAATGAACACAAAATGGGCTGGAATATGCAGCCCACACGCACGGTTATTTTCGATAATTGTCGGGTTCCGGTTGAAAATCGTCTCGGCGATGAAGGTACCGGCTTCAAAATCGCTATGGCAGGTCTTGACGGCGGAAGGCTTAATATAGCTGCTTGCTCATTGGGTGGCGCGCAATCAGCACTCAGCAAGGCATTGGAATATGCGGGGCAACGCAAGGCTTTCGGCCAGACCATTGACCGCTTTCAGGCGTTGCAATTTCGTTTAGCGGACATGGAAACTGAACTAACCGCGTCACGCCAGATATTGTACGCTGCTGCAAGCAAGCTTGATCGCAAAACCCATGATGCAGGCAAATGGTCTGCCATGGCAAAGCGCTTTGTCACCGACACCGGATTCGACATCGCCAACGACGCACTGCAAATTCTGGGTGGCTATGGCTACCTCCACGACTATGGCGTGGAAAAACTGGTTCGCGATCTCCGGGTTCACCAGATTCTTGAAGGCACAAACGAGATCATGCGGGTTATCATCGCAC
>Ga0308157_10009521_pt1 | contig 10740 bp, 8 predicted proteins | sample PhyBR1_FD_201035 | JGI IMG/M metagenome (GOLD analysis project Ga0308157, IMG submission 201035) | Phyllosphere microbial communities from UC Gill Tract Community Farm, Albany, California, United States - DLSLB.R1 | ecosystem: Host-associated > Plants > Phyllosphere > Unclassified | place: USA...
TCTTGCCCTGCTCCATAGCGGCTTCCAGCGCCTTGATCGATTTTGGGCGCCCTACGAACAGCGGTATCACCATATGCGGAAATACGACGACGTCCCGCAGCGGCAATAACGGCAGTTGAGTTTGCTCAGTTAATTTGGAAGTTGTCATGGCGTACCTTATGTGAAAGCGTGATTATGATGTGGGCGCTATTTCGCCAAATCACAAGACCGATCTGCAAGAAATAATTCTCATATTAAAGAATGTTTTCTTCACTCTAAAAGAAAAGCTAAATAAAAAAGCCACGCGCGACTTGGCGTCACGAGTGGCTTTCCGACTGAAGCCTGTATTCTTTTTATTGATTTTGATTGTACCGCCTTGCCCCACGGATGCGAAATGAATTTTGCTGTGACGCGGAGCAAGTGTGCACAAGTTATTTAATTCTCACCAGAAGCCTTGGCAGGCTCCTCGTAAATCAACAAAGGTTTTGCGCCACTGGTGATGGTATTCTCATCGATAACCACCTTAGTAACATTGGTTTCATTTGGCAGTTCATACATGGTGTCCAGCAGCGCGTGTTCCAGGATCGAGCGCAGGCCACGGGCGCCGGTCTTGCGCGCCAGCGCTTTCTTGGCGATGGCATGCAGGCCGGCCGGACGAATTTCCAGTTCCGCGCCTTCCATTTCGAGCAGCTTGGAATACTGCTTAATCAGCGCATTCTTCGGCTCAACCAGGATCTGGATCAGTGCTTCTTCGGTCAGTTCGTTCAGCGTGGCCACCACCGGCAGACGGCCGACCAGTTCAGGGATCAGGCCGAACTTGATCAGGTCTTCGGGTTCGGCTTCCAGCAGCACTTCGCTGGCGCTGCGATCGGACTTGCTCTTCACCGAGGCACCGAAACCGATGCCGGATTTTTCCGAACGGTTCTCGATCACCTTGGCCAGGCCGTCAAACGCGCCGCCGCAGATGAACATGATGTTGGTGGTGTCGATCTGCACGAAGTCCTGGTTCGGGTGCTTGCGCCCGCCTTGTGGCGGCACCGAGGCCATGGTGCCCTCGATCAGCTTCAGCAGCGCCTGCTGCACGCCCTCGCCCGAGACGTCTCGGGTGATCGAGGGATTGTCCGACTTGCGCGAAATCTTGTCGATCTCATCGATGTAGACGATGCCGCGTTGCGCCTTGTCCACATCATAGTTGCAGCTCTGCAACAGTTTCTGGATGATGTTTTCGACGTCTTCACCGACGTAGCCGGCCTCGGTCAGCGTGGTGGCGTCAGCGATCACGAACGGTACGTTCAGCATGCGCGCCAGCGTCTGCGCCAGCAGGGTTTTACCCGAGCCGGTCGGGCCGACCAGCAGGATGTTGGACTTGGCCAGTTCGACCTCGTCCTTCTTGCCCAGGTGCTTGAGGCGCTTGTAGTGGTTGTACACCGCGACCGACAGGATGCGCTTGGCCGTTTGCTGGCCGATCACGTACTGGTCCAGCAAGTCCTTGATTTCGTGCGGGGTTGGCAGGTCCGACTTGGCGCCGGCGACCGACTCGATGGCCGAGGTCTCGTCGCGGATGATGTCATTGCACAGATCGATACACTCGTCGCAGATGAAGACCGACGGGCCGGCGATCAGCTTCTTCACCTCGTGCTGGCTTTTGCCACAGAACGAGCAGTACAGAAGTTTTTCACCGCTGGAGGATTTTTTGTCTGACATGGGCAGTTTTCTTTGGTTACAGAATGGCTTAGCCGTTGCTGGGTAGCAAGTTTGAAGACCGGAAAAAATCCGCCTACAACCACATGCTACCCGAAATAAAAACGAAACGCCCGAACGATTAATCGTCCGGGCGTCTTTTTAGCAATGCTGCGGGGGAAGCATCAAGCCCGGTTGGTCAACACTTTGTCGATCAGACCGTACTCTACCGCTTCTTCTGCTGACATGAAGCGGTCGCGATCGGTATCTTTGGCGACCTGTTCGATGCTTTGGCCAGTGCGTTCAGCCATGATCGCGTTCAGCCGGTGGCGCAGGTAAAGGATTTCCTTGGCCTGGATCTCGATGTCCGAGGCCATGCCCTGCGAGCCGCCCGAAGGCTGGTGAATCATGACGCGCGAGTTCGGCAGCGAGAAACGCTTGCCCTTGGCGCCGGCCGCCAGCAGGAAGGCGCCCATCGAGGCGGCGATGCCGGTGCACAGCGTCGAAACGTCTGGCTTGATGAACTGCATCGTATCGAAAATCGCCAGGCCGGCCGATACCGAACCGCCAGGGGAATTGATGTACAGCGAGATGTCCTTGTCCGGGTTTTCGCTTTCCAGGAACAGCAGCTGGGCGACCACCAGGTTGGCCATCTGGTCGTTGACCGGACCGACCATGAAGATAATACGTTCCTTCAGCAGGCGCGAGTAAATGTCATACGAGCGCTCGCCGCGACCGCTTTGTTCCACCACCATCGGCACCAGGCCGAGCATTTCGGTATCCAGTGCCGGATTACGGTTCATACCAGTCATTCTATTTCCTTGTGAAGCAGCTATGTAGGCCGGAGTGACAATAATACATCATCCGGCCCAAACTGAATTACGCTTGTGCGTTGCTTCCCATCAGTTCGTCAAAGGCGATGGCCTTGGACGAAGTCTTCGACAGGCCCAGGACGTAATTGACGACGTTTTCTTCCAATACAAGGGCTTCGATCTCAGCCAGACGGCGGCGATCGCTGTAGTAGTACTTCAGCACTTCGCGTGGGTCTTCGTAGCTTTGGGCGAAGTCTTCGATCTGCGCTTTGACTTGCTCAGGCTGGGCTTGCAGGTTGTTCTCGCCAACCAGTTGCGACAGGATCAGGCCCAGGCGTACGCGACGCTCGGCTTTTTCTGCGAACAGTTCTGGTGGGAATGGCACGTCCTTGACGTTCATGCCGCGCTGCGCCATGTCCTGACGGGTCATTTCGGCCAGGCGCTCGGTGTCCTGGGCGATCAGCGATTTCGGCACGTCCAGGGTGGCGGTCTTGACCAGCGCTTCCATCACGGCTTCTTTATTGCGCGCTTTCACGCGGCCAGCAACTTCACGTTCCAGGTTGACTTTGATGTCTTCGCGCATTTTGGCGACGTCGCCGTCAGCCACGCCCAGCGATTTGGCGAACTCGCCGTCAACTTCCGGCAGGTGCGCCCATTCCAGTTTTTTCAGGGTGATGGTGAACGAGGCGGTTTTGCCGGCCACGTCTTTACCATGGTAGTCCTCTGGGAAGGCCAGCGGGAAGGTCTTGGCTTCGCCGACTTTCAGGCCGACGGTGGCAGCTTCGAATTCTGGCAGCATGCGGCCTTCGCCCAGCACGAATGGGTAGTCTTCCGCTTTACCGCCTGGGAATTCCACGCCGTCGATCGAGCCGACGAAGTCCACGGTCACGCGGTCGCCATTGGCAGCAACAGCTTCGCCGCCGTCGCCGTGTTCACCGGCTTCGCCTTTGGTGTGGAAGTGCACGCGCTGTTTGCGCAGGATTTCGATGGTCTTGTCGATTTCAGCATCGCTGACGTCGGCCTTGACGGTTTCGATTTCCACGGTGGTCAGATCGCCGATGGCGACGTCCGGGTAGATTTCGAAGGTAGCGTCAAAGCTCAGCACGCCGGCTGGCGATTCTTGCTTAGGCTCGATGTTCGGGAAGCCGGCAACGCGCAGTTGGGCTTCGTTTGCGGCGTCGTTGAAAGCGCGACCAACTTTATCATTCAGCACTTCGGTTTCGATCTGGTAACCGTATTGCGCTGCGACCATTTTCAGAGGAACTTTGCCCGGACGGAAGCCTGGTGCCTTAGCCGTTTTGGCTTGCACTTTCAGGCGCTTCTCAACTTCAGCGCGGACTTCGGTCAGCGGGAAGGAGATCGTGATACGACGTTCGAGTTTGCCCAAGGTTTCGACTGCAGTTGCCATGTAAAAATCGTCCAAAAAATAAGAAATACAGTTGGTGCGAGGAGGGGGACTCGAACCCCCACACCATTGCTGGCGTCAGGACCTAAACCTGGTGCGTCTACCAATTTCGCCATCCTCGCGGCTTGTTTGCACAAAAGCAAAGGGCGACCTTTAAGTGAAAACGGTCGCCCTCTTTCCGCGTATGCTCGCGGAAGCTTTCAACTTCAACGCGATATTCTAACGGGTTTTTTGCGGAATGGTGGCGATTTTTACTACGCCGCCAACATTCCGCTCAAAAAACCAATTTTTTGCCTATTTAAGAGGCTTTTTCACTCTAAACCACGCTGCATACAGCGCTGGCAGGAACAACAAGGTCAGCGCGGTGGCCAAAATCAGGCCGCCCATGATGGCGACCGCCATCGGCCCCCAGAACACCGAGCGCGACAAGGGAATCATCGCCAGTGCCGCCGCAGCGGCGGTCAGGATGATCGGCCTGCAGCGGCGTACCGCCGATTCGACAATCGCCGTCCAGGGATCGTGGCCGGCCTTGATGTCCTGCTCGATCTGGTCCACCAGGATCACCGAGTTACGGATAATCATGCCGAACAGCGCGATGATGCCCAGGTTGGCGACAAAGCCCAGCGGCCTGCCCAGCAACAGCAAGGCCATCGCCGCCCCCGCCACGCCCAGCGGTCCGGTCAGGAACACCAGCAGCGAACGCGAGAAGCTATGCAGCTGCAGCATCAGCAGCGTGAAGATCAGGAAGATCGCCAGCGGCAGGTTGGCCGCGATCGACGCTTCCGCCGCACCGCTGTCCGAGGCCGCGCCCTTGACCGTGATCGCGTAGCCGGCCGGCAGCGCATCGCGCAGCTTCTTCAGTTGCGGCTCGATCTGGCCGGAAACGGTTGGCCCCTGGATGTGGTCGCCGACGTCGGACTGGACGGTGATCGCCCAGTCGCGCCCTTCGCGCCACACCACGCCTGGCTCCCACACAAAGTGCGCACGGGCCAGCTGGCTGATCGGCACCGACTTGCCGCTGGCGGTCGGGATGTTGGTGTCGTTCAGCACAGAGATCGTCGCCCGCTCATCGAGCGGCTGGCGGATGCGGATGTCGATCAGCTTGATGCCCTCGCGGAACTGGCCGATGGTGGTGCCGGACAGGATGGTATTCGCCGCGCGCATCACCGTTTGCGAGGTCACGCCCAGCGCGCGCATCTTGTCCTGGTCCAGGTCCAGGCGCAGCACCTTGACCGATTCATTCCAGTTATCGTTGACGCCGACCGTGTTCGGATTGGCACGCATGATGTCCTTCACCTGGTCGGCGATGGCGCGCACCTTCTCCACTTCCGTGCCGGTGACGCGGAACTGCACCGGATACGGCACCGGCGGCCCGTTCGGCAGCAGCTTGACGCGGCCGCGCACTTCCGGGAAGTCATGTTTGAACACATCGACAATCTTGTCGCGCAGCGCGGCGCGCGCTTTCAGGTCCTTCGGCAGCACGACGATTTGCGAGACGTTGGTCTGCGGGAAAATCTGGTCCAGCGGCAGGTAGAAGCGCGGCGAGCCGGTGCCGACATAGCTGGTCACGCTCAGCACACCATCCTGCTTGCGGATGAAGGCTTCGAACTTCTTCACCTGCGCCTCGTTGGCGGCAAAGGTTGTGCCCTCCGGCGTCCACATTTCCACCATCAGCTCGGGACGGCTGGAATCCGGGAAGAACTGCTTCTCGATGAACTTGAAGCCGTACACGCCCAGCGCAAACACCGCCAGCGTCGCGGCGATGGTGATCCAGCGGTACTCGACGCACCAGTTGACCAGCGCGCGGAACTTGCGGAAGCCTGGCGTATCGAACAGGTCGTGGTCATTGCCGCCATCGGCGTGCGGCTTCACTTTCAGCAGCACATAGCCAAGGTAAGGCGTGAAGGTCACCGCTACCACCCACGAAATCACCAACGCCAGCGCGTTGACCGAGAACAGCGAGAAGGTGTACTCGCCCGCCGCCGATTTCGCCAGGCCGATCGGCAGGAAGCCTGCCACCGTGATCAGCGTGCCGGTCAGCATCGGGATCGCGGTGGATTTGTAGGCGAAGGTGGCGGCGTCGAAGCGCGACATGCCCTCCTCCATCTTGCGCACCATCATTTCGACCGCGATGATGGCGTCATCCACCAGCAGGCCCAGCGCGATAATCAGCGCGCCCAGCGAAATCTTGTGCAGGTCGATGTCCAGCATGCGCATGAACAGGAAAGTCACCGACAGCACCAGCGGAATGCTCAGCGCCACCACCAGGCCCGGACGCACGTCCAGCCGCAGCTTGGGCTTGCTGTGCAGGCCCAGCGCGACAAAGCTGACGCCCAGCACGATCAGCACCGCTTCGATCAGCGTGTGGACGAACTCGCCCACCGAGGCCTTCACCGCCTCAGGCTGGTCGGACACGCGCTCCAGCTCGATGCCAACCGGCAGCTTGGCTTTCAGCTCGGTCACGGTCTTTTCCATGTGCGTGCCGAGCTGGATGATGTTGCCACCCTTCTCCATCGACACGCCAAGGCCGATCACTTCCTTGCCATTGAAACGCATCTTGTTCCCCGGCGGGTCCTGGTACTCGCGCTTGATGGTGGCGAAGTCGCCCAGGCGGAACGTGGTGCCGTTGGCGCGCAGCTCCAGCTCCTCCAGATCCTTGACGGTTTTCAGCGCGCCGGTCACGCGTACTTGCAGGTTGTCGGTCGGCGTCACCAGCACGCCGGTGGATTCCACCGTGTTCTGCGTGGCGATCTGGTTGACGATGGCCTCGAACGAAATGCCCAGTTGCGCAAACTTCTTGTGCGAGAACTCGATGTTGATCTTCTCATCCTGCACGCCGAACAGCTCGACCTTCGATACCAGCGGCACGCTCAGCAGCCGCTGGCGCACGAAGTCGGCGTAGTCCTTCATCTCGGCATAGGTAAAGCCGTCGCCGGACAGCGCGAAGATCGAACCGTAGGTATCGCCGAACTCATCATTGAAGAACGGCCCCTGCACACCGGACGGCAGCGTGCCCTTGATGTCGCCAATCTTCTTGCGCACCTGATACCAGGCTTCCGCGACGTTTTTCGGCGGCGTCGATTCGCGCAGCTTGAGGATGATCAGCGTTTCGCCTGGCTTGGAATAGCTGGAGATTTCGTCGATGCCCGGCGTTTCCTGCAGCTTTTTCTCCAGCTTGTCGGTGACCTGTTCGGCCATTTGCAGTGCGGTGGCGCCAGGCCACTGGGCCTGCACCACCATCGCACGGAAGGTGAATGGCGGATCTTCATCCTGGCCGAGGTTGCTGTAACTGAGGAAGCCGCCGATCAGCAGCACCGCAATCAGATAGCGCGTCAGCGGGATATGCTCCAGCGCCCAGCGTGAGAGGTTGAATCCTTCCTTCATTTGGCAGCCCCGGCGACGGTGGCGGCGGGGGCGGCCACTGGCAGGTCATTGCCCAGGATGGTGACTTTCTGACCCGGCTTCAGCAGGTTGACGCCGGCCGTCACCACGGTCTGGCCGGGCTTGACGCCGCCGGCCAACACGATATCGTTGCCGGCCACGCCGCCGATGGCGACAGGCACCAGCTTGACCACGCCCTGCTCCACAACCCACACCGAGCTGGCTTTCTTCTCATAGAACAATGCGGTCAGCGGCACCTTGATCTGCGGCACCGGGGTTTTTGAAGCGAACTGCACGACGGCGGTCATGCCCAGCTTGGCCTCGGCCAGCGTATCAGGAATCGATACTTTGGCGGTGTAGGTGCGGGTAGATGGATCAGCCACCGGCGACAGCTCGCGGATCTTGCCCGGCGCGGTTTTCCCTGGATCGGCCCACAGGCGCACCTGCACGTCTTCGACGCGGCGCAGCGTGTCGACCTTGTCTTCTGGAATGCCGATGACGATTTCCTTCTCGCCCGACTTGGCCACCTTGACCACCGGCGTGCCAGCCGCGACCACCTGGCCGATCTCTGCGCTTACCGCCGTCACCACGCCATCCACATCCGCCAGCAGCGCCGCGTAGGCAGCCTGGTTGGACTGGCCGCGATAGCCTGCTTGCGACGCGTCAACCTGCGCTTGCGCAGCTTTATAAGTCGACTCCTTGGAATCCAGTACCGCCTGGCTGACGAAGCTCTGCCGGCGCAACTCCTGATAGCGCTGCAACTCGGCCTTCGCCAGGTCGCGATTGGTTTCAGCCGCGCGCAGGCTGGCCAGTGCCTGGGCTTGCGACAGCTGCAAGTCCTGCGGATCGAGCTGCATCAACACCTGCCCCTTCTTCACCAGCGTGCCGACATCCACCTTGCGGCTGACGATCTTGCCGCCAACACGGAAGCCCAGCTGCGACTCCACCCGCGCCCGCACCTCACCGGAAAACTCGGCATTCACGTCAACATCACTGGCGGCAAGCTGGATGGCGCGCACCGGGCGGATATCTTCGGTTTTCTCAACCTGCTTGGAACAGGCGCCCAGCAAAGCCAGCGCCGAAGCGGCAACCAGCACGTTCTTCATAGTAGACACGACGGCATCCTTTTAATGACTGAAGGGTTATTTATTGATTATAAGCCGAACAACCATGTTTGCAAATGACCTTGGCGTCATTTATTTAGCCTTGCTCTTGTTTCAAGATCCAACTACTATTACGCGCTGGAAAAACATCAAACCGGCACCTGCCGCTGCTCCGTCTATGCCGGTCGACCACTACGAAAATTTCCCTGTCGCTTCTATTTTGCTGCCCAAGCGTTTGCGCCCGGCGGTTGAAGCCATCTATGCCTTCGCCCGCAGCGCGGACGACCTGGCCGATGAAGGGGACGCCACGCCAGAGGAGCGCCTGGCCGCGCTGGCTGCCTACGAGGCGGCGCTGGCGCGCATCGAGCAAGGCGCCACCAGCCACGAACCGATGTTCGAACGGCTGGCGCAGGTGGTACGGGAATATGATATGCCACTCAAGCCCATGTATGAGCTGCTGTCGGCCTTCAAGCAGGATGTGATGGTGTCCCGCTACCAGACCTTTGAGGCACTGCTGGACTATTGCTCGCGCTCGGCCAACCCGGTCGGCTACATGATGCTGCACCTGTACGGCGCGGCGGATGAGGAAAACGTCCGTGATTCGGACGCGATCTGCTCGGCGCTGCAGCTGATTAATTTCCTGCAGGATGTGGCGATCGATCTGCACAAGGAGCGTATCTATATCCCGCTGGAGGATCTGAACCGTTACGCGGTATCACCAGCGGCGCTCGACCATGTCAGCGCGCGGCCGCGCTGGCGGTCGATGATGCGTTTTGAAGTGGAGCGCGCACGCAAGCTGCTGTTGAGCGGTGCGCCGCTGGCCTTGCGCCTGCCGGGCCGCATCGGTTTCGAGCTGCGCATGGTGGTGCAAGGCGGCCTGCGCATCCTGGACGCCATCGAGGCGGTCGAGTACGACGTGTTCCTGCACCGTCCCAAACTGAGCAAGCGCGACTGGCTGGGTATTTTCTGGTCGTCGGCGCGCATGAAAAGACTGATGCGCATCAATTGACGCTGGTGGCGGGAAGCCTATACTGGGAAACCAGACAGGAGCCGCACCATGGGCGACATGACCAGAGAGGAAGTTGACGTAAAGATCGCTACCAGCGACGCCCGCTGCGAGGCGCTGATGGCGTCATTCCGCGACACACTTGCCGCGTTCAACGAACGCATGGACCGATTCGAAGCGCGCATCCATCAAGACATGCGCGAATTCAAGCACGATGTCGGCATCATGATCGCCGACCTGAAGAAAACCGTCATCATCATCTGCATCAGCGCGACGCTGGCCACAGTACTTGGCGTCGCCGCTTTCAACGCTGCGCTGCTGAGCAATATGCGCGCCTCATTTGATTCAGGCACCGAAGTCGGCCAGTGGCGGCGCGACATGCAGCTGCAAAACGAAGAGAACCGCAAAATGCTGGCCGAGAATCGGCAGATGCTGACCGAAAACCGACAGATGCTGGCGGAAAACAGGCAGATGATGGAAAAAGTAGAAAAGCAGTACAACCAAACTCAACAGATACTGGACGAACTCAAACAGGAGCGAGTGTCTGGGCGGCGCTGAGTTTGTGATTATCCGTGCGATCGCGCATGGCCGGCGCGGCTGAGGATGGCGGCGGCGAGGATTTCGGCGTCGCCACCGGCACCGACGGCCTCGACTGCCGCAACACCAGCTCGCGCACCAGCGCCGCCTCCGCCACCGACTGCGCCGTCTGGCAATTCACGCCCTCATTGGAAATCTGCCACTCCTGGAAATCGCCCGCGTTCAGCGTGCGCAATTTCTGATCGGACATCAGCTTGCAGCGGTTGGCCACCGACTTGGCCTCATCCAGATGCTGCGTGTAATACGTGGCCGTCTTCATCGGGGCGGTATCGTCTGCGGACGAGCCCTCACACCCAGCAAGCACTGGGAGGAAGATCATGGCGGCAACGATCTGGAGATTCATATAGGCAGATTCCGGTCAAAGGTAACATATTGTATCCTCATTCGATACAGTTTGCAGACCACATCGCTGCCCCTTCCTATAGAATAGCGGCTTCGAACAGCCCATTGCTATTTATACATGTCTCCCGACGACTACTGCCAGCAAAAGACCGCGCAAAGCGGCTCCAGTTTTTATTACAGCTTTCTGTTCCTGCCGCAGGAGCGTCGCCGCGCCATCACCGCTCTCTATGCCTTTTGCCGCGAAGTCGACGACACCGTCGATGAATGCACCGATGAATCGGTCGCCCGTATCAAGCTGGCCTGGTGGCGCAAGGAAATCAACAATATGTATGCCGGCGCGCAGACCCACCCGGTCACGCAGGCGCTGCAACCGCACATCGTGCCGTACAAGCTGAAGGAAGAACACCTGCAGGCGATCATCGACGGCATGGAGAT
>Ga0308157_10009522_pt1 | contig 10739 bp, 7 predicted proteins | sample PhyBR1_FD_201035 | JGI IMG/M metagenome (GOLD analysis project Ga0308157, IMG submission 201035) | Phyllosphere microbial communities from UC Gill Tract Community Farm, Albany, California, United States - DLSLB.R1 | ecosystem: Host-associated > Plants > Phyllosphere > Unclassified | place: USA...
CTGGCTAATAAGCCCGGCGACAGTAAAACCCTCGAAGACAAAATTATCAGGCTTTGCCAGGAGATAGACCGCAGCACACCGCGTAAAAACGAGGAAATGACATCGGCAGAAATATTGAGTTACCGCATGGTGTTGATTTCGCTATTCTCTCAAAAAAGCTATGCCGAATGCCACCGTTTTATAATGGCCATACTCAGTAAATACCCGAACCTTTTTTATGTTCGCCACTCGGTATTTTCACCGTTTTTACTCATCCACCTTGGGCAAACCTACATTAAGCTCAATTACTTTAAAAAGGCACAGCGCATTATACAGTTTGTAGATAAGATTATTAGCAGCGATTACACCTATTATACCAATTTTATCCTGGCCAGCTTTAGTGTCTTTAAAGCTAACTTTTACAGTGCCACACATAATTACGAACAGGCATTAATTGAAGCCAATACCGGCCTTGAGTTTACCAGCAAGAATGATTTTAAAATGTTTGAGATTTCACTCCTGCTCAACAAGATCGATACCCTGAAACACACAGAAGATTCGGAGGAGGTATCGAATGTGATTAAAGAACTGCTTAATTTTTTAACCGTACACAAGCTTTCTATGCCCGATTATGCCAACCTGAGTGGCAGCGAATTTGAGCATACCTTTAAAATATTAAAATCGTACCGCCGTCATCAAAACCTGTAAAATTGGCTCAACAGGTTAATTGAAACAAAAAATCGGTTAACTGTATGTTTCCAATCAGTTAACCGATGCTGAAATCGAGGCTTTCGACTCAATAATTTATTTAATCAGGTTGTAAAGTTCGTCCAGTTTAGGCGAAAGAACAATTTCAATCCTTCTGTTTTTACTTCTGCCATCGGCATTTGCGTTTGTACCCAAGGGCTGAAATTCGCCTTTACCCGTAGCCGTCATTCTAACACTTTCTACCTTTTCATTTTCCGTTAAGAAACGTACAACTGATGTTGCTCTTAATACACTTAAATCCCAGTTATCTTTGATCTGCCCCAGGTTGTTTATTTTCTGGTTATCGGTATGGCCTTCTACTGCAATATTAATTTCGGGCTGTTGCTTTAATACATTGGCCAGCTGGGCAAGCGCCTGCTTACCTTTTTCATCAATAATAATACTGCCCGATGGGAACAGAAGTTTATCCGTTAACGAAACATAAACCTTTCCGTTTTTAATCTCAACCGTTAAGCCACTTTTGGTAAAGCCAAGTAAAGCCTGTTGTAGTTTTTCTTTCAGTGCATTGGTAGCTTCATCGCGTTTACGCAACACTTCTTCTACTTCTTTTAAGCGCTTTTCGCGGGCAGCCAGATCGCCTGATAGTTTGGTAATTTCTGACGATGAATTGCTTTTAAGTTTTTTGTAATTCGCATCAACCGTATTGTAACTGTTCTGCAAATCGCGAAGCTCTTCGGCCATCAGGGTCGTATCTTTTTTCAATCTGCTTACTTCTTTTTCGAGGTTTTCAATTTTAATTAAACCTTCGTTAAAAGCAGTATACAGCGAATCTTTTGTACCCAATAAAGCTTTATACTTTTTAGGCGAGAGTACTACACAGGAAGTGAGTGAAGAAATAAGGAGGAGAAAGGCAAAGGCAAGAAAGGTGTTTTTCATTTTTTTATTTTCAAGAGTAAGGTTATTGGGTATCACGTATTAGGTAGCAAGTATTAAGTAGCAAGTATCAAGATTACAGTTTAAATTGGTTTTGATAATTGTTAATCGAAAACTGGTAACTGCTAATTGTTTACTGGTAACTGTATACTGATAACTGTTAATTGACTACTGTTCAATCGCGTTTCGTAAAAATGCAACTAAAGGTTGTACTGTTTTAAAAGAACTTATCAACTTATTAACGAGCTTAGGTTTAAAAAATTCTTCATCGTCGATTTTCATTGTAGCCTCAAAGCTTTTTAACTTTAAAAATTCGATATTCGGATCGGCCGGATCGTAACCCTTGGGCGCATTTTTCAATGCATTATCCACACCCAGCTTAAAGTTTTTCTTAAACTCCTTTTCGTTTATAATTTCCTTAAAATCGCCGATGTTGTAATCTATTTCCTGTCTGATTAATTTTAAATGTGGTACATCAGGCATCCAGTATCCTCCGGCGATAAAGCTTTTCCCGGGCTGAATGTGCAGGTAATAGCCCGGCTCGTTGCCTCCCTTTTTGGTAGAGAACCACATGCCGTAATTATTTTTATAAGGATCTTTGTTTTTACTGAAACGCACATCACGGTAAATGCGCAATAGCGTTTTTTTTGGATCAGCCTCCGCCGAAAGTATAGGATCTATTTTAGCCAGTTCAGGTATAATGGCTGCTGCCAGGGCTAAAGCATCTTCTTTTGCTGCTTCATATACATCTTTGTTTGCTGCAAACCACTCGCGGTTATTGTTTTCAGCAACATCTTTTATAAAATTTAAGGTTTCTTTTTTAAGCATATCTTGAGGTTCATTCGTTCACTGATCATTAGTTCATTGGTAATTGCAAACTGCCAATTGCTAACTGTAAATTGGTTCACTGGTTAATCGTCGCCAAACGCTTATCGCTAACCCCTAAACCAATCGCCTATTTATCGTAATACGGCTTATACTTAATATTGGGTGATAAAACGTGAAGTAAAATGATCCTCGAATATCGGTAATTAAAGGGATACAGGATAAAACAACCTGTAAAAATTACGATGAGGTAATGCCAGAAAGTGTTATCTGTAAGGGGGCCGAAAATTAAATAGGTAATGAAACTGGCCACGAGCATTTCTATCACATTCATGGCGTAACTTACATACATAGCGGCATAAAAATAACCGGGCTCTATCTCAATCCGCTGTGCGCAGTGCCCGCAAATTTCTTTCGTATGCTGTATATTCCAGCCATACATGCTCCCGGTAAAAATATCTCCCCTACGACAATGCGGACATTTACAATGCACAATGGCATAGAGCTTAGACGTAGTGCCAGACATGCTTTTAATTTAAATTAAAAGGTTCTCTTTTCATATTCAGATGAATATTTTTTTTACGGTACTTTTTATACCACACCACCCCAACAACAAGTGCCATTAAATACGGAATAGATAAAAGATATAGAACCCCTGTATTTAAACCTGCCGTTTGTGTATTGCCGTTTTTAACGCCCTGTTCGGCATTAATGGTACACATCGAACATTGTGCTTGCACATTAGGGCTTACCGCAAAAGTAAGTACCAGTATAAACAGGATAAAAATTGCTTTCTTTTTCATTAGCTACAAATATAAGCATAAACGGCTGGAGGGGTTTAAAAATTATGTCATAAAAAAGCCCCTTGCTTTTTAGGGCAAGGGGCACGGGAGAGAAAGATTAAAATTTATAAAAACCTCACTTTTAAGGGTGAGGTTTTTAAGAGAGGTTAAGAATAATTCGTTGCTATTGTAAAATTCCTGAAAAGGTGAAATCAGGGTGTTGTACACTTATAAATTGACCCAAAATAGCTCCTGTTGTAGGATTAATAAAATAGTCTAATTTAAAATCATCGGCATTTATACGATCAGCCAATAAAGGATTCATCCCCGGAATCATTAAACCTCCATTTCCATTCGCTCCAATGTAGGTGAATTTAAATGTACCATCTGCTGCTTTAGCATACGTATAAGAATATACTGCTAAAAATCCATTTGCATTCTGATAAACGTATGCATTTAATGTTAATGTTTTGGCTTTACCATTAAATGCGAACTGCATCATATCTAACCTTAAATTGTAACCTCCTGTTAATATTGCAGATGCAGCACTAGCTCTTCTGGTCACAAAATTTGCAGACCAGCCAGGGTATTGTGTACCATTTGGCACAGTTAGAGATGAATATACTGAGCCCATTAAAATATTTAACGGCAATATTGGTGTGTTTGAGGTCAGGATTTCTACTTTAGTTCCTGTACTCGAAACCAGATAAAGTTTTTTAGTCACATTATCCCAACTAAGACTTGTATAGGTTACATCGCCTTGCTTAACTGGCGTATTTAAACGTGCACCCGCATCCGAAAATGAAAACACACCCGAGTTCGTAATAATTTCGCCTGCATTTGTAGAAATCAGTGCAAAAGATCTTGATCTCACATCCGGACTCATTGATACTTGGATCTTTTTGGCATTATCTTTAGGATCTAAAATGTAGATAAATGGATTATTCGCTAAGAAAGTGCTAATGCCATCAATATTCTCAGAAAATTTATCGCTTGTATAAAATGCTTTCTGATCTGCTGTAGCTTTTACCAGAATAAGGGGTGCCTTACGCTTTTTACCTATCAGTTTCAGGGTATCGCCAACCTGTTCTCTAATTTCAAATTCAAAATCAGATCCATAACCTACTGAGTAATCTCCGTTAAAAGAACCTGGATCTGGATCTTGTAACAAATGCAGTAGTGTGTAGGTATCAAAAATCAAAGAAGGCGCCAATACCTGTTTAACTCTATAGGTGCTTTCCACTGTTTCAAGTGCAATATCGCTATCATAATCGGCCCTCATTACTACCCTGTTATTTTTATCAAATGACATGTAAAAATTATAGCCGCCACCAACAAGGGTTGTTCCTAGATATGCCACCCATCCATTCGGACTGCTGGTTAATTCATTTCTGTATTTTTCCAAACTTTCTGCTACTCTCTCTTCAGGCCTTTTTCCATCAATTAACTCTTGATCTTTTTTACAAGCCTGAATAATAAGTAATGCAAAAAAACCTATTATAAATATTTTTTTCATGTGTAATCTTATTTAATGTGAAACACTTTTTGAATTCATTACTTCACGTGAGTGATATTATAAAATTCATCAAACATGCATTAGTTAGTTTCTTATAATTGTACCATAAAAACCAAGCTGACTATTAGCGGTATCAAAAAAGCCCAGCGATACATCTTTAGAATTGGGAACAATGTTATCAATCCAGTTTAGCGCAAAAGTTTTAGTGGTTAAATAATCTAACAAGGGCTTAAATCGTGTTTGAAACGCAGTACCGTTCGTATATTGAGTTGCAGTTCCCTGGGTTCCTAATACATATTTTACAGTATTTCCTGAAACAGACACCGTACCTCTTAAGTTATACCAAAACTCCACAGCTGTATTTGTTTTAACCTTAAGTACCATATCAGTTCTGTTCGTAGCTCTGTTTAAAAAGCTAAGCTCAACAATATTCTGAATAGGGTACCCACCTGCAGTAGTTAGTGTATTGGTAGAATTAAACGCTGTTACATAAGCAGCACCTTGGTTTGTTGCGGCTTTATCAATAAAAAATCCGCCATAAGAGCCTGCATTATAATTACTGATTGGTGGTGTAACAACAACAGGGGCATAAGTTTCCATTGCTAACTTAACTCTTGCCTGTAAAGCTCTGAAGTTGATACCAAAAGCAGCCATAAAATAATCTACAACCATCTGTTCTTTTTTGCGCAACTTGGCAATTGCTGTAGGATCAGTGGCAGTACTTACGTAAGCGTCAAAAACATCTTGACCTTCTACTAATAACGTAGCAGTCATTTCAGCAAAATCTTCATCCTTATTATTTCTGGCATAACGGGTAATGAAGCCCAGTGATTTAGCCAATGAAGAAGGATTACCAGCTCCCACCCATGCAGAACCAATATAATTTGAAGAAATTGCTTCGAACGCCGGAGGAACCGGTATATTCTGGTTAAGAATATGGGTAAATTCGTGGTGCATAGTATGAAATGCAGCTGGCCTGTCTAAAGTTCCCAATACACTTAATCTGCTATTCCTGTCATAGTCATTAACCTCGTACAGATTAATCTGCCTGCCTGCATCTGCAGTCCCTAAAGTAATCTGTTCATCAGAATATTCACCAGTGCCAAATAATGCAATTTCTTTAGGTAAAATGGGTAAAAGAAATGCTTTATTTGTTATTTCAAGGTAGGGTTTAATGAATACTGCACTTACACCTTCCATTATCGGCTGAACATTATCCTCCAATACAGGTGAAATTTCTTTATCAATACTGGCTTGATAACGATCAAAACGATATAAAACTTCTATGTTATATGGATTTAAAAAATTATCATCTAACCATTTATCCAATTTACCTTTTGCATAAGTATCTAAATTAGATTTGGTGATATCAACATTAAGTGCTTTCTCCTTTTTACATGATGCCAGTACTGCAACGAGCAGCATTAGGTTTAAAAAAATCTTTTTCATATCTATAAAATTTATCTAGGATTAAGAGTTAACCCTGCCTTGGTCGCAGGAATTGGTAATTGGAAAACCCTCCGTGGATCATCCGGTTTAAGCTCAATTGTACTACTGGCACCATTCTCATCTAAAACATTGTGTTTAACTGTCAAATCATGACGGATAATATCAAACCAGCGCAAACCCTCTGAAATAAACTCAGCTCTTTTAAGATCCAAAATGGTCTTGATTAAACCAGCTTTAGGATCAGTAATGCCATAATAAGAAGAAATTTTCGCAAGTGTTACACCATGTGTTGATGGGTTGTAGCTCGTAATCCTGGTACTTAAGAAGGTATTGATATCCTGTAAAGCTAAATCATACTTATCTTTTGATGCGTAAGCCTCTGCCCTATTCATAATTAATTCATCAGAAGTTAATAGCGGAACCATGATGTATGGCTGTCCAAAACCCGAACCAATTTTACTTTCGAAAAATAGTTCAGAAAATTTACAGCTATCATAATAAGGCTCAACATAAGGCGTTGGCTTATATGAATAATTACCTCCGGTAATATTGGGGCCTAACAAAATAGTATTACTGATTACTTTTCCCAAACCATATCTGATGTAAAAGTTTCTTCCCCACACAGAGTTAGCTTCTCCCATCAATAAATTTGAATTTTGCGAAGATTGCGTAAATGCGGTTCTTAAAGCTGCTGCGATGTAAGGTAAATAAGTACTGTTCCATGGTCTTAACATCGCTTTTGCTTGCGCATTATCTAAAAGTACCTTTCCACTATGTTCAATTACTTTATCGTAGTTACCTTTAAACAAATAGAACCTTGCTGCAAACGCATTGGCTGAATTGAGGCTAAAATGATATTTCTGAGCGGTTTTATAAACAGAGTTATTGATAAGCGGTAAACCCTCTGTTAAATCACGTTCTATCTTATCATAAACCTGAGCCACTGTACCCCTTTGATATTGTGGGGAAACCTCAATTTCAGGATCGGTTACAAAAGGTACTCCAGGTGAATCGTTTGCCTGCCCAGGTTTATATACTTTTGCATATAAGCTTACCAGCATAAAATGTGCATAAGCTCTTGCCATCAGCGCTTCACCTTTGTAAGGTAACAAATCAGTCTCACCCGGATGTTTTTCAATATATTGCAGTGCAGTATTAGCTGCCGCAATAGCCAGATAAGTTTTATTCCAGTAATCATCAGTCGAACCGCTTACCTCTACACCATTTTGGAAATCGCGCCAAAAGTAGGCACTGGTCCACGATAGCTCTGTTGAAACCGGAGAATAATCTGTTCTTGGGCCTTTATCCTCAGCATTATCAGAAGAATTTTCCGTAAAAGAAAGGTATTCTGCTTTTGGATATGCGGAAACAAGTAGCTGGGCAACTTTCTCTTTAGAATTTAACTGGGTTCTTAAATCCGGACTTGTTTCCAGAAATTTTTTGCAGCTGGATCCGGTAATAATCATTACGGCAGCCAGTATATAATATTTTAATATTTTCATCATCTGTTATTAACTAAAAACCAACCTTTAACGATAAAGTATATTGACGTGGAATTGGCAATGCAACACCTCCTGAACCAAAGAATTCAGGATCCTGACCATTCAACTTTTTATCAGAATAAATTAACCAAATGTTATTACCTACAAAACCAACTGAAGCATTTGTGGCCCCTATAGACGACGCCCAGATTTTTGGCAGCTGATAGAATAACATTACTTGTTTTAATCTGGCAAAACCACCATCTGCTACACGAACTGTAGAGTAGTTATAGGAATTGTAAGGTTTTTCAGTACCAGCGAAATTCCCAACAACAAATCGGTCAGCTATTGATGGTACATCTGTTAGTAATTCGTCGCCAGGCTGTGTCCAGCGGTTTAAGAATCCTTTAGAAGTTGCAGTAAGATCAGTATAGCGATCACTGAAATTAGGATTTAATCTTACAACATTCCCCGCACTAAAAGTAACCAAAGCAGATAAGGTAAAATTTCCATAACTGAATTTATTTGAGAAACCTCCAGTAATTTTAGGATCAACCTGTCCTTCGTACTTTAAATATTGCAAATTGTTACTCTGAAAATAGACTTCTGTAGCTTTCCTATTACCATTTTCATCAATAAATGTCGGCACACCTGTATTATGATCTAAACCATCAAATACAATAGAGAATAATCCACTTTGCGGATAGCCTAACCTATAGCCACCACTAGGTGTAACTAATCTAAAAATATTAGGTTCATAATCTAATCTGGTCACTTCACCTTTGTGATAGCCAAAGTTTAAGTTAGTACTCCACTTAAATTTATCCTGATTAATTATTCTGGCATTTAAGGTAAATTCGATACCCTTTGATTTCATATCTGCATAATTGGCATCTTTTAATCCCTGACCACCAATACCTGCAGTTGGAAATTGACCAATTAAATCAAATCCATTACGTCTGTACAAATCAATTGATAGCGATAAGCGATCTTTAAAAAAGCCCATATCGAAACCCAAATTGGTATCATACGTTTTTTCCCAGGTCAATTGAGAGTTTTCTAAAGCGTCTATATAGATTGATGATTCTTTATCAATATCGTCAGTTCTTCTCGTGGTTTGATTACGTAAAATTAAACTTGAATTTTTGGCATTGGCTGTACTCGCTGTTAAACCATAGGTTGCTCTGATGGTAGCTCTGTTTAATATGCTTTGGTTTTTAAAGAAGTTTTCTTCATGAATATTCCATGCACCCGATACGTTCCATGTAGGTAACCATCTAGCTGTTGGCGATTCACCCAATAAGTTCGAACCATCATAGCGGCCTGTAGCATTAAAACTATATCTTCCCTTATATGAATAAGCTGCTTTTAAAGCGTATGATAGATAACGTTCGTAGTTTTTACCCATTCCATAAGGGTATGAATTCGCTTCGATGGCTTGCTGATAGTAATCAGAATTGATAAACGGCACACCACCATTATCAAATTGATAACCGATACCGTTGCTGAAACGATTCTGCCTGTCGATAGATCTCATTTCAACCACGCCTAATACGTTGAACAAATGATCTTCATTAAATACCTTATCATATTCCAAATCGTGGCGCATAAAATAATTTACCAACCCGTTAGAAGTTACATTGTAAAAACCTCCTTCAGGTAATACGATACTTGGTAACGATCCTGGCTTTGATGGATCTCGGTATAAGAATCTGTTATTTTGTATTACATTACTATTTCCATAAGCTCGATAGGCGTTAGCAGCGTTTGAATATTCGGTAATGCTATGCTCCTGATCAGACTTAACGTACCGATATGCACCAGTAAATGAGTATTTAAGTCCATCAATAATTTTGTACTTTAAACCACCCTGAATTTTCAGATCGATTAGTGTAGTTTTAATACTGTTATTTTCTAATTCCTGAAGAATGTTGAAAGGCGCATAGTTTTGAACGAAATATTCTCTATTGCCATTTACATCATATGGAGTAAGCGTTCTACTGGTTCTTAAGGCATAGTTAAAAGGGTTAATATCGAAATCTCTGTCAACTTGCCCTAATACCTCATTATTTTCCTGGTTAGTAGTACCAGGACTTCGTTGATCACGTATTGACCCCTGAGATAGGATTTCAACCTGCAAGCGATCGGTTAAATCAAAATTCCCCCTCAACATACCTGTAAATCTTTTTACCCCATCACCAACAGTCCAACCATTATCATTTAAAAAACTGGTTGAGGCATAAAACTTAGACTTATTTGTTCCGGCTGCGATGCTTACAGAATGATCCTGCATTAAAGAGTTACGGAATAATACATCAAACCAATCAGTGTTGGCATTAGCATATCTGTTTAAAAACTGTAAACGGCTTGGTGCATCATTTCTTAAAGCAAATTGATCAGTAGCAGCATTGTAATCATACATCGAATCGTACATCTTACGGTATACACCGCCACTTGCTGCTTTAGATACATCTGAATGCCTCAACCAGCCTTTGTTTTCCATATCCAGGTAAACCTGCATCTGATCTGCAGAATTCATGATATCAAACTGATTATAATTTGGCTTTAAATAGGTAGTGAAGTTACCTGAGTAAGATACAACAGGTTTACCTTCAGTATTTTTACCTTTTTTTGTGGTTACAACAACAACCCCATTCATTGCCCTTGCACCATACATCGCTGTGGCTGCCGCATCCCTTAAAATTTCAAAGCTTTCGATATCATCTGAGTTTAATCCTGCTACAGATGATCCGATCAATGTAGAAGCATCACCACTGGATAATTGTTCGTTCGATACATTTACAAGGTCTTCCAGCATAATTCCATCAACTACCCATAAAGGCTTATTATCTCCATTTAATGAAGATGCCCCGCGGATGCGGATTTTTGGCGCAGCACCAAATGTACCCGATACATTTTGAACCGAAACACCAGCTACTTGCCCCTCTAACATACGACTGATATCCTGCACACCGTTCCTTTGAACATCAGCAGCTTTTAACTTGGTAGCAGATCCGGTAAAAAGTTTTTTATTCAATTCCTGGTAACCTGTAGAAACAACATTTA
>Ga0308157_10009523_pt1 | contig 10739 bp, 10 predicted proteins | sample PhyBR1_FD_201035 | JGI IMG/M metagenome (GOLD analysis project Ga0308157, IMG submission 201035) | Phyllosphere microbial communities from UC Gill Tract Community Farm, Albany, California, United States - DLSLB.R1 | ecosystem: Host-associated > Plants > Phyllosphere > Unclassified | place: USA...
TAAAATTTATCGCCCGATAACCCCGGGTTATTCTGTGACGCGTGTAATGGATAATCATGACGGAACCCTGGCAGCGCTTGCCCGCGCTCTCTCTTCGACAGCTACAGTATTTTGTCACTCTGGCGCAACTGCGTCATTTTACTGATACGGCCAGCAAACTGGCTATCAGCCAGCCGGCGCTCAGCAGTGCGTTGCGGCAAATCGAGACGGTGCTTGGGGGTAAACTGGTTAACCGGACCGCCTCGGCCGTGACGTTGACGGAGCTTGGCAATGCCATCCTGCCGCACGCGCAGCGGGTGCTCAGCGTGGCGCAGCTTGCGTTTGACGACATGCAGCACATTGTTCAGGCGGGCGGCGAAGGAACGGTGCGTATCGGGTTGATCCCTTCCGTGAGTTCGCTGCTGTTCCCCTTGTTGCCCCGGACGCTCGCGCAGGCTTTTCCCCGCCTCAGGGTGGAATTTCACGATCAAACCAACGATGCGCTGGTGGCCCAGCTGCTGAAAGGGCAGATTGATTTCGGCATTGGTGCGCTCGATAACTCTGTTCCCGACCAGCTGAACGTGTTTCCCTTACAGGATGACCCGTTTGTCGCGGTCATTCACAGCGACGATCCGCTGGCCGCGTCGGCGCACCTGCCCTGGAAGCAACTGGCAGGGCGGGATATCGCCGTGTTCTCAAAAGGTAATATTCAGCGTCTGGTTGCGGCGCTCGCGGAAAGCCACCGTTTGTCGTTGCCGACACGCTATCAGGTGGACTACATCGAAACTTTGTATGGTCTGGTGCGCTCGAAACTCGCCGTGGCGATTTTACCGCAGCTCTATACCACGCACCTCCAGGACCCGCAGCTCAGGGTGGTACATCTTCAACAACCGGCCCTGGCCCGCACGGTGGCGTTAATGCGTGCCCCGCAGCCGCTTCCTCCGCTTATCGAATCCTGCTTTACGCTGATGGCCGACACGTTGCGAACGAAATGACCCGACACTTCTTTACAGCGTGATGGCGCATTGCTCGCTAAGATGACCGTCGATTCATCAAGAGGTCACAATGGAAAACCGCACATTCAGTCGACTGCGCCGCTGGGCGCGGGAAGGGATCATCTTCTTTCTGCTCGCGCTGGCCGTAATGTGGGGCGTGGATCAATACCGCAAGCCCACACTCCCCGCCAGCTTTAGCGCTGCACCGATGCACAGCATCGACGGAAAGATCCACGATATAACGGCACTCAGCCAGGAACGCCCGCTGCTGATATACGTATGGGCAACCTGGTGCAGCATCTGCCGGTTTACGACGCCCTCGGTCAATACGCTGGCAGAACAGGGTGGCAACGTCGTGAGTATCGCCATGCGTTCCGGCGACGATGCAAAGCTGGCGCGCTGGGTCGACAAGAAACAGCTGGTCATGCCGGTGGTCAACGATACCAACGGTGCGCTGTCACAGGCGTGGCAGGTGAGCGTAACACCGACGCTGGTGATCGTGTCGAAGGGGAAAGTGGTCAGTACTACTACGGGGTGGACAAGTTACTGGGGAATGAAGCTCAGACTGTGGTGGGCAGGGCTGTAAAGAGAGCCCCTCTTCCGGCGGAAGAGGGGCTGGATATTACTTCGCCAGAACTTCCTGTGCGGTACGCTCAACCAGCGACAGCAGGACTTTAATGTCCTCCAGGGTCACGGTTGGGTTCAGCAGAGTCAGCTTCAGGCAGGTGACGCCGTTATGCTCGGTCACGCCGACGTTAGCACGGCCGGATTCCAGCAGCGCATCACCAATTTTCTGGTTCAGCAGGGCGATACCCGCGTCGTCCATCTGTACCTGTCCACGGAAGCGGAACAGTACGCTTGCCAGCTGCGGTTGCATAACCAGTTCCAGAGCAGGCTGCTCTTTCACGTAAGCCGCAACCTGCTGTGCCAGCGTAACACCGTGATCGATGATCGCCGCGTATTGTTCCTGACCCAGCGCTTCCAGGCTCATCCACAGCTTCAGCGCGTCGAAACGACGGGTCGTCTGCAGAGATTTGGACACCAGGTTAGGCACGCCAGCTTCTTCATCGAACTCAGAGTTCAGATAGGCCGCCTGATAGCGCATCAGCTCATAGTGGCGCGCTTCTTTGAGCAGGAACGCACCGCAGCTGATGGTCTGGAAGAACTGCTTGTGGAAGTCCAGAGTAACGGAATCCACCAGCTCGATACCGTCCAGGTAGTGACGATACTGCTCAGACATCAGCAGCGCGCCGCCCCAGGCCGCATCAACGTGTACCCAGATATTCTGTTTCGCCGCCAGTTCAGCAATGGCACGCAGCGGATCGATTGCACCTGCATCGGTAGTACCGGCAGTGGCAACAATCGCCAGGATCTGCTCGCCGTTAGCATTGCACTGCTCAATTTTCGCTGCCAGATCGTTGAGATCCATGCGCGAGAATTCATCCGTTTTCACCTGCACGACGGACTGGTAGCCCAGACCCATCAGCGCCATGTTCTTCTGCACGGAGAAGTGTGCGTTTTCAGAGCACAGCACGCGGATTTTACGCAGATCGCCAACCAGGCCGTCCTGCTGAACGGAATGACCCTGACGCGCGAAGAACGCATCACGGGCCAGCATCAGACCCATCAGGTTGCTCTGCGTGCCGCCGCTGGTGAACACACCGGCGTCGCCAGCCTGATAACCCACGCGGGTACGCAGCCATTCGATCAGCTTGATCTCAATGATGGTTGCGGACGGGCTTTGATCCCAGGAGTCCATGCTCTGGTTAGTGGCGTTAATCAGCACTTCCGCTGCCTGGCTAACCACCAGGCTTGGGCAGTGCAGGTGCGCCACACACTGCGGGTGATGAACGGACAGGCTGTCTTTCAGGAAGAACTCCACGGCGCGTTCAATCGCCGCTTCGTTGCCCAGCCCTTTCGGGTTGAAATCCAGCTTAATACGGTCGCGCAGTTCCGCGACCGTTTTGCCCTGATACATCTCAGGCTGTTTCAGCCACTGCATCACAGCCTGAGTGCTTTGTTCAATCGCCTGCTGGTAAGCTTCAATGCTCTGTGCAGAGGAGAACAAAATTGGGTTTGAATCTGACATCGTGTTCAACAACTCCGGTTACGCCGGGCGAACGCCCGCAGCAAGCAGCGCCTGCTCGAATTTATCCAGGAAGACTTTCAGCTCATCATCGCTGATCAGCAGGGAAGGCAGCAGACGCAGAACAATACCGTTGCGACCACCGCGCTCCAGAATCAGGCCGGCTTCGAAGCACTTCTTCTGAATCAGTGCAGACAGCTCGCCATCACCCGGGTAGCAACCCATGTGGTCTGCCGCTTCGTGTGGCTTAACGATCTCAATCCCGATCATCATGCCCAGGCCGCGAACGTGACCGATAACCGGATAGCGTTTCGCCATCTCGTTCAGCTGGCCTTTCAGCCATTCGCCCTGTGCGGCCACTTTGCCCGCGATGTTCTGGTCTTTCAGGATTTTCAGCGTTGTCAGACCGGTTGCCATTGCCAGCTGGTTGCCGCGGAAGGTACCGGTGTGGTGGCCTGGTGCCCACGCGTCAAACTGTTTTTTGATGCCGAGTACCGCCAGTGGCAGACCGCCGCCAACCGCTTTAGACATCACGATGATGTCTGGCTCAATGCCCGCGTGTTCGAAGGCGAAGAATTTACCGGTACGGGCAAAGCCAGCCTGAACTTCGTCGAGGATCAGCAGAATGCCGTGTTCCTGAGTCACTTTACGGATGCGCTGCAGCCACTCAACCGGAGCCGGGTTCACGCCGCCTTCACCCTGAACGGCTTCAAGGATCACTGCCGCAGGTTTACGCACGCCGCTTTCAACGTCGTTGATCAGGTTTTCGAAATAGTAGGTCAGCGCTTTCACACCCGCCTCACCGCCGATACCCAGTGGGCAACGGTACTGGTGTGGGTAAGGCATGAACTGCACTTCTGGCATCATACCGTTAACCGCTTCTTTCGGAGACAGGTTGCCGGTAACGGCCAGTGCGCCGTGAGTCATACCGTGGTAACCACCAGAGAAGCTGATGATACCGCTACGACCGGTCACTTTTTTCGCCAGTTTCAGCGCTGCTTCAACGGCATCAGCACCGGATGGACCGGTGAACTGCAGGCAGTACTCTTTGCCCTGACCAGGCAGCAGAGAGAGCAGATATTCTGAGAACGCGTCTTTCAGAGGCGTAGTCAGATCCAGAGTATGTAACGGCAAGCCGCTGGTAATGACATTTTGGATGCTTTTCAGCACATCAGGATGGTTATGTCCAAGCGCAAGGGTGCCTGCGCCTGCTAAACAGTCAAGGTATTCTTTATTGTCTGCATCGGTGATCCACACGCCTTCTGCTTTAGTGATTGCTAAAGGCAGTTTGCGCGGATAACTCCTGACGTTAGATTCAAACTCGGCCTGACGGGCCAGATAGGTTTCGTTGCTTTTGTGGGCATCTACGGTGTCAATACGGACTTTATCCGTCATCATATCACTCCTACAACCGCCGCTTCGTTATGAGCAACGATTGAATAAAAAGTTAAAAAACAGATGGGGGCCTGAAAAAAACGCCGCCAATATAGAGCCTTTTGTCACGAGGCTCAATGGTTAATTTGTTTACTGTTTTATGACATGCGGTACGGGGGAGGGAATATCCTCATTTTAAGAATAAAAATTGCGCTTTATGCCAAACAAAAACAGCCGGTTACGCGTATTTTGTCAGGACTGTAAAAAGAGAGAAAAGTGTGTGACAAATCGTGCCATTGAGGGACGTTAAGGGGGGCAGATAGCCCCTTTAAGCGCATTATCTCGACATTACCTGCAAAATACCGGGGTCACGACAGGTTGTTTTTATTCCCGGACATAGCGGTTACAGGCTACTCATTACATCTGATTGGTATAACAAAATCGTGAAAGCGAGAAATCAACAGGTCTTGCATCACTGGTACTCTTCCCCTAATCTGCCAAATGTAAGTGAATTCTTACCAATGACTCGGGGTGCTCTTCTTAAACCGAGAACGCTACAAGGCAGGTAGCGATCCACCCCAAACTGATCGAGTGGGGGTTCCTCGATTTTGTAAACCGACAATGGAAAGAGAAGATTTTCTCGCCTGTGTCAGGTAAGAACATGCCAAAAATCGGCAAGGTCTTGGCTGATGTCCGTGATCAGCTTGGTATTCCGTACCTTGACGATTATGGGCAGCGGCGGCTAGTTCACAGTTTCCGGCATACCATGATTTCAACCTGTTTAGCTGGCTGAGTTGGTAACTTGGCGCACTTGCAACAGGTGGTAGGACATGAGAAAAGTGGCTCAGGGATTACCAGACGCTATTTGCACACTTTTCCTTTACATTCAGTTTGTTACGTTATTGACGGTTTGGGCTGGTTAAATTGAGATGATATTCGTGAGAGAGTTGAACAAATAGAGAAAATCATGTTGTTACCTCATTGTCTGGAGATATAATGACCATATTGTCATCTTGAGGAACATAAGCATGGCTGCTCGTTCTAACCTTGTAAATTTAGATGCACTGATTAAGCGTGCTGATTTAGGTTTAAAGATCCAAGATAATTCTTCATTTGAAACTCTAAACAGTATTCCTGCAAGAGAATTGAAATCAGGTAATGGAATTGCTGCGCTTCTGAGGAAACCAGATTTCCAGCGTGAAACAAATCATTGGGGGCCTGAGCAGGTTGTATCGCTGCTCGAATGCTACATAAATGGTGATTTGATACCTTCCGTTATTCTTTGGCGATCATCAACCAATCTTTTTGTGATCGATGGTGGCCACCGTTTAAGTGCGTTACGTGCCTGGGTTGAAGATGATTATGGAGACGGTCATATATCTCATCAACTTTTTGGGCATGATATTCCTCGTGAGCAACGCCGCGCTGCTGATAGAACGAGAAAGCTTGTGAAGGACAGAGTCGGCAGTTGGGAATATTATCAGAAGCTGCTTGCCGATGATGCTTCATTGACCGAGGAACAACAGAGAAGAATCAGTGTACTAACATCCCGTGGAATCTCAGTCCAATGGGTTGTCGGTGATGTAGATAAGGCTGAAACCTCTTTTTTTAACATCAATATGAAGGGTACTCCTCTTGATGCTATCGAAGAGATGCTTCTAAAGAATCGCAAGAAAAGTATTCCAATAGCAACCCGAGCAATTATTCGTGCTGGTAAAGGTCATCGCTACTGGTCGGAGTTTGATCAGGGCATTGCCCTTCAACTTGAAGATAAATCTGCGAAGCTGCATCGTTTGCTCTTCGAACCTGAGGTTGATCGCCCGATTAAAACTCTTGATCTTCCATTAGGCGGTTCTCGAGGGGTCAGGACAGCAATCCAAGTTTTGAAAGATTTCTTACTGATCACTGATTGCAACCAGAATGGTGTTTTGAAAAAAATCGAAGATTACCCTGATGATGTGTCGGGTACCGATACATTAAGAATCCTTTCCAAAGCCACAACATTGAGCAATAGAATCACAGGCAATGGGGATGGTAGCCTGGGGCTTCATCCAGCGATTTATTTTTATGGTCCGACTGGAATCCACTCAACGCCAATGTTTTTAGGAACCGTGCTACTGGTAGCAAAACAACTCTCCAACAATAACGGTCAATTCTTTAAAGACTTCATAACAATCAGGTCTAGGCTTGAGAAAATAATGATCGAATTTAAGGACTTGATCGCAATGATAGTACAAAAGCCAGGCAGTAATGTCCGAGTGACTCGCTACTGTGATTTTTTAAATGCGGTGATCAAATCACTAAAGCAGGGAGAGAATATTGATGAGAGTAAGCTCATCGAGCTGGCCGAATTGGAGGGGAGAATACTCTCTGGGGATTTTAAGAGAACATCTGCAAAAATCAGCGATGAACAAAAAAGTAAGGTGTTCATTGACGTGGCTCTGCGTAACGCTTTGAAATGTCCGATTTGCCAAGGTTACCTTGATACTGAAAAATCAGTTTCTTATGATCATATCGTACGTGTCCGTGAAGGTGGAGATGGTAGCTCTGACAATGTACAGTTGACACATCCTTACTGTAACCAGTCAGTGAAGTGTTAAAATTACGTTTCACTTTTCATTATCATTTGTATCGAACGTTTTTGAGAAAGGGCAGGATTGCGAGCCAGTCACCAACGTGAACAAGTAAATGCTGTTTTCGTAAGTGCAAAGCCGTTTCCCGCCCTGCAACTCCTTTTCGTCGGGGTTGTTCATGGTGATTTTGCCTGCCGTAGCATTAAAAACCAGCAATGTACTGCAAATCAATAGAATACCTCTCATATCTCCCCTTGAATGATCAGGCTCCCTCAATGCTAAGTTGCAATCTTGGTAAGCATCCTCTAGCCATTATAGTAACAATTTTGATCAATTTTACCGATTGATTTTACAATTTCGATCGATTAAAGTAATTATAGATGTTAAGGCACCTGCCGATGGTGTACTTAATCTATTCAGCTAAGGAGGCTGTTTTGAAAAAGATTCTTGCATTACCTCTTATGTTCTTTTCCTTCTCGTCCTTCTCTGAAGGCGTTCCGTCTACAGATGTACAGCCTTATCCTGAGTACCTAGCGGCCTATGTCAAAACGCTTGTTACTGCCGGGTGTGAACAGGCGCTGAAAGGCGGTTCTGAGGATGCACTGATAAAGCAGGCAACAAAAGGTATGAAGAAAGATACGCCTAGCTACTACGCTGTTTACAATTCTGTCGTTGAGGGCGTTGGTGCTGGTACTGCGCTTAAAGCAAAAGGGAGGTTAATAACGAAAGATAAGATCGCCATTGATAGCTGTGGTGGGGTCGCAGCCTATATCTCGATGCAAAAAGATTTTATGAAAATTGTAGTTGATGAGATGACAACATCAGAGCAATCTCAAGCTGGTGCCGTAAAACCAAAGGCGGCATCTTCTGACGAAAGCGTGTATCGGACTACGGCGAAAGACCTAGCAGAACTGTATAAAGCTAACGAAGTTGCAGCCGATGACAAAATTGGTGGTCGTAAGGTGGAAGTAACCGGAACTGTTCAGGACACAACAAAAAATTTCGCGAATGATGTAGTTCTTAAACTTGAAAGCGGTAATCGCTTCATGCCTGTCAGCCTGAGTATGTCGGATTCAGAGAAAGCGCAGGCGTCGAAATTGAAAAAAGGCCAAAAGATCACCGCAACTTGCGAAAAGATGCAGTTTTTCATCGGTGCACCGTCTGGCGGTGACTGCACCTTTAACTAATCTGTCATACGGTCTGCCGGGTAAAATTCCCGGCAACTCATCCACCCCACCTCGTGGGGGTCCCTGCTATTTGACGATCCAGCTTACATGCTCATGCTGAAAATATCCTACGACTCTCTGGACCATGTGCCTGGCGTGACAGACGATCCCTCAATAATTTCTTATCTTCTTTCAGAAATATCGCAGAGCCGACAGTGGGGGACGATCGAGAAGCCGACAGCAGGATCGTATCTGTATGAGTTGCCTTGGGCGGGTGTCACTGACCGAGTGACCTCAGCAGACATCAAAGGATTCAGACGTGCCGGGAGTACGTTGGAGCAGTCTCTTGATGAGATTGAGGCCAACAAGTTTCTTCAGATGCGTGCTAAATTCGAACGCTCTCGCGAATATGCTTACTGGCAGGCGCTGATTTTTAACAAGGTCGATGCATTCGGCACTCAGCAACCAGAAATAAACTGGTCTGTAGAGTTCTCACTGAACCAGCAAACCTCTGACCTTCATCAGGGGGTTAGTGATGATCCGATGCGCGACATTGATGATCAGGTTAGTGCCACAAAAGCACTGATGGGTGGTCTAACTCAATACCTGCGTGGCTGGGTTCTGCTGTGTGGATCTGATGCCTACCGTGCTGTGAGATATCATCCACAAATCCGCGAACTCCTAGTCTATTCAAACGGTCTGGTTGGTTCTGATGTGCTGTTCCCGTCTGATGTTCTGCCAGGCTTTAGTTCGTTTATGCTGGGTTCTGTGCGTCTGATCGAAGTCAGCGATTCAGCATTCAGTGGTATCAAGTCAAACGAGGCTTTCCTTGTTCCGGTCTTTGGCAATGCTCCGGTTGAGCAAAGTTTGCCTATGGGCCGCTTCGTTGGTCCATGTGCTCGCCATCTTGAAATCTCCGCTTCTGGGGATGTTGAAGACTGGTACGCATACAGGGCTTTCGACGAGTTACGAAACCGTAATTTATATAGTGAATACAGCCTCATGGCATACAACTTCAGGCCGGATCTGGTCTGTAAGATGACGCTATTACCAACAGCATAAAAGCGGTTTGCGGGAGCGCATTGCTCCTGCTGCTAGGCGAGTCAAAGGAAAGGAGATTTACACATGCACATGAAACTGTTCAATTCTAAAGGTCTGCCACTTCTGGCAATGAGCCTAGATAACCGTTCCGATAATTGGTTGAACCTGTCAGCTATTGCGAGATATTTCGACGTCCCACGCAGCACTTTTTTGCAGCGGGTGAATGATTATGGCTGGGAGTCAGCATTAGCTCATTATGAGCAGCAGCGAAAGACCAAACTGAAACATTAAGGCTGGGTGACCCAGCCTTAATTATTTAGTGTTATATAGTCATTCAAAAATAAAAGTATTTTTAAATGATATTTTTTGAAATTCTGAGCTTGCCTGTATATAGGAGAGTTGGAGCTTTGTAATGTTCTCGTAATGTAATCTCATCGATTCAACATCCTGAAGGGTAGGTATTTTGTCATCATTTATTTTTGTGGCGTAACTGAAGAATACATTAATCTCATTTGTAAGTTGGTTAGCCACATCCAGTGCTTTTTGGATTATTTGCATTGCATCTTTTTTGATTGTAACGTTATGGTTATAAACACGTGTGAAACATTTTGATAGTATCATCGAGACTTCAAAGGCTTCAATTCCGGAGCGTTGAAGATTTAAATGGGTTTCCAAGTCGATCAGTCGATTATCTCTGTTTAAATTATTAACCGTACTTAAAGTGAAATTTAGCAATAATCTTATTTTTGCATATTTATCACGGAGATCTAATATTTCATTATATAAAGATAATGCAGAGGAAAATGATGCCTCGTGTAACTTCGCACTGATTAACTCATTAACTTTACGTCTACCGTACAATAAACCAATAATCACTCCGACTGCCGTTACGCCATTTGAAGCGATAGAAATAGCATTATCCCATACTTGTAAATCCATCATGACCTCTTTTTTTATGCGGTAGTTGACGACTTAAGAGCATTCTACATGGCACACATTGTGTCACTCAACCTGTCACACATAGACCAAAAGGGCCGCTTTTGCCGTTTACAAGACTTCCCGCTGGCATTACTATCCTGATCAGGGATTAATGAGGAGCATTAATCGCAAGCTTTTGATTTTGATTCAAATGACTCGGGGTGCCCTTCTTTGTGAAGGCTGAGAAATACCCGTATTACCTGATCTGGATAATGCCAGCGTAGGGAAGTCAGATGCCTTCCCGGTCATCGCTTCTTCACGCACGGCAGGAGCGATACCATGCAGCCTGACCTGCTCGATTTACACGTTTTACATCAGTTTCGAACCCGTTCCCCGCTTACCCACTGTATGACCAACGATGTGGTACAGACCTTTACGGCCAATGTGTTACTGGCGCTTGGCGCTTCTCCGGCTATGGTAATTGAAGCCGAAGAGGCCGAGCAGTTTGCCGCGCTCGCAGATGCCCTGCTGATTAACGTCGGGACGCTGACGGCGCCGCGCGCCCAGTCGATGCGCCGGGCGATTGAGAGTGCAGTGGCAGCAGGGA
>Ga0308157_10009525_pt1 | contig 10738 bp, 9 predicted proteins | sample PhyBR1_FD_201035 | JGI IMG/M metagenome (GOLD analysis project Ga0308157, IMG submission 201035) | Phyllosphere microbial communities from UC Gill Tract Community Farm, Albany, California, United States - DLSLB.R1 | ecosystem: Host-associated > Plants > Phyllosphere > Unclassified | place: USA...
GTCGTTGAAGAACTTCAGAGTCTTCTCGACCGCGGCCAGGAAGTCTTCCGCAGATCCGATGTCGTTGATCGCGACCTGCGTGGTGGCCGAGGCGGTCGTTGCGTTAGTCATGTAGTGGTTTGCCTTCAGGGGTTGAAATCTCGGGCTTGCGGATCCGGATGGAGCGGGCGACATGCCCGCGCCGCCACACAGGGGAACCGAAGCGGTTGAATGGGGTTTTCGTTGATCACACGGCAGTCTTGACGCCCGTTCCGAGGACCGAGCGAGCCGACGCGCGCACGCGTGACACTTCAGGATAGCACGGCGTATTACCGCAATGCCAGGCGGAAGTTGGCCGATCGCCTGCCCGCCTCGCTCTTTTCCTCTCGACCACACGCCCGCCCTATCAGGTTTGCCTTACCTAAGTGAGGCAATGCTAAGGTCGGGATCGCTCTTTCTCGACCCGAAGGAAATGATCCCACTGTGACTCACCGGTTCCTCGCTCCTGCAGCCCTTGCCGCCGCCGCTCTCCTCCTGACCTCGTGCGCCTCTGGTCCGGCCTCTTCCGATACGGCGGACGCGGGCGGTGGTGTGACGTTCGTGCACCCGACGATCGACGGTCTGGAGATCGGGTTCGACGAGCAGCCCGAGCGTCTCGTCATGGACTGCTACGCATACGGCTCCCTGCACGAGTACGGACTCGAGCCCGATGCGCTGTTCGGCTTCGAATGCGACAGCCCCTTCGTCATGGGCGACGCGGATATCAGCGATATCCCGACCGTCGGCAAAGACGGCGAGATCAACGTCGAGAAGCTCGCCGAACTGCGGCCCGACGCGGTCATCGGTCAGGGCGATGCCGACGGGTGGTCGTGGTTCGACGACGACGTGAACGCGCAGGTGACGCGCGTCGCCGGCTTCATCCCGCTGCCGAGCGCCGACGACATCGACGGCCGGATCTCCGCGACGCGCGAGCTCGCCGCCTTCCTCGGAGCGGATGTCGACACCGACCGGATCCAGCAGGACGACGCCGATCTCGAGACCGCGAAGCAGGCCTTCCAAGACGCGATCGGCGACGCCGACCTGAGGATCATGCTTGCGAGTCCCGCGAAGGAGATGCTCTACACGGGCGTCGGCTTCGCGCAGGCGAACCTCCTCGAGGAGCTCGGCGCGACCATCGTCGGCCCCGATGCCCCCGAGACGGGCAACCCGTGGGGACAGGTCGCCTGGGAGGACGCATCCTCGTATGACGCCGACCTCATCCTCGTCGAGAGCTACAGCGATGACTACGCCTTCACAGCGGACCTCTGGGAGGCGCTCCCGGCCGTCGAGGCCGACCAGGTCGGCACGTGGAGCTCGAAGGGCGCGATGACGTCGCGCACCTACGCCGATTGGCTGACGGGGCTCACCTTGCTCGTCGAGTCGTCGCGCGCGGTCGCCTGAATCCTCGATGCCTTCGACCCGCTCGGCGGCCGCGAGAACGGCGATCGCGCCCGCTCCCGAGCGCTCGCGCGCGCCGCGGCGCTGGATCGCGCTCGTCCCACTCACCGCCCTCTGCGCGCTGGCACTGACCGCGAGCATGCTCGTCGGCTCGCGAGACATCCCGCCGGCCGAGGTGCTGCACGTCCTGCTCCACCCGGATCCCGATGACGCCGTGTCGCAGACCGTCTGGCTCTCGCGCGTACCGCGCACGGTGCTCGTGCTGCTCGCCGGCGCAGCGCTCGGCGTCGCGGGCGGCCTCATGCAGGCCGTCACCCGCAACCCGATGACGGACCCCGGGATCCTCGGCGTGAATGCGGGCGCTTCGCTCGCGGTCGTCACCGGTCTCGCCTTCTTCGACATGACCGACATCTCGCAGTACATGTGGTGGTCGTTCGCGGGCGCCATGGTTACGTCGGTCATCGTGTTCGCGATCGGCAACAGCACAGCGGCGCGCGGCAACCCCGTGAGGATGACGCTCTCCGGCGTCGCGCTCGGCGCCGTGCTGTCGGGATTCTCCTCGGCGGTGCTGCTCACGAACTCGCAGGTGCTCGAGAGGATGCGCGGCTGGTCGGCGGGCACGACGGCATCGCAGCCTCTCGATGCGACCCTCACGATCGCACCCCTGGTGGTCGCAGGACTGGTCATCGCCGCGATCAGCACGCGCTCGCTCGATGTGCTCTCGCTCGGCGAGGCGGCGGCCGTCGCCATGGGCGCGAGCCCGAATCGGATCCGACTCATCGCGCTCGTCGCGATCGCGCTGCTCGCCGGCGGCGCGACGGCGGCCGCCGGCCCGATCGGCTTCCTCGGACTGCTCGCGCCCCACATCGCCCGGATGGTCGTCAGCCCGCATCAGGGGTGGATCACGGCCTACTCGGTTCTCATCGCCCCGTGCGTGCTCGGCTTCGCGGATGTCCTCGGACGCGTGATCACGACCGGCGAGGTGCCGGTGGGCGTCGTGACCGCGTTCATCGGTGCGCCCGTGCTCATCTACATGGTGCGTCGCTTCCGCGTCGCGGAGGTGTGACGCGTGGAGCCGCTCGACTTCGGGCGCCGCGTGCACCGGATCGGACGCGCGGATCGCCCGCTCATGCTCGTCGATGCCCGCTCCGCGCGCCTGTGCGCGGCACTCTGGGCGGCCACGATCCTGCTCGCCCTGTACGCTGTGTTCTCCGGATCCGCGCTCATCACGCTGCCGGAGGCGCTCGCTGCCCTCGTGGGCCGAGGAGATGATTACACCACGATGGTGGTGCTCGAATGGCGTGCGCCCCGCATCGCGATGGCGATCCTGCTGGGCACCGCCCTCGCCTTCAGCGGTGCGATCTTTCAGAACCTCACGGCGAACCCCCTCGGATCGCCCGATGTGATCGGCTTCCAGACCGGGTCGTACACGGGTGCGCTGGTTGTGATGCTCATCCTCGGCGGTGGGTCGATCGCCGTCATGTCGGGCGCCCTGATCGGAGGGATCTCGACCGCCTTCGTCGTGTTCTTCCTCTCGTCGAAGCGCGGAGCGGTGCGCGGTGTGCGCCTGATCATCGTCGGCATCGGGGTCAGCGCGATGCTCGGCTCCGTGAACGTATGGATCCTGCTGACGGCGACCGTCGAGGACGCGATCATGGCGAGTCTGTGGGGAGCGGGAAACCTGTCGGGCGTGGATTGGCCGACGTTCGCCACCGCCCTCGGCGGGTCCGCCGTGTTCATCCTCGCAGCCGCTCTGCTCGCGCGCCCGATGCGCGTGGCGCAGATCGGCATCCCCTTCGCGACGGCGCTCGGTCAGAACGTGCGCACCATGCAGGTCGCGGCGATCGTCATCGGCGTCGGCCTCACCGCTCTCGCGACCGCCACGGTCGGCCCCATCTCGTTCATCGCGCTCGCCGCACCGCAGATCGCACGCCGGCTCGTGCACGCGGATGGCCTCGCGCTCGGTCCGTCCGCCGCGGTGGGGTCGCTGCTGCTCTTGGCCGCCGACGTCATCGCGCAGCGCGTCCATCCTGATTCCCCGCTCCCCGTAGGCATCGTCACGGTGTCGATCGGCGGCGTCTACTTCCTCTGGCTGCTCCTCCGAGAAGGGAAGAGAAGATGACACGACTGCTCGTCGAATCCGCGTCGCTCGGCTATCCCGACAAACTCGTCTGCGCGGATGTCTCGGTGTCGATCCCCGATGGCGCCTTCACGGTGATCGTCGGACCGAATGCATGTGGAAAATCGACGCTGCTCAAGAGCCTCACGCGGCTGCTGCCGCCGAACGCCGGGCGTGTGCTGCTCGACGGGCGCCAGCTGCACGACCTGCCCACGAAGAGGGTTGCGCGCGAAGTGGGACTCCTCCCCCAGGGCCCGGTCGCCCCGGACGGGATCCGCGTCGTCGACCTCGTCTCGCGCGGGCGCTACCCGCATCAGCGGCTGTTCACGCCGTGGTCGCCGGAGGATGAGTCCGCCGTCGCTGAGGCGATGGATCAGACGGGCACCCGCCACCTCTCCGGGCGGCTCGTCGACGAGCTCTCGGGAGGGCAGCGCCAGCGCGTGTGGATGGCCGTCGCGCTCGCGCAGCGGACGCCGATCCTGCTGCTCGACGAGCCGACGACGTACCTGGACCTCAGCCATCAGGTCGAACTGCTCGAGCTGTGCCGTTCACTCAATCGGCGGGGCGAGAACACGCTCGTCGCCGTGCTCCACGATCTGAATCAGGCCGCGCGGTACGCCGACCACATCATCGCGATGAGGGACGGGGCGGTCGTCGCGACAGGCGCCCCCGCAGAGGTGATCACGGAGACGCTCGTCGACGAGGTCTTCGGGCTCGATGCACGGGTGATCATCGACCCGGAATCGGCGAGCCCGCTGGTCGTGCCGCGATGGCGGCACTGAGGCGAAGACCCAAAAGAATATTCGTTCGGCACATCGAGGTAGCACTCACTCTTGTTCTTCGCATTTCTGTTCGCTCGAATTGATGCATGAGCAAAGATGCCTTCGACGATTCGCTCCTCGGCCTGAGCGGGCCGCAGCGCGACGAAGCGCATCGTGCCCTCGCGACGCTCGATCGGGCGAAGCGCCACGCGGCCCTCGTCGAGGCGAGTCGCATGCGAGCCCTTGCGACGCTCGCGCGACTGGCAGATGCGCAGGCCGGGGGGGTCGTCGAGCTCCCACGCGCGCGCCGACGCCCGTCGGTCGCTCGCAGCGGAAGCCGCGATCGCACTGCGGGTGTCTCCGAGCGAAGCGCGCGACGAGATGGGCCTGGCGGATACCCTGCACCACGAGTACCCGACGATGCTCGCAGCGCTCGCCGATGGCAGCATTTCGCTCGCGCACGCCAACCACGTCACCCTCGCAGGAAGTGCCCTCGACCCGGGCGCACGCGCTTCGCTCGATGAGCACGCGGCCGTCTTCGCCCAGACCCGCACCACCCGCCAGTTCGCGAAGATCGTGAAGAAGCAGGCGGCTGATCTCGATACGCGCTCGCTCAAACAGCGTCACGATGCCGAGCGCGCCCGGCGCTATGTGCGCGTGCGCGATTGCGGTGACGGCATGTCGCTGTTGCAGATCTATGGTCCGAGCATCGAGACCCGCGCGGTCCTCGATATCGTCACGACCCGCGCGCAGGCGATCCGTCGCGACCGGCTCCGTGCGATGCGCGAATACGAGAACCAGCGCGGACCGCTCCCCGACGAGGGGTGGAGCTCGCCAGAATCAGGCCGCGCAGACGTCACCGACCCTCTCGAGATCGCCGCGAGCGACCAGCGCACCCTCATGCAGATCCGCGTCGATCTGCTGCACGATGCGCTGCTCACCGCAGCACCGACCGCACACGAGCTCGCGGCTTCCGGCACAGGCGCGACGCTCGAGCACATCCGCCCGACGGTTCACGTCACGATCCCGGTCGAGCAGCTCCTCGACCCCGATCAGGGGGTCGGCTGGCTCGAGAGCGGCGAGCTCGCCTCACCCGACACGCTGCGCATCCTCGCGGGGCGGGCCGCGGGGTGGGAACGGCTGTTCATCCGCCCGAGCGACGGCACGATCGCCGCGGTCGACCATTACTGCCCGACGGCCGCACAGAAGCGGGCGCTGCTCGCGCGAGATATGACCTGCCGCCTCCCCGGCTGCGAGACCGCCGCTCGAAGATGCGACATCGATCACGGGCACGACTACGCGCTCGGTGGTACGACTTCGCTCGACAACCTCGAAGCGCTCTGTCCGGGCCATCATCAGATGAAGCATCAGACGGGGTGGCGCGTCAGACAGAGGGCGGGCGGCGAGATCGAGTTCACCACGCCCCTCGGCCGCACCCTCACCGACGACCCGATCAGCCGCGTCTTCTTCCGCGACGCCATGTCCGCCGACACTCACGCGGCGGCTCGCCCGCCGGCGATCGGCACAGCGTCCGCGAGGGGCACGCGCGGGGCGAGAAACACCGGCGGGGCACGGGGCACGCGCGGGATGAGCGACGCGGGCGGGGCGAGAGCGCGCGGTGCGGTCGATTCCGACGCGCGACGGTTCCTCGCCGATCGCGCCGACAACCGCATCAATCAGCTGCAGCGAGAGGTCATCCGAGAACGCCGCCGCCGTGCCGACGCTCAGCGCATACTCGACGCAGAGCTCGCTTCTCTGGGGCCGGTGCCCGACGACGGATGGCGGTACGAGCCGCAGCCCGATGCCGAGGGATTACTCAGCGGGCGGGACGACCCCGAGCCCATGATCGCGGGAGCGCAGGAATGCGCACATCCGCGCCGAGCTCGTGGAGGCACCGCTCTCCGCTGAGGCCCGAGCGCATCCTCCGCACGCACGAGAGCGGCCACCCCCTGGGGCGGCCGCTCTCGTGCAGTCGATCGTCTCGGCTTCTCGGGGAAGCTCAGTACTTCGCCGACTGCCCGCCGTCGATCGGCAGCACGGCCGCGTTCACATAGGTCGAGTCGTCGGACAGCAGGAAGGCGACGACCGAGGCGATCTCGTCCGGCTCACCGTAGCGCTTGGTCGGGTTCGCCTGGATGAACTGCTCCGCAGCACCGCGCGGGTCGTTCGCATCGAGCTGCTTCATCGAGTTCTCGACCATCGGCGTCCAGATCGCGCCCGGCGCGATCGCGTTCACGCGCACGCCGTACTCGCCGTACTCGATCGCCGAGTTGCGCGTGAGGCCCACAACGCCGTGCTTGGCAGCCGCGTATCCCGATTGGTTGCCGACGCCTCGGATGCCGCCGACGCTGGCGGTATTGACGACGGATCCGCTCTTCTGCTCGCGCATGTGCGGCAGCACCTTCTCGAGCCCGAGGAAGGCTCCCGAGAGGTTGATCGACAGCACGCGCTGGAACTCGTCGTTCGTGAACGACTCCGTCAGGTTCTGCTTGCCCTCGATGCCCGCGTTGTTGAAGAACCCGTCGATGCGGCCGAACTTCTCGATCGTCTCGGAGACATAGCCCTCCACATCGGCTTCCTTCGACACGTCTGCGACGACGGTGATCACGGAAGCATCGGCCGCAGCAGCCCGCACCGCCTCGGCCGAGGCCCGGAGGCCGTCCTCCGAGATGTCGACGAGCGCGAGCTGCGCACCCTCGCTCGCGAGCCGCACTGCTGTCGCGCGTCCGAGACCCGATCCGCCGCCGGTGATCACGATCGTCTTGCCACTGAACCGTGCCATGATGACTTCCTTTCACCTGATGAGCGTGTATATCACGTCCAATTCAACAATAGTCGATCTGCGATGCCGACGCGCGGTCGACGGTGCACTCCGACGATACGATGGCTCGACCGATCTCGTCCCTCCTCCCCCTCTCCCGGAGACCCCCATGCCTCCTCAGTCCGGCGCCGCACGCTTCCTCGTCGCGTGGTCGGTGTTCCGCGGAATCGCGGCCCTCGCCATCGCATACGCCCTCGTGTATCAGTTCGCCCATGACCTGTCCTACGTACGCGCCGCCGAAGAACCGTCCGCATCGCACATCGCCACCTTCGCCGCGAACTTCTTCAGCTACTTCACGAACGAGTCGAACATCTTCGCGGCCCTCTACCTCGCAGTCGCCTGCGTGTGGGGACTCACCCGTGCGCGACGCGGATCCGTTCAGCCCCGCGCGCTCGCAGCGTTCCAGGTGCTCGCCGCCTGTTGCATGCTGCTCACGGGGGTCGTCTACAACATCCTGCTGCGCGGCGACGACACCTCGGGCGGCGTCGCTCCGTTCGTGGAGTGGACGAACGAGCTCATGCACGTCGTCGCGCCCCTCGTGCTGCTCGCCGACGTGCTGATCTCGCCGCGCCCTCGCCGCATTCCCTGGCGCATCGCCCTCGTGCCGCTCGGCTACGCGATCGTGTACGTCGCATACACGCTGCTGCGCGCCCCGTTCATCACCTCGCCCGTCGGCGGGGCGCTGGTGTGGTACCCGTATCCGTTCTTCAACCCCGCGATCCAGGGCGGCTGGGCGGGCGTCTTCGTCTACATCGGCACGATGGCTGCCGGGTTCGCGGTCTTCTCGGTGCTGCTGGTCGCCTACATCAGGTGGCGGGTTCGGCCGCGGTGAGCACGCAGCCGAGCCGCGGTGCCACCTGATCCGCAAGCAGCTCGATCGATCGCAGCGTCGTCTCGTGCCCGGCCGCGAGCGAGTGGACCTGGAACGACACATCGGTGGCCTCGGCGAGGACCGCGTCGCGCGACAGCGACTCCGTCACGTCGTCGACCGTTCCCACGTGGGTGTCCGTCACCCGGGCGAGCTCGTCCAGGCCGAGTGCGTGCGGATCGATGCGCACCGTCGTGCGCGCCGTGCGTTCGAGCGCCGCGCGGGATGCCTCGAGCAGCCGTGTGCGATCGCGATCGGAATCCACCACGACTGCGGTGCGCGACGCGAGCACGCGGGGCGCGGATCCCTCCGGCAGTGCCCGGCGGTACGCCGCGATGAGCGGCAGCTGGGCCTCGTGCAGCGGAACGCCGCCCGGCTTCTCCTGGGTGCGAGAGAGCATCAGGCCGTCGCCCGAGGCAGCCGCGCGCTCGGCCCCTGCCTCGCCGAATGTCGCCTGCCAGACGCGCGCGGCGAGACCCGCCGCGGCGGGATAGATGCGTGATTCGGTCCCTCGGATGCCCCGCCCGGCGAGCGCATCCCGGAACACGCCGAGGTGCGCGGCGAAGATCTCTGCGCGCTCGTCGGCGTTTCGGCCGAATGCCGCGAACGAACCGGGTGTGCCGCCCGGCGCGACGCCGAGTTCGACGCGACCGCCCGACATCGCGTCGAGCACGCTCGCGTCCTCGGCCGCTCGCAGCGGATCCTCGATCGGCAGCGTGAGCACTGCGGTCCCCAGCCGGATCATGCGTGTGCGCTCAGCGGCAGCCGCGAGCAGCACGAACGGAGAAGGCAGACCGCCCTCATCTCGTCCGAAATGATGCTGGGCGACCCATGCAGAGGCGAAGCCCGCGCGATCGGCCGCCTCGATCTGCTCGAGGGCGAACCGGTAGCGCAATGCCGCCGGTGCGTCCTCGAGCAGACGCGAGAAGAATCCGAGACGCGGGCCCGTCACACCATTACTCCGACAGCTCGAGCAGCTTCTCGAGGGCCTTCGTGAGCTCGGAGTCGGCCTCGGCATAGGCGACCATGTCGCCCTCCGTGAGCGCCGCCTGCTTCGCGTCGAGCGCCTCCTTCGCGTCGGCCAGGGCGTCCTCGTAGGTGCTGCCCGACGGGTCTGACGGCTCCTCGGACGGCTCGCTGCTCGGATCCTCCACCGATCCGGCGCTCGGGTCCTCTTCGTTCGGCCCCTCGGGCACGTCCTCCGGATCTGTCGGGGTGATGTCCTCGTCGCCCGTAGCCGCGCCCGACTCGCCCTCGAACAGGGCGTCGAGCGCCTCGGCGAGCGTGTCTTCGAAGGCGACCTCGTCACCGAACACGACGAGCACCTTGCGCAGCAGCGGGTAAGAGGTGTCGCGAGACGACTGCACGTACACGGGCTGCATGTACAGCAGGCCGTCGCCGACCGGCAGGGTCAGGAGGTTGCCCGGCGTCACCGTGGAGTCACCGATCTGCAGCACGTTCAGCTGCTCGGCGACCTGCTGGTTCGAGTCGAACGCGTTCTGCACCTGTCCGGGCGCGGGCACGGTGCTGGCCGAGGATATCTCGAGCATGCGGAGCTTGCCGTAGTCTTCACGCACCGTGCCGTCTTCGTTGCCCGCGTCGGCATCGACGGAGAGGTAGCCCATGAGCACCTGGCGATCGCCGCCGTCGGGGATGAAGGACGTGAACATCGAGAACGTCGGCTCGGACTCGCCCGGCATCTGCATCGACAGATAGTACGGCGGCTGCAGTGCGTTCTCGTCCGTCGGGTCCTGCGGGGTCTCCCACGCGTTGTCACGCTGGTAGAACGCGCTCGCGGTGTCGACGTGGTACACGCCGAGCATCGACCGCTGCACCTTGAACAGATCGGTCGGGTAGCGCACGTGGCTCATCAGGTCGCCCGACATGTCGCTGATCGGCTTGAGCGTCGACGGGAAGATGTTCTGCCAGGTCTTGAGCACCGGATCCTCGTCGTCCCACGCGTAGAGGGTGACCGATCCGTCGTATGCGTCGACCGTCGCCTTGACCGAGTTGCGCATGTAGTTGACATCGTCGACGAGCAGGTTCGGCTGCGGGTTCGACGAGTCGCTGATCGCCTGCGACAGCGAGGTCGGAGTCGCGTACGGGTACGACGCACTGGTCGTGTAGCCGTCGATGATCCACACGACGCGTCCGTCGACGACGCTGGGGTACGGATCCTGGTCGAGCGTCAGGTACGGCGCCACCTTCTGCACGCGGTCGCGCGGGTTGCGGTCGTACAGGATCTGCGACTCGGAGTTGATCTGGTCGCTGAACAGGATCTGCTCGGACTGGAACTTCAGGGCGTACAGCATGCGGTTGAAGTAGCTGCCCAGGCTCGGGCCGCCGTCGCCGCGGAACGTCGTGTACGTCTGGTTCTCGTCGCCGGACCCCGTGGCGTAGTCGAGCTCCACCGGGTCTTCGCCCTCGGGGGCACCGACGATCGAGTAGAGCGGCGACTGCTCGCCGAAGTAGATGCGCGGCTCGTACTCCCGATCGGTCAGGAAGCCCGACGCGGGGATGTCGCCCTCGATGAAGACCGGCTCGCCCTCGTTCGTGCGCTCGTTGCCGCGGGCGGCGACCATGCCGTATCCGTGCGTGTAGGTCATGGTCGAGTTGACCCAGCTCTGCGAGTCGCCGAGACCGTCGAGATTCAGCTCGCGCAGCGACACCACGGTGTCCTGGATCTCGCCGTCGATCTCGTAGCGGTCGACGTCGAGGGTGTCCTCGAACTGGTAGTACGGGCGCACCTGCTG
>Ga0308157_10009526_pt1 | contig 10736 bp, 6 predicted proteins | sample PhyBR1_FD_201035 | JGI IMG/M metagenome (GOLD analysis project Ga0308157, IMG submission 201035) | Phyllosphere microbial communities from UC Gill Tract Community Farm, Albany, California, United States - DLSLB.R1 | ecosystem: Host-associated > Plants > Phyllosphere > Unclassified | place: USA...
CTTCGCCTGCGGCGCCGACCAGCTGGTCGGCATCCTGAGCCTGCCGCGCGAGCCGGCGCCGCGCGGCGTGGTGATCGTGGTCGGCGGCCCGCAGGTGCGCTGCGGCAGCCATCGCCAGTTCACCCTGCTGGCGCGCATGCTGGCCGCGCAAGGTACGCCGGTGCTGCGCTTCGATTACCGCGGCATGGGCGACAGCGCGGGCGCGCAGCGCGCCTTCGACACGGTCGACGACGACTTGCGCGCCGCGATCGACTGCTTCCAGCGCGAAGTGCCAGGCCTGCAACAGGTGGTGCTGTGGGGCTTGTGCGATGGCGCCGCCGCCGCCGCCCTGTATGCGCCGCAGGATACGCGCGTGACCGGCCTGGTGCTGCTCAATCCCTGGGTGCGCACCGAGGAAGGCGCCGCGCGCGCCACCCTCAAGCATTACTACCTCGACCGCCTGCGCGATCCGGCGCTGTGGAAGAAGATCGCGCAGGGCGGTTTCAACCCGTTCAGGGCCGCGCAATCCTTCGTCGGCGTCGCCCGCCGCGCGCTGCTGCCGGCGGCAAACAAGCCCGACGCCGACTGCGGCGCGGCGCTGCCCGAGCGCCTGCACGGGTCCTTGCTGCGCTTCGAAGGCCGGGTACTGGTGGTGCTCAGCGGCGCCGACCTGACGGCCCAGGAATTCAGCGTGGTGGCCGAGGCGCCGCACTGGCGCAGCCTGCTGCAGGAGCCGCGCTTCGTGCGCCATACGCTGGCCGGCGCCGATCACACCTTTTCGCGCCGCGCATGGCATGAGCAGGCCGGCGCCTGGACTGCCGACTGGCTGGCCACTTGGTGAATCAGCGCCGCAGGCAGGCCGCGAAATCCTCGAACGCGCCATAGGCGGCAGCGCCCTGGCGTGGAACGCCACACAAATCGTCACCGGCAGCGCCTTCGCGTGAAGGCGCCCCGTCGTTCCAGCGCAGGTCCAGCGTTGCCGAGTCGGCGAACAGCCACCGTTGCGGGTGATAGCCGAGGTAGGTCAATGCGATCGGCGTGACGCGGTTGTCGCCGGGTTCCAGCCGGCCGCCATCGCGCGTTACCAGGCCGCCATCGACCAGGTTGCCATCCAGCCGTGCGCTGCTTTCCGGGAAGCGCACCTGCACGCCGGCGGTGTCGAGCAGGGTATTGTCGAGGATGCGGCTGTCGGCGCCGCGGTTCACATAGATGCCGGCGTCCGAACACGAGGCAACCAGGTTGGCGCGCATCGTTCCCCCTTCGTGTTCCGTCACGCAGCGTCCATCGCGGCAATACGGCTTGCCGGTGCCGCCGCCGCCGAACGACAGGCCGACGCGCTGGCCCGGATGGCCGCGCAGCAGATGTTCGCACACGACCACGTTCCCTTCGAATACGGTGCCCGTGGCCGCGCCCTTGGCGAAGGCGCCGTAGCTGATGCGGTCGCCCCCCGCCTTGACGAAATCGGTGACCAGGTTGCCGCGCACGACCCAGCCGCTCGCCGCCACCAGGTCGATCGGCGTGACCGGCTTGCGCGTCTTGCGCACGGTGCTGTTGCCCAGGCTGTTATTCGCGATCAGGCCGTCGTCCGGAAAACCATGGCGGTCGCCGTTGATCTTGAAATGGGCGTTGAAGTCGCGGATGGTGTTGTTGACTGCAGCGAATCCCTGCCCCCTGCCGGTGATGTGGAAGGCGTGTTCGCAGTCCTCCTGCACCGTGCAGGCGCCGCGGATGACCAGGTTCTCGAAGCGCCAGTACGGCGCCGCGACCAGGAAACCTTCGGCGCCGTCGACTTCGATCGTCACGCTGCCCGGCCGGGCCGCGCGCACTACGATCGGCGCGCCCTTCACGCCGGGCCTGCGCGCTTCGAGCTTGCGCACCCGGTACACGCCCGGCGCGAACACGATGGTGTCGCCGGCCAGCGCCCGCGCGAAGGCCTGCCGCGCTTCGTCCACGCTCATGACCGTCAGCTCCTTGTTGCCGGGCTGGCCCACCGCCTCGGGCTGGGCGCCCACGGTCAATGGCGGCAGCGGATACGGTCCGCCATCGGCGCCGCGGTCGAGCCGGCGCAGGATGCCGCCGCTCCAGGCGCCGGCGCCGACGATCAGCGCATTGTGACCCGAGCTGCGCCGCTCGACATAGGGCGCCAGCGCGCGCGGCGCGACGCCCTGGGCCTGCAGGTAGAGCAGCACGCCGGCCGCCGCCGCCAGCGCCAGGGCCAGCAGCGCGGCCAGGACGATGGCCGCGCGCCGCGCCGGCCTCACGCGCCGGCCTTGATCCCGTGGCGCGCCATCAGGTCGTACAAGGTCGGACGGCTCACGCCCAGCACTTCGGACGCCTTGACGATATTGCCGTCGACGCGGGCCAGCGCCTTGACGATGGCCTTGTATTCGGCCTCGTCGCGCACCTGGCGCAGGTTGATCGGCTGTTCCTCGGCGCCCTCGCCCGGCAGGCCCAGGTCGTCGGCCACGATGGTATTCCCGTCGGCCATGATCACCGCGCGCTTGATGTAGTTTTCCATCTCGCGCACATTGCCGGGCCAGCCATAGGCTTCGATGGCGGCGATCGCGTCCGGCGCGAAGTTGAGCGCGGAGCGTCCTTCCTGGGCGCAGAACTTGTTCTTGAAGTGATGCGCCAGCAGCGCCGCATCGCCTTCGCGCACCCGCAGCGGCGGGATCGTGACCACGATCTCGGACAGGCGGTAGTACAAGTCTTCGCGGAAGCGCCCCTGGGCGCACAGCTCCTTGAGCTTCTGGTGGGTCGCGCAGACGATGCGCACGTCGACCGGGATTTCCTCGTGGCCGCCGATGCGCTCGATCACGCGCTCCTGCAGAAAGCGCAGCAGCTTGGCCTGCAGCGGCATCGGCAAGTCGCCCACTTCGTCCAGGAAGAAGGTGCCGCCGTGGGCCAGTTCGACCTTGCCCTTGGTCTGCTTGGCCGCGCCCGTGAAGGCGCCCTTTTCATAGCCGAACAGTTCGCTCTCGAGCAGGTTCTCGGGGATCGCGGCGCAGTTGATCGCCATGAAGCGGCCCTTGGCGCGCGGCGACAGCTGGTGGATGGCGCGCGCCAGCACTTCCTTGCCGGTGCCCGACTCGCCCAGCACCATCACCGAGGCCGAGGTCGGCGACACTTTCTCGATGGTGCGGCATACCTTGAGCATGCCGGGGTCGCGCGTGATCACGCCACCCAGCGGCGAATCGGCGCCGGCCTGCTGCATGCGGCGGTTTTCCTGCTGCAGCTCGTGCAGGTAGAAGGCGCGTTGGATCACCAGGTTCAGCACCTCGGGGTCGACCGGCTTGTGATGGAAATCGTAGGCGCCCATGCCGATCGCCTTGACCGCATTGCCATGGTCCTGGTTGCCGGTCAGGACGATCACGCGCGTGTCCGGCGCCAGCGCCAGGATCTGCTGCAGGGTCGCCAGGCCTTCGGTCGAGCCGTCCGGATCGGGCGGCAGGCCCAGGTCCATCGTCACCACCGCCGGTTCATGGCGCCGGATCTGGGCCAGCGCGGCCTCGCGGTCGCCGGCGATCGCGACGTCATAGGCGTCAAGGCTCCAGCGCAGCTGCTTCTGCAGGCCCGGGTCGTCTTCGATGATCAAGAGTTTTTGTTTGTTCGCTGTCACGGTAATCCTGGTTTCAAGCGGCCTTCGTGGCCAACTGCGGTTCTTGACGGTACGGCGGCAGCACGATGCAGAAGGTAGTGCCCTTGCCCGGCTCGCTCCTCACTTCGAGCTGGCCGCCAAGTTCATGAATATACTCACGGCTTTCAAATACGCCGATCCCCATGCCGGCCGACTTGGTCGAATCGAAGGGCTTGAACAGGCGCTCGCGGATGAACTCCTCGCTCATGCCCTCGCCGGTATCGGTGATCTCGACCAACGCCCCGGCCGCCGTCTCGGCGACCCGCACATCGACCGTGCCGCTCTTGGGCGTCGCTTCGATCGCATTCTGGATCAGGTGGCCGACCACGCGCTCGAGGCGCTCGCGCTCGGCCAGCACGCACAGGCCCGGGCTCTCGAGCCGCAGGCGCGGATGGGGCTCGAACGCGCCCTTCAGGGCCAGCGCCTGGCGCACCACCTCATCGACCACCAGCGGCACCGGCCGTTCCTGGGCATTCGTGGTGCGGCTGAGTTTTTGCAGCAGCAGCTTCATCTTCTGCACCGAGAAGTCGATGGTTTCCAGCATATCGGCCTGGAACTCGGGATTGTCCTTGTGGCGCGCGGCATTCTTGTTCATCAGCGACAGCTGGGCCACCAGGTTCTTGAGGTCGTGCACCACGAAGGTCGACATGCGGTTGAACGATTCGAACTGGCGCGCCACCAGCAGCGCCTCGGACGCCTCTTGCTGGGCCAGGTGGGCGGCGGCCTGGCTGCCGGCCACGCCCAGCAGGTCGATGATTTCCCAGTTCAGCTTGATCGGGCTTGCAGCAGCACGAAGCCGGACAGGCGTCCGTGCATGATCAGCGGCACCACCAGCCAGGGGCGCGGATAGTGCTGCAGCCAGGTTGGCAGCGCCATCGCATCGTATTTCTCGGGGCTGCTGTGGTATTCGTTCAGGTCGATCACCCACTGGCTCGATTCCAGGAAGGTGGCAAACGGCGAATCGGCCGCTTCGTCGGCGCCCAGCACCGGCATCTGCCAATGCGCGTGCGGCTCGAAGCCGCCCGCTTCGCGGCGCTGCCACAGCACCCCGCCCGGGCTTTCGACCAGCGCCGCCACCGCCTCGATCACGCGCTGGCCGAGGTCAGGTCCGGGCTTGGACAGGGTGCGGGTAAAGCGCATCCACTCTTCGCGGTAATCGTAGTTATAACGGTAGAAATGCTTGCTGATGAAGACCTTGAGCCAGGCGCGGAAGGTGCCCGAAAACAGGATGCTGCCCAGCAGGATCACGGTGCCGAACAGGAAAGTCACCTGCATGACCATGCCCCAGTCGCCGCCGACCAGGCGCAGGTAATAGCCGGCGAAACCCATCGCCAACAGGTACACCGCCGACCCGAACAGCGCAGCGGAATGGAAGACGGCCCGGCGCGACAGGGCCAGTGGCGAGGTCCACGACTTGCTGCGCCCCAGCGAGATTGCCAGCAGCGGCACGCTCAGCGAATTGACCAGGCCGCGGGCGGCCCAGATATTCGGATTGACTTCACGGAACAGCATGGCATGGCTGTACAGGTAGAAGTCGTAGGCGAAGATGCTGCCGACGCCGAGGCAGGCGAACTTGATGGCCCAGCGCTGCTGGAGCGAACGGCTGCGGTAGACCTGCTCGACCAGCAGCATGCCCCAGATCGCCATGCCGACCCGCGCCACCACCGGCAGCTGGCTGTGTTCGCGCAGCAGGGCCAGGCTCCAGTGGCCGCTGAGATTGGCGGCAAGGCACAGCAGGTAGGCGGCGGCCGCCAGCGCCAGGCCCGGGCGCAGGCCAAACGGCATGCGGCTGCCCGGCGCAAACCAGTTGCCCAGCAGCGCCAGCATGAACAACGACCAGCCGGCGCTGCGCAGGATCTCGAAGCCATCCGTGAAGCTCGACCACATATAGCCGTTGCCGGCCTCGATTGCCGACGCCGAACCCCACAGGACGGTGAGCAGCGCGGCCACGCCCAGCATCGTGCGCGGCAGCGAATCGCGGCGCCGCAGCAGGGGAACGCACAGGACCGCGAAACATGCCGCCGCCAGTGCATGGCTATAGATGACGATACTGGTCAACGAGGCGACGTCCATGGAAACGAAACAGGTAATTGAGCCGGCAGCACCGCCGCCGGCGGGCGCGGCGTCAACGGCCGCTGCGGAACAGGACGACCTTGAGCGTATTTATCAAGATCAGGATGTCGAGGAACAGGCTGTTGTTCTTGACGTAGTAGAGGTCGTATTGGAGTTTTTGCAGGGCGTCTTCGGCCGAGGAGCCGTAGCCGTAGCGTACCTGGGCCCAACCCGTGATGCCGGGTTTGACGCTGTGGCGCACATTATAGTACGGGACCACTTCGATCAGTTGCTCGACGAAGTAAGGACGCTCGGGACGCGGACCGACGAAGGACATCTCTCCCTTGAACACATTGAGAATCTGCGGCAATTCGTCGATCCGGGTCTTGCGCATGAAATTACCGACACGGGTCACGCGCGGATCGTTCTGCGCCGCCCACTGCGGCTTGCCGCTTTTCTCGGCATCGGCGCGCATCGAACGGAATTTATGGACGCGGAAGGTATTGCCATCCTTGCCCACCCGCTCCTGCGAATAGAAGATCGGGCCGCGGTCTTCGAGCCACACGGCCAGCGCCGCCGCCAGCATCAGGGGGAAGGTCAGCAACAGGATCAGGATGCTGCACATCAGGTCGAAACTGCGCTTCATGAAGGTGCGCACGAAGCTCTGGTCGAAGCCGCCGCCGAACACCAGCCAGGAAGGCTGCAGCGAATCGACCCGGATCTGGCAGGTCTCGCGCTCGAAGAAGGTGGCGGCATCGGTGACCTTGATGCCCTGCAGCTTGCAGTCCAACAGTTCCTTGATCGGGAAGCCGCCGCGCCGGTTCTGCACCGACACCACGATCTCGCCGACATTGTATTGGCGCGCCAGGGAGACCAGGGTATCGCCGTCGCGCACTTTCAACAGGTTGTTCGAGGGCACGCACAGTTCTTCGCTCGGGTTCGGGATGAAGCCGGCGATCTCGTACTTGTGATAGCGCGACTTGCGCGTGGCCAGTTCGCTGCATTCCTTGGCCAGCGGACCGCCGCCCAGGAACATGATGCGCGACTGCAGCAGCTTCGCTTCGGAAGTCTTGAAGAACACCATGCGCGCCAAAAAGATGCCGCAGCCGGCCAGGACGAATACCAGCAGCATGGTTCCGCGGCCCAGGTAGAGCTCGGGGGCGATGTAGAACACCAGCGCCAGGATGCCGAAACCCATCAGGAAGGCGGGCATCAGCTTCATGAAGAAGGGATGGCGCAGGCCTTCGTCGAAATCGAGCTGGTACATGCCCATCGCGCTCATGCTGAAGATGATGGCGGCGGCAAACGCGAAGGCCGATGTAAACAGGTGGTCGAACTGCAGGGTGGCGCCTTCGTATTCGAGCATGCGCACCGCGACGCCGAGGTAGGCAGCCGCCAGCAGCACCAGGACCTCGACGAACAACAGCATGAAGGCGATTTTTGATACGTAGTGATTGGCGATTCTAAACACAATCAGCCTCCGAATTTCTTGTTACTTTTCTTGATAGCATCGAATGCTCGCTTATTGGACAGGTCGTTTACCTATCGCCAATGCCCGGCGCACGCTCACCCGTACCTGACCGGCTCGACCGGCAGATCCACGTCTTGCGGCACAATTGTTCAGATCGGCACGGGCATCCTCGGACGACGGACGATATCGGCTTTTCCCTGAGAAAGATTGCGTTGCAACCATTGCCCAGAAGGAAGACGACCGTTTTACTATCAGATTCCGCTCGAGAATTGGGCTTTGCAATTATGCTAACTTTACTATAGCACGCTTGCGCGACCCGGCTCAATCAGTCCCGCCTGGCTTTGTCGAAGAGTAACAACAATAACCAAAGATTATTACATTTTTTTTACGTTTCCGTCCATTACCGTGTTTCACAGATAATTGGATGACGAAAAGTAACATACCCCATGGTTAGTCTGGCCTGACATCCGTCGCGTCGCGGAGAATTCAAGTAAAAACTGTGGCAGGACAGGCACTTACAGCCCTCTCACCCTTGCTTCTTCAATACTATCATTTTCTTCGAAACAAGTTTTCGATGAAATCAATCGTGCGCGTTGCTGTTGGGGGAACGCTGCATGGACTGTTTCTCCTCGCAAGAGAAATGCTAGTTAGGCAATCTTTCGAGACCGATGTCTTGTATGCGCCACAGCGCGTGCCGATATGTTCAGCATTTCTTCAGCACTGTTTCCGCGCTCGGCGCTGCCCTGGGCCTGGCATTGCCGATCAGCGTGTTGAATGTCGTGGGCATGATGCGCGCCAATACCTTGTATGCACCGATCAGGATGCCCGCAATGACAACCGGGGTCAGCACCCAGTAAACCGGGAAAGGAATGGTTGCGGAAAAACGCTTGTAGACCACGGAGACCAGCAGCAGCACGGGCGCATGCGCCAGGAACAGGAAATAGCTGTAGCGGCTCATGCGGGCAAGCCATCTGCCGGCACCGGTCGATACCAGCAGGGAAGCCGCCGGCCAGATCAGGATCGGCGCCACCATACGGAAATAATTCGTGTTTTCGATACGAAAGTGAACGATGGCGAAGCACAGGATCACGAACAGGCCGAACAGCCATGGCGCGTAGCGGTCCAAGGCGCGCATATCCCATTTCAGGACCGCCGCCATGCCGCCTATATAAAAGATCGGCAACATCACATTGCGGAGCACGAACAGGCCATCGAGATTGAAGTGAAACACGAGCAGCACCAGCACCAGTCCGGGCCAGGCGGCATTGCGCAGCACCCAGCCCAGCAGCGGCGCCAGGATGAACAGGGCCATCAAGTCCCGCAAGAAATTCAACGGGTAGTTGATGGGCGACGCGGTCAGGCCGAAGGCGGCATTGAGCCAGTCCCAGGCCGAGTCGAGACGGGTATTGCCTATGCTGAGTCCAGCCACCTCGACCAGCAAGACATAGGCGCCCAGCAAGGTCAGGTTGAAGAACAGGAAGGGGATCAGGATCGAACCGACCTTTTTTTTCAGCAGCCTGGCCGGATGCTGGTCGAGCGACGACCGGAACAGAAGATAGCCCGAAATAAAGGTCAGCACCGGGACCGTGGACCGGAACACCGCATGCTGGAAGAAGGCGACCACCGAGTCGAACAGTCCGGGGCCGGTCTCGGCAATCGGGACATAAGGCGGCGTATGCAGGAGCACGACGCCAAAAATCATCACGAAACGCAAGAGCGATATCCGGCGCTCGATGAGATCAGCCTGAGTCATTGCACACCGCCCTGACGTTGTTAGTACTTAATTAAGTTTAACATGGGGAATGTCTGACAGCCTCTCCAGTTTGCAATTGAATCGCGGGTTGCGGGACTGAGCGCGAAGTGGGCAGCGGACAAGCCGGGACCGGGCGGCCCTTGCCTGTTTCCGAATGGAGAGATATGGCACCACCCGACGCAGGCGTAGTGCAATTGCAGCGGCGCTGGCATCATCGCGATCCGCGAATGCGCGCCATCCGCAGCAAGCGGATAAAGAATGGATGTTCGATGAAAAGTGGCGCGGCTGGCTGGGATCGAACCAGCGACCCTTGGCTTCGGAGGCCAATACTCTATCCACTGAGCTACAGCCGCACGGAGGGGGACAACGAGTGTCCGAAGGATACAGTTTTTCCTTGCCCGCGTCCATGGTAACCATCGCGGGAGCCATACTATTTTAAGTTACAAATAGCAAACTTTGAGACTATAATCGTCCGTGGCAAAGGTTTGCAGTACGGCATGAATGTGTTGCGCGCATCAGCATGCAGCTTCAAATGTAATGAATTCCAAGGAAATCATGAGCGACGTCCACAACGAGCACCAATCCCTCATTCGTACCCCAAAGCAACTCGTGATTGCCGTCACGGGCTTTTTCCTCGTCATCGTACTCGGCATCATCTTGCTGGTCTCTTTCGTGACCAGTCAACCGGTGACCGGGGCGGGTAGCGACGGCCAGCTGGCTGAAGCGATCAGTGCGCGGGTGCGCCCGGTGGCCGAGGAAGGCTTCGTGCTGGTCGATGCCAATGCCCCACGCGTACTCCAGGCAGGCGGGGCCGTGTATGCCGCCACCTGTGCTGCCTGCCATGACAGCGGCATGGCCGGGGCGCCAAAGACCGGCGACAATGCCGGCTGGGGCGCGCGCCTGGCGCAAGGCTACGATACGGTGCTCAAGCATGCGATCGAAGGCATTCGCGCCATGCCCGCCAAGGGCGGCAATCCCGACCTGGACGATATCGAAGTCGCCCGCGCGGTCGTGTTCATGACCAACAAGAGCGGAGCGAATTTCAAGGAACCCGAAGTGCCGGCAGCAGCATCCACCCCTGACAATACCGCCACTGCTGCAGCGCCAGATAACGCTGGCGACGCATCCGCACCTGTCACTCCCGCGCAATAACTTCTTCCAATATGCCGGCCCGCCCCTCGGCGGGCGTCGGTATTCTTATCTAAAAGCAACACAAGTTATAAAAATGACGCTTCAAGACGAATAATATTCGTTGAAAACAGCATAATTTTGTGTTGTATTTGGGTGTAATTCCACACGGAAAGTTTGATTCCGCTAGGAATCACTTTTGCTTTGGCGTAACCTTCAGGTTCTCCAGTGGCCGAGAATCGATAGCCACAGCAACCCTTGACCATACCTGACATGACATTCCAATTGCATACCCTGGCAGCGCGCGTTCTGCCAATGACCTTTGTTGGCGCGCTGCTGGCTGCTTGCGGCGGTGGCGGATCGGATACCCCCGAGATGACCATGACCGAGTCGAGCACCTCGGCAAAAATCGTTGCCGGCCGCGGCACCGTGACCCCGACGACGCCGGGCAATACCCCATCGACCACCCCGGTCAAGAACCCGGCCGCCACGGTTGTTACCAAGGTCCGGTTCGAGAACCTCGGCAAGGGCGTGGCGCAAACCAATGCCCCAGTCACTTTCGGCCAGGTATTTGCGCCGGGCGACCTGGCAAAAGGTACGGTACTGAGCGGCCGTCTCGATAACGGCCAGATCCTGCCGCTGCAAGTCGACGTCAAGGCCACGCATGCGGACGGCTCGGTTCGTCACGCCATCATTTCGGCCATCGTCCCCAGCCT
>Ga0308157_10009527_pt1 | contig 10735 bp, 8 predicted proteins | sample PhyBR1_FD_201035 | JGI IMG/M metagenome (GOLD analysis project Ga0308157, IMG submission 201035) | Phyllosphere microbial communities from UC Gill Tract Community Farm, Albany, California, United States - DLSLB.R1 | ecosystem: Host-associated > Plants > Phyllosphere > Unclassified | place: USA...
AAGTTGAAGATATATTGAAAAATTATATTCCCGATTTTGGTACACGTCAGTTTTTGATGAAAAGTCTGTTTTGGCAGGAGCCTGGACAATTAGCTTTTCGTTTCAATTTGAAAATTTTTAATGAAAAAATCGAAGAAATTGGAAAAGCATTAGCGCCCGAAAAGGTATTTGAAAAACCAACCCTTTTTATACGAGGAGGCAATTCTAATTATATTCTTGATAGCGATTTTGAAGATATTAAAAAACACTTTCCTTCTGCAAATTTAGAGACAATTCCAAATGTTGGACATTGGTTACATGCCGAAAATCCTCAAATGTTCTATGAATTAGTAAGTGATTTTTTTAAATAATTAAAAAAGATATCTAAAAATTATTATATTTATTAAAATTTTAAAAGTTTTACAATGAATCTGATTTTAAGAATAATTATTACTGCTGCGTTGGTTTTTGGAATTGCTCACTTTTTGCCAGGTGTTCATGTTGCGGGGCCTTATACATCCATGTTAGTTGCGGTTGTTTTAGGATTGCTTAATATTTTTATTAAACCTGTAATGGTTTTGCTAACATTGCCTTTTACAATAGTTACTTTAGGATTATTTTTATTGGTAATCAATGCTTTAGTGATACTTTTGTGTACCAAAATTGTTGGAGGCTTTACAGTCGATTCATTTTGGATTGCAATGTTTTTTAGTATAATTTTATCTTTTACACAATCAATTGCTTATTCTATTATAGGAGGAGATAAGTAGATTTTGACTTTATTAGTTTCAATTTAATTACAAAGATTTTGTAGTTTTGTTGAAAATGAAAAATAGACTTAAATGAAAAAATAAAAAGCTGTATTTGGTATTCATCAGAAACCAAATACAGCTTTTTTTGCTTGAAAATAGTTTTGAAAAATAGTTTAATTTAAATAAAAATAGATCATGAAAACATTAATTATCGCACTTACATTATTCTTTGCAATGGGAAATGCTGTTTCTGCTCAGACTACAGCTTCAGTTCCTAAAAAAGAAGTTCAAAAAACAGTTTATGCGTGTCCGATGCATCCCAAAGAAGTAAGTGACAAAAAAGGAAAGTGCTCAAAATGTGGTATGGATTTGGTGGCAAGTAAAGAAAAAGTAAAAGCTACCAAAGAAAATCAAAAGGTTGTTGCAGATAAAAAATATATTTGCACAATGGACGGATCAACATCAGATAAACCAGGAAAATGTCCAAAATGCGGAATGGCATTAACCGAAAAGAAACCTGAAAAAAAATAAAGAAAATTGTTTATATCCATTTTCAAAATAGCCTTTTAATAAGGCTGTTTTTTTTAAAGATTTAGCCCTAAATCTTCTTTTACAATTGTTTATTGTAAATTCTATATTAAAATTAATTCCCTATAAAACTCAAAAAACAAAACCTACACATTATGAAAAACCAAATTTTGAAGCTCGTTTTAGTACTGGCTTTCTTTACGGTGAACATTAGTTTTGCCAAAACCTACAAAGATAAATATGATATTATTGTCGCTGCCAATGGTACCGGAAATTACACCAGTGTGCAAGAAGCTTTTAATGCTGTAAAAGATAACAATCCCGAGCGAACAGTTATTTTTGTAAAAGCGGGTACTTATAAAGAAAAACTCATCTTAAATTCCAGTAAGAAGAATGTCACCTTAATTGGCGAATCTTATACAAATACCATTCTCACTTTTGATGATTACAGCGGAAAAGTTAACGGAACTGATAAATGTTTTAGCGTGTTGATCGCTGCAGATGATTTTATTGCTGAAAATATTACTTTCGAAAACACCATTGATCATCGAATAGATCAATATAAAACTGGCGGACAAGGAGTTGCTTTAATGCTTACAGGAGATAGAAATATTTTTCATAAATGTAAAATTACTGGTTTTCAGGACACATTTTTTCTTAAAGACAATAAAAGAACCTATGTGAAAGACTGCATTATAGACGGAACTACTGATTTTATTTTTGGTGCAGGAATCGCTCTGTTTGAAAATTGTTTGATTCGTGTTAGAAAAGATTCTCATATAACTGCTAACAATCAATTGGCTGATAAAAACAAGTATGGTTTTGTATTTAAAGATTGTGCCATTATAAGATATCCCGGAGAAAGTGTTTCAAGTACAACTTTAGGGCGACCATGGGGTGAGGGATCCCGTGTGGCATATTTATTTTGTTATGAAGGTTCGTCAATTAAACCTGATGGTTGGGCTGTTTGGACAAAAGACGAAACCAAAAAAGGATTTGATAATTGGAAAACCTCTTATTATGCTGAATACAATTGTTTTGGACCAGGTTACAAAACTGCAACCCGTTTGCCATGGACACATATACTTAGTTATAACGAATCTGTATTGTATAGCAAAGAAAAGATATTCGCAGCCAATACTACTTCGGCCATAAAATTGGAAGGAGACTGGAATCCGCATATAAAAGGAGACAAATGCGACTCTATTTTACCAGATAGAGATGAAGATGAAGTTAAAGTAGAGGCTTCTTACGTTAAAAAAGTCTTTTAGCAGTTTGTCTTTTTTTAATAAAATAATCTATGTTGAATATTTTGCGTTGATTAAAACAAAACGAAAAAAGTATAATTTGTAGATTTGATAAAAAATAAAATTATGTTGAAACTTTCTGAAATTTGGGTTTATCCGGTAAAGTCATTAGGTGGTATTTCATTGCAAAGTTCTAATGTTACTGATCGCGGATTAGAATTGGATCGACGATGGCTATTGGTTGATGAAACTGCTATGTTTTTGTCGCAAAGAGAACATCCGCAATTAGCTCTTTTTAAACCAGAAATTGATGGAGATAACTTGAAAATCACTCATCGTAAGCTTTCTGAAACTATTTCGATTCCGCTTCAGCCTCTTGCGAATGAAATAATTAAAGTAACTGTTTGGGATGATACTATTGATGCTTTTGAGGTAAGTCCAGAGATTTCAGATTGGTTCACAAAACTATTGGGTTTTCCTGCCCGACTAGTTTATATGCCTGATGAAAGTGAACGAAAAGTTGATCCTAAGTATGCCATTTCCGGAGAGGAAATTACTTCGTTTTCAGATGCATATCCGTTTCTGATTATTGGACAAAGTTCGTTAGATGATTTAAATAGTCGTTTGGAAGAAAAAGTTCCTATGAATCGATTTAGACCTAATTTTGTTTTCACAAACGGAAAAGCTTTTGAGGAAGACTCTTGGCGAAATTTTAGAATAGGTAATCTTTCTTTTGTTGGAGTTAAACCTTGCGATCGTTGTGTTATGACCACTGTAGATCAGGAAAAAGGAGTTGTTTCTGGTAAAGATCCATTGAAAACATTAGCAAAATATCGAAACTTTGGAAATAAGGTTTTGTTTGGTCAAAACGTAATTGGACTTGGCTTGGGACAGGTTGCTGTTGGAGATGAAATTAGAGTATTGACCAGCGTGTAATTTATCAAAGTAATTTAATAAAAATAATAAAAGGGAATGATTTGCATTCCCTTTTTTGTACACTGTTTGAGAATTGGAAATCGGTTTTATTTGTGTTGGCTATGATAGATGTCAAACAAATAAAATCGATTTTTTTTGGTTTGAGTATAATTGGTACGGATATTGTAATTAAGATTTTTTCTTTTTTCTATCGTTGTAGAAATAATGATTTGTAGCTAATTAGATCTTAAATAAATAATAGTAGTAATTTATGTGTAATATATGAAGTCCATATCCAATCAGATTTTAGTTTATATTTTGATTTCCTTATGTGTGGTTTTTGCAATGCGTTTTTTTTATGGTACGCATGTTAGAATCCAATATGAGAAAGACAAATTAGAACAAGATAACACTCGTGTATGCGAACGTTTAGCTACGCTATCTGAAAAGCCGATTATGGATAATGATTTAGATTTAATTAAATCTTATATCAATGTGGAGGCATTGGATGATAATATTCGTTCTATCCAGATTGCAAATCAAAACAATCTTCTATATGGAGGAGTGTTGCGTGTTAAGGATAGCTTTTATAGCATTAACAGCAAACATTTGCTTCCTTTAAATCAGGATTCCATTGTGAGACCGATTTTGAATCATGGAAAAACGATTGGAAAAGTTGTTCTTTATACTAATAAAGAATCATTAGAGCAATATTCTGCAATGCTTAGACAAAAGTTCTTTATAGAATTAGCTTTCTTTTTTATAATTCTGGCTATTATACAGTTTTTTATATTAAAAAAAATAATAATTAATCGTCTCACATCTTTAAAAAATTGGGTGTGTTCAATTGAAACAGATAAAAAGATAACAAAACCAGAATCATTTCATTGTACTGAAGTTGATATTATAGTTGATTCAGTTTGTCAATTAACTGACCGTTTGACTGCTACAATTGAAGAGAATTTTAGTAAAAAGATTCAAATATCTGAAAAGGAAGCTCTCATAACTTCAATAAGCACTAATTTGACCGAGGGTATGATTTATCGACTGGTTACCGATGATAATGGTTTTCGAAAGTTTACTTATTTGAGCGGTTCTTTTCAAAAATTATATGGATTTACACCTGAAGAAGGAATGGCTAATCCACTTATAATATTTGGTAGCGTTGTTAGAGAGGATGTTCATCTGTTATTGAATGCTGAAGCAGAATCTAAAACAAATTTATCTACATACAGATGCGAAGTTCGTATGGTTAATCCCGATGGATCTATTCGTTTTTCAAGGTTTGTGTCTACACCAACAATCTTGGAAGATGGTTCAATATGCTGGGATGGGTTCGAATTGGATATTACAGATTTAAAAAAGGCCCAAGCCGATTTACAACAAAACCAGTTTTTACTTGAAAGCATAGCTGAAGGATTACCTGACGGTATTTTTGCAAAAGATCTTGATGGTCGTTTTTTGTTTGTTAACTCTGCTGTGTCAAAAAGAGCTAATATGACTCCTCAGGAACTTTTAGGAAAAGATAATAGAACCATTTTTACGCCTGAAGCAGCAAGAGTTACAATGGCAAAGGATTTTGAGATCATGAAATCGGGTATAGCCGAAACTCTTGAAGAACGATTAAATACGTTGACTGGTGAAGTCGTGTTTTTGTCAACCAAAGGACCTATTAAGGACGAACAAGGCAAAACTATTGGTTTATTTGGGATTGCTCGAGATATTACAGACCGAAAAAGAAATGAAGAAGCCTTAAGAGTGTCGCAAGAAAAATTTGCGTTTGCATTTAATTCCAGTCCCAATGCAATTTTCATACAGGACGAGGAGTCAGGCAAATATTTAACAGCCAATTCTTCGGCCACAAATATTTTTGGCTATAGTCATGACGAAATTTTAGGAAAAAGCCCGGTGGAATTAAATTTATACAAAGATTTGGTCGATCGCGATAAGATATTAAAAATCTTAGAGGAGAAAGATTTTATTCAGAATATGGAACTTGTCGGGCGTCATAAATCGGGGATGAATTTGTATTTGCTAATGACATTAGCGCGTCATTATATCGATAACAAGCCTTTCCTTTATGTTATTATACAAGATGTTACAGAACGTAAAATGGTGGAGTTAGAGTTACAAAAATTGAATCTTGACAAAGATCGTTTTATATCTATTCTGGGACATGACTTAAGAGGGCCGGTTAATTCAACTATGGCTTTGCTGGACATCATTAATTCTAATTTGAATGACATGCCTCTTGAAGAATTCAAAGAAATAATTGACTTAGTATATCAAGCAACAAAAGGAACTTCGAAATTACTGGACGATGTGCTTTTATGGGCTACTGCAAAGTCAGGTAAGATGGAATTTAATCCACAAAAAATTAATTTTAGAGAAGATGGTCGCTCTTTTATTAAATTACTACAACTTAGTGCTACTTCAAAAAACATCGAACTTGAATTTCTTTGCGAAAATTCATTGGAGGTTTATGCGGATAAAAATATGCTGGCTGTAGTGTTAAGAAACTTAATATCAAATGCCTTAAAGTTTACCCATGAAGGCGGAAAGATTAGTTTGTCTGCTATAAAAGATCACGAAACAACTATTATATCCATTGCGGACAATGGTGTTGGAATTGCAGCCAACGATATCTGCAAAATATTTGATAAAGCACAATTATTTACTTCAATAGGAACTAATGAAGAAAAAGGAACCGGTTTTGGATTAAAACTCTGTCAGGAGTTTGTTGAAAAGCACCGTGGAAAAATATGGGTTGAAAGCGAGGTTGGAATCGGAACTACTTTTCATTTTTCATTACCTAATGTAGCATAAACACTGAGTAATCATTGAGTAAGATTCAGAAAGCATTGACTTTGTAGAAAAATTAAATCACAAGTTAATTGGAGTTATTATTTGTCTACTGTTTTAATTTTGTTTTTTGGCTAGGGCAACTCGATAAAATTCATAACCATTTTCATTCCTGTCGGATAAATATATTTTACGATAATCTTTTGCGCCTAGATCTTCCTGAAGTGTTAGGTTAAATTGTGCTAAATAGCTGGGCAGTTCTTTCGGCATAAAGCCAAAAGTCCATTTTTCTTCAAGTTTTTCCAAGTCTTTTAAAAGTTTTTCACCTCCAAGGAATGAAGAAGGATTAATGAGAATTTCTTTATGAACGTAAGTAAAAATGATATGACTTCCTTTTGGAAATTTAGAAATAAATTCGAATGTTTTGCTTACAGCATCGGCTGTTAAATAATTAGTTACACCTTCCCATATTATCGTGGTTTGTTTTGTAAAATCAAAATTATGTTCTTCTGCCAATTGCTCGAGATCCTGTTTGTTAAAATCAATTTGGCAATAAGTAATGTTTTTTGGTAGTTCTCCAATCCGTTTTTTTAATGTTTCGATTTTGAAATTTGAAGTGTTCGGATGGTCAATTTCTGTTGTGGGTACTGAATTCAGGAAATTAAGACGCAAAGCCCTTGTATCAAAACCAGCACCTAGAATTATTAATTGTGCAGCACCAGCGTTAATTGATGTTAGCAGCAAATCATCAATATATTTCGTTCTGGCTAACCCTGAAGAAAAAGCTCCTGGAATTTTTTTATAAATAATGTTAGTGATGTATTTTCTAATAAATGGATTTTTAGACAATCTTACTGCAAACCTCAGGCTTGGTTCCAGAAAGTAAATAGCATACGGATCTGAAAACAAACGGTCATTCAAGTTGCGTTGACTTTCTAGTGCTCTAAATAAAGCCATATATTGAGCAGTTCTACTTGTTTTATTTGTTTTCATTACTAATCGTAATCTAATTATTAGTTCAAATTTAGATATAATTTACGTAAGCTAATGTATAACAATTCTTTACGAATTCAAATCTTAAAATAATGTAATAGTTTGTTTGCTTCGAAGTTTTATGCAGCGGCATGTCAAAAGTCCTAAAACATCAACAAATTCCTCTGAAATTCAAATTCTTAAAATACTTGTTTGGGTTGCAAAAATTTCATAATTTTGCGACCCAATTTTATAATGTAAAATAAAGAAAGAAGATGGATATCAAAAGAGTAGCAATAGACGCTGTGACTGAAACGATTGTAATGACAGTTGTTCACATGGATTACAAAGGACAGGTAGCGAAAAGAATCAATGAAAAAATGCCTTTGGCACAAGTAAAAGGATTCAGAAAAGGAGCTGTGCCTAAAGATCTTGTTGAAAAACAATATGGTAAAGCAATCAAACAAGAAGAGGTAAAGAAAGTTGTTGATTTAGCATTGGAGCGTTATATTCAGTCTGAAAGATTACACCTTTTGGGAACTCCACTTCCTAAAGTAAACGAAAACTTAGATTGGAATGCTGAAGAGTTAACTTTCGAATTCGAAATTGGATTGGTTCCTGCTTTCGAAATTGACTTAGAAGCTAAAAATGATATCGTAAAATATGTAGTTACTGCTGATGATAAATTAATCGATGGTCAGGTAGCACGTATTCAAAAACAATTCGGTAACGCAAATCCAGTTGAAAAAGTGACTGCTGACTCTGATGTAACCGGAACTTTTGTAAATGCTGCATTCGGAATTGATAACAAAACTACTTTCTCTTTAGATGTTTTCAAAGACAAAGCTACAGCTGATTTGTTCATCGGAAAAGAAGTTGGAGATGTAGTAACTGTAAACACTCAAGGTTTATTCCAAGACGATCACCAATTGATGGATTACTTGAAAGTAGGTCACGATGTGGTTCATACTTTAGCTGTTGATGTTGATTTTACAATCAATGCTATCAACGTTTCTGAACCAGCCGAATTGAATCAGGAATTGTTCGACAAATTATTCGGAGAAGGAAAAGTGGCTTCTTTAGAAGATTTGAAAGCAAAAATCAAAGAAGATGCTGAAGCTCAATTCGCGCAACAAGCAGATCAAAAATTATTAGCTGATGTTCAGGATTTCTTGATCGAAAATACAAAATTCGACTTGCCATCTGAATTCCTTATCAAATGGTTGCAAACTGTTGGTGAGAAAAAGTTAACTGCTGAAGAAGCTGTTGTAGAATATGCTCGTTCTGAAAGAGGTTTACGTTTCCAATTGATCGAAGGAAAAGCAATGGCTACAAGCAATATCCAAATCACTTTTGAAGATTTGAAAGCATTTACAACAAATGCAATCAAACAACAAATGGCTCAATTTGGACAAACAAATCCAACTGACGAAGAAGTTCAGGGAATTGTAGCTAGAGTTTTATCAAACCAAGAAGAAGTAAAAAGACTTTCAGACCAAGTAGTTGCTGCTAAATTATTGGATTTATTCAAAGAAAAAGCAAACCCAACCACTAAAGAAGTGACTTACGAGGAATTTATCGCTGCTTCTTACGGAGAATAAATAATAAGTTATTGGTAATTAGTAGCCAGCAAAAATGCCCGAAAAGGCAACAAGCTATATACTAAAAACTGAATAAAATAGTTTATATTTGAGCGTCAGAAAGTTTTTTTTGACGCTCTTTTGTTTGAATATAATCTGAATTATTTTCAGGAGCTATTCCAGCTTTCCGTTACAAGTTTTTTCATTGCTGCCTTTTTTTGTAAGGCAAAAAAAGAGCTTCCGTTGGTCGCTTTTTTTTACCAACAAAAAAATAGTCAGCCATTTCAAAAACTTTTCACTGCAATCTGGGCTAAATAAGACATATTGACATTATTTGTAAACAGGTATGGTCTTTGTGTACTAACATTCAAACTTTAGATTTTAATTCAACTTTTAAACTTATTATAAATGGACTACGGAAAAGAATTCAAAAAATTTGCGATTAAAGGCCAAGGCGTTAATGCAATGTACTATGATAAAATAGTAGCTGCAATGAACCCAAAAGGAATGACCCCTTATATAATTGAAGAGCGTCAGTTGAATGTTTCTCAATTGGATGTTTTTTCAAGATTAATGATGGACAGAATCATTTTCCTGGGAACAGGAATTGATGATCAGATTGCAAATATTGTTCAGGCTCAATTATTATTCTTAGAAAGCGCAGATGCTTCAAAAGACATTCAGATTTATTTGAATTCACCTGGAGGAAGTGTTTACGCAGGTTTAGGAATTTACGATACCATGCAATATATCAAGCCAGATGTTGCTACAATTTGTACAGGAATGGCAGCTTCTATGGGAGCAGTTCTTTTGTGTGCAGGTGCTGCAGGAAAACGTTCGGCTTTACCACATTCACGTGTAATGATTCACCAACCTTCTGGAGGAGCGCAAGGTGTTGCTACAGATATGGAAATCAACTTACGCGAAATGTTGAAATTAAAAGATGAATTATACCATATCATTTCACAACATTCTGGTCAGACTTTTGACAAAGTGCATAAAGACAGTGAACGCGATTACTGGATGAAATCAGACGAAGCCAAAGAATACGGAATGATTGATGAGGTATTGAGAAGAGGATAAAAATAGTTACAAGTTTAAGGTTTAAGGTTTAGGGTTGCTTAGGGAGCTTTAAACTTTAAACTTTTAAACTTTAAACAAAATAAAATGGCAAAACAAGTATTACAATGTTCTTTCTGTGGAAGAAAGAAACCAGAAACCAATTTATTGATTGCTGGAATCGATGCTCACATCTGTGATAAATGCATCGAGCAAGCGCATGGAATTGTTCTGGAAGAACTAAAAACAAACAGAGGTTCTAAACTAGTTGGTGATTTAATTTTAAAGAAACCAAAAGAAATCAGAGCGTTTCTGGATCAATATGTAATCGGACAAGAACAAACTAAAAAAGTGATGTCTGTTGCGGTTTACAATCATTACAAACGTTTGATGCAACAGCAATTAGACGACGAAGTAGAGATTGAAAAAAGTAACATCATTATGGTTGGGCAAACTGGTACAGGAAAAACTTTGGTTGCCAAAACCATTGCCAAAATGCTTGATGTTCCTTTAGCAATTGTTGATGCTACAGTATTGACTGAAGCTGGTTACGTTGGAGAAGACGTAGAAAGTATTTTAACTCGTCTTTTACAAGCAGCCGATTATGATGTAACCAAAGCCGAAAGAGGAATTGTTTTCATTGACGAGATTGATAAAATTGCCCGCAAAAGCGATAATCCTTCAATTACTCGTGATGTTTCTGGAGAAGGAGTGCAACAAGCTTTATTGAAATTATTGGAAGGAACTGTTGTTAATGTGCCACCAAAAGGAGGCCGTAAACATCCAGACCAAAAATTTGTTGAGGTAAACACTCAGAATATTTTGTTTATCGCCGGTGGAGCTTTTGATGGAGTAGAGCGTATTATTTCAAAACGTTTGAACCGTCAGGCGGTTGGATATT